>Ga0335069_10000438_pt1 | contig 70842 bp, 53 predicted proteins | sample Lox_Sample_11_FD_206714 | JGI IMG/M metagenome (GOLD analysis project Ga0335069, IMG submission 206714) | Soil microbial communities from Loxahatchee National Wildlife Refuge, Florida, United States - Lox_Sample_1.1 | ecosystem: Environmental > Terrestrial > Soil > Wetlands | place: USA...
TTTTTCACCCGCGGAATTTTGGCGCGCCGGAAACGCCGCCGGCCATCACGCCGCCACCAGCCACGCCCGGCGCCGGCGCTCCGCAGCCGGCGGCTCCCCAGACCATTGCCGTTCTTCCCTTTCGCGATCTTTCTGCATCCGCGAGTGATAGTTGGGCGATCGGCATCACCGATGCCATCATCAGCCGCTTGACGGCCCTGCGGAATCTGGCCGTGCGCCCGACAACCTCGGTGTTGAAATATGCAAAAGAAACACCCGACGCCACCGAAGTCGCCAAAGTCCTCGGCGTCGAAAGCGTGCTTGAAGGAACCTATCAACGCGCTGCCGGGGTGACCCGTGTGACCGTGCAACTCATCGATGGTCGCTCCGGAACTACCAAGTGGTCCCAGCGCTACGACCTGCGCAGTGCGGACATCCTGAGCTTTGAGGATGAGGTAGCCGGCAAGGTTGTCGAAGGTTTGCGTGTGGAGATCTCGCCCACCGAACAGCAAGCCATCCAAAAACCGGTCACCACCAACGTGGAGGCTTACAACGACTATCTGCAGGCCCGCTTCTTTATGAATCAGTACTTGACCGATTCTTCTCTGGAGAGTCTGCAGCGGGGCAAGCGTTTGATACAACACGCGATTTCCCTGGATGCGAACTTTGCCGATGCCTATGCGCTGCTCGCCCAAATATGCCTTTTCGAAGGCGCGAATTTTGTGGCTGACGCGCAGCAGAATCTGAAGGAAGGAGAAGCCGCAGCGGAAAATGCCTTGCGTATCAATCCTCAGTCAGTCGAGGGACTGACCGCACTCGGGGCCGCTTACAGTGAACTAGGCCGTGAGCCCGAAGCCATCCGTACCATGCGGCAAGCGGTTGCTCTCGCACCTAACAGCGAGATCGCCTGGCAGATGTTGGGCTATTCCTGTTACTACGGCGGCTTGAATGATTTGGCTGAGCAGGCCTATCGACGTGTGACGCAGTTGAACCCTATCCCGCCGCAACCGCAGTGGATGCGCGCCCGCATGCTGCTTTACTCCGGAAGAGTCGACGAAGCTGAGAAAGTAATGCGCGACCTGGTCGCCCGGAACCCTGGCCAGTTCAAAGCTCAGGCCTACTTCGGAATGATGCTGTACTACGCGGGCAAACTGGACGAAGCCGACGCCGTCTTCACTCGAGCACGGCAGTTGGCCGGCAACACCGATGATGATTCAGTTCGCATGTTGTCAGCGTTCCTCTATGCTTCCCGCGGTCAACGAGAAAAGATCGAGCTGCGGATTCTGCATTATCGACCCGCCGATGTCATCGATGCTGACGCGGCTTATTGGCTGAGCGGCATCTATGCATTACTCGGCGACCATGAGCACATGCGGGCCTTCTTTCAACGAACGGCGGATCTGGGTTTCGTGAATTACCCGTGGTTCACCCACGACAAGAACTTCGACTCTGTTCGATCCGACAGCCAATACCAGACGATCTTGAACAACATTCACGACCGTTGGCAGGCCATCCGGACCGAGTTCAATTCCGGCCAGTAGCCCCGGTTTCCTCGCGGCCACCGACGCGCGCTCGAGATCTGACGGGCAATCTTGCCTTGAACAACTGGTCTGCCTGTGATGCGAGCGTCGAGTCGATCAACCCGGGGCAAAATTAAGAGCACGAGCCGAAGCCTTGAATTCTCTCGTGAGCTGCAATTGATATCAGAGCGGCGTGGCGACGTCTCTCGCCATCGCAGAGCCTTAAGTCCCTTCGGCTCTGGATCTTAGGGTTAAGTCTATGAATATGGAGATTAGAAGGCGAGTTTGAAATTGACGTATTGAAAACAAGGCACTTAGGGCAGGGACTCGTGGTTTGAGGTTGCTCAACGATGAAACAGGCTCAAATTGAAGCTCAATTTCTGGGTCTCTAATTACGCGATTATTCCCCGAACACTTCGCCCTTGCGTCCGATCGACTCTTTCATCAAAGTTGGTCGTGCATCAAGGGGCGGCCTGCGCAAAGAATTCCCGCGGACATAGACACAAAATTCAAACAAGTACTCTGCTCCGCTCTTGGTCGTAGAAACCCCTGCTGTATACTCTTAAGTTTTTTCCGGGATATTTTTGGGCGCACCCGACTACTGGATGGATGGCCGTAGAAGCTTTCCAGGATCGCAAGGCAGAAGATCCCGAAATTCCAGAATCTAACTCGTGAGGTTCGACTGTGCGACTGATCCCGCATGAAACGAAGTTCTTCGAACTCTTCGACGAACTGTCGAGCTATTTAGTCGAGGGAGCGAAGCTGCTGCGCAGCATCTTGGAAAATCCGCACGATCTTTCGCTGCGGGTCGAACAGGTGCAGGCCATCGAACACAAAGGGGACCGTGCCACTCACGCCATCATCACCAAGTTGAATCAGAGCTTTATCACCCCGTTCGATCGCGAAGATATCCACAAGCTCGCTTCGTCTCTCGATGACGTGCTCGATTTCGTGAATGCAGCTGCCAATCGCCTCGTAATGTACAAAATCGACGAACCGCCTCCGGCTGCCGCCGAACTCGCCGGACTGGTCGTACTGCAAAGTGAAGAATTGGCGCGGGGAGTGGCGCTGCTCGAGAAGAATGGCGCCGTACTCAAACATTGTGATGAGGTCAACCGCCTGGAAGATGAGGCGGACGATGTGTCGCGCCGCGCGATTGCGGCCCTCTTCGACGCCGAAAAAGACCCGATTCAGCTCATCAAGCTAAAGGAGCTCTACGAAGTTCTGGAGGTCGCAACCGACAAAGCCGAGGACGCGGCCAACGTTCTCGAAGCGATTGTTCTTAAGAGCGCTTGATCCATTCGACCAAAATCCGACCCATGGGAGGCCCGTTCCTCTGCTTCATGCTGACGTTCTTCTGGTCCTGATCACAATCCTGGTCGCCTTGATTTTCGATTTCGTGAACGGCTTTCACGACTCGGCGAACAGCATTGCCACCATTGTTTCCACGCGCGTACTCTCGCCGAAGCTGGCAGTCTTCTGGGCAGCGACTTTCAATTTTCTCGCTGCATTTCTGCTCGGGACAGCAGTCGCCAAAACCATCGGCAGTGGCATGATCAAGCTGGAATTCGTGAATCAGTACGTCGTGCTCGCAGCCCTCTTCGGCGCCATCATATGGGACTTGCTTACCTGGTGGTGGGGACTGCCCACGTCCTCGTCCCATGCTCTCATCGGCGGATATGCCGGTGCTGCCATGGCGCACGCCGCATTGCGTGACGGCGTTTCCACGATGTTTTCCGTCGTCATTCCGCAGGGCTGGTACAAGACTCTGATCTTCATCGTCGTCGCGCCCGTGATGGGACTGGTGCTCGGTTTCGCCATGATGGTGCTCGTGCTCTGGATCTTCCGGCGCTCGGCGCCACAGCCCGTCGATCGATTGTTCCGGCGTCTCCAGCTATTGTCGGCCGCGGCCTACAGCCTTGGTCACGGGGCCAACGACGCGCAAAAAACGATGGGCATCATCGCCGGTGCGCTTTACACGGGCGGATTCATGACAAAGGCCGATATGCTCGGTTCCTGGGGCAAATTGCACTGGCCAATCATTCTGGCCGCGCATGCCGCGATTGCATCAGGGACATATATGGGTGGGTGGCGGATCGTTCACACCATGGGACAAAAGATCACCAAGCTCAAACCGGTTGGAGGCTTTTGTGCCGAGACCGCTGGAGCCATTACGCTTTTCGGCACAGCCCTGGCTGGCATCCCGGTGAGCACGACTCACACCATCACCGGCGCAATCGTTGGTGTCGGCGCCGTGCATCGGCTCTCCGCGGTGCGCTGGGGTGTGGCCGGACGAATTGTCTGGGCCTGGCTCTTCACCATTCCTGCATCTGCCGCCCTCGCGGCAACTGCCTTCGCCTTAATGAGCCGGATGACCTGATCGTCGGCATCTGGCCCCCCGGCGGTAAGCTTTCCCATGAGGCCGGAGGCTCCTGCCGGAGAGTTCGGCGTGTCTCTCGTCTGGTTTCGTCGATTTGTGCCTCGAACCGCTGCGAGTGAAAGTGACCCGTGTTGGTGAGGGGCGAAGCGAATTCATTCGCGGTCGCGGGTCTCATGCTTGGGTTGTCCATAGATCGCGGTCTGCAATTTGCCAACGGCGTTGTTCATCTGCTCTGCACTTGTGCTCCCGTAGCCCAGGATGAAGCCGTGTCGAGCACTCTCGCCTGCGTACGATGAGGAAAGCGGTACGAGCCAGAGCTTCGAACTCGCCGCTCGGCGTGCGATCACCAGATCGTGAATGCGATTCATAAAAATACACAGATGCATGCCGGCGTGTTGCCCGGTTACTTCCAGATCAGGTCCGAATGCGGAATGCAGGCTCTCCAGTAATGCAGTGCGCCGTTCCGAGTACAGCAGGCGCATTCTCCGAATATGCCTTGAGAAATGATCTTCCCGGATAAAGTCGCCGAGAACGGCTTGCAGTAGTGTGGGTGGGCCAATGTCCATCGCAACTCGGATGGCCTGAAAGTGCTTTACCAGGCCCCGCGGAATCACGATGTAGCCCAACCGCAGCGATGGAAAGAGCACCTTGCTGAAGGTTCCGATGTAGATCACGCGCCCGTTGGGATCCAGGCCCTGCAACGAAGAGATGGGCATGTTTTCGTATCGGTATTCGCTGTCATAGTCGTCCTCGAAAATCCAGCTTTGTGCCCGTTCGGCCCAATCCAGAAGTTTCAAGCGCCGCGAAGCGCTCATGGTAAAGCCGAGCGGATACTGGTGCGAGGGTGTGACCAGGACGGCACGCGCATCCAAACGAAGGTCGACTCCAGCGGTAATGTCCAACCCTTCGCGGTCGACGGGGATGGGCACGATACGACAATCGTTGAGGGCAAAAACCTGGCGCGCGAAGCGATAGCCTGGCTCTTCCATCCACACCCGACTGCCGCGACGGATCAGGGCCCGCGTGCAGATATCCAGTGCCTGTTGAGAGCCACTCACGATCATGATCTGGTCGGCGTCACAGCGCACGCCTCGCGCAGGGCCCAAATAGGCTGCGATTGCTTCCCGCAGAGCTTGCAGACCCATCGGATCGCCGTAGTCCAGGCTCTTCACATTCCCGCCGCGGCAGTGACGAGTGATGAGGCTGTTCCAAGCTTTAAAAGGAAATTGCTCAAATGCGACTTGCCCTACGCCAAACGCTCCCCACCCGCGACCCCACGGCGGGTGCAGCATGGACTCCGGCAGATTCCGATGTTCTGCGATGAAGCCGGCCGCGATCGTTGAGCGGGAATGCGACTTTGCCCGCTCGGCAGAGACGGGCGGGTCGGGAAGTGACCGGGAAACAGTGGTGCCGAAGCCGACCCGGGTCTCCAGGTAGCCCTCGGCCAGCAATTGCGCGTAGGCAGTAAGAACCGGGATTCGGGATATGCCGAGTTCCACAGCAAGTCCCCGGCTCGACGGAACGCGCTGCCCAGGCCGCAGGGTGCGCGAGACAATCGCGGCGCGATAGCCATCGTAAATCTGACGATGCATAGGCTGAGGAGATTCGCGGTGTACGGCGAGGGTCAGATGCACCGCAGAAGACACTTTCCGCATCGGAATTCGTTTTTTAGTGGTCATATCAAAAATCTGCGATGTGGATATTGATGCAGACCACCGACCACGGTGAATATTGCAGGAACGGGGCGCAGTTGCAACCGCCTTCCGGCAATCCAGGAAGAGTGTTGCGGTAACTCGGGATGGAGGGAAGGTCAGGTGGGAGCGGACGGGTCTACGGCACAGGAATCATGGGTAAGAAGCAATGATCCGAAAGTTACTTCGGTGGTGCAGCAAGCTCACGAGGAATTGCGCCAGTTAATCAGCCAACGCAACCAGATCATGAAGCGGATCTTTACCGTGAGGCAGACCATCGTCGGCCTCGCCAACCTCTTCGGCGATCATATTATGGACGTCGAACTGCAGGAACTGATGGGGCGCAAGCATTTCGTGCGCCAGCCTGGATTCACGAAAGCTTGCCGTACTGTTTTAAGGGCGGCTTCGCGGCCCCTGACGGCGCGGGAGATTTGCGACGAGATTGAGCAGCGCTTCCCCGGCCTATTGTCGCGGCACAAGGATCCCCTCGCATCGGTCACCACCGTCCTGAATCGATTGCAGAAGTACGGCGAAGCAACAACCTCGGTGCGCGAGAACACGCGGCAGACGCGAGAGTGGATGGCAGACCGCGAAATGCACTGAAGCCGGGTGAATTGGCTTTAACAAGGGGCAGACGCCAGCTTCCTCCGTTGATTACCGAGAAACTCGGGTACACGCTAGCCGGGTATACCGGTTGCACCCGCACGCCAAAAATACGCCACGCCCCGCGTTGGATCCTCCACCCGGCCCGCACGCGAAACACGAAGTCCCCGACAAACGAAAAGCTCTTGGGCGGAGATTCGTTGTCACAGAGCTCTGTGATGTGCTAGCGTTTTCGGAATTCTTATGCGGAGATTTGCAGCCAGCCTCCTGTTCGGTTTTCTCGCATGGAGCTCGTGTGCTCCACTGGCGTTGGCCGCATTCCAGGATGACCTTCCGGCGTGTTGCCGGCGCGAGGGCATGCATCATTGCATGGCTGCCATGGATCACCACATGGCAGAAGAAGACGCGACTGCCCGGCTCCACGTGCAGTTGCCGTCGTGCCCTTTCCGCGTTCAGACCCCAATTCCCACGGGCGTAGCGCGTCAGGTGGATGTGGCGATTGCCGCCCTTTATCTGGGACACTCGGGCTTCGTCGATGCGCGCGAAGTGCTGCCGATCAGCCAGAGTTCCTGCCTATCGCAGCGCGACCGGGCCCCGCCTCTTCTCCTTTCCTCTCTTACATAGGCCGATCGATCAGCCAGTGTGAAGCCTGGGCCGCTTGGTCCGTTCCAGGCGCGGCACACCTTCCTTTCGTTCTCGCGTGCAGATCTACATGCCGAGCGAACCGCTTCGGAGTGGTCTGCTATTTCAAGCGAAATCGGATGGGTCGACAACAAAGGTGCGCACACATGGACTCGTGACCGTGAAGAAAGGAATTGCGAATGAACGTATTCGTCGCTGTTCGCCGCCTGCCAGCAGTTTTCCTGGTGGGTACGGCGCTCATGTTCAGCCATGGCGCGCCAGCCCAAAACCAGCAGGTTGAATCTGCTCTGCCCAGCCTTAGCGGCACCGTCATGGATGCGCAGGGACGCGCCCTCGGAGGAGCCTCGGTGTCACTCAATCGCGAGGACCGCTCCGATCCAGTTGAAGCGGTTTCAGACTCGCACGGCCATTTCGATTTCTCGAACGTTAGCTTGGGCAAGTACAAGCTATTGGTGACGGCCAAAGGCTTTCAGACTTCGGAAAGACAGGTGGACGTCAGGGGCGGAGTGAATGCTGCTCTGACAGTGCAACTGGCGATTGCGACAGTGCACTCTACGGTCACGGTGCGAGGCGACCGCGACAGTATCGTGACGACCGAGTCCAGTGTGGGCAGTTTGACACCCATCCCGCTGCTCGAGTTGCCTCAATCGGTCCAGGTGGTCACTCGAGAGTTGCTGGACGAGCAGAAGACCTATCAGTACGCGGATTCTTTGACGTATCTTGCTGGCGTGCAGCGGGCCTACACCACGATCGCAGGTGGCCTTGGCAATGAAGTAGCCATGCGCGGTTTCAATCTCGACTACAACAACAACTACTTGCGAGACGGCTTTAAGTTCTACGGTCTCTCCAACTCCGATACTGCAGACATGGAATCGGTTGAGGTTCTCAAAGGTCCGGCCTCCGCGCTTTACGGAACTGCTGAGGCAGGAGGAATCGTCAATCTGATCTCGAAGAAGCCGACGGATAGCCCGCTCGTTTCCATTTCGATGAATGGAGGGAGCTACCGATTTTTGAGGCCAGACTTCGATCTGTCGGGCCCGCTGAACTCCAGCCGGACGTTGTTCTATCGCTTAAATGGTGTTTACGAGAATGCCGACAGTTTTCGGCGATACATCAATTCCGAGACTTTGTTCCTGGCTCCGTATTTGCTCTGGAAGCCCAACGACTCCACAAGCCTTTCAGTGCAGGGAGAGTGGATTAACATCAACCGGCGCTCCGATTACGGAGTCGTTTTGTTCGGAGATCGTCCGGCACCGGTTCCAGTCTCCACCAACTACACCGAGCCTTGGAACAATGAAGACGATCGCGATCGGCAGGGAGGCTACCGCTTCAGCCACACCTTTCATTCCGGATGGACGCTTTACAACGGTTTTCAGATTTCGCGCACGAACGCACGCTACTTTGAAGTCTTCACTACCGGGCCCGACGTTGATCCCACACAACTGACCCGGCTTTCCGACGCTTTTTACTTCCCCACGCTGTATCGCTACTCCCAGACCTCGCTGGCCGGTCTCTTTCATACTGGCGCGATTACCCACCACGTCGCGGTAGGGTTCGAAGCCGGTTGGGTGACTCAGTCTTCAGAAGGCCCGGCCGGGTTTGCGCCGGACGTCAGCGTGTTAAACCCGGTGATCGGAAGTGACTTCACTCGCGAGGAAGCCAGCGCCGCGCTGGCCAATCCGTACTTCAGCCTTACCTACCAGACCATCATCCATAACCAATCCGGATTTGTGCAGGACCAGGTAGACCTTGGAAGTCACTGGAAGGCAATCGCAGGAGTCCGAATCGAAAACTATTATCAGGACTCCATCAACCAGGCGACGAATACACATCAGAAGCAGAATGACCTTCCGACAAGCCCGAGGCTTGGAATTGTCTATTTGCCGATCCGGTCGCTTTCCCTCTATGGCAGCTATGTGCGCTCTTTCATCGCAACCAGCCCTGGCGCGGTGAATTCGGCGGGCCAGCAGTTTTCTCCGGAACACGATCATCAATGGGAGGGTGGAGTGAAGTTTGAGCCGTTCTCGGACCGCATGAGCATCACGACGGCGCTATTTCAGATCGAGAAGAACAACGTGCTGGCACCAGACCCGAACAACCCGATTTTTTCGGTGCAGAACGGGCAAGAGCGAAGCAAGGGGCTCGAGTTTGAGTTTCAAGGCAGCCCATTGCGCGGGCTGAATCTGCTGATGTCGTACGCTTTTGTACAAGCCCAGGTCACCAAGTCAAGCCAATACCCGGTCGGCAACCTGTTGCCAAACGCGCCCCGCAATAGTGGTGCAGTCTGGGCAAACTACCAGATCCCCGGAGGGCCACTGCGGCATCTGGGGTTGAGCACAGGCCTGGTCGCAACTGCCGCTCGTCAGGATAACTTCTACAACACTGCCCTTCTGCCCGGGTATGCGCGGCTCGATCTGGGGGCATTATATGAATTCAAAATCACCGAGAGACAGAGTTTGCGCTTCAATATCAACGTTCGGAATGCGCTCAACCGAACCTATTACCTTGCAAGCAACGGAACCGATCAGATCCGGCCCGGATCGCCGCTTTCGGTGCTGACTGGATTGTCCTGGACATGGCGATGAAGAAATATATTCGCAAGTTCCTGATACTGGCCGCCCTGACCGCGTTTTCGTCGCTGTGCGGCTGCCGACAAGCTGAAAAGCAACTGCACGTGAAGACGGAGCATTCTCCGGTTCCCGGAACGAGCCTGGTACCGCAAGCGACACGCCTCTCATCGGGGAAGATCGTCGTGAGCTGGCAGCGACCACTCGACACTGGCGGGTATGCCTTCGAGATGGCTATCGACAGCCGGGGTCAATGGTCCGAAGTACGAACCATCACGAGGGGAGTAAATCTCAGCATGTTCACGGCCGACTTGCCCGCGGTGGCGGAACTGCCAAACGGAAATCTCTTGGCGTATTGGGAACTGAAAAAAGCATCCTCGGAAGATCCCTACGCGACGGCGATCCTCACAGCGGTATCGAGCGACGACGGAAAGACATGGTCCCAGCCACTCACGCCTTACGACGAGGTTCTGGCTGGTCAACATAGCTTTATTTCGTCGTTTCCCGACGGTGACGGAATTGGTTTGTTGTGGCTGGATGCCGCTCAGCAATCCGAGCTGCGCATGAACGCGCACCACGGCATCGAACACATGGAAATGGGCTCCATCGGCCTGCGTTATGCGGCACTCAATGCGCGAGGTGAAGTAGCTCGTGGTTCGTTTGTCGATGCGATCACCTGCGAGTGTTGTCCTACGAGTGCTGCAGTCACCAGTCGGGGCCCTGTGGTGGTCTATCGCGGGCGCCAGGAAGCAACCGGCACCCAGCCGTCTGAGGTAGATCCCGACCGCCCGACCGTACGCGACATCCACATAGCCCGCCTGGAGGGAAATCATTGGACAGAGCCGCACCTGGTGCACGCGGACAATTGGGTGATCAATGCCTGCCCGGACAACGGCCCTTCGGTTGACGCCAACGCCAACAACGTCGTGGTGGCTTGGTGGACGCGGTCTGGCGACGAACCCAAAGCCCAAGTCGCGTTCTCCAGCGATGCGGGCGACACCTTCAGCGTTCCGGTTCGGATCGACGCCGGAAACGCCGAGGGCCAGGTCACAGTGGCGATGCTACCGGATGGAAAATCGGCGATTGTCGGCTGGCTCGAAGCGGGAATGACCTGGGCCAGATTCGTGCGCGCGACCGGCAAGATGTCGTCGGCGGTGAGTCTAGGCCGGGCACCCAAACATTCCCGACTCCCACGGTGGATTGTGAATTCGGATGGGGGCTTAACCGCTGTCTGGACAAAGAAGGAGGGCGATTCACCGGTGGTGGCAATCTCGCGCATCAGCTTTTGAACAGGGGGACGGGCCCTGGATCTGCTCGCGTTCGCCGGCGGAAGCACTTGACATTATGCGAGCGCCACGCCGCGAGCGAACTTGTGCGCTAGCGCGCTTTGGGTTTGACCCTCCGTCAGGAAGCTCTTAAACTATAGAGACATCATTACTTGCAAGCCCTGCTGGAGGTTTTCCTGGGTTCCAAGCTTTTCCGAACGCTGATAGCGGTTCTCTGCGCATGTGCAGCCGCGTTGGCACAAAACACTCCGAAAGTCACGCTGGATACGAGCGAGACCATTTTTACGATCCTCGCCGCGATCAACGCCTGCGGCTACAACGAGCAACTGAGTACGTCCGATCCGCTGCGCGCGCAGATTCGTGGTGAGATCGGTCATAACGTCCGCTCCTCCGACGACGCGCAAGGGGCAGCGAACCAGATCTGCGATTACTACCATTCGCACCTGCTGGCAGATCCCGCGCGTGAGCTGTCCCGCTACGTTTCCCTGGCCTTGTTCCTGGATGGGCCTCCAAACTTTGTGCCGCGGCTAGCCGAGATCGACCTGCCCCCCGATGCTGGAAGCGTAGTCGGTTTTGCGAAACTGGCAGCCACCTTCTACGACAAAGCTGGACTGCACGGTATCTGGCAGCGGCATCGGGCGGCATATAACGCGCTGGCTGACCGTTATCACGATCCGGTTTCGAAGATGCTCTTCGATACTGAGATCTATCTGAAGTTGCCCTCTGCCGGGTATCTCGGGCGGGAGTTCACGGTGATTCTAGAGCCCATGGGCGCGCCCGACGAGGAGAATGCACGCAATTATGGCTCCAACTACTACGTGGTGATCTCGCCCTCGGGCGGCTCGCTAAAGGTGGATCAGATCCGCCACACGTACCTGCACTACCTGCTCGATCCGATGGCTCTAAAGTATGGGGCGGAGATGAAGCGGATCGCACCCTTGGCGCAGTCGGTGGAAGCGGCGCCGATGGACGAATCTTTCAAAACAGACATGCCGCTGCTGGTGACGGAATCGATGATTCGGGCCGTGGAAATTCGCATGTCGAATCCGGCTAGCGTCCCCGAAGCGGTGCGCACAGACTTCGTGCAGAAGTCGATGGAGCAGGGTTACATCCTTACGCGCTACTTCTACGACGCGCTGGGGCCGTTTGAAAAAGGTCCGGAAGGCATTCGCGATGCATACCCGCAGATGCTGGAGGGCATCGACGTAAGTAAGGAGAAGAAGCGGGCCTCTGAGGTACAATTCGCCAGTCAGGCATCCCCCGAATTGCTGCACCTGTCGCGCAATAATGACAGCAGTTTGCTGCAAATCGCAGAAAAGCGCTTATCATCCGGCGACCTGAAATCGGCGCAAGAACTGGCGCAGCAGGCGTTGCAGGAGCATCGGGGCGACCAAGGCCGGGCTTTGTTCATCATGGCGCAGGTGGCCACCGCGAACCGCGACATGGATGGCGCCCAGGGATACTTTGAACGGGCGATCAAAGCGGCCGGTGAGCCCAAGGTCATCGCCTGGTCCCACATTTATTTGGGACGGATTTACGATCTGCGTGAGCAGCGGGACGCCGCGGTAGGTGAGTATCAGGCCGCGCTGACCGCGGGAGCGGGTCTGCCCGAGGTGAAGGCAGCAGCCGAGCGTGGATTGCAGCAGCCCTACGAGCCGGGGGCCTCGCCCCGGTAAGCAGGAAAATTTTCTTATGTCACTCAATTCTCCTACAGTTGGAGAATTCATATTGAAGGAGAGAGCATGAAGCGACTGGCGATGATCGGCGTGGTGCTGGTGCTAACGTCAGTAATATTCGCGCAGAGCGATAAATCCGCTCCGGCGGCAGGGCAACAGCCAGCGGCCGCGGCGCCGCAAGTCAAGCGCCCCCCACAGGCCAAGACGCAGCCCGAATTCGACGCATACAAGACGGCTGCTGCCAGCCCGGATGCGGCATCGCTGGAAAAGGCTGCCGACGACTTTGCCGCCAAGTATCCGGATAGCGAACTGCGCATTCTTCTTTATAAGGCCGCGATGCAGGCGTACCAGAAGACGGGGAACTCGGAAAAGATCATCGCCATGGGCCGGAAAGCGCTGGCCATTGATGGCGACGATCCGGAATCGCTTGTCACCGTAGCCAGCGAATTGGCGGAGAAGACACGCGACACGGACCTCGACAAGGATCAGCGGCTGGATGAAGCCATGAAGCTGGCCCAGAAGGCACTGCAGACCATCGACACGGACGTGGCTGCGCCAGCCAACACGACACAGGCCCAGATCGATGCCTACAAAGGCCAGATTCGTTCGTTTGCGTATTCGATTGTCGGAACCTTGGAGTTCAAGAAAGACCAATTTGCGCAGGCGGAAGCAGATTTACGGAAGTCGATCGACGCCTTTCCCTCGCAACCGGATCCCGTGGTTGTGTTGCGGTTGGCCATTGCGCTTGACCGGCAGGAGAAGTACGCAGACGCGCTAAAGGAAGCGAACCGGGCGGTGGATTTGACACAGGACGGGACGCCCGCCGGACAGCTCGCGCGGCAGGAGCGTGACCGGCTCTCGCAGCTGGTCGGCAAGACCGCGGCACCGGCGAAGTAACGCGTCGGGCAAATCGGTGTTTGACGGAGAGCACGCGGCAGCTCGGGTGCGCCGCGTGCGGGTTGGTTGGCTGACCGCCAGTCCATATTCTCACCCACCATCATGAAAGTCCGCGAAATCGCTGTTCTGGAGCAACGCCTCGGCCACACGTTTGGCCGTTCAGAGTTGCTGCAGCAGGCCCTGATGCACAGTTCGGCCGCACGCGAGCTCGATACCCAGCAGACCGCGTCTTCCGACCTGAAGACCAGCGATTCGAAAACCGGCGACAACGAGCAACTGGAGTTTCTGGGTGATGCCGTGCTCGCAATGGTCACCAGCGAAGAGCTGTTCAAGCGTTTTCCGCTCTTCAGCGAGGGGGAACTGTCGAAATTGCGGGCGCATCTGGTCAGCGAGAGGCATCTAATTCGAGTAGCCCAGCAGTTCGAATTGGGCGACTACCTGCAGCTAGGACGGGGCGAAGAAAAGAGCGGCGGTCGCACCAAAACGGCACTTCTAGTAGACGCTCTGGAGGCAGTTCTAGCCGCGGTCTATCTGGATGGAGGAATGGAAAGCGCCCGCCGGCTCATTCTTTCCTCGATTGTGCTGCCGGAACTCGAACGTATGAACCCGGAACGCGGCGGAATGCCGGTGATGGACTTCAAATCGGCGTTGCAGGAGACGCTGCAAGCGTCAGGCCGTCCGCAGCCTTCGTATGTTTTAGTCAAAGAGGCCGGACCGGAACATAACAAGACGTTTACGGTGGAAGCGCGGCTGCTGGGTCCACGCAGTTCGAATGCTCTCGAGTTCGTCGGGCGCGCGGAAGGTTCGACCAAGAAAAAGGCGGAACAGGAAGCGGCCCGTCAGTTGCTTGAGTATTTGCAAACGCCTGCAGGCGCGAAAGCCGGCCCGGCGCGGAAGCAACCCAATTAGTACCCCATGAAGTCCTGGCACAACGCGCGTCCGGAGCGAAGCGGTGATTGGATCTCTTCTCTGCAATCCCTGCTGACCACGGTGGTGATTGCTGTTTTTGTGATCACGTTTGTAGTGCAGGCCTTTCAAATTCCCTCCGAGTCGATGGAAAACACGCTGTTGATCGGCGACTACCTGCTGGTCGACAAGCTGTGTTACGGAGGAGGCGGGTTCGCGGACTGGCTGATTCCCTATCGCAAGATCCGGCGCGGCGACATCATTGTGTTTCACTATCCTATACATCCAGCACAACATTTCGTAAAGCGGGTGGTCGGTATCCCCGGGGACCGCGTTCGTCTGGTCAATAAGCGGGTTTATGTGAACGGCGTCCCACTGAACGAGCCTTATGTGCACTACACGAAGTTTGAACCCGACGCGTTCCGTGATGATTTTCCGCGCACTGACTTACCGGTGATGGGGCTGGAGGGTAACTGGTGGTTACAGATGCGTAAGTTGGTCGACAATGGCCAACTCATCGTCCCCGAAGGCCACTACTTTGTGATGGGCGACAACCGGGATGACAGTCTCGACAGCCGGTACTGGGGGTTTGTGCCGCGCGAAAACATCATCGGCCGGCCATTGCTGATTTATTGGTCGGTTCGCGACTCGGACCAGGATGTACCGGCGTCGCCGACGGCAGGTGATAAACTTTATCACTTCGCTTATGCGATGACGCACGTGTTTCAACTGACCCGCTGGGACCGAACTTTTCGCTTTGTCAATTAGCGTCAACGAACGGGTGGAAGTTACGCCCGCATGGAATAATGCAGAGTGGCTAAAGACGAGAACTCTCCGACCGAAAAACCGCAGGAAACTCCCGTAGAATTTCTGGCTTCGCTGGCCGCTGTGCTGGTGACGGGGCTTTTCATTATCACGTTTATCCTGCAGGCGTTTGAAATTCCTTCGAGCTCGATGGAAAACACGTTGCTGATCGGCGATCACGTGTTTGTGAACCGCGAGCAATTTGCCCCGAAGACCAATTGGGTCGGACCGCTCCTTCCCTACCGCAATATCAAGCATGGAGATATTGTGGTGTTTCTCTCTCCAGCTGAGCCGGGGCTGTATGTTGTGAAGCGCATCATTGGCACGCCCGGCGACCGGATACACCTTCGCGACGGCGTGGTGTACCGCAACGGCGAGAAACTCGATGAGCCCTACGTGTTGCACACAGGGCCGGTACAGTACGATCCTTATCGCGATAACTTCCCGCAAATCCCCGCCTCCGATGCATTCAACGTGTTTCCCGACTGGCAACTGGTCATGAAGAACTACATCCAAGGCGATGATCTGGTAGTGCCCGCGAACAGCTATTTTGCGATGGGTGATAATCGCGATGTCAGTTACGACAGCCGATACTGGGGATTCATCCCGCAAGAGAACGTGATTGGCCGGCCGATGTTCGTCTATTGGTCGTTCATCACGCCGGACAACCAGTACAAGCGAACAGAGGTGTCGGAGCGGTTGGCGTTTTTGGCACATGTGGTCATTCACTTCTTCGATCAGACTCGGTGGCGGCGAACATTCATGGTGGTGCGGTGAATTTTCTGCGCACGCGTCGCGGCATGGCTCTGATAGGTGTCGCGGTGATTCTGACGCTGTTTCTGTTTCGGCCCGGCGCCAATGTTCTCAAGAATCGGATTGCGAATGCCATTTCGGAGGCCGTGCAACGGCCGGTGGAAATTGGCAGCGTTCACCTTCACCTGCTTCCAAGCCCGGGCTTTGATCTTGATGGATTTGTAGTTCGGGACGATCCTGCATTTGGCGCAGAACCCGTATTGCGAGCCTCCGAGGTTACGGCGAACCTTCGCCTGACCGCCCTCCTGCGGGCGCACCTCGAGATCTCCCGTCTTAGCCTGACGGAACCCAGTCTGAATCTGGTGCGAAACGAACAAGGGCATTGGAACATCGAGAGCATTCTGCAACACACTTCGCAAACCGCGGTTGGGCCGACGACACGACGGGCCTCGCTGGGACGGCCCGCGTTCCCTTATATCGAGGCGGATCGCGGGCGTATCAATTTCAAAATTGGCCCTGAGAAAAAGCCGTTTGCACTGTCAGACGCCGACTACTCGTTCTGGCAGGAATCGGACAGTTCCTGGGGTATGCGGTTGAAAGCTTCGCCGGTCCGCACGGATTTCAATTTGAGCGATACCGGAATTTTGCGAGTGAATGGGACGTGGCAGCGTGCGGGGAGCCTGCGTGAAACGCCGCTGGAATTCACGGCGCAATGGGAAGGCGCCCAATTGGGCCAGGTTACGAAGTTAATCTCTGGCGCGGACCGCGGCTGGCGGGGCACGGTTCGGGCTGCGGCTACGGTTGCAGGACAACCCGCGGGTTTGACCATTCAAGGCGACGCGTCAATCGAGGACTTTCGGCGCTACGACCTGGCCGGAGGCGATTCGCTGCGGCTGGGAGCGCACTGCGAGGCTCGGTACAGTTCAGTCGACCGCGAATTGCGCGACATTCATTGTCTTAGCCCGATGGGCGCCGGAAAAGTCAGCGTTGAAGGCGATCTGACGCGGCTGACTTCACCTGCTTCGTACGATCTTCAAATTCGTGCGGAGGACGCACCCATGCCAGCACTCTTGCTGGCTGCTCGCCGAGCGAAGAAAGACTTGCCTGCGGATCTGCAAGCGGAGGGCTCGATCAGTTTCAGCGCTAAACTCCACCGCGGGAAGCAAACCGATGACCGCCTGGTGGTAAGCGGCGGCGGTTCCACGAAGGCCTTCCGCATGCGCTCTGAGGGAATGAAGACAACCCTAGTGCTTGGGGAGATTCCCCTCGAATTCATCAGCCGTCACGCAGATGAACGAACGAGTCGTCCGACGAATCACCACGGAGGGCTCGCCTCAGCGGGCGATGCGGAGCCAACCGTTGTGATTGGTCCGTTTCACACTGCCTCCATGCCGGCCCTAGCGGTCAGGGCATCACTGACGGCGAAGGATTACGCACTTACTGCGGAGGGCGATGGAGAAATCCGGCACCTTATGCTGGCGGCAAGAGCCATGGGTATTCCCGTGATGCCTGCAGCCATGGAGGGCAATACCAAAGTAGATTTGCTGTTGGCTGGCGAGTGGAAGGGATTCTCGGCTGGGCGGGTGACTGGGACAGCACAGATTCACACGGCGCGAATACAATTGCGTACGCTGAACGGTCCCATCGAGGTAGCCACGGCGGACGTCCACCTGCAACCGGATCGCGTGGAAGTACAGTCCATCACTGCAGCGTTCGCAGACTCGCGCTGGAAGGGCTCGCTCTCCCTGCCTCGCAATTGCGCGCACTGGGCGGAATGTCCGATCAGCTTTGACTTGCAGACAGACCAAATCGTCCCTGAACGTTTGCACGCATTTGCGGACACAAGCCGCCCCTCTCCCTGGTATCGAGTCCTAGCGCCGGCTAGTAGCGCGGCCCCCACGATCCTGTCGCAATTGCGGGGATCAGGAAAATTGAAAGTTGGCCGGCTCATGCTGCCGAATCTGGTGGCCTCGCACGCCAGTTCGAACCTGGTGATCGATTCAGGGCACCTCCGCCTGTCAGGTTTAACAGCCGAGGTTCTCGGCGGGAAACATGACGGAAATTGGGAGATTGACTTTGTCACCCAGCCGCCAGTTTATCGGGGGAGCGGAAGCTTCGAGCGGGTGGCGCTTGCTCAGTTGGCCTCGGCGATGCGCACGGCTTGGATCACCGGTGCGGGAGACGGCACCTATCATGTCGAAGCTCGTGGCAGCAGTCTTGTCAATCTGTTGGGAACGGCGAGCGGGTCTCTGAACTTCGATCTGCGGGATGTTGATTTGCCTGCCATCGTCGTAGAGGACGGCTCGCTCAAAGGTCGCAGATTCGTTGGGACGCTAGGGGTGAGGAACGGAAGATTCGATTTGCAGAACAGCACCCTGGACTGCACGTCGGGTGAATATTCGGTGACCGGGACCGCCACCTGGTCGCGGCAGCTTGCCTTCACGCTCACATCGGAAAACAACCCAACCCTCACCGTGTCCGGTACGCTAGCCGAGCCGCAAGTCACCGAGGAAACGGCATCTCCCAGCCGCGCCAAGCTACAGCACTAGCGACAATCCGAGATCGGGTACAAAAAGATGGCGCACCATCTGTCATAATCACCGCTGGGACAATGCCCTTCTCTCTTGCTGAGATAAACCGCGCGCTTGCCCGACGCGGGCTACAGCCCCAAAGCCGTGTTGCCCGCGCTGCCTGGTACATCCTTGCGCTTGCGGTGTTCTTGTACCTTCTGCAGCTCACAGCACGTGCATTACGTTTCGCCTGGGGAGAGAGCTTGCAGGGCTGGGTCAGCTTCCTCAGCATCGTCAGCATCTTCCTGTTTTCCTGGCTGGCGCTACGCTGGCTGCGCACGCGGCTGCTATGGCGGCTGCGGAACCGCCTGATCGTCACTTACGTTTTCATCGGCGTGATTCCGGCATTACTGTTGGTCGCCATGGCTTTTGTCACTATCTACCTGTTTGCTGGTCAGTTTGCAAACTTCGTTGTGATCTCGGGTATTGATCTCAAATTGCACAGCATCGAGTCCGCGAACCTGGCAATTGCGAACGAACTGGCGGCGCGGCTGGATCGCGGACAACCGGCGGTGTCGGATGCGCTGCTCGGGCTTCGCGCAAACGAAAGCAATTGGAAGCACCGTGCGGTCTGTGCCTGGGCCGACTCGCGCCCGCTCCCGCTATGCGGAGCAAAACCGCCTTTCGCGTTCCCTGAATTCATTCATGGCCCATTTCGCGAGATTGTCGATGATCAGGGCAGCCTCTCGCTCCGCACGGCGGTTTTGCTGAACGCGAAGTCGGAAAGATTACTGGTGGTGTCGAGCGAACCGCTGGATGAAGACCTGGTCGACGAGATTGCTCCGGCCCTGGGCGAGATTACGCTTTACTCCATCGAGGAGGAGAAGCCATCACCGAACCACTTGTCGCCGAATGACCCGACGAACAAGAACGGCATTCACATATCTTTTAATGATCAGCCGGCCTCCGATCACAACGGCCCGGAAAGGCAGGGTACGCTTCGGCCCCTGCTGACGTGCGGAAAGCTGAGCGCCTCGACGGGGTTTTTTGATCGGGCAATAACCTTCGGAACACCCCTGCCGGCAGTGAATTGGGCAACCGGCCAGCGCAACGCGAATGCTGCCCTGGTGCGCGTTCAAACCCGGCCGAGCGTGCTCTACAACCGGCTCTTCGCAGCGCTCGGAGACTTTGCAAAGGGCATCGAGCTGGTGTTGCTCGTGACTGCGATCATCCTCGCCATCATTGAATTGCTGGCACTACTGATCGGAACGCGGCTGTCGCGAAGCATTACGGGCGCCGTTGCCCAGCTCTATCGTGCCACGCAGCATGTCGACCGCGGCGATTTCAGTCATCGGATACCCGTAAAGTCTTCTGATCAGCTTGCCGATCTGGCGTTGTCGTTCAATTCGATGACGACCTCGATCGAGAAACTCATCCTCGAGCAGAAGGAAAAGCAGCGCCTTGAGAATGAGCTGGTGATCGCACAGGAAGTGCAAGCCCAATTGTTCCCGCGCCAGGTCTCGCAGATCGAATCGCTCGAAGTTCATGGCTTCTGCCGTCCTGCACGAACGGTCAGCGGGGACTATTACGACTTTCTCGCGATTAACTCGTCAAAGCTGATGCTCGCCGTGGGCGACGTGAGCGGCAAGGGCATTTCGGCCGCGTTGCTGATGGCAACCATTCACTCTGCCGTGCGAGCATACAGCCTGGAAGGAATGCCCCAACTGCGCGAAGCCATGGTCGGAGCTTCGACCGGTTCGTCGCTGGTTTTGACCGAAGGAATCCAGGGAGTCGAGATGTCGCCCGGTGCGCTGCTGAGCTTACTGAATCATCAGCTTTACGAGAGCACACCGAGCGAGAAATACGCCACGCTGTTTTTGGCAAACTACGACAGCAACTCGCGGCGCCTCATCTACTCGAATGGTGGACATCTGCCGCCGATTATCATCAGCCAGGATGGCTCGATCCGCCGCCTCGACCAGGGTGGGACCGTAGTGGGACTTTTCGATGCGCTGTCCTTTGAAGAGGCCTCGCTGGTGTTACGTCCCGGTGATATCTTCCTCGCTTACAGCGACGGTGTCACGGAGCCGGAGAACGATTTTGGAGAGTTCGGCGAACAGCGGCTGATCGAGCTCGTGCGGGACCGCTGGTCGCAACCACTCAGTCGAATTACCGAAGAAGTGACCGCCGCTGTCGACGACTGGATTGGCGAGCAGGAACAACCGGACGACATTACGCTAGTGTTGGCGCGCGCCCGCTGAGGATCAGGCGGATTTCCCTAATTTCCACACGTGTCGAGAGTTGGGGCGGGAGGGCGGTGTCGAGTCGCCATCTCCGGGAGGGTATCCCGGCGCATTACCGATCCTATGCTACCCCCGCGTCAGGGCAGTGCAGCCCACTTTGAAGCGGATGCACAGCATACATTCACGGCAAACTTCTGTGGTTGGCTTCTTGCCGGCTCTGCACGCTACACGGGCCGGAGACATAGTCCACGATCACGTTTGATCGTGAAGTGCAGTTGAAGTTAAAAGACTACGCCATGGATGTCAATCCGCAATCGGTCGAGCCGTTTGTGATTCTTTTCTGGCTGGGAATTCCGATCAATGCCATCGAAGGACGATTCACTACGAATCATGGGCAACTTCCAGCGAATGAATCGGATCGGCAAAGATGTAAAAACAGGGCGAGTCAATTTCTTGAACTCGCCCCGATCATCAGGAGGTCGGATGTGTTCTATGCCGCAGCGTAAGACGGTTGATGGAATGTGGCCAGATCACCAACGGTCGTAGCTATGCGGACCAATCGTCGAGGCTAACAAAAGCGGTATCGACGGGGCTCATTCGACAAAGCCTTGACGAATGCCGTGGATAAAGTCGGTGTAGGCAGGCGTATGCCCCGCCTGCCGCATCAGCAGCGCGATTTGGCCGCGATGATAAGCAGAGTGCAGGAAAACATGGGCCAGAATATCTTCCACGCGGCTTTCGTACGATTCGCCTTTGCTGTTCTGATATCGGACCAGACGATCGAGGGCTGCGGGCAATGCGCGGACAAAATAATTCTGGAGATTCTGGTGGGACACGGCAATTTGCAGTTCGCAGTCCGCGAGAGACAGATCTGGCCAAACGGCGAGCGGTGACGCACTTCCCTCAATGCGCGCCAGCCAGAGCCGCTCTGCCGCGACGATGTGATTCAGCAGTCGTTCGGCATGAGAGAGTGGCGTGCGGCAAGACTTCAAAGCGGCGGCAACCTCGTGGTTGGCCCACGCGTCATTACTGAGCTGTCGTCGGAAATAGTCGATGCGGTCCATGGGTCTCCCGAGCAGGCGAAGTGCGAAGTTGAGTTTATCGCTGTGCTACCTTTTGAATATGCGGTTCTCCTTGATTGTACTTGGCTGTGCTCTGCTGAATTCAGCCGTGTTTGCACAGCAAAATCACCGGCCCCCTGACATTTTTCTGATCACCATCGACACACTTCGGGCCGATCACGTGCATTGCTACGGATACGCGCAAATTTCTACTCCAGCGATCGACTCAATTGCCAGAGATGGCCTGCGCTTCTCGCAGGCGTTCACGCCGAGCCCAATCACCAACACCTCGCATACATCGATTTTGACTGGACTGCTTCCCAGTTCGCACGGGGTTGTGGATTTTGGAATTCCACTGGCATCCTCGTATCCCACTGCCGCTGAACTTTTTCGGCAACGCGGCTACCAGACCGCAGCATTCATCGGGGCGATCATTCTGGACAGCAAGTCGCTGGCTCCGGGTCTCGATCGCGGCTTCGATTTTTATGACAACTTTCCTGCCAATGCGGACCCCAAAGTTCGCTGGGGGCGGGTCGAGCGACGGGCAGATGATGTCGTCCGTCACGCAGAAGAATGGCTCAGCGCTCACTCACAGGGGCCACATTTCGTCTGGGTTCACCTTTACGACCCACATGACCCATACGAACCGCCTCCGCCATATTCGAAGCTATATCGGGACCGGTTATACGACGGTGAGATTGCGTATGCAGATTCGGCACTCGATAAGTTCCTAGCTTTTCTGAAAAGCCGCGGCAAATATCAAAATGCGTTGCTTGCGGTGGTTGGCGATCACGGCGAGGGACTCGGCGAGCATGGAGAAGAGACACATGGCATCTTCCTCTACGATTCCACGACGCATGTGCCATTGCTGCTGAAGCTTCCGGGCGGCCTCTCAGCGGGAAAGGTGGTCGACGCGCAAGTTCGCACCACCGATCTGCTTCCAACCCTGCTCGATTTCTCGAATGCGCAACCTTCGGGAGCGGACAGCGATCTGAAGTTTGATGGCAGGTCATTGCGGCCGTACATCGATAGCACCGAAACAACGGGCCGCACGGCGTTCGGAGAGACCGACTACCCTCTGCGCTTCGGATGGGCACCGTTGCGATCGGTGAGGCGCAATCAACAGAAATTCATCGAGGCGCCGAAGCCGGAGTTTTACGATTTGTCCGCGGATCCGGGTGAATTGAAGAACCTGTACACGCCATGGAATGCCAATGTGCAGAAATCTCGAGAGATTCTTGCGGACCTGCGCAAACTTCATCCGCCAAATCAGCCCAGCGCGTCGACCGTGGGGGAGGGCACGCTTTCTGAGCTGAGGGCGCTTGGGTATTTGGGGCCTGCGGATGCTGGAAGCAGGACGAATGTGCCCGAACCCTCATTGCTTCCCGATCCGAAGGATCACATCGAAGAGCAGAACCTGCTGCACAACGCCATGCTGGCCACCGAAGACAATCAGCCACAGGCCGCGAGACAGGCTCTGGAGAAAACTCTGGCACTGAATCCGAAGTCGTTTGCAGCCCTCCGTCAACTAGGTGAACTGGAAATGAAAGCCGGTGACTGGGCCAAGGCGGGGCAGCATCTAAGAATTGCGCACCAACTGAAGCCAGACGATGGTACCGTCAGCTTGCAGCTCGGAGAAACCTTAGCCAGGTTGAATGACTATTCAGGTGCACGCGACGCCCTGGAAGCTGGATTGAAAGCGAATCCGTCGCGCCTCTCTGATCGTATTCTTCTGGGAAACACGTACGCTGCTTTGAAAGACGGTTGCGCGGCCGCGGATCAGTTCGAAGCTGCCCTACTTCTCGATCCGCACAGCAACGAGGCTCGCGCAGGACTACAAAAGGCACGAGTGGAAAACCCTTGCCGGCGCTAGCCAAGCTAGCTGCCAAGAATCCCGGCTATTCGAAGTTGCGGGGATCGAGCGCCACGTTCTGCTGAATCTGATCCTCTTTCAAATCCCAATTGAAGATGGTGGTCTTGCCGCTGGGAAGTTCCCGCGTGTACTGGAAGCTCCAATGATTCGGTAGCGTAACGCCATCGACGGTGGTGAAGCCGTCGAAGTTCTCTTCGAGGGTGGTGCGATTCGTCTGCAGGTTTGGCGACTCAAGCACTGACTGGCCCACAGTATTTCCGACTTCGAGGAGATAGATTGTTTTTACGTGTCGAAAAGTTTCCGGATCGAAGAAAAGCTGGATCTTCAAGTCGGAGTTCTTGTGGGGCTGATACGTGAGTCGATGCAATTGGCGGCCATCCACCTTTTTGAGGCCGTCGTAGAGGAGCTTGGGTTTGCGCGCGGGAACGTCGAGCAAGGCCCAACTCGTCGAGAGCACACCTCCGAAGAGACTCTCCTTCAGGATGCTGTCTTGTGCGTACACGAAGGACGCGAGGCCGGAACGGGTCTGATCGGCGTTAGAGAAACCGATGTTGATTTTGTCCCCGTTGGAGAGAAAATTCTCGCCACGATAGTTCTGGTCGAATTTCAAAACGAAGCGCTGCTTACGGCCCTCCGAGACCATGCCGGTCGTTCCCAGAATCTGCCCCCCGCCACCGACAACGATCTTGCAGACCGCGGTACCCTGCACGATCCGGTTTCTGACGGCCGCGCGAGCCTCGGAAGTTCCAATGGATGCCAGATGTTTCGCAACCAGGCTTTCAGGGGTCAACGAATCGTCGGCTGATGAGAGCGAGAGGACGCATCCAAGGAGGATCGGAACAACCGACAAAACGCGGAAACGGACGTTCATCACGACCTCCGGCAAACCCGCGTAACCCCAGGATCGGCTTTTACTTCTTCGTTTTATTGGCGCTCTTCGCGTTCTTGCCCTTAGCGGCCTGTTCCACCTGACGAATGTGATTCACATCGTGGCCTGCATAAAGGGTGATCAGGTGGGTGACGGTCTCTTTACCGCGCTCCGAGTGCAAACCGTAATTATCCCAGAGCTTGCGCGGCACTGATTTCAACATCGCCAGGTTCAAGTCGCGTTGAAATTTAAACGCGCGCAGAGAATCATGTGGGTCACGATCCGCATAATCGAAGGTCGTCGCCCAGGAATTCTGATCGAACGCCTGAATTGGAGCACCGTTGTTGCTCAGAATGAGTCGAAGCCGCCATCCAGCCACCAATTCCGCATCAGCAAGATGTGCCAGGATCTCGGCAATCGACCACTTATCGGGGGCCGGTCGACGCTTGAGCGCTTTCTTCCCAAGGGGCTTGATGATCTTGTGCAGTTTTTTGGCAGTAGTCTTCTGGACCTTCAGCGGATCTTTTCCGTCGAGGTTTCCGAGGATCCTATGAACGTACTGCTCCACCGTCTCCGCCATCGAAGGGCTCCTCTTAAAATGCTGACAGGGACGGCCGAACTGTCGGCAGCCCCGGGTTACTCACTTCTGCATCGCAATCTTGTCGGTCGAGCTCTCAAAAATCTCCGAGAGCACATGCCCGCGCATCTGCTTCGGCTGTTCAATCCCGTAGAGATGCAGGATGGTAGGTGCGATATCGTAAACGCTGACTTGCAATCCCATCAGCCGTTGATCGCGCTTGATACCCGGACCCATCGCCAGGAACGAGCCCGGGACATCGTCACCATCTTCAAAGTCGTGCTTGGCGATTACGGGTGTGGTTTTTTCATGATCCATATGCGCGTGGGGATCCTTTTGCTCGAATTCGCGCAAAGGCTTGATGCCGTGATCAGAAATGATGAACAGGTAGGTGTCTTTGTCAACGTGCTTCAGGATCGAGCCGAGAACTTTGTCGAAACCGATGTACTGGTTGGGGAAGGCATCCGGCTGGACAGAATTGATTTTCGGATTGTATCCGGCGTTGTAAGGCGCGATCGGGTAGAGCCAGTGACCTGTCCGATCCTCGCAGGATTGCACGAACCAGGTGAAGTCCGTTGGATGATTCGTCATCAGGTAATCGAAGAGCTTGGTTTGTTGTTCGCGAATCACGTCGACTTTCTTCAGCCAAGCGTCGATCACTTCCGTCTCGTGACCTTTCAGTTGCTCGGCGGAAGGCATACGCTCGCAGTCAATGTAGTAGTCGCCCACGTTCTTGAGAAGTTCGGCTTTTAACGTTGCTGGATACACCGGGTCGCCGCCTTCGACCTCCGACAACTTGGGTGCGCACAAGACCCCGTCTTCGCAGTTTTTCCCGCGCGTCAGCATGCCGCTGATCATGTAGCCGTTTACCGGCATTACAGGAAAGGTTGCTGGAACATTGGCCATCCCAACGGTCACGCCGTTCCTGGAGAGCATCGACCAGATCGGCTCCTGCTTCAGCATATTGGTGTTGGCTGTGATCCCTCCGACGATGAAGCCAGTCACCCCGTGTTCGTCAGGCTGCGTACTGGTGAAAATGGTCGAGTACACACGCGGACAATTGGGGGATGAAACAGTCCGCAGTTTGCCGTAGGTCCCGTTCTCAATGACCTTGGCAAGGTTGGGGAGCTTGTTCTGAAGAAGGAGAGGACGCAAGATGTCCCACTCCATGCCATTAACGCCGACCACAACCACCTTGGGCTTGGGCTTGGCTGCAGTTTGTGCCTGGCTGGAGACTGCGACTAAAGCGAGGAGAAGAAGCGGGAGAATACGCAGAAATCTGCGAGTCAGCATACGGAAGGGCCCCCCTCTATCAAAGCGTGAGCGAAATTATACATGGGTGAATAACGAAACGAACCGGGAGGCCGAAGGCCTCCCGGAATCCCAAGCAAAATCAGCCTCGCTCGGGACGAGGAGAGAAGAGATGACTGTAAGACGCAGATAGAGGCGGGAATGCTAACAAAGCACGAAGAAGTTGTTTAGAGCCGGGGTCTTCGCGGGACCCCGGCTACTCCCCCCCGCGCCGCAACGAGGAACTCTCGCCGGTTAGCGGGTTTTGCGTGTAAGACGCTTCGACAGAAGGATTTGCTAACATTCCCCTGCACCGAAAAAATAAATATTTCGCGCGGTTCAAATCTTGGGGTCTTGGTGTATACAGGACGGCGGGGCGGCTTGCCGGCGTTCCGACTGCCCCCGCGAATCTTCCATGCAGAGAAGCTCGGCACTCCATCTCGCGCAGGCATTCGCGCTCGACTCAGTCGGCAGCAACCGAACTCCGGCGTTGGAAGGAATTGTCGTCGAGCTCTACGCGACGATGCGTGTCCCCCTGCTCTCCTATGCGTACCAGGTTGTTGGATCGCAGGGCGACGCCGAAGACTTGGTTCAGGTTGCATTTCTTCGCCTTTTCGATCAGCTGCGCAGGCACGAACCCATCCAGAATCTTCGGAGCTGGCTTTACCGAGTCGTGCACAACCTGGCGATTGACTCGCTGCGGCGTCAAGGCAAAGAAGACTCAGCGCTCTCGGAATGGGCCCTGGATCGCTCTTCGGAAGGGGCTCCGGGTTCTGCCGAAGATCATTTAATCCAACGTCAGCAGATCGCCGGCTCACTCCAACTCCTGAATGTTCGGGAGAAGCGTTGCTTGATTCTGCGGGCCGAAGGCCTGAGCTACAAAGAGATTGGCGAGGTGCTGTCGATCAGCGCGAAAGCGGTAAGCGTTTACCTTGCCCGAGGGCTTAAGAAATTTGAGGTGCGCGATGAACGGTCGGCCTGATCGCCGTAAGCTCATACCGCCGCACCTCGCAGACTCGGTGCTACTTTCTCAGCTCGACGGAGAACTTTCCCGCAGCGAAGCCGAAAACGCACGCGTCCACCTGGAAAGCTGCTGGACCTGCCGGCGTCGCCTGAGTCTGCTCGAATCCAGCATCGAGAACTTCCTGGATCAGCGGCCGCCGCTGCAATCGAATTTGAGTCTGGACGGCGAGCAGCGTGTGCGGCAGTTCCGGGAGCGCCTGGCGCGCCACGCGGCAGATTCCGAGCTCACATTCGCGGAAACCCTCCGGGCTCACTCCCAGTCTTTCGTGTCGGCGCTGTCCGCGCATCGCGCAGCGGTTCTTGCCAGCGTGATCGCCACTTGTGTGCTGGCCGTGATGTTTACCGATGTACTGGGTGCACGGGTATCAGCCGACACGCTACTGGCGAAAGTGCAAACGGCTGAAAATGCCCAGCGTCCTGCGGCACATCAGGTGACGCGCCGGGCGGTCCGGTTGGATCGCATCGACCACCACAGCGAAATTACGCGGACGTTGGCTACATTCACTTCGATCGAAGATCCAGAGACTTCGGACACCTACCTGTCGTCTTCTGGCGAATCTGCTCCGGCGACAACCGTGCATCGCGAGAGATTTGATGGTAAAAGTTCGGCGGGGACCACGGTCGGACTGCTTGATTCCCAGTTTCCGCCTTCAATAGCTGCGTACTTTGCGAGCGAGCACTGGTTGCCGACGGTCACGGTGGAAGCCTTCCGTGAACTGATCCGGAATCGCGGCCTTAGCAATTCTTCAGTCAAGAGAGAGGCTGGGGCTTTTGTGCTCCTGTATCCATTTGCGGAAGGGCACCCGTCAGGAATCTCAGCAGCCCAGTTGCGCGTTGACGCCAGCAACTACACGGCGATGGGCCTCAGCGTGTTTCTTGGGTCACTCGAGAATGGCATTGAGTATCGTTTCACGCCAACCTCCACATCAACCGAAACACGCACAGCCGAAATTGCGCGCTTGTTTTCTCCGCACGAGCCAGTGAATTCCTCCTTGACCCGCTCCCTGCCCGCCCGCGAGCCAGCCAGGGTTATGCCTCTTAGCTACACGGGGACAAAAGCAACCGACCAGGAGGTCCGCCTGAACGCGGCCCTTCACCAAGCGGATGCCTGTATGGGAGAGGAGATCCACGTTTTTCCGATGTCGGATGGCTCTCTGGTCGTCCAGGGATTAGTGGACCGGGCAGACCGGCGTGACGTTATCCGCAAAGCGCTGCAGACCGTCGACCAATCCGAACGAGCACAGATCTTCCTTCCACAGGAGTTGAGAAGCAGCGCACAGCTCTTCAATCTGCCGTACAGTACACCGGAAATTTCTCAGCCGCGGTTAGCCGGCAGGCAGAGCGCTGCGGTTTCAGGGAGTCAACAGGTTCCGCTTTACGAGCAACTCTTTCAGCACTTCTCCAAGCCAGGAGCCTCTAAGGAAGAAACGGAGCAGCAGATCAATGCCTTTTCCGAGGAAGCCGTGAATCTCTCGCGCGAGAGCTTTCTGCATGCTTGGGCCTTGATGAAGCTGGACCTGGAATTCTCCGCGCAACGAAGTTCTGAATTATCTGCCGCGTCCGTTCAGGAACTTGAACGCATGCGACAAGACCATCGGCGTAAGATCGCTTCGATCGCGCGTCGGCAATCGGAAATGTTGGCGCAAGCCGGCGTCGTTCCGCAGGGACAGTTCGCCACAGTGTCAATCAAGAACCAGGATGCAGAAACTCTGCTTCATCTCACTCGCGAGCAGAACGAATTAGTCCTGGCTCTGTTTACGGTGTCGGAAGCCACGCCCGAAACCGGAACTGCCGTGTCCCGTTTGGCCAATCTTCTCCACCGGATCGGCGGATAACTCAAGGCGAAGCGCACCAAGCCTCAACCTTAGCGCTTTGTAACTGCCCCGCCCCTCTCACTGACGTTCTTTGCGTGTTATGCTGTTGCACTCCGCTTCGCGCCCGCAGCGGAAGGCATTACCGGACGAAGGATCGGCTTCTGACAAGCACTCGGGCACGGTTTCTGCGCGCAGTTTCGAGATTCTTCATCATCCTCTGCCTGCCCTTTGTGGCGTCCGCGCAACGCGCCAGCATCAGCGGGGTCGTGACCGATCAAAGCGGCAGCCTGCTGCCGGATGTGCACATCACGCTCCTCAACGTAGATCAGGGATTGCAGCGCGAAGTTCTGTCGAACGCCGAGGGTTCGTTTGCCGTACCGTTTCTTCAGCCAGGCCGCTATGTCATCAGCGGACAAAAGAACGGATTCGCGGTTGCCGAAATCAAAGATGTCATTTTGCATGTGGGCGACACGCGCAATGTTCATCTCGAACTGGTGGTGGGATCGTCGACGGTGCGCATCGAGGTGAACGGCCGTCCGCAGGCGATTGAGACCGTAAGTTCGGCGGTGGGTGAGGTGGTGACGGAAGACGTCATTCGGGACGCACCCCTGAACGGCCGTAACGTGATGGACTTGGCGATTCTTCAGCCTGGTGTCACGCCAACCAATGACGATGACAGCAGTCCGGGGCGCTTCAACGTGAGCGGCAACCGCAGCGACTCGGTCAATTATCTTCTGGACGGCGGACTCAATAACAGCCTGCTGGACAACGGCATTGTCTACAACCCTAATCCGGACACCGTCGCCGAGTTCCGCATCCTCACAAGCAACTATCCGGCTGAATTCGGACGTAATTCTGGAGGCATCGTAAGCGTCATCACTAAGTCGGGCGGGCAACAGTTCCATGGATCGGTCTTCGATTTTTTTCGGAATGACGCGCTTGACGCCAATTATTACTTCAACAAAAACAACCTGCCCGATCCCCTACCGCGCGCGCCTCTACAGCGAAACCAGTTTGGGGGAACGTTCGGGGGACCGATCGGGCTACCCCAATATGGCGGCACGCATCGCTTATTTTTCTTTGTCGGATACCAAGGTGAGCGACAACTGGAAGGCACCCCCGCCAAAAGCGTGGCCTTCACCCCGGCGGAACTTGAAGGAAACTTCTCTCACTCCTTGAACGGCGCGCCTGACCCGAACATCGCAACGTTCTTGAGCACTGAACCATTCTTTCAGGCCGATCCGGCAAAACAAGCTGCCGCCATCATCGACTCGAACCACATCAACCAGGTCGCACTGAATTACATCCGCGCCGGGCTGGTTCCGACATCCGCCACGGGTCAACTCAACACGCAACAGAACGCCCGTTTTGATAGCGATGAAGTGACTGCCAAAATCGACTTCGAAGTCAGCAACAAGGATCGCATCGCGATGACCCTTGGCTGGAGCCGGGCCCACCAATTGGAGCCCTATCCGTTCGCCAGCGTTCCGGGATTTTCAGATACATCGGACTTCACGAATTGGTTCACCACGCTTGCTTATACGCACGTCTTTTCCGCTAACTTCTTGAACGAGACGCGCATCGGATTCCAACGCGATGCTGTGGATCAGGAGAAACCAGCCGCCCGGCTACCCACACCTACGCAACTCGGGGTCAACATCACGCCCGATCTTGCAACTTCTCCGCCTGATTTGGTCTTCGACTTCGGTGCACTCGCGCTCGGGTCGAGTCCACTTGGTCCCTCGCAGGTGGCCAACAACACTTATTCATTGATGGACACGCTGACCTGGGTTCACGGCCGCCACAGTTGGAAGACGGGCGCAGGGCTTTCACCCTTCCAAAACAACAATCGTTTCGCCTTTTACGTCAATGGGCGCTTTGATTTCATCAGTTCGGGGATAGGCTCAGGAAATGCGCTCGCTGATTTTCTGCTCGGCATTCCTTCTGACTTCATTCAAGCGGCCGACGCGTCATCCAACTTACGCACGAAGTTCACCTACGCCTTCGTGCAGGACGAATGGCGCGTGTCACCAAATCTCGTGTTGACGTTCGGCACGCGTTACGAGTACTCGACTCCGAAGCGAGATACGGACGGCCGCACGTTCTCAATCATTCCCGGACTGCGGTCCACCCGCTTTCCCGGCGCTCCTCCGGGGATGGTGTTCCCTGGCGATCAGGGCGCACCAGAAGGCGTGAACTTTCCCGACCACACAGACTGGGCCGCACGCGCCGGTTTCGCCTGGGATATTTCGGGCCGTGGCCGCACAAGTCTTCGCGGAGGCTTTGGGATCTTCTACGATCTACTAAAAGGCGAAGATAATCTGCAGTTTAATGGGCAACCGCCGTTTTATTCGAGTGCGGGCTTCGCTTTTGAGCCGATTTCCGTGAATCTAAGGAGCCCTTCGCAGTACTTCGCGAATCCCTATTCTTCTACGGGCGCTCCAAATCCCTTCCCTTCGAAGCCGCCGGAACCCGATATCAACTTCGCCAGGTTTCTTCCCATTGGGGCGTCTGGCACTGTCTTTGTGGTCGATCCGCACCTGCGCACTCCGTACACATATCAATACAGCCTTGGCGTCGAGCAAGCACTCGGCCAGAATACGATCGCCGAAGCCGATTACGTGGGCAGCAGCTCGCACGGACTCACGTCTCTCATCGACATCAACCCTTTTGTGGTTGGCACGGAAAGCCGGGTGCTGAATCTGCAAGCGGGTTGTGCCGATGAGCCGGCGGATCCAGCAGGCTGGTGCTATGCGGCGCTTCCTGAATTTCGCAACCTGGTTAATGCCAACTTCAACAGCCTGCAACTTGCTTTGCGCAAGCAATATTCAGGAAACCACTGGTTCCGACATTCCTACTTCACGCTGGCGTATACGTACGCGCACAACATCGACAACGCTTCTGGATTCCGGAACCGAAATAACACCGTGCCTTCCTATGAACCGAACCTGCTGCGCGCTTCCGCCGACATGGATCTTCGTCAGCGACTGATCTTCAGCGGCGGATGGGAACTGCCTTTCGCGGAAATCTGGTCCAATGCTCCCAAGGCAGCGACGCAGGGCTGGAGCGTTTTCCCGATCGTCAGCTACCACAGCGGCTTTCCGATCGACATTTTTGGCAATAAAGGCAGTCCGGGGGATTTCGCTTATCCCGGTCCTTCCGGGGCAGGCGACCCGGGCGTTGTACGCGCAAACCTCATCGGCCCGGTCCAGATCTATGATGCCCGAGACCCGAGATCTTTCAACGGGGCGACAGGAAATTACTGGTTCAATCCGAATAGTTTCTCCAACGCCGACTCAACCTATTTCGCGTCGGCCCCTTATGGGTCGCTCTCGCGAAACTATCTTCGGGCGCCGGGACGTGTGAATGTCAACCTGGCCTTTTCCAAGGTCACACCGCTGGCCGCCGACCGGCTTCACCTAGAGTTTCGGGCTGATTTCTTCAATCTCTTCAACCGTGCTCAATTCACCAGCCCGAATACGAATATCTCCGACCCAAATTTCGGTCAGATCCAAAGTACATATGATCCACGTGAAATTCAGCTCGCCCTTCGCCTGAGTTTCTGACAGGCAGAGTCTTGTAACACTCCTTTCACAATTCTCCTTTAGGATCGACAGGCGGCGGTGGCAGACTTCTGTAGTAGGATTTTCAAAATGCCAACGCTGTTTTGATATGAAAAGCTCTTCTGGACCTCGCGCTTCCAAAGTCCGCAAAACGACCACGAGCGATTCCAAAGGGCAGTCGTCGGATTCGCGAAACTCCGCTTCTCAGAAAGAGTTGATGAGCTTGACTCACAAGGCTTGCCTCATCGCTCGCGACGCTACCTTTAATCTCCGGGATTTGCTGACGACGTCGTCCCGAATGGCCTTTCTTGCGATTCGCGACTGTGAAAAAGAGCTGGATCAAATCGAGCGGCAAATCGACGAGCGGCTGCCAGGAGCCATCACGAGAGTCAACGAGGCGCGAGCGCGACAACTCCTCGCCTGCCTGAAGAGCATTACAGATCTGGAACGTATCGGCGACCTGGTCATGGGAGTCGCCAACCGCTTGCACGGGAAGCATCAGGATGACGTTCCTACTTCCGACGTCCGGCACCTCGTCCAGATGTCGGTGATCCTCCACGACATGCTCGAGGATGTTTACCGCGGCTTTGTGGGGCTCGACCTGGAGCGAGCACGGAAAGTTCTGCGTATTGACTCGGATCTTGACCACATCTGTCACGGACTTTTTCAGAAGCACCTGTCGGAACATAAAGGAGAGCGGGACGCCTCCAGCTTCGAAGTCCTTTTAATGGCCCAGGCCCTCGAGCGCGCAGGGGATCACACGAAAAACCTGGCGGAAGAGCTTTATGCACTGATCGAAGGGCACACCCGGCGGCATCCTCCCAAACGAACGGCGATTCAATAGCCGATCGGTCTCGTACATGCAAACGACGCTGTTCGCGAGAATTTAACCGGCCATTAACACGGGAGCAACAATGGCGAAACATTGCTGCCTTAGATTCAACCCACCGGGGCGTAATTCTCAATGACTTTCGACCTGGTATCACCCTGTTCCAGGCTCCGCATGCAGCCACCTATCGATCTGCTCGATCGGCCACCGGCCCCTTCCGCGCAGCGTCACCGCGTCTATGTCGTGGAGGATGACGAGGACATCTCGCGTCTTATCCAACTCAACTTAAAATCGGCGGGATACGACGTGTTCTCCTTTGTCACCGGCGCGACGGTCGTCAGCCAAGCACTTCGCGACCGGCCCTCGCTTTTCTTGCTCGACATCATGCTGCCGGGAACCGACGGCTTCGATCTTTGCCGACAGATCCGCCAGTCCGATGCTCTAGGGAAGACTCCCATTATTTTCCTGACAGCGCGCAGCGACGAATCGGATCGTGTAAAAGGGCTGGAGCTCGGTGGCGATGATTACATTACCAAGCCTTTCAGCCCGCGCGAATTGGTCGCCCGCGTACGCACAGTACTGCGGACAGTACGCGAGACACCGCTACCCGAGATCATCCGTATTGGCGACCTCGAGATTGACGCGTCGTCGATGACCGTTCGTATTGAGGGCCAAACTGTCCTCACCACGGTGCGCGAGTTCCGCTTGCTGGAATACCTTGCGGCCCACCGCGGCCGCGTGTTCACTCGAGATCAACTGCTTGACGCAGTCTGGAAGGAAACGGCGTTTGTCACACCACGTTCTGTTGATGTCTATGTAAGGCGCCTGCGGGAAAAGATAGAGAGCGATCCACGGCATCCGCGTTATTTAAAAACTGTGCGCGGGATCGGGTACCGCCTTGAAAGTCCCAGGGAAGCGAACGGTTAGCTGAAAGTGCCTTTTGTACAGGTGTAACCGGGTCAGCGGTTCAACCATCGTTCCAAGGTTGGCGTCTGCAGCTTTGCTATAATCTTGCTTGACTCCGCCGCATGAGTTCTCGCTCACGCGACAGGTCGTGGAACAGATGTTTGCGCAAGGCCGCCGGCAAATGGCCCTGTCATCTAACGGTTAGGATACTGCCCTCTCAAGGCAGGTATACGGGTTCGATTCCCGTCAGGGCTACCAACGTTGTCTCTCCCCGTCGAGCAAGCTTTACTGCCCCCTTCGACCGGCAGCCGGATCAATTCGAAGAAGTTTCGCCGGACTATCGCGACGACGGTCACGGGACGATCTCGCCAACTGGGGAGGTTTCCTGCACTCCAAGAGGCCTCGTCCTGCGATACAATCCTGCGATCAGATGTGGGAGTCGGTTGGAGCCGTCTTCGCTCCGACTAACGAAGCAAACAACCAGACAGTTGTTCTTCAAGGAAGGATGCCCCGATGGCGACCAACCGCAGAGATTTCCTGAAGATCACTTCGATTGGCGGCGCAGCCGTTTCATTGTTTGGCTTTGATTTGCAGCCGGCCTATGCGCAGCTGCGCAATCTTAAGATTGCGCGAGCGAGCGAAACACGTTCCACCTGCCCATACTGTTCGGTCAGTTGCGGCCTGATCATTTACACGATCGGCGATCGGGCTAAGAATGTCACGCCCCAAGTGATCCACGTTGAGGGCGACCCAGACCATCCTATTAATCGTGGGACGCTTTGCCCCAAAGGGGCGTCGCTCGAACAGGACATCATCAATTCGCGCCGATTGCTGAAGCCTCAGGTCCGCAGGCCGGGTTCGGATCACTGGGACGATATTGGCTGGGATCAAGCCATTGACGAGATTGCGCACTGGGTCAAGAAGACGCGCGATGCGACCTTCGTGGAGAACGACGCGCAGGGCCGGACGGTGAATCGTCTGGAGACGATCGGCTGGATTGGCGGATGCACCGACACGAACGAATTCAATTTTCTTGCGAACAAAGCGATGCGCAGCCTGGGGGTCTGCTATTTCGAAACCCAGGCCCGTGTTTGACACGGCCCCACGGTCTCAAGTTTGGGACCAACTTTTGGGCGCGGCGCGATGACCAATGGCTGGGTTGACATTAAGAATGCCGACATGATCCTGGTCATGGGCGGAAACCCGGCGGAAAATCATCCATGTGGTTTCAAGTGGGCCATTGAATCCAAACGAAATCGAAATGCGAAATTGATTGTGGTAGATCCGCGCTTTACGCGGACCGCGGCCACTTCCGATCTCTTCGTGCAGATTCGAGCAGGATCGGATATCGCCTTCTTAGGCGGCATGGTCCGATACGCGATCGAGAACAACCGGATCGCAAGAGATTACCTCATCAATTACACGAACGCCGCATTTGTCGTGAAGGAGGGCTTCAAACTTCCGGATGATGGCCTGTATTCCGGATTCGATCCTGCTACGCAGGCCTATGACAAGTCTTCGTGGAACTACGAACCGGGCGGAAATGTAAGCGGGTTTGTCGCGCATGGCGAGACGGAGTCTTCTCACGGTCACTCGCACGCAGTCGATGCATCGCAGTCGCATACGGCCGCGGCGAGCGGCGGTGCCGCGCAGACCAGTTCGCCGCATGAGAGCGGCGCTCCGGCCAAAGGCGGAATGGGCCAGGGATACCAGGGTGCGAGCCCGGTTGGGGCAAAAGCAACCGAGTCAGGAAAAGCCGCACCGCCGACGCTTCCGCCGAACGTTGCCTACGACCTCACACTGCAGCATCCACGCTGCGTCTACCAATTACTGAAAGAGCAATTCTCTCGCTACACGCCGGAGGTAGTGGAGCGCATTACCGGTATTCCGAGAGATCAATTCCTAAAGGCCGCCGACCTGTTCACTTCGATCCGCAAGAACGGGGATATGAAACAGGTGGCCACCATCCTTTATGCAGTGGGCTGGACACAGCACAGCTACGGGACGCAGATCATCCGTACCGCGGCCATCATGCAGTTATTGCTGGGAAATGTGGGCCGCGCGGGCGGCGGCGTCAATGCTCTTCGCGGACACTCGAACATTCAGGGCGCCACAGATATGGGTGGGGTCTACGATATTTGGCCGGGCTACCTTAAAGTTCCGAATCCGACGGACACGAACTTGAAGGCGTACGTGGAGCGCGTGACACCGAAAACGTCCAAACCCGCCGCGTGGGATTCCTTCAACTACTGGTCCAACAGTTCCAAGTTTACGGTCTCGCTGCTCAAATCGTTTTACGGGGACGCCGCCACGAAGGAAAACGATTTTGCCTTTTCCTGGATGCCCAAGATCGACCGCAACTATTCGTGGACCCAACTGTGGGACAACATGTACCGCGGCAACGTCAAAGGCCTTTTCGCGTTCGGCATGAACGGGGTAGCAATCGGTCCCGATTCACAAAAGAACATTGACGCACTCAAGAAAGCTGACTTCCTGGTGGTGGGGGAAATTTACCCGGATGAGACCAGCGAGTTCTGGCGCTCGCCAGGCATTACCCCCGATGAGATGAAGTCGATCAACACCACTGTCTATCGTCTTGCGTGCGCGGGTTTTGCGGAAAAAGACGGGTCGATGACGAATTCGGCGCGCTGGCTGCAGTGGAAGAACATTGCGGTTCCACCGCCGGCACAGGCCCGTCTCGATCAGGACATCATCGCTCAAATCTTCCTGAAAATTCGGGAGCTCTACAAAAAGGAAGGCGGCAAGTTCCCCGATCCGATCCTTAACGTTACCTGGACTTACACCGATCCGCTCCATCCCTCCCTTTCCGAGGTCGCGAAAGAGGTCAACGGCAAGGCACTGGCTGATCTTACCGATCCCAAAACGCAGCAGATCATCAAGCGCGGGCAACAGCTCCCGGGCTTCGCGTGGCTGAAAGACGACGGTACAACCGCCTGCGGCAACTGGATCTATGCCGGCTCATGGACAGAAGCCGGACCACAGTTACAGCGCCGTGGCACGGACGACCCCTCTGGCATGGGGGTGTACCCGAACTGGGGATGGTCATGGCCTGCGAATCGGCGCGTTCTCTATAACCGCGCTTCCTGCGATCCCGCCGGCAAGCCCTGGGACGCGAGCCGCAAGCAGGTCTGGTGGAATGAATCGGCACAGCTCTGGGTGGGGAACGATGTTCCAGACTTCAAAGCCGATTCGAATCCCAAGGATCACATGGGCCCGTTCATCATGAACCCAGAAGGCGTGGGCCGAATCTTCGCACCGCTCGCGGCTTTTGCCGATGGTCCGTTCCCCGAGCACTACGAGCCGATCGAGAGCCCGGTACAAAACATCCTGCATCCGAATCAGAACAACAACCCAGTCGTAAAGCGCTTCACGACCGCAGCCGACAAATACGGCACGCCCGGGGAAGGCTACAACATCGTCTGCACCACTTACCGTCTCACCGAGCACTATCACTACTGGACCAAAAACAATCCGATGAATGTGCAACTTGTTCCGGAGCCCTTCGTCGAGATTCCGGCCGAACTGGCGAATGAACTCGGTATTAAGGGCAACGACAAGGTAAAGGTTACGAGTGCGCGAAGTTACTACATCGCGAAAGCGTTCGTGACAAAGCGAATCAAGCCGATGACGGTGGATGGCAAAAAGGTCTACCAGATTGGCATCCCGATTCATCAGGGTTATCGCGGGATTCAGGAAGACGCCGGCAAGGATGCTCGCACAATTCTGAATCGGATTACCCCCACTGCCATCGATCCCAATGCGTACACACCCGAATTCAAAGGTTTTCTGGTGAAGCTCGAGAAGGCTTAGGAGAAAACGCGTGAGCCAGGCGACACTCGAAATCGTCAAGATCTCTGGTCATGCAGGCCCGGTCCCCGGCGCAGGAGTCGAGCGGGCGGAGCAGGTCTGCAAGCTGATCGATACCACCACGTGCATCGGCTGCAAGGCCTGCGAGGTGGCCTGCCTCGAGTGGAACGGCTACAGTTTCGGCGAGACGGTTTTTGACAACAGTTATCAGACGATGCCAGAAACCCGCTGGAACTACTGGAACCTCATCAAGTTCAACGAGCATGAACGAGAAGACGGTTCCATGATGCTGCTGATGCGCAAGGATCAGTGCATGCATTGCAGCGATCCCGGATGCCTGACTGCCTGTCCCGCTGATGGCGCCATCGTCCAATACAGCAATGGCATCGTCGACTTCCAGCAGGCCAACTGCATCGGCTGCGGTTACTGCGTAAGCGGCTGCCCGTTCAATATTCCCAAGTTCAATCCGGCAACAAAGAAGATGTTTAAATGCACGCTGTGCTCAGATCGCGTCAGTGAGGGGCTCGAGCCGGCATGTATCAAATCCTGCCCCACGGGCTGCCTGCACTTTGGGACGAAAGATGATATGACCGCGCTCGCGAACACGCGCGTGAAACAGCTCAAAGAAAACTATGGCATCGAGAAGGCGGGTCTCTACGATCCCCAAGGTGTCGGTGGCACCGGCGTGATGTACGTGCTCCACGACGTCACCAATCCTGAAGCTTATGGCAATCTGCCGAAAGATCCGCACATTCCGTGGGTCGTGCGCTTCTGGAAGGGCCCGGCGAAGTGGATCGGCAATCTGGCCATGATCGGTGGAATCGTGGGCGTGACCTTGCACTATCTCCGCTTCGGGCCGAAAGTGGTTCACGATCCGGATGCGCGCACGGGAGAACAGGCATGAGCACATCGCAAGTCGTCTCCGCTGCACGGGTAGAGGATCGGCGCGACGGCGCCATCCTGCGCTACACGCTCGCTGAACGCGTGCACCACTGGATTGCGGCCCTCACTTATATCTACTGCCTTATCACCGGCCTCGCTTTTTGGTCGCCTTACACATTCTGGCTCGCCGTTCTGGTCGGCGGAGCCGCTGCTGCGCGTTTCTGGCATCCATGGGTTGGAGTGCTGTTCTTCATCTCCGTGATGTGGATGTACAAGATGTGGCGCTCGGACATGGCTATTACTCAAGCGGATCTTCGTTGGAAGGCTGCGATTGGGCACTACATTCGCAACGAAGACGAAGGTCTTCCGCCGATCGGCCGATTCAACTACGGTCAAAAGCTCTTTTTCTGGGTGATGTTCTGGGGCATCATTCTGCTTCTGCTGTCGGGGATCGGTCTGTGGTTTGTGGAATCGATTGCGTGGAGTTGGCGCTGGCTGCGGTATCTGTGCGTAACGGTCCACGTGGCGGCAGGACTGGGTACCATCGGCGCCTTCATCATTCATGTTTACATGGGCACCGCAATGGTGCGCGGCGGATTTACGTCGATCATTCGCGGCGAAGTTTCGCCAGCCTGGGCAAAGACCCATCATCGCCTGTGGTATGAAAAGATGGTTCGCGGAAATAACCAGCGACCATGAAATCATCTCAGTATGATCTGCGCATCGCGCGCGCAGGTCAGTTGGCAACGCAATATCCATTTGCGGCACAGGCTCTTGAATTCTTTAAAGCGGTTGTCGTTGAGCAGGCTGCGCTGCATCGCGAACTGGCCCCTCATGGAAATGTTTCGGTTCGAAGCGTGGATGATCTGCGCCACGGGATTCTTCCAGTTCCCGAAATGATCCGCCGATTCCCCGAATTCCTCCTAAAGGTCGGCACGATTTCGCCGCCGCCGCTGGCGGAATCTGCACGCAAACTCTCCGGTCAAGCTACGGCAGACTGGCACACACTTCTCACATTGTGCTGGGAGGGATCGGCGCCGCAGACTCCGACCGGGTCTTCTGACCGCGCTCTCGGGCGTATGTTCCTGCAACCTTTCGCCGAATTCTTGCGTTCCTGCGGTGATGTGCTCCAGGAGTCGCCGTCGGGCTGCCCCTTCTGCTCGGAGAAGCCAGTTGTCGGCGTCCTGCGTCCTGAGGGCGAAGGGGGCAAGCGATCACTGATCTGTTCCATGTGTGGATACGAGTGGCCGTGCAACCGGATTCTGTGTGCGGCCTGTGGTGAGCAGAACGTTGAGAAGCTGGCCGTATATTCGACAGAGCAGTTCCCCCATGTACGAATCGATGCATGTGATACGTGTCAGACTTACATCAAAACCGTGGATCTCACGAAAACCGGCCGCGCTGTCCCGATTGTCGACGAGATTGCGACACTGCCTCTGAATCTGTGGGCGTTTGACCATGGCTACCAGAAGCTGCAGACGAATATGCTCGGTCTTTGACGCCCTGTTCGGGAGTTACCTCTTGAGCGAAAAGGTAGAGGGTGTCGTCGTGGCATCTCGACCCGTCGATTTCGAATGGTACAAACATTCATCTGCCACTCGCAGTAGATCGGAAAGGGTGAGACCGCTGTCAGGAAACGCCGCTACACCAATCGATAGCGTGACTGGCGTCAGCATCTGATTTTCGTACTTTAATGGGGTGCTTCGAACTCTGGCGCGCAAGGCATCCGCCCGCATCGCGGCATCGCGGGGGGCGCATTCCGGCAGGCCAATCGCGAACTCTTCACCCCCATAACGGCCAATCAGATCGTTACCCCTGAAGAAGTCACGGAAGGTATTTGCCATCGTGCGCAGGACATAGTCTCCTGCATCATGGCCAAAGCTGTCGTTAAAGCGCTTGAAATGATCCAGATCGAGAAACAGCAAGGATAAGGGTTGTCCATTACGACTCGCGCGCATCAGTTCGCGCTCTAACGACTCCTCCATAAACCTGCGGTTATAGAGCCCGGTCAAAGGATCGCGAATGGATTGTTCGCGAAGGGTCTCGCGTAGTTTCAAGCTCGCGATCGAGTGTTCGAGTTGTGCCGATACCGTCGCTCCCAGCCTCTCTTCAGCTTGTTGCTGTGCGCCCGATCCAAAGTCTTTCATCCATCCTTCTTCAGGAGCAAACTCCAGTTGAAGAATGCCAGCGCTGCCTTCCTTCCCGGAGAGGGGCAAACATAAAACCCGCCCTGCATCCTTGAGCCGAAGGTGCTGGCAAGGCAGACTTTGCCCCGTTGCGCTCCAATGGGGAAGTCCCCGTCGAAGTGCCCAGCAATCCTGCAGGCTGAATTCTTGCAAGCTGATGGATTCTTCTTTTCCCCAGCGGGCGACGCGCTCCACCATGTGCGTAGATTTTTGGGTCATAAGAAATTCGCCGGACAGAGCCTGCGGAAACAGCTTGCTCGCGCTCTGCACTGTGACTTCGCCGGCTTCTTCGAGGGTGGTGCAACATTCGAGAAGGCTTCCCATCTCGTTGAGAATCGCCATCTGGGACGTCCGTACTTCCAGTTCACACACTAGCCGGTTGAGAGATTCTGTATGCTTCCGTTCGGCTTCGGTGGCCTTAATTTCTTTCGAAATATCTTTACAGAGAATGTAAGCTCCCCGGCGCCGGCCATCGATGGCCAAAGGCACTGCGTCCATCTGCAGGTCGACGATGCTGCCGTCCTTTCTTCCCCAGGTAAACGTGTGGTGCAAGGTGTGTCCAGTCACCGCGCGCTCATACCATTTATCGGGCATATCACTGCGCATTTCGGTGGCAAACAATGAATCGAGGCGGTGTCCGGTTAAATCTTCTTGCGAACTCAGTGTTAACTCTTCAAAAGCGCGGTTGACAAATTTCACACGTCCAACGCCGTCCAGCACGACCAATCCGAAAGGGTTGTTTTCGATCACCGAGTCCAGAAACGAAGTTCGCTCGGTCAGTTCATGTGAGATTCGATCGCGTTCATTGACGCCTGCGCCTACCATCAGCCCGACGGACGACACCACCAGCATCAATAATCCCAAAGTGCTGAATTGAGTTGGCTCGAGAGAAAAAATATGGATAGCCACCATCACTTCAAAATTCAGAACAATGGTTGCGATCGCCGCTCCGGATGTGCCGAAACGAGTCGCGATCCAAACGACTGGGATGACGCTCAGAAATAGCTTGTGGTTACCGAAGCGAGGATCGAAGGTTACCCATGGCGTGATGACCAGCAAAGTGATCTGCGCGCAGATTTCGACCAGCGTGGTCAACTGAATGGTGCGCTCTGGGGCGCCCCAGTCACGCCGATCTTGTACCTCCAATTCCAATTGTCGACGTATCCACGGCAGGATATAGATGAGCAAGAAGGGGGCGACTCCAATCACGCCGATCCCATCGCCGATGAACCAGTCGGTCAGCGACCGCCAATATTCCGACCGGGTGATAGAGCCGTCGGCCGACAAGCAGGTGACGCCTATGAGGGTTGATCCCGCGGCGGACAGGGCTGTCACCAGCAGATAGCGAGTTATATCCTGTCGGCGAACAAGCCTCAGATCGATGGGCAGCCAGTTTCGCAAGATGTGGGCGCCGACGGCATAGCAGGCAGCCGAACCGCCTGCCCCGACCAGACCTTCGTAGGAGAGCAACGGCAGGTGATAGATCAGGCTGCTTGAAATCAGGTCCGCGGCAGCGACAAGAAACGCATATCGAGGACTGACACCGAGGAGAAGGCCAATAACAACGCCGATGGCCGGGTACCACGCCGTGAAGCCGGTACGAGTCAGCAGCGTGACGTGAGGAAGGGTGAGCGCCACATAGCTCACTAGAAAGGCGATTGCTAATCCGCCGTGGCGTTCAATCTTTTGAAGTCTTGTCACAAAGCTTGTCCACCGCACACTTCTGGGTTGACGCGGGGTGTCGATCTCTCCGCCTAGCTTCATCGGCAGATTGAGGCCGATGCCTCAACTGGACGGAAGCACTCGAAAGTAACCTCTGTGCAGTTCTAAGTCCTTGAGATTGCTAATCCGATATCGCTCGGCTGTTGTTCCCAAACACTGACGAAATTCCGCGAAAGCAAGCGACTGCCGAGGGCGGGCCGCAATTTCCTGCACCTTGACACCCTGCGCCTTCGCAGCAAAACTTGTGGCCATCCCCCCAAAATGCTCCCCTAACATCTCCCCGGAGGTTGTGTGCTTCAGGCCCTGCGCGGTTCTTCCGCCTGTGTAATCTTTCTCTTGATTTCCGTTTCGATTGCTTCCGCTCCCTGAAGAAATTAGGTTCGCCTGCGCGCGATTCCCCGCTTATCAACTTTGTCATTGCGCAATTTACACCGTTCACCCGATTCTTAAATTGGGTGTGGTTCTCTAAGGTGGGAGTGGTTTCAGGGAGCGGCGGCGGCGCAGGTTTTACCGTTTCCCTCGCCTTGGATCGCGCCGGAGCAGAACGGTGTCAGGCCGGTCACGCCGCCCGTTTCCCTGGTTCCTCTGGAAGGCTGGGATTTATCCAAAGAGACAGACTCTTAAGTTCCTGAAAAGACTTGCTCCGCAAGCTTTCTCGGCTTTTGCTTGACAATCTTCAGGCCGGGTAGCAGAATCCTCGAAGGCGAATAAAAAGCGAATATCGATTCGGCTCCCCTCCGTTCGATCTGGCGCAATTTCGAGGTTCTAATGACTTCTTCTCCGGCAGTCACGGCTTCTCATTCTTATTTTCCAGCCCTCGCTCCTGAGAATGCCAAGCGGGCGGTGTTCGAGCATCTGGCGGAAACGTCTCGCCTGGCACCCGTCACCGCCGCTTCGCATCTCGAGATACGACCGGCGCCCGCGACTGTTTCTTTTGGAATCGCAGAACTCGACACGTTCACCGGTGGATTGCCGAAAGGATGTCTTACGGAAATCGTGGGACCGAACTCCTCCGGGCGCACCAGCATTCTGTTGGCGGCATTGGCCGCGGCGACCAAGCGCGGCGAGATTTGTGCACTCATCGATGCCACTGATTCTTTTGATCCAAGTTCGGCAGCCACTGCTGGAGTTGATTTGGGCCGCCTGCTCTGGGTGCGGTGCATAACACGCAGTTCGACAAACGCTTCGGCTTCTGCAGCCATCAACCCGCGTATGGATTCCAAAGGCAGTCCTGCGCAAGACGATGAACGAACGGCACGCAAGACGAAGACTTCCTCTTCCCTTTTGACGCGGCCATTGCGTCCCTCACGCCAGCTTCGCGAATCACGCGACGGTTACGCGACGGCGCCGACATACCGCGGCGCACCTGAACCATCCGGGCTCCGGAGTTTATTTCAGCCTTCTTCAGCGCACACGGATTTCCCTTCTTCGCGTGCAAACAAAGGCCAGCGTAAAACTCCTGCTCCGCCTGACAGATTTCCGGGCACAGCAAGGTTGGCATCTTGTACCTCGCAGAAATCTTCTTTTGAAGATGCCCGCACCCGCGCAAAGCGCCTCAAGATGGAAGATCCAGTCGAGCAGGCTTTGCGTGCGGCCGACCTGCTTTTGCAGAGTGGAGGCTTTGGCCTAGTCGCCATTGATCTTGCCGACGTCCCTGTAAAGACTGCACGACGCGTTCCACTCACCACGTGGTTTCGATTCCGCCGTGTGATCGAGGGGACGTCTACAACCATGTTATTGATCGGCGAGCACCCCTGCGCGCAAACCTGCGCTTCGCTGGGACTGAAACTGGCAGGACAGGAGTTGTCGGCCATCCGTCACGGGCTCTCGGCAGAAAAATTTCAGGTTCTTGCAATCAGCTCTCGAATGCAAAACCCGGGACGCGCGGCTCGAAGCTCAAAGAGCGAAACAAACTCACTTACACACGCATGCTTGCTTGAAGGATTGCACCTGCAAGCGGAGGTTCTGCGGACGCGGTCCGCTCGTAAACCGATGAACTCGGTGACTCGCTTTCCGAGCAAGGCGGCATGGACGGGCTGATGGATCTAATTTCCGGACCCATCATGGTGATCATGAATAACAGTTGAGGGGCGCTGATTGCGACGCTCTTTGCAACGAACGACGACGGGGTTGCCCATGCCTTTTGCCTGTATCTTCGTTCCCGATTTTCCCGTCGAAGCGGTTCTGCGCTCTGAACCAGATTTACGGGTCCACCCCGTTGCCGTACTGGAAGGCAAACCACCCTTACAGAAAGTTCTGGGAGTCAACGAAAAGGCGCGCCAGATCGGCATTGAGCCGGGCATGTCAAAGATCCAGGTCGAGCCCTGCACCGAACTGACATTACGCGTACGTTCACCTTTGCAGGAAACAGCAGCCCATGCCGCTCTGCTGGATTGTGCACAATCTTTCTCTCCGCGGGTCGAAGACACGGCGCCGGACACGGTCGTCCTCGATCTCGCCGGGCTTGAGTCTCTCTTTGGTCCTCCAGCCCGCATTGCACGCGACCTCGGCCGCCGTGCATCTGATCTCGGTCTTGAAGTGCACGTCGCCACTGCATCGAATCCGGATACAGCGATGCTGGCGGCTCGCGGCCTGCCGGGCGTCACCGTCATTCCGGATGGTACGGAAGCCGAGCGGCTCGCTAATCTTCCGCTCGACGTGCTCTTCCCCGAACTTCATGCGTTGACTTCTAAGGCGGCGGTTGCGTTGCCTGCGCAACCGACACAGCCTAAGTCTCCACAACTCGCACAAAATACCTCGCAGAAAACCGGAAAGACACCAGCTTCCATCTCAAAAGAAATTTCTGCCGCCAAAGCTGCAGCTTCAGAAGCGGGGCGTTTTCTTGAAACGTTCGATCTTTGGGGTGTGCGCAACCTGCGGGCACTCGCTGCGCTTCCTGACATTGCTCTCAGCCAGCGGCTCGGCCAAACAGGACTTCATCTGCAACAACTCGCACGCGGCACCGTTACACGCACTCTCGTACCGGTCGATGCACCATTGATTTTTGAAGAAGCAGTCGATCTCGATCATCCCCTGGTCCTGCTGGAGCCGCTCGCGTTCTTGCTCTCGCACATGCTCGATCAGCTTTGCGCACGTCTCGCGGCCCGCGCACTGGCTGCGCAAGAACTTCGGTTGCAACTTACGCTCGACCAGCATTTCTTTTTTGTCGAAGATATCCCTGAACCTGAACCGTGCGAGGAAGAAGAAGCGGCCCATGAAACGTCGGCTTCGCATCATGTTCAGGGTATGCGTTGCCAACGGGGTCCGCAAAATGGCGATGCCAGCACTGCGGTAAGTTCTCTTCGCTCCACTTCCTTTGCCAGGACGCTGCAACTGCCAGTTCCCATGCTCGATGCCAAAGTTTTTCTGAAGCTTTTGCAGCTTGATCTCAATGCTCATCCACCCGGAGCACCTATCTTGAAAATTCATCTTTCCGCCAAGCCCGCTCGCCCGCGCAGCGCGCAAGCCGGGCTCTTCCAGCCGCCGACACCCGAACCCGAAAAACTCGAAGTCACGCTGGCGCGTATCGCCGGCATGGTGGGCCCGAACAATGTTGGCAGCGTGGAACTACTCGACTCTCACGCTCCGGGGAGTTTTCGCATGCAGCATTTTCTTGCGTCGGCGGTCTCGCTCAAAAGTTCGCCCAGAAAACGACCTTCCCAATCATGCACGGAGAACACTCCAGACCGAGCTGCCAACGCTCCAATCACGGCGCTGCGAATTTTTCGTCCGCCGCTCGAAGCCACTGTCACCTTGCGCGACGGTCGGCCTGTGCATTTGTGTGCGCGGCGCAAAGAAGTCTCGGGCGACATTCTTTGGATGGCCGGCCCGTGGCGATCGTCCGGCGACTGGTGGGAGGCCGATGGTTGGTCGAGAGACGAGTGGGATATCGCGATCCAGTCGCCCGTTGCCAGAACTCAGTTGTCAGTTGGAAATGGCCGGTTGCTTTTTTCCGGGAGTCACACTTCATTTTCGGGGAGCACGTCCTTTTTAGAGGGCGCGACGCTCCCCACTCTCGCGCTGTACCGCCTGGTGCATGACCTGGTGAATCACCGCTGGTTCGTGGAGGGTACGTATGACTGAGAAAAACAGGACACCAAACCCGGCATTCAGCACTCAGAAAAACAGCGTTCAACTGTCAGCCCTCGGCGCTCACTCCAACAGTTTTTGGCCGTCAACGGTCGAGTTTCAAAGAACTGCAGGACCTGAGGAGAAAACCCCACCCGTGGAATCACCGCACTGCCGGATTGTTTGCGATGAAACCCCGGAAGAATTCCGGCTCACCCTGTGCCGGATGTTTTGCGCAGGAGTATGCCCGCAACATAAGGCTTTTCAAGAACAGAGAACGGTGGCCGTTGCTAACGATCAACGATAAAGGACCACCGACTGTACATCGAGCTCCATGCCCGTTCCGCTTTCAGTTTTCTGGAAGGCTCTTCCCTGCCCGAAGACCTGATCGCGATCGCAGCTGCGCGCCAGTATCCGGCCATGGCGCTGCTGGACCGTGACGGTTTTTATGGAGCACCGCGCTTTCACATGGCTGCCCAAAAAGCCAAACTCAAACCACATATCGGGGCAGAAGTTACCTGCGAATTCTTTACGAGGACTGCAAGTCGAGGCGGCGAGAAAACCAACCGGGCTTGTGAGAGCCTAGGGGAGGGAGTCGAAAATACTTTTCGTCTACCGATCCTCGTCGCCAACCGCACCGGATATCAAAATCTGTCTCAACTTATAACCCGCATGAAGCTGCGCAACAAGAAGGAAGAAGGCGCAGTCTTTGAGCATGAACTGGCCCAGCACGCGCACGGCCTCATCTGCCTGACCGGGGGCGATGAAGGGCCACTGGCCGCCGCGCTTGCCCGTGGTGGATACGACGAGGCTCTGCGCACTGTCGAGCGTCTTTCGCATCTTTTCGGGCGCGAGAGTATTTACGTCGAATTGCAGCGGCACTTCCATCGTGAAGAAGAGGCCCGCAATCAGGCTGCTGTTTCTATTGCACGGTCATTGCGCTTGCCCATTCTCGCAACCAACGGTGTTGGCTACGCGACCCTGAAAGATCGCGAGCTTTGCGATGTTTTCACCGCAATCCGCCACCATCACACCCTCATGACCGCCGGGCGACTGCTGGCGCGCAACTCCGAGCGCCATCTCAAGACTGCGGAAGAAATGTCGGCCCTGTTCGCGGATTTGCCAGAAGCGATTACCAACACTTGCGAACTTTCGGCGCGACTCGAATTCACGCTGAAGAATCTGGGCTATGAATTCCCGCGTTATCCCGTGCCTGCAGGCGAGACTATGCAATCGGTTCTCCGGCAACACGCCGATGAAGGCGCGCGCTGGCGGTATGGGATCTCACTCAACGGTACACGCGTTCCACAAAACAATTTTCATAGTAAAGACAGGCAGCAACGTGCCCGTCGCCAACTTGAGCGTGAACTCGGACTCATCGAGCACCTCGATCTCGCCGGATATTTTCTGATCGTCTGGGATCTTGTGCGCTACTGCCGCGAACAGAATATTCTCGCGCAGGGCCGCGGCTCAGCCGCCAACAGCGCCGTTTGTTATGCGCTCGGCATCACCGCCGTCGACCCAATCAACATGGAACTTCTGTTCGAGCGCTTTCTCTCCGAAGAGCGTGGAGAGTGGCCGGATATTGATATCGACCTGCCCTCGGGCGACGAGCGCGAACGTGTGATTCAGTACGTATACCAACGCTATGGCGAACGCGGTGCTGCCATGACCGCGAACGTTATCACCTATCGCAACCGCATGGCGGCACGTGAAATGGGCAAGGTGATGGGGTTTGATCCCGAGAGCCTCAACAAAATTTCGGCTGCGGTGGCCACCTGGGAATTTAAAGACGAACACGACGCACTTGATCGTCGTCTGAACGATGCCGGCCTCGACCTGAATCATCCGCGGCTGCGCAAATATTTTGAACTCTGCCTTGCTGTGCAGGATTTGCCGCGCCACCTCGGCCAGCATTCTGGAGGCATGGTTGTCTGCCAGGGGCAACTTGATTCTGTGGTGCCCCTTGAGCCCGCGTCGATGCCCGGGCGCGTGGTTGTGCAGTGGGACAAAGAAGATTGCGCCGATCTCGGCATCGTCAAAGTCGACTTGCTCGGACTTGGCATGATGGCCGTTCTGCAAGATTCGATTGAACTGATTCGTGACAGCTACAAAGAAGAGGTGGATCTGGCGCACTTGCCGTCCGATGACCCCATCGTTTATGAAACGCTACGTCAGGCCGACACCATTGGTATGTTCCAGGTAGAAAGCCGAGCGCAAATGTCGTGTTTGCCGCGGCTGCGCCCTGAGCGCTTCTACGACATTGTGGTGCAAGTGGCGATCATTCGCCCTGGACCGATTGTGGGCCAGATGGTGAATCCATTTCTGCAGCGCCGCCAGGGGCGCGAGCCAGTCACGTATCCGCATCCTTCGCTCGAGCCGATTTTGAAACGTACGCTAGGCGTACCGTTGTTTCAAGAGCAATTGCTGCGCATTGCCATGATCAGCGCCAATTTTAGCGGGGGCGAAGCCGAAGAATTGCGCCGAGCCATGGGTTTCAAACGCTCGCAAGCGCGGATGAAAGAAATTGAAGAACGCCTGCGCTCGGGTATGGCCGAGAATGGCATTGCACCCGAGGCGCAGGAGCAAATCATCCTTTCAATCACATCGTTTGCGTTATATGGATTTCCTGAGTCGCATGCCGCCAGCTTTGCGCTGATTGCGTATGCCAGCGCTTACCTCAAATGCCATTACCTGGCTGCGTTTACCGCGGGACTGCTCAACAATCAGCCGATGGGCTTTTATCATCCGGCGACACTCGTGAAAGATGCGCAGCGCCATGGCCTTAAAATGCTGCCGGTCGATGTAATGAAATCGGATTGGAAGTGCAAGCTGGAATCGGTTGCTACTAGCCAGCCGTCAATGGCTGGTGAAGCTATCAACTCTCAGCGGTCCGCAGTTAGCAGCCAGCATTCAGCACTCAGCAGCCAGCCATATAAGAGTTCGGATACGAACCAGAATCTTGGCTCCATGCAAGTCGAGGAGCATGTTCCTCTCAGCACTGCAAATGAACGCGGTAAATCCAACTCGATCGAAATCCCCTGGACCGAACTGGGTGGCTATCGGCAGCCGCGTATTTCGGCACACTCGTTTCCAGCGGGATCGATTGTGCACGCCAATAATAATGTCGTTCCAGCAATTCCGCAGGCTTCGATAGCAGCCGCATATCCGGCTCCAAATGTGCACCCCCAGATCGCTGTCCGTCTCGGTCTCAATTATGTGCGCGGGTTGCGCGAATCGGCTGCACAAGCGCTGGTGCGCGAGCGCAGCCTGCGCCCTTTCACTTCAATTCACGATCTGGCTACTCGCGTTCCAGAGTTAAGAAAAGACGAACTCACTACCCTCGCAGAGATTGGCGCGCTAAATACGATTCGGGATTCGACACAAAGGCACAATTCAGGAAAACCAATTTTGGACGGAAGTCGGACTCCATCATCCTTGCCGGCACTAAATCCCTCATCTCCTTTCGTGTCTCTGCGAATTCGCGGAGAAAAGGACTTCCACCGCCGCGATGCGCTCTGGCAAGTCGAGCACTCCGTACATGCAAGCGGACCTTTGATCGATTCACTCCCCGAACCCGACACGAAATCTCCGCTTGCACAAATGACTCACGAAGAGCGACTGGTCGCAGACTTTCACGGCACCGGGCTTACGGTAGGTCCGCACGCCATGTCGTATCGCCGGCCCCAAATGCAAGCGCTTGGTATTCGTCCAGCGTCAGCATTGAAGTTGATTGCTAATGGACAGCGTATCCGCATTGGAGGCTGCGTCATCACACGACAGCGGCCAGGCACTGCCAAAGGATTTCTTTTTCTCAGCCTCGAAGATGAAACCGGAGTCTCGAATGCGATCGTGCACCCCGACTTGCTGCATAAGAACCGTCTGCTATTGATCTCTGAACGATTCCTCATGGTGGAAGGAATTTTGCAAAATCAAGACAACGTGATCTCGGTTAAAGCCGAACGTGTTTTCCCGCTTTCCATCACGCAAGCAGAGACCAGTTCGCATGATTTCCGCTAACCATCACCAATGGAGATGTAGATTCGAATGGCTGAGTGATGAAACTCCTCCACGCGTTGCTGCTTTGATTATGTTTTTCGAGCATTGAGAAATCTAACCCGGGCTATCGTTCTTTATCCTCGCGCGCCACTCTTCACGGCTTTTACAAATCTCGTTTTATGCGCATACCTACGAAACGAGCGAAGAAACGTAAACCTTAAATCTCAATCTGAGAAAGCTACCGCCGAAGAACGTGACTAACCCACTTGGAGAATTGAGATTTGTTCCACTTAGGGATAGCGTTGCGCGGTACGCTTCGCCGAGCCTCCTCCCCTCCCCTGCCGGCAGCGCACAGGAGGACTATCCATGTCTCAAATCAGAGCGGTGATGACGTTGCTCCTGATTGTTGTGCTTGCTGGAACATTCAGTTCCGTTTGGGCACAGAACCAGAACAACGTTTTCTCCGTCGCGTACTACGTGGGCGGTGCCGGACGACCCGGTGCAGCTCCCGCCGTCGACGGTAAACTGCAAATCGTTTTTCCCGGCTACGGTGCAACCGCTGTTGGCCAGTACCTCTGCGCGGACATCTATGTGTTTGATCCCGGCCAGGAACTTAAAGAGTGCTGTTCCTGTCCAGTATCGACCGATGGATTGCTGACCATCGCATTACATAGCTTGACCGACAATCCTGCAAATGGCGTGTATTCGGGCACGGGCGTGATCAAGCTCGTTTCCGATAAATCGGGTGTCTGCCTCAGTGGTGGTCTGCCAACCAACCCTGTTCCGGGTCCCGAGCTACGCGCTTGGAGCATCAATGTCGACACCTCGGTGACGGAAGACAAGTTCCAGGCAACTCCGTTGTCCAGCCAGGAACTGTTTGATCTTGGTTTCTTGTGCTCCGGCGTTCCGAACGAGAGCGGCCCTGGAATCTGCCGCTGCTCGTAACAGAACGTGAGAACTGACCAGGAATCCATTGCCGACCCTAAGGGGAGGTAGCGCCGAAAGGCGCCATCAAGGAGGATTTTTCGATGCTTCGAGGAAATGCCAAGCTAACTATTCTGCTGGCTCTCGCGGTCATCACGGTGCTCGGTGTGGGCAGCGCGATGGCTCAGAGCTGGCCAGACACTTACCAGGTAACCTACTACTCCAACGCGCACACGACCGGCGCGCCGGATGGCAAGGTGCGCATCGACAATCCAGGCACAGCCAACGGGATTGACCTGTGCGCCGATGTCTATGTGTTCGACAACACGGAAGAGATGCTCGAGTGCTGCGGCTGCAAAGTAACTCCAGACGGCCTTCGCACGTTCTCGATCAACAGCGACCTGACTGGCAACCCGGGCAACGGCTTCACGCCCACGACCGGCGTCATTAAGGTTCTGTCAGCCACCCAAAATCCGAACGCTGCCCATCCGTCGTGGGGCAAATGCGATCCGACCGGTGGCTTCTCGCTCACCAATCAGAAGGGCAACATCGCCCCGACCGCTGATCTGCGCGCTTGGGCGACGCACGTCCAGAACCGTGGGCCGAGTGGCTCCTATCCTGCAACCGCTGCTGAGTTCCAGGATTCGACGCTCGCGACGTGGGAACTGGCGTACCTGCAACAGCAGTGCTTCCTGCTTCGCCAGCTCGGCTCCGGCCGTGGCGTTTGCAAGTGTGGCACAGGTGACTAGCTTTTCAATTTGCGCTTAAGGGTTTTTTCCCGTCACGTTCCCTTAAGCAATTCTGTGCCAGGCGCTACCCACACCGAGCGGCGCCTGGCACGCTTCTTTTGTCTGAAATTATTTTCCACTTCGGGCACTCATGCGTTTTTCGGCGATCGAACCCGGAGGGTTCGCCGGCTCTCCGTTGAGCATCCATCTTTTCGCTTCCTCTGGAGACGTAAAGATTCCAATCTTCGTGCCGTCGCCGCGCAGGAGTTGGTGCATGCGCGCCACGTGATATTGCGCACCGCTTCCTACCACAAACGCCCGCTGAGTGCTGCGTGCGAAGGGATCGATCCGGTCGGCTAGAGCTATCGCTTCCTTCGCCTCAATCCGGAAATCCACGACATCTGTAAGATCTACGACTTCGCGGAAGGTGCGATGGAACCCAGGATCAGCCAGCAGTGCGGAAGCGTAGGCCGCGATTTTGTCGATGGTGACACAGCCTTCAAACTTCACCACCACGAGACGGTCCTCTGGAAAAATCGTGTACTTCATTGTGCGATTCCATGCTTGATCTCCCGTCACGCGGGAGAAGCCAACCCAATCCATCGGCAGATTCCCGATTCAGCTTAAGGCCACGAAAGCTGCTTGATCTTCGGGTTTTAACAAAGGCTAGCCGGGCTGGAACCAACTCCGTGCGTTCTCTGCGGCGATTTGAGTCGAAGTGCGCTAACATGGCCCGCACGAGGGGTGATCGATGTCCAACCTTGATGGCAGTGTAACTTCGTCGTCCCGACGCTCCTTCTTATCCATCTCTGGCGTCGCTACAGCCGCGCTCGCGCTGCGCATAGTCACTGAGCCGATGTTGGCGCGCGCTGCGCGTCACTCGCTTACGCACGATGGCGTCATGATCGATGCCAATGAAAATCCCCTCGGGCCGTCTCCTTCCGCCCGGGAAGCTGTCTCGAACATTGCTGCGCAGGGCGGCCGCTACTCCGATTGGCTAACGGACCAACTCGGCAAGGAACTCGCTATCTCTGAAGGGTTAAAGCCAGAGTACGTGCATCTGTACCCCGGTTCGAGCGAACCGCTCCATCACACCGTCGCTGTCTTCACTTCACCGACTCGCAGCTATGTCACGGCCGATCCTGGATATGAAGCGGGCATGTTCGCAGCCGAAAAAGCTCATGCACGTGTAGTAAAGGTCCCCTTAACCCCAAACTATGCCCACGACATTCCTGCGATGCTCGCCGCTGCGCCTGACGCGGGGGTCTTTTACATCTGCTCGCCGAATAATCCGACCGGTACGATCACATCTCGGGCTGCCGTTGAACAATTAGTCGCCAAAAAACCAAAAGGATCAATCGTACTCATCGATGAAGCTTATATTCACTTCTGTGATGCACCATCTGTCATGGATCTGGTTCGCACGGACCACGATGTACTAGTTCTGCGAACCTTTTCGAAGATCTATGGCATGGCCGGCTTGCGGTGCGGCGCGATTTTCGGCAGGCCCGATCTACTCGACATGGTCGAGCGATACGCAGGCTGGAACGCAATGCCGATCACGGCGCTCGTGGCCGCGTCCGCGAGTTTAAAAGACCCGCAGCTCGTGCCAGAGCGTCGGCGTGTGAATCGGGAAGTGCGCAGCAATGTCTTTGCGTGGCTTGATCGGAATGGATTCTCATACGTACCCTCCGAGTCCAATTGCTTCATGCTCAATGGGAAGCGTCCAGCCAAAGAAATCATCGCGGCCATGGCGAGCCAACGGGTTCACATTGGGCGTTCCTGGCCGGTCTGGCCAACTTTTGTCCGAATTACGATTGGCACGCAACCGGAGATGGAGGCGTTCCAGATGGCTTTGCACAAAGTAATGTCGGGATCAGTGAGCGCGGGCTGGCAGCCTGTGCAAGTGCGAAAACCACGACGTGGCGACGGGATCCTACCCGCTTAGCCGGCAGGACTCGGAATGGTCGCGTCACGGGCCCGCGGCCCCGGCGTCCCTTTCCTTACGACAGCAGGCTGGTTGCCGCGAGGAGAATTCCGAACAGAATGCCTTGCTTCACCTCGGACCAGCCCAAGCTACGAACCTGGAGTGCCTGCGCTGGACGAAAGAACCAGTAAAACCCACGCACGAAGACGGGTAGGAATGCCAGTGTTACGAGCATCGGCACCACTCGTAGATAAATCAAGGCGATCAAAACCATCACCAGCAATACTTGCGAGAGAAAGAAGCCCTGCCCACGTTCGCACTTCTCATCAAACGTAGCTGCTCGCACAGTGTGAATACGCAATTGAACGTAATGGATCTGGTTGGCTGCAAACATCCAGTTCGCCACCCACAACCATGCAGCCTGCTTGTCCAGCGATCCGGTCGCGATGTAGTACGCTGCCGGCGCCGTGCAGGTCAGACCAATGGCACCCACTAACTGCGCACCCATGCGCATTCTTCGGCCGAAGCGCATGAGCACGGTTTGCGCAACAAACGCCAGCGCCGCCACGCCACCGAAGAGCAACAAATCCGAATTCCTCCAGCCCCACATCAGGCCCGCGAGACACGCCGTTGCAACCAGCACGAGTCCGCTCGATACCGCGAGAGCGATCCCTCGCTCAGCCGGAGTTTGGGCGCTCAGGGGGGTCGTACCGAGCAAGCTTTCGACGGGCGTCCTCAACCAGAACAAAGCAAAGGCCGCGATCGCGAACAATGCCAGGGGCCCAAACCCTTGCGCAGACGACGCCGCGCCCACAGCTATTCCCGTGAATAGCGGCACGAACAAAAGGCCCCACGCACCGTGTTCGCGCGGGATAATCAGCGCTTTGGTTCTCGCCTGTTGGGCCGAGTGGATCTGCAAGGCACCATCTAATACCATGGTCTTTCTCATGCCTCTCACCGTATCCCGATGCCTCACACTTGGCTGTGACATTGGTCACGGGAAGGGACAGACGATTTTGTTATCCCAGGGCGGAGCGATCTTAGCTTCATCAGGAGCCTTCGAGCGCAAGCCTGTAATGGAACTGCCTTCAACGTCAACTTCGCAATAGCCTTCTAATCGGCATCTCCGCTGTGCCAAAACGTTATTGCAACGGACTACCTTTAGTTCTCTCGCATCACGACCTGTGCTAGTTGAATTTCTCGATCCGCTCATCACTTTTTTTCACAGACTTTTCGCGCAAATTTTGAGACGGACGGGTTATAGTTAAGACATCATCCGCCACAAAACAGATGAGGGCCCCGGAACGTCTGAGGACAAGGTGTGTCTATGTGGCTAGTTCATCAATTCGATTCGCTATTTCATTTAGGAGTGTGTAAGGAGTACCCAATCATGGCCAAGACAAAAAACCCCAGAAGCGCGTCTCCCCGCAACAAGAAAAATGGAGCCGAAGCGGTAGCATCTCCATCGGCAACCCCCGCCGTTGACACTGCCACCCCCCAATCCCCTGTGCTCAAAGCACCGGCTGCCACTCCAGACCTGTCTGCCGTCGACACCGGAAGCCTACGGACCAAGGCGGACACTGGCCCAATTGAGGTCAAATCCGACACGACCCGCAAGCCTATTATCGAGCCTCGCCGTACCATAGTACCGATCAATCTTGAGGAAGAGATTCGGCGCCGCGCTTACCAACTCTACGAAGAGCGCGGCTGCACTCCCGGCCACGCGAACGACGACTGGCTCGTCGCCGAGCGTGAAGTCCTGATGCGCTACAGCGCTCAGCAACATTCGGCATAAGTTTTCCGAAACGGAGCCCGGAGCGCCCTTTGGCGTCCGGGCTTCTCGATTTTGGCCAGCGCAGAATTCCACATTCGTGGCCCGCTGATCCGCCCCGAAAAGGCTCTCCGGTTTGCGCCCGCCCCTGCGACACCTGTTGCAGACCCCCAATTCGTGAGAAACCTGGTGTTGCACCATTGCGTTATCGTCGAAACGCTGACTTTGCCCTCGATTTTTGAAGGGGATGCGCTCCTTCAAGGGTTGCTGTTCGACTCCGTTTCTGAAAAAATGCTGTGGGGTCACCCATGTCACAAATAGGCAGCTTCGCCTTGTTGCTGGCGCTGGCGCTCAGTTTTTACACTTTCGCCGCCGGGGCCCTTGCCCTCGCGTTTCCGGGCGGCAATTCGGAACGGATCGGGGAAACTGCTCGCCGTGCCGGTATCGCCACCTTCGCGGCAATTCTGCTCGCAGGAGTCGTTTTAGTCGTTTCCGCGTTTCAGAACGATTATTCAAACGCCTACATCCTGCAACACAGTAACAACGATTTACCCGTTCCTTACAAGTTCGCCACGCTGTGGTCCGGTCAAGAGGGATCCCTTCTCTTCTGGTCCTTACTGCTCGGTGCGTACGGCCTTGTGCTGCGTATGCGCTACAAGACAGACCCGCGCCTGTTCGCGTATGCATCTGTGGTCATCGCAGCTGTGCAGGTCTTCTTCCTGCTCCTCCTGAATTTTGCTGCGCATCCGTTCGCGCAGGTCGTCGGGAACATTCCGGCGGATGGCAACGGGCTCAATCCCCTGCTGCAATATCCCGAGATGGTCATCCATCCGCCGATGCTTTACCTCGGCTACGTGGGGTTTACAGTTCCCTTTGCGTTTGCTCTGGGAGCGCTCATCATGCGATACCCGGGCGAAAAGTGGATTCACATCACTCGACGCTGGACGATGGTGACGTGGGTATTTCTTACCTGTGGCATTTTCCTGGGAGCTCATTGGGCCTATTCGGTGCTTGGTTGGGGCGGGTATTGGGGATGGGATCCTGTGGAGAACGCGTCGCTCATGCCATGGCTTACTGGCACAGCGTTTCTGCACTCGGTGATGATGCAGGAGAAGCGCGGCATGCTGAAGATGTGGAATATGTGGCTGGTATTCGCCACATTTTGGCTCGCCATCCTGGGCACGTTCCTGACGCGCAGCGGCATCATCAGTTCCGTACACGCCTTCGCGCAATCGACGATCGGCGACTGGTTCCTATGGTTTCTGTGTCTCAGTCTTGCAACCTTTATTTATTTTTTCGTGAAGAATGCGAAATACCTGAAGAGCGAGCACAAGCTAGAATCCCTGGTCTCGCGCGAGTCCAGTTTCCTTTTCAACAACCTGCTTTTTGTACTGGCTTGCTTCACAGTTTTGTGGGGAACCTGGTTTCCGAAGATTTCTGAGCTATTTACCGGCTCGAAAGTAACCGTCGGCGCCCCCTTCTATAACAATGTCGCAATACCGGTAGCGCTCCTCTTGTTGCTTCTCACGGCGGTCGGGCCCCTGCTGGCGTGGCGCAAGACCTCCATCGAAAGCCTCAAACGAAACTTTTTATTGCCTGCGGTCGGCGGCCTTGCCGTGGGCATCCTCATGATGATTTTCGGTGTGCGTCCGTGGGTGGATGTCTCGTATTTTTACTCGCTGATGGCGGCAATCCTGGCGACGCTCGTGATGCTGACCGTCTGCTCGGAGTTCTTCCGCGGCGCACGGGTAATCTCACGGCATACCGGTCAGAGCCTGTTCCCTTCGATGATCCACCTGTGGCATCGCAACACCCGACGCTACGGGGGCTACATTGTGCACTTTGGGGTTGCCGTCGTCGTGATCGGCATTCTTGGCGCTGCCTTCAACAAAGACGTCGAAAAAGAAATGGCGTTCGGCGACAAGATGAATATCGGGCCGTACACCCTCGTCTGTCAGTCTTACACGCAAGATGACAACTCGAACGCGAGCAGCGAGTGGGCGGTGATGGATCTTTATCGCGGCGATCGCAAGCTCACCACGCTCTATCCTGAACGTCGGGTCTATAAGGCGAGCAACCAGCCGCAGACCATTCCGCGGATTTATCCAACGATCACCGAGGATTTTCTGCTCGTTTCCGACGTTTATGTCGTCTACGAAGGTGTAAACCAGGACAACGGTCATCCTATTATCAAGGCACATTTGAATCCGCTCGTACCCTGGATCTGGATGGGTTGGCTGATCATGGTGTTCGGTACGATCGTCGCACTGATTCCAAATGCGCAACTGGCGGTGCGGGTTGCGGCGCCGGCTGCGGTGCGACAACCAGTGGCCGCGGGGGCGGGGGATTGATGCACAATCAGCTTCGCTTCCGGTTGCCAGAAAGCTTGCGGCGGCTGCGCCTTGTCCGGCTCGGCCAGGCGTTGCTCCTGCTCTGTGCGATGACTCTGCTCTCCGGCGCAGGTGATCCGGACTCGCGATTCAAGGATCTTGGCCACCACCTGATGTGCAGTTGCGGCTGCGGACAGGTGCTGCTCGAGTGCAACCACGTTGGATGCCGTGATTCGGACCACATGCGCGGCGAGTTAGCAACTGCTTTAGGCATGACGAGCGAGGGCGGCGCCAGCGGCGTCAATCCTGAGGGCGGCGCGGGCAATGCAACGGACGACGCCATCCTCAAGTGGTTCGCCCAAAAATACGGGCAAACGGTGATCGCTGCCCCAACCACAACCGGCTTCAATCGGATTGCCTGGATTATGCCTTTTCTTCTGCTGATCGCGGGGCTAGGCGGACTCTACGCACTGGTCCGGATGTGGAAGAATCGCCCGGCACCAGCTTTGGCTGGCGGCATCGCCATGCCGGTTGGGCCGGAACTCGATCGTTTTCGTGAACAGGCTCGCAAGGAGACTGATTTGTGAGCAATCAACTGGCTTGGTTCATCTGCGCGCTGATCACGGGTGGCTGCCTCTATTACGTTTTTTATCTGCCCGGCCGTCTTTATCTCGGCCCGGAGAAAACGCGCCTGGGCTATCTCCGTGAACGCAAAGATGCGGTCTACGAGAATCTACGCGATCTGAATTTCGAATATCGCGCGGGCAAGTTTCCCGAGAACGATTATTTGGCGATGAAAACATCCCTGGAAGACGAAGCCGCTGCCATCCTCGCCGAGATGGCTCGCCTGGAACAGATTTCGGAAGCATGATCTCCAGGGAGAGTGGCCGGGCGAAAGAGCGCGCCACGTTCCGCGCCCCTACGGTGGGAACGCACTGGCGGGCAAGCACTAATGGTGGTAGTCGTTGGCCTTACCGTTGGTATCCACATTCGAAAGGAGCAAGCGTTGAGACTGTCCCCGAAAGTCGCGACCTTGACCTCAATTTTATTCATGTCGGCCTGCGCATGGTCGCAGACGCTGAGCGGCACCGTTTCCAACGGCACAACCAACAAACCTGCCGCTGGTGATGAAGTGATTCTGATCAAGCTCGCTGCGGGTATGGAGGAGGTTGGACACACCAAAGCCGATGCGCAGGGCAGATTCAGCTTCAAGATTGAAGATCAAAATTCACCCTATCTGGTTCGCGCCATCCATCAGGATGTGACCTATCATCGTATGGCACCTCCGGGCACGACCGCGGCTGACTTGCAGGTCTTCGACGTAAGCAAAAAGGTCGAAGGCATCACGGTGACAGCCGACGTAATGCGAATCCAGACTGAAGACAATCAGCTCGAGACGATCCGCTTGTTTGCGGTCAACAACGCATCCAATCCTCCCAAGACACAGATGAGCGATCGTAACTTCGAGTTCTACCTGCCCGATGGAGCAAAAATCGTGCAGTCGATGGCAAGAACCGCTAATGGCCAGCCTATCAACGCGGAAGCAATCCCGCAGAAAGAGCGCAATCGCTACGCCTTCCAATTTCCGCTGCGTCCTGGTGAAACACAGTTCCAGATTGCCTATCAGTTGGCTTACTCCGGTTCTGCGGAGGTAGCGCCGAAGACGGTTTATCCGATTGAACATTTTGTCGTGATGGTGCCGCGTTCGATTAAGTTCACTGCCGCCGCGGGTGCACAATATCAGTCGATGGACGATCCGCAGCAATCCGATGCCACGGTAGAAGTCGCTCAACGTGTGGAACCGTCTACCCCGCTTAGCTTTAAGATCTCGGGCAGCGGCACGATCGCGATGAATGGCACCAGTGACAGCGGGAGTACGACCACATCCGCCGGTGGCGGCGCGATGGGCGGCGGGACGGTTTCCGGACGCGGCGGCCCGGGAGGCGGACTTGGCCCACCGATCGATGCTCCCGACCCCCTCCAGAAATATCGCTGGTACTTACTTGGGGGATTCGCGCTCGTGTTGGCAGCGGGAGGTTGGTACGTCGCGAACCAGCGAGTGCCGGCCGTTCCTGGTCATTCGATAGCTGATCTTGAGTCTGCGATCACGCCGGCACCCGGGTCTGCATCTGGCAGAGAGAATGGGAGCTTATCGTCCGGCCCAGGACAGAATGCACTGAAACCAAAGGCTGTTGGGCCTTCGTCTTCGCTGCCAGCGGCGCTTGCTGCTGCTTCGTCAGTGAACGCTAAGAATCCAGGGCGCCCGATCATTCTCGACGCTCTGAAAGAGGAGATTTTTGAGCTTGAACTCGAGCACAAACAAGGCCGAATCTCGCAAGCGGAATATGAGAAGGCCAAGGCCGCGCTCGATGCCACTCTGGAGCGTGCCTTGAAGCGGGAGGCGCAGAAGGCATAGGCCATGCTGTGGAAGTTCTATGGTCTCGACGTGCTCTTCTGACGCTCCTCTCTTAAGATCCGGCTATCCTTTCCGCCAGTTGCAGGCCCGAGTCGTTGGCGAATCACCCTTCCAGAATCCGCATCTAATCTAACGAGAAGAATGTAGAGGTTTTTATGGGAAACATGTTCAAGACCGCGGTTCTGCTGACCGCGATGACGCTCCTGCTTGTTCTCTTCGGCGGTGCATTTGGTGGCCAGAGAGGCATGGTAATCGCGCTGGTAATCGCTGCCGTCATGAATTTCGTGTCCTACTTCTATTCCGACAAACTGGCCCTAGCTGCGTATCGTGCCCAGCCGGCAGCGCCCGAGCAACTTCCGAGCGTCTACCGTATCGTGCAACGCCTGACGCAAAAGATGGGCTTGCCCATGCCCAAGATCTATGTGATCCCGACGGACTCTCCGAACGCTTTCGCGACCGGGCGCAATCCCCAGCACGCCTCGGTTGCGGTCACACAAGGCATCCTGAATCTGCTCAATGAAGAAGAACTCGAAGGCGTACTAGCTCATGAACTTGGCCACGTGAACAATCGGGATATTTTGATCAGCTCCATCGCTGCAACTCTGGCCGGCGCGATCACCTATCTCGCACAGATGGGCCGTTTCGCTATGATTTTCGGAGGCATGGAGGGCGATCGCGACCGCCGCGGAGGCGGCGGAATGGCTGCCCTCTTCATGATGATTCTCGCGCCGATTGCGGCCCTGATGATCCAAATGGCCGTTTCGCGCTCGCGCGAGTATCAGGCCGATGAAACTGGCGCTCACCTTACCGGAAATCCCTATGCTCTGGCGAGTGCGCTTAGCAAACTCGACGCCTATTCTAAGCGCCTGCCCATGCAGGCAACACCTTCGACTGCGCACCTTTTTATAATTCAGCCGTTTCTGGGGATCAATTTTGGCAGCCTGTTTTCGACGCATCCGCCGATTGCCAAACGGATCGAGCGCCTGACGGGACGGCCTGCCAACCTGGCCTAACCACCCGCAAGCAGGCGATATTGGGGGCTCACGTTTGTGAGCCCATATTTTCCTGTAGCCAGCTTCCTTTGTTCCATTCAGATTTCCTTACCCAACGCAGGCATTTCCCTGCAAGCCATTCAGCGCATCCCGTTCTCTCTATGTAGGGTGCAGACGAAGCGCACGGCATTCAGCCGGTCGAGAAGTGCAATCCTCCCCCACATGTTGCACGGCGGCTGGCTGAATGCTGAAGGGTGCGGCAGGGATCACAGCGGATTCGGTACAGCGACTCGAATTCCATGTCACTCTGCAGGCGTAGAAAAGGCAGTCAATGTCCGATCAACGTCGATCTCTTGCTGGATCGAAACCCGCTAAAGCTGGCTTTCCCCTGTGACGTAGGTAACCGACGCACCCTGCGAGCGCATAGTAGAATCCCGTCAATGTCCCCGGAAACTGCGACAGCCGCCACTCATAGCGCGGTCCAATTGGAAACGGCACTGCGGAAGGTCATCCGCGGAAAAGACGATGTAGTCCGGCTGGCGCTGGTGTCCATCTTCGCGCGCGGCCATCTGCTGATTGAAGGCGTTCCTGGCGTCGGAAAAACAACGCTCGGACAAGCGCTGGCGCGCGCCCTCGACTGCAGCTTTCAACGTGTCCAGTTTACAAGCGACATGCTGCCATCGGACGTCTTGGGCATTTCCGTCTACTCAGCGACCGAGCAGCAGTTTGAGTTCAAGCGCGGGCCGGTATTTACTAACATTCTTCTCGCCGACGAAATCAACCGCACGACTCCTAAAACCCAATCGGCGTTGCTCGAAGCAATGAACGAGGGGCAAGTAACGGTCGACGTAACCTCATATGCACTGCCGCAGCCTTTTCTCGTGATCGCCACGCAGAATCCAGTTGAGCACCACGGAACCTACCCGCTTCCTGAGTCGCAACTCGATCGATTCCTTATGCGTGTGCACATGGGATATCCGGACCCGGACGCCGAGCGAGAAATCTTGCGGTCTTCCGCGGGCGCCGCTCAACTCGATTCCATGCGCCCCGTGCTGACGGGGCCGGATGTGCTCGAAATGCAGCAGGCAGTTTCGCTGGTGCGCGTAGACGATTCGCTGGTGAATTACGCTTTAGCAATTGTGCGAAAGACGCGCGAATCCGAATTCCTATCGTTGGGCGTTTCGCCCCGTGGTTCACAAATGCTGTACCGCGCCGCCCAGGCGATGGCATTTCTCGAAGGCCGCAACTACTGTACACCTGAAGACGTCAAACCTTTGGTGGTGCCGGTATTTGCGCACCGCGTCGTGGTTGGCGGATCCTATTCGTCTACTCTCAAGAAGTCTGACCAGGCTGAGCAAGTCATCCGTGAGATTGTGGAAAGCGTGCCAGTGCCGGTTTAGTTTTCAGCTCTTAGCGTTCGGATTTGAGCAAACGTCTCCTCGAATCTAGCTCACAGTTTGTGCGAAGGTACTTCACAGAAGCTCTTGGGTGACGGCTGACATCAATCGGCTGCCAGCTTTTATAATCCAACATCATGTCCTTTTTACGTTTTCTCATGCTGCTCTCACTGGTCGTTTGGGTGGGCGGGGTGATCTTTCTCGCCTTCGTGGAAGCGCCAACGGCATTCCGTCCAGGCTTGTTACCGAGCCGTCATCTCGCAGGTTCAGTGGTGGGTGGCTCGCTGAACATCCTTCACTGGATAGGACTAATTTCCGGCGTCGTTTTCCTAGCCAGTTCCCTGGCCTACAACCAGCTTAGCCGGGGCACTCCAGACGGATTCGCGTTGCGCCATATCCTGATTGTTCTGATGCTCCTGCTCACGGCTTATTCGCAGTTCGGGATTACTCCGCGCATGGTTGCTCTGCGGACGTCGGTGGTTGTGATCGACAACGTCCCTCTCGACGATTCCCGTCGTGTCGAGTTTGACCGATTGCATAACTGGTCGGAGAAACTCGAAGGTGGCGTGCTGCTGCTCGGGCTCGCCGTAGTGTATTTGACGGCTCGACAGCTAGGAACAAACTGAGGAGCAGGCATTTTCAAGTCGTACGCCGCTCGTTACCACACCCGGTTGACCTGAGCTGTACACGGGTCACGGCTGATCATTTATTCTAAGAAGTTCCCCTTCTGGCGCTGAAGGCGCAGGGAGCGTGTGCACTAATCTCGCTGCTGAGCGCTCGCAGCCAGAAGCTCGCAGAGGTTTCTTCATATGAAAACTGGCATTATCGGCCTGCCCCAGGTGGGCAAGACGTCCTTATTTCGAATTCTGACGAGGGCTCATCTCGACGAGCGCGCATTCTCGAACCCGCGCGAAGCCCATGTCGGCGTGGCCAAAGTTCCTGACGAACGCCTCGACAAGCTGGCCGCCCTCTACAACCCGAAGAAACTCACGCACACTTCGGTCGAGTACGTCGATGTCGGAGCGATCGGGCAAGAAGCCCTCAAGGAGAGCGGCTACGTCGGCCACCTGCGCAACGTAGACGCGCTCATCCATGTGGTGCGCGCCTTTGAAGACGATTCCATTCCGCACGTCGGGCCGATCGATCCGCTGCGCGATATCAAGAATGTTGAGTTTGATCTGATGATCAGCGATCTGGGACAGGTCGAGAAGCGCCTGGAGCGCTTGGCGAAAGATCTGAAAAAGATGCGCTCACCTGAACTTGAAAAAGAGAATGAGTTACTTATCAAGGCGAAGGCGCATCTCGAGTCCGAGAAACCCTTACGCGAACTCGAAATGTCGGCCGCCGACAAGAAGCTCGTCAAGGGCTTCATGTTCCTCAGCGAGAAACCGATTCTGTACGTATTGAACGTGAGCGAGACGCAACAGCTCAGCAAGGCGCTCGACGAAGCGGTTCCCCAATATAAGCTGACCGAAGTGGCTGCACGCCTAAATGCCGGCGCAACCGCCATCTGCGGGAAAGTCGAAGCTGAACTTTCAGAAATGACCGATGCCGACGCCGCCGAATTTCTCTCGAGCTACGGTCTCACCGAGAGCGGATTGACCCGACTGATTCGAAAGACCTACGAATTGCTCGGCCTGATTTCCTTCTTCACCGCCGGCGAGGACGAATGCCGAGCCTGGCAAATCCCCGCACATACGCGCGCGCAGGAAGCGGCGGGAGCGATTCACTCGGATTTGGAGAAACATTTCATTCGTGCGGAGACGATCCGGTGGGACCAACTTCTGGAGGCAGGCTCCGAAGCGAATGCCCGCGCCAAGGGAACCCTGCGGCTCGAAGGCAAGGATTACATCGTGAAGGACGGCGATGTGATGCACATCCGGCACAGCGGCTAAACGTGGGTGCAATCTTAGTGCACGTGAAACAGGCGATCGAGCACGAACAGAAACCCTACTCCTAAGAATACGACTAGCGCCATCTTCACACCGGGTTCCTTGTTTACTTCTGGGATGAGGTCCGAGGCCGCCACGTAAATGGTGACGCCTGCGGCCAGCGGCAAGCCGGCATTCACCTGGTGACGGAAGACTGCCATGGTAAGCACCCCGGCCAGCGTCGCCGCACCGAGTAAGGCCGAAGCGCCCCATGCGAAGCTCCGACTCTGACCGCTTGCCAGCATCACTGATGCGATCGTGAAGCCCTCAGGAATTTTGTGCAGAAACACCGCCAGGAAGATGATCCAGCCCAGCCAGCTTGAAATCAAAAAGCCCGCCGCGATCGCGATCCCATCGAAAAACGTGTGAATGAGCAGGCCGATCAGAACCGAATAGCCCTTGTGCTTGTGTACGAACTGATCGTGATGAGTTTCTTCCCCGAAGTGAAAGTGTGGTGTAACCGTGTGCTCGAAAAAATGGATGATGAGGTAGCCGAGCAAGATCAGGAACGCGCCATTCTTGCCGCTGAGTTGCAGGCTCTCGGGGACCACTTCGACGATCGCCGTAGCCAGCATGAATCCCGCTCCTAGGGCTACAAAATACCGCAGGTAGCGCCGCTCCCAGTTCCGCTGAACGATTATGGCGCCACCGAAGACGTTCGCCAGAGCGGCCGTCAGGCCCAGCAGGATACTGGTCTCAATCGGGTGCATAAGATGGGCAAGATTACCAGTTGGGCTTGGAAGTTTCTATTTTTCGGGAAATCCGCGAGTATCGTAGGGCAATGCTACACCACGCTCCGTGAGAACCGCGCACAGCGTAGAATGTCCCTACAGCCGGTTTATCCGGCAAGTGCATTCCAGTCTTTACCTCTAGGTCCGCCTTATGTGCCGGAATATCAGGAACTTGTTCAACTTCGATCCGCCAGTCACCGAAGAGGAAGTTCGTGCGGCTTCGCTGCAATTCGTGCGCAAAATTACCGGCTTTAACAAGCCCTCCAAAGCCAACGAGGTGAGTTTTCAGAAGGCAATTGAGGACGTCGCGGCCATTTCGATGGGTTTGTTGAGTTCCCTTGAAACGACCGCCCCGCCGAAGAATCGCGAAGAGGAGGCCGCGAAGGCCCGCGCACGTTCCGCCGAGCGTTTTGGGATGGAGAAGGGCGCCTAGAATCGCCGACCGCCCCATCGACGGGCCACGCTCAACTGCCTCGCAGTGTTCATCGACCGATAAACCTAGGTAGAACCCTGGAGCGATGCCCCGAACATCACTTTGTGCCCATCGGCGGTCATTATCCCGAACTCTCGCATGCCCCACGGCTCATTGCGCAATGGCTTGCAGATACGCGCCCCGCTCGCCGACACGCGCTCGTACAGGGAATCTATTTCGTCGAACTCGAGGTAAGCAAAATAGGAGTGATCGCCAAGTTCGGAAGGGGGGAGCGCATTCCGGCATTCGCCTGCCATGATCACGCAATTTTCGCGCTCATAAAAGAGCCATCCGGGGTCGGGGATAGCGTGAATCGTGAATCCAAGGACATCCCGATAGAACTGCGACGAGATCTTGAGATCTGGAACCGCAATCACGAAGCGCGTCTTCTTTAGATGAGACCTCTGTTCGGACACGGCTGTGCTCAGTCGACCTGATGCTTCGCGGTATAGCCCTCGCGCGAATAGACAACCACCTTGACGTCTTTGCCGTGCTGGTCCTTTACCTTCAAAGGACCTCCGTCGGCCGCCACCAGCTCAACCTTGAGCTTGCGGTATGTTCCATCCAGTTTGGCATTGGTGGGCTTGTAGGCGATGTTGTACTGGTTGCGGATGTCGGTGGAAACATCGTGGAAAATCTCAGGAAGTTCGGTCTGGAAGCGCGGAAAGTACGCTCGGCCCCCAGTCAACTTGGCGAAGGTGTTCATCTGATTGTCGGCTTGGAGCCAGTCGATCTGCTGAATGCCACCCGCGTAGCCATGAGCATCCATCCACTCGCGTAGAGCACGCCCAATGCTGATCGCATAGATGGTGATGTCCTTGGTGTTTTTCAGTTTCTTGATAATCTGGTCGAGATTCAGCTTGCTGAAAGTATCCCGGCCACTCGACACCAGAATGATGTACTTATGGCCCTCGAGCCGGTCGATGCGATCAACCGTATCGTAAAGTGCGTCGAACAGATTCCGTTCCATGAAGCCCGGAATGCGCAGCTGGTTCAAAGCTCCCATCACCTCGCGCTTGTCTTGGGTGAAGTCGCAGAGGATCTGGGGCTTCATGTCGTAAGACTCAACCGCCACCCAGTCTTCCTTTTTCAGGGTCGATGCAAACGTGTAAGAGGCGTTGAGCGCCTCATACATGTAGTTGTAATTGGTGGAGGCGTACTCGATGAGCAGGACGGCAGTGATGGGGGCCTGCGCTTGGCTGAAATTCGAGATCGGCTGCTGTACTCCATCCTCAAAGACGCGGAAGTTATCCTGCTTAAGGCCCGGGATGAATTGACCATCTTTCGTGGTAACCGATACGTCTACGTTCACCAGGGGGACGTCGACCTTGATCGAGTAGTCGGGCATCCCCTCAACCTTCTTCGGCGTAGTCGGGGCCGGGGGTGGGGGCGGCGTGTCTTCCTTCTTCTTCGGGATGGCGTAGGGGCTGATGTCATCACCCGGGCCGCCGGCGGCCGGTGGGGCATCCTGCTTGTTCGGATTAGGTTGTTGGGAGTCCTGGGCGAGAGCTCCACTCGCCATCCCGAACATCAGCGCCAGCAATAAGATAGGAGCAATTCGCTTACCCATGGAAGTTCCATCCAGCTCTGAAAACATGCGTTTTCTGCAGAAATCTACCGTGCTAGTATAGACGCACAGCTTCGCGATTGGGATGTTTGGGCCCGTTTGATCGTAAAACCTCCTCCCGGCGCAACCGCAAGCAATCGATCGAAGTCTAATGAGTCAGAGCCCGGTTGGCAGGGCTTTCGGGGCTTTACCTACATGAGGCATGTTGTTCTCTCTCTCGCTGCCCTTTGGAGTATGTTCGTTTTCTACGCCGATGCGGCGGATACTGCCAATCAGCCTCCCAAAACGACTCAGACCATCTCCGTAGACCAGATTCATGCCGGAATGCGCGGCGTCGCTTACACGGTCTTTGAAGGCGTCAAGCCGGAACCCATGGAGGTCGAGGCACTGGGTGTTCTGAAAAACATGAATGGGCCGAAGGGCGATGTGATTCTGGTCCGCCTGCACGGCGCCAAAGCCGAATATACCGGCGTTGTAGCAGGCATGAGCGGCAGCCCGGTTTACTTCGAGGGTAAGCTTGCGGGCGCGCTCGCGTTCCGAATCGGGCAATTCTCAAAGGAGCCCATCGCCGGCGTTACCCCCATCGCCGACATGCTGGAAATTAACGCACTCGACAAATCGCCTGGGGCCTCCACCGCAGTTGTGGCTGCCCCGAATGCGGCGATCACGAAGACCTCGACGCCTGGGTTGGAGCCGGGACTTGCGCAGCAGGTAAATTACCTGCAGCCGATTGAGACTCCCTTGGTTTTCAATGGATTCTCCGAAGATGTTGTCAAATTGTTTGCGCCGCAATTTTCCGCGAGCGGCATCGTGCCGGTCATGGGAGTCGGGTCAGTCGATACCGACGCAAAGCAGCCAGAACCGCTAGTACCGGGATCTGCGGTGAGCGCCATTCTTGTGCGAGGCGACATGGATATTGCGGCAACCTGTACGGTGACGTACGTTGATCCACAACGCCTGCTCGCCTGCGGACACCCGCTGATGCAGTTCGGCAGCATAGACTTCCCGATGAACAAGGCCGATGTGGTCACTACCCTAGCCTCTCCACTCAACGCCTTCAAGATCGTTAACACCACCGAGCAGGCGGGCGCCTTCGTTCAGGATCGCCACACCGGAATTTTAGGACGCTTCGACGTCCAGCCCGAAATGATTCCCGTCTCGCTGACGATCCACAACGGTGAGACCACAAAGAAGATTCACTACGAAGTTCTAAACAACGCACGGCTTACGCCAGTTGCGATGATGGCGACGGTGTACAACGCTCTGCATGGCGTGAACGAGTACGGCGAAGAGACGACCTACCGTATGAACGGCAGCATCGCCGTGAAAGGGTATCCGAACGTCGCGATTCAGAACATGTTTGCTCCTACCGATGCGGGCCAACCTGCTGCTTTCCTCGCGGCGCTGGCTCTGGGCGACCGATTTGGCCGGATCTTCGATAATCCCGTGGATGCGCCCACGGTCAACGGCGTGAACCTCGACTTCGATCTGATCAAAGAACGCCGCTGGGCAAGGCTTGAGAACGCCCGCACTGACGTCACCGAGGCTCGCCCGGGCGACGAGATCAAGGTGGAGACTGTCCTTGCACCCTACCGAGGGGAGCGGATCGTGAAGCAAATCCCGATTCGCATTCCAACCTCGGCGTCGAAAGGCTTGCTCCGGATCATGGTCAGCGATGGAGACACGCTCGACCGCATGCGCCGCAGTATGCCCGTGTTTGCCCGCAAGCTCGATCTTGGCTCGACTATCACGGTCCTGAACCGCGAACACTCCAACAATCGCGTCTACGTCTCTTTGCTGGAGTCAGACCCGGAAGCGATGGTTGGCGACAAAGTGATGCCCACACTTCCTCTGTCGGTTATGAACGTGATGGATGGCATGCGGGGCACGCAGGAGATGGTCGTGCTCAACGAGTCGTCGGTCAACGAAGCTTCGACCGGCCCCCAGGATTACGTGGTCTCAGGCGCCCAGTTGCTCACGATAACGGTCAAGTGATCGTAGTGCAGAACCTGTGATTCACCGACGAGGATTGGCTCGATCAATTCCACAATCACTCATTTACTTCCTGCCCACAGTGACGAACCGACCGAGGTATTCACCCAACATGCGCCTGTTCCGGACCGTTAGCCTCTTCGCCTGCTTCACTGCCGCCTTTGCCTTCGCCCAAGGCACTCGCACCTGGGAACAATCAAAGTTTGAGGACCTGACCAAGGGGACGGCGAACGGCGTTGCCATTCGCAGCGTCGGCGCGCTGGAATTGGCGCCGACCTTCAAAATGCTGTACACGACACCCTCGACCTATCTCTGGTCAATCGCCAGCGACGGTTCGGGCGCTCTGTATGCCGCTGCAGGCGCGCCTGCGCGGGTTTATCGCATAACTCCGGACGGCCAGTCGACCACCATCTTCGAGCCTTCTGAGCTGCAGGTGCAGGCCCTGGTCGTCGACAAAAATGGAGCGGTATACGCCAGCACGGCCCCCGACGGGAAGGTTTACAAGATCGAACACAACCCCTCGGGCTCATCTGCGAAGGCAGCCGAAAAAAGCAAAAATCGGGTCGATCCCGCGTGGACATCCTCTGTCTATTTCGATCCGCAGACGAAGTACATATGGGATCTCGTCCTCGACAATTCCGGCAATCTTTTTGTAGCGACCGGCGACCAAGGCCAAATTTTCAAAGTTACGGCCAAAGGGGAGCATTCTCTCTTTTTC
>Ga0335069_10000439_pt1 | contig 70833 bp, 53 predicted proteins | sample Lox_Sample_11_FD_206714 | JGI IMG/M metagenome (GOLD analysis project Ga0335069, IMG submission 206714) | Soil microbial communities from Loxahatchee National Wildlife Refuge, Florida, United States - Lox_Sample_1.1 | ecosystem: Environmental > Terrestrial > Soil > Wetlands | place: USA...
TACTGAAAGTAGAGTTCGCCGTTCCAGGTGGGAATGTTCAACTCGCTCTCATTCTTCTTCAGTTCGGCGAAGTAATCAGCGGCGGTGGAGAACTCGAGACTGGGATAAACGAGGTCACTCTTCTGCCAGCGCAGCGCGGTGTCGAGATCGTTGCGGGTGGGACCGCCGCCGTGGTCGCCGACGCCATACAGGTACATCATCTGGAGGCCGCCAGCCGGGGCGGAGTTGCTGCCGCCGTTGTATTTCCACATCATGGGGCCGTAGTTGGCGGAGTCACGCGCCATCTTCTGCGGATCGATCGGATTCGCGTAATCGCTGGGGAAATAGGTGAGCAGCTTGCTGCCGTCGGGCGACTGCCAGTTGAAGAAGCGATATGGGAAAGTCGTGAATTCGTGCGCCCACATCAGCTTCTGGGTCACAAAGTAGTCGATCCCGGAGCGCTTGTAGATCTGGGGCAACTGCCAGTTGTAGCCGAAGGAGTCGGGGTTCCAGCCGATCTTTATGTCAACGCCGAACTTCTCCTGAAAATAACGCTTGCCGTACAGAATCTGGCGCACCAGCGATTCGCCGTCGGGCATGTTCAAGTCGGGCTCGACCCACATGCCGCCAATGACTTCCCATCGACCTTCTTTCACGCGCTGCTGGATTTCTTTGAAGATCTCCGGGTACTTCTCTTCCATCCACGTGTAGGCCTGCGCGGTCGAAGCAGTGAACTTGAAGTTTGGGTACTCGCGCATAAGGTCGAGCGCGGTGCCGAAGGTGTCGCGGACGACCTCGACGGTCTCGGTTTCGGGCCACAGCCACGCCATATCGATGTGGCTGTTACCGACCGCGGCAATCTTGAACTGCCGCATGTAAGGGCGGAGCGCTTCGAGCTTGGTCTGGGCGGCGCGGAGAGAGTTGTCGAACGCCATCTGATCGCCGCGGTCGAGCGCGCCTGGTTCGATAGTCTTGACGGCGGCATCGAGTTGAGACTGGCGTTGAGACTTGTTGTCCGGATAGGCGGCGACCAGAGTTTCAGCCGAGAGAATCTGCAAGCGGAGGACGGAAGGATCGGGGCGCGAGGCGGGTGGTTGAATCTCGATTTGAGAGGTGATGAGCTTTGTATCTGGCTCGCCACAACAGTCGACCCCGCCCGTTTCGAGGACCCGAATCGCGATCACAAACTTTTGCCCGGGGATTGCGGCCTCGGTCAGCGTGATTGGAACCAGGTTGTCGTTCGTTCCCCGGAAAACCATGTTGCCATTGGAAAAGACGGTGTACCCGAGTTCGGACGAGCTTCCGACGGAGAAAACAAGTTGCAGCCTGGTACCGTCAACTCGGTAGCCGTTCCAGCGCGCTGGTACCTCAAAGGTTGTTCGCAACCAACGCGGAGCCGGCTCCCAGGCCTGGTTCATCGCAACGGTTTGCCATTGCGAGACATCGAGCGCGGAATCTTCTCCATGCGGAAGATTCGCGTCGTGGGCTGACCATTTCTCGAGAGGAACGGTAGTGATGGATTGCAGCCGGTCGAGAACGGCGGCGTAGCGGCTGGGTGCCGGTTGGGATTGTGCGAAGGTGATGAGGTGCAAGAAGAGAAGAAGGGCAAGAACACGGGCGGGTCTCATAGTGTGCAAAGCTCTCAGACGAACTCTACACTCTCTCTGGACCCTTCTCTAGACTTCCTTCCACAACTCCGCGCGGGGATCTTCTGGATGGAGCGTGGCCAGCTCGCGCAGCAACTCTTTCGTGCGCTCGTCGCGTGGCATGGGGACGGTGATCTTCACCTCGACGATCTCGTCGCCGCGCACGCCGTCTTTGGTGGCGGAGGGCACGCCTTTCTCACGCAGGCGCAGCTTCTGCCCAGACTGGGTTCCGGGTGGAATCTTCAGCAGAGCGCGGCCGTCGATGGTGGGGACTTCGATTTTTGAGCCGAGCGCAGCTTCAGTCGCGCTGACCGGGACGGTGAGATGGATGTCGTCGGCTTCGCGGTGAAAGACCGGGTGGTCGCCGGCGCGGATGATCGCGTACAGATCTCCCGCAGGGCCACCGTGCAAACCGGCATTGCCTTTGCCGGGGATACGAATGCGCTGACCATCGCGAGTGCCCGCCTTGATGCGGACTTCGAGAGGCTCCGTGCGCTCGACGTAGCCCTCGCCGTGGCAGGTGGGGCAGGTCGAAATGTTCTTGCCGGTGCCGTGGCAGCGCGGGCATTGCACGTTGAACTTCATACGACCGCCGGTTTGCTCGATCGTGCCTTTTCCGTGGCATTGCGGGCAGACGCCTGGTTGCTCGACGAAGCCGTGACCCTGGCAGGTGGGGCAAGCGTCGCGGCGAGTGATGTTGAGCCGCATGACACCGCCGCGGATCGCGGTCCAGAAGGGCACGTTGACCTGATATTCGAGGTCGGAGCCAGGTTCGGGACCTTCATCGACGGCGACGTTGCCGCCGCGATCGCCCGAAAAAATGCCAGAGAAAATGTCGCGGAAACTGCTGCCCCCGCTGCTGGATTTCTTGTTGCTTCCACTGCCTCCGCCGCCGACGAAGTCGGAAAAGTCGAAGCCGCCAAAGTCGAAATGGACGCCACCTGCGCCGGCTGATCCAGTTCCCCCGGGCTGAGCGCCTGGGAATCCGCCTGGGAAACCGCCTTGAAATCCGCCGCTTCCGCCCCCTTGACGAGCGTAGGCTTCGGCGGCGGCGGGGTCGATGTTGTCGGAGTAGAACCCGAGCTGATCGTAAATCTTGCGCTTCTTCGGGTCGCTCAAGACCTCGTGCGCTTCGGAGATCGTCTTGAACTTCTCTTCGGCGGTCTTGTCGCCGGGATTGACGTCGGGATGATACTTGCGGGCGAGCTTGCGAAAGGCCTTCTTGATCTCGTCGACCGAGGCGGATTTTTTGATTCCGAGCGCGCCGTAATAATCTTTTTTGTCGTTGGCCATGAAAACGTTTGAGTTGTCAGCTCTCAGCCTTCAGCGAGTCTTCCACTCTAACCCAATAGGCGCGCTAGAGTGGGGCACCATCAGTTAATTTACGACGCGGGTCTTCCCGTGTTCAGCATCGACCGTAAAGTTTTCGAACGGGGCCGTGTCCATCGCCACCGGGATGCGCTGGATTCCGTGCGACGTTGGAGCATAGCAGTACCAGCGTCCTTCTTCGGGTACAAAGTTTACGAAAAATGTCTGTCCGTATAATTCGAATTGCAATGTCGATCTCCCTGGGGTCAGCTGTCGGCTCTAAACCGTCAGCTCAGAAATGCAGCTTCTAGCGACTAGCTTCTAGCCAACCCAACACTTCTGTACTCTGAAAAATCAAGCCACGGTTTTGAGGATCTCGACGGATTAAATCCGTACTATCCGCGCATCCGTGGCCCACTGGACTCACACCCTGGATTACCCCACTCAAGCCAGAGAACGGCTTGAATGGGGCACCATCACAGATTATTTCTTCTCGTCGACATCCACATACTCGGCGTCAATTACGCCGCCGTCTTTCTTGGCGTGACCGTCGCCGGACGGGCCTGCTGACGGGCCGGGACCTGCGCTCGGGCCAGCTCCCGGAGCTCCGCCGGCCGGCTGGGAGGCCTTATACATCTGCTCGGCCAGCTTGTGCGAGGCCTGGGTCAGCTTCTCGCGCGCGGAATCCATCTGCGCCTTGTCGCCGCTCTCGATAGCCTTCTTCGCGTCCGCCAGCGCGTTTTCGACATCGCCGCGTTCCGAGCCCGAAATCTTGTCGCCGTTTTCCCGCAGCATCTTCTCGATGTTGTAGGTCAGCGAATCGAGCTGGTTCTTGGCTTCGATCTCTTCGCGCTTCGCCTTGTCCTCGGCTGAGTGAGCGTCGGCTTCTTTCGCCATGCGCTCGACCTCTTCCTTCGACAAGCCGGAAGATGACGTGATCGTGATCTTCTGATCCTTGCCCGTGGCGTTGTCTTTCGCCGTCACGTTCAGGATGCCGTTCGCGTCGATGTCAAACGTCACTTCAATCTGCGGCAAGCCGCGCGGAGCCGGTGGAATCCCAGTCAAATGGAACTTGCCGAGGGTCCGGTTCTGCGCTGCCATCGGGCGCTCGCCCTGGAGCACGTGCACTTCGACTGACGTCTGGTTGTCGGCCGCGGTCGAGAACGTTTCCGTTTTCTTGGTCGGAATCGTCGTGTTGCGTGGAATCATCGGCGTTGCCACGCCACCCAGCGTTTCGATCGAGAGCGACAACGGCGTCACGTCGAGCAAGAGCAGGTCCTTCACTTCGCCCTTGAGCACGCCGCCCTGAATCGCGGCACCGACGGCCACCACTTCATCCGGGTTCACACCCTTGTGGCCTTCCTTGCCGAACAGATCTTTCACGATCTGCTGGATGCGCGGCATGCGCGTCTGTCCGCCGACCAGCACGACTTCGTTGATCTTGCTGGCGTCGACGCCAGCGTCTTTCATGCATTGCTTCGACGGTCCAACTGACCGCTGCAGAATGTCTTCAACCATCGACTCGAGCTTCGCCCGGGTCAGCTTCTTGACCAGGTGCTTTGGACCGCTCGCATCCGCCGTGATGAAGGGCAGATTGATTTCGGTCTCCATGGTGGTCGAGAGCTCGATCTTGGCGCGCTCGGCTGCGTCCCGCAGACGCTGCAACGCCATCTCGTTGCCCTTGCCACGCAGGTCGAGGCCTTCGTCCTTCTTAAACTCGTCGACGAGCCAATCGACGATGCGCTGGTCGATGTTGTCACCGCCCAGGTGCGTATCGCCGTTCGTCGCCTTCACCTCGACAACGCCCTCACCCACCTCGAGAATCGAGATGTCGAAGGTTCCGCCGCCGAAGTCGTAGACCGCGATGGTCTCGTCCTTGCCTTTGTCGAGGCCGTACGCCAGCGCAGCCGCCGTGGGCTCATTGATGATGCGCTGTACCTCGAGACCGGCAATCTTGCCGGCATCCTTTGTGGCCTGGCGCTGCGCATCGTTGAAATACGCCGGAACCGTGATGACGGCTTCGGTGACCTTCTCGCCGAGATAATCTTCCGCCGCTTTCTTCAGCTTCTGAAGAATCATCGCGGAGATCTCAGGCGGGGTGTACTTCTTGCCCTGCGCGAGGATGGCGACGTGGTCGCCATCGCGCTCGACCTTGTAGGGCACCATCTTCATTTCTTCGGAAACTTCGTCGAAGCGGCGGCCCATGAACCGCTTGATCGAGTAAACCGTGTTCTCCGGATTCGTAATGGCCTGACGTTTGGCCACTTGTCCGACCAGCCTTTCGCCGGTCTTCGTAAAGGCGACCACCGAGGGGGTCGTGCGTCCACCTTCTTCATTGGGGATGACCTTGGGCTCTCCGCCTTCCATGACGGCCACGACTGAGTTCGTAGTCCCGAGGTCAATACCGATAATCTTTGCCATACTCTGGCTCCTCCTAACGTTACAAGTCCTTTATCTTCAATAACTCTACGATTGCGTGCGCCCTCAGTATCAGACTTGAGCGAATCGTTGTCAAGGTTTTAGATGAGCCGGAACCGGCTTCGGATGCACGAAAGATCGCGCTCCGACCCTGATTAAAGCGCTGCAAATGAGAGACATACGGGGAGGACGAAAAAAAGGAGAGCGGGATCGGGGACTCCAACGCCCAAATCCCGCTCTGGCCTCAACGCTTTGGGGGCTACTTCAGCAGTCCGACTCGCTTGAGCGTGCTCAAGGAGAAGACTTCCACCTGATTCGCTTCCGGTTCGGTCACCAGCAAACGCTGCTTGTTCGTATCCAGTGCAATCCCGTAAGGAGCGCTTGCGGGTGTGATCTTCACCACCACGTTGCCCACAGCATTCTCCTGAAGCACGTGCACATTGGTGAAATCCGTGATCCAGGTGACCCCGGTTTTTGGATTCGCCGCAGCCCGCGTCGGCAAAAAGTTCGTGTAGGGGGCGCCCGCTTCAAATCCGCTCACGTTCGCGGCAACGTCAATCGTGAAAGCCTCGTACTCGAAGGCAGGAGGGTTTGAGCCTGGATTTGCCACATAGAATTGTGCGATTTTCTGGTTAAGCGCCAGCGTCTCGGTGTCGATCGAAGTTATTTCCGAGCGCACGTCCCCGATGGGATCGAACATGCTGACCGTTCCATTGGCCTGCACCACGTAAATTTCGCCGTAAGCGCCGACCAGGATCTGGGTGGGCTGAGAAACCGGGATCGTTAGCGATTCCTGCGCGAAGGTCCCCGCGCTGTACTCGGTGATGGAGTTGCCTCCATTGTTCGCAACGTAGACAGTGCCATCGGCTCCAATGGCTACGCTGGCCGGAGCATTGACGCCCTGCGAGATGACGGTTTTTTTGCTGAAGTTGGGACCGTAAACGGTGATTCCGCCGAACAGGTTCGCAACGTAGATGTTGCTGCTCGCGTCTACGGCGACCCCCAGGGGCGAGTTCAGGTTTTGTGCGTGTGCTCCCAGAGAAGCCGCGAATAAGGTGGCTGCGATTGACAGCCGGCCGATCAGCGTTCTTAGGCTTGTCATGACTTCCTCCACGAATCTCGTACGGGGTGACCCCGCTCGAATTCGGCCAGAGTTCTTACCTTGGATCGGGGAAGGGAACCACGGATGAAGCGCTCTTGCCTTACTTAGAAAAGCGACGAAAACGAGGGGATTCCCTCAATTTGGGAGACCCGCGGTGACATTAACCCGCGCTCGTCGGTCTTGAGACTTAGGGGAGGCCTGCCAAAAATTGCAATGCCCCCTTTTTGTCCCCGCCCCTTGGCCCAAGGCTGTCGGGATGCTGCTCACACCTCACTGTGATACGAGGCACTGCGAGGATTCGCGATTCAGTCCAGCCTCTTTATGTAAGAGCGGTTGCGCGCGCCTGGGTCTGCGGGCCCTCCATTCGCACGCACTTCACCAGTTCGGACCCCCGCTCGCTTCCGCGAGCACACTTCTCAAAATATCGGTTGGAGGATCGCATGCTGCATCTCGACACCGGCAACACCGGTTTCATGATCTTGTGCACCAGCCTGGTCATGCTTATGACGCCGGGTCTTGCCTTTTTCTACGGCGGCCTGGTTGGCCGCAAGAATGTGCTCGCCATCATGATTCAGAGCTTTGTCTCCATGGGCTGGACCACGGTCATCTGGTACGCCTACGGCTACTCGCTGTGCTTCAGCGGCGACTGGCACGGCGTCATTGGCAACCTCGACAATGCATTCTTGCGTGGCATCGGTCTGGATACGCCTTCGCCGAATAACACCATTCCGGCGCTGGTCTTTATCGCCTATCAGATGATGTTCGCCATCATCACGCCGGCCCTGATCTCGGGCGCATTCACCAATCGCGTGACCTTCAAGGCGTACATGCTGTTCCTAACCGGATGGCTGACTTTCGTTTACTTCCCATTCGTCCACATGGTTTGGGGCGGAGGCTTTCTGCAGCAATGGGGAGTAAAAGATTTTGCGGGCGGTATCGTAGTGCACAATATCGCCGGCATGGCCGCGCTGGCTTCCGTGCTCTATGTCGGCGCGCGTCGGGTCGGCGATCGCGGCCCGCACAGCATTCCGCTGGTCGCCCTGGGCACGGGATTGCTATGGTTCGGCTGGTATGGCTTCAACGCGGGTAGCGAGATGCGCGTTGACTCGGTAACTGCCACCGCGTTTCTGAACACGGATGTAGCGGCTTCCTTCGCCGCCGTCGCGTGGCTGATGGTCGCGTGGCTGAACGAGAAAAAGCCGAAATTCCTCGGGCTTCTGACCGGAGCAGTCGCCGGGCTGGCCACGGTTACTCCTGCGGCTGGCTATGTCTCGCCGACCACTGCGGTCATCATCGGCATCGTCTCGGGCGTGGTGTGCTACTACGCGGTTGAAATGAAAAACAAGCTGCACTGGGACGACGCGCTCGACGTCTGGGGCGTGCACGGAGTCGGCGGGTTCCTGGGCATCATCATGCTGGGCATCTTCGCCAACAAGCAATTCAATCCCGAGGGTGCGAACGGCCTGCTCTATGGCGATCCGACTTTCCTGCTGAAGCAAGTCACGGCAGTTGTCTTCTCGTCAGTGTGGGCGTTCACATTTACCTATGCCATGTTGCGCATCATCGATGCATTCACACCGGTGAAGGTGGATTCGCAGACGGAAGAGATTGGTCTGGACGAGTCGCAACTCGGCGAACATGCGTACGATCCGCAATTCGAAGACGAGTTAGTCCACGCAGGTCGCTGAACGAGCGTGTCATGATCGTCCACCGGCACGCATCTTGCGGGCTGCTTGGCGGAATCCTGACAGGGGTGATGCTCGCATCACCCCTGTTCGCACGAGCGCAAGCCGTCCCGTCCGACCCGATCCCCGCGACAGCCAGTGCCGCGGCCGAAACCAGTTCCTGGTGGCGAGGCATTACCACCAACGGCTATCTCTCTCTTTCTTATTCTTACAACCCTGCTGATCCCGTCCCGCGGATCAATGAGTTTCGGGTTTTCGATTTCAACGCGAACGATCCGCAGCTTGATGTCGCGCAACTCGTCGTCCAGCACCCGGTTCGCGAGCCCAAACAATTTGGTTTTAAGGTCAACCTGATGGCGGGGTCGGGCGTCCCGGAGGTTACGGCTGCCTATGGGATGTTTCGCGACACTCAGACCGGGATTGCGCACCACTTCGACATTCCGGAAGTTTATTTGAGCTACATCGTGCCCGTGGGTAAAGGCTTGCGCGTCGACCTCGGAAAGTTTGTAACTCCTTTCGGCTATGAAGTAATTGGCGGCTACGATGGATACAACGACAACTTTAGCCGTAGTTTCTTGTTTGGATATGGCGTTCCCTTTACCCACACCGGACTGAAGACGAGCTACTCGTTCAGCCCAAAAATCTCTGCCGCCTGGATGATCACCAATGGTTCTGATGCGGTTGCACCCCTAAATACTGGAGTCACCTTCGGCGGCCAATTGTCTGCCACGCCCAGCAAGGCTTACACGATCACATTTACTCTTGTGCACGGGCCCGAGCGCCCACACAACGATCATGATCAGCGCAGCCTGTACGAACTTACCGGAACCTGGAGCCCGCGGCCTTCGCTTACGCTCGGCCTCGATGCGCTTTACGCGGACGAAGATCATGCCGCGACTAACGGCAGCGACGCGATCTGGAGAGGCTTCGCAGGATATACAAAGTACAAAGTGACAAAAAGTTTCTCGTTTGCGTTTCGCGGGGAAGTATTTCGCGACGGAGGCGGCAGCCGTACGGGCGTCGATCAATTGCTCGAGAGCTACACCTTGACGCCGGAATACGATCTTCCCGCCAGCTTTTCCCGATTGAGTTCAAAGTTCAAACGAATCGACGGGAAATTCGCCATTCGGGGCGAGTTTCGCAAAGATCACTCTGATCAGGCTGCTTTTCGCGAGGGTACGGGCTTCAGCAACCAACAGTTCACCACCGCCATCAACCTGGTTTACCTGTTTTGAGTTGTCGGGCGACGCGAGGATGTTTAGGGCGGGTTGTCCTTTGAGGGCGAGAGAGAAAGCGTTCGCTAGTCGTACTTCTCGTAAAGAATCGATTTCCGATCCCAACCGAGACTCTTCAGCAGTTCGCGATTCGCGGTCACCATTTTTTCGAGCCCGCAGATGTAAGCGTGCAGGTCAGTGCGGCCTTCGGCGAAAGGCTTCACGTGATCTTGCACGTAGCCGCGAAGTCCGGGCCAGCTCTCGTCAGCCCGGCTGAGAGTCGGCATGTAATGAAAGTGAGGGTGTTCGGCGGCGAGCTTCTGAAGCTCGTCATGGTAGTAAATGTCTGCCGGCGTACGATTCCCGTAGATGAGCCAGAACTGCTTTTCGAGATGACGGGATGGATCGGCAAACAGCCAGCGCAACATGCCGCGATACGGTGCAATGCCGGTGCCGGTCGCGATGAAGATTGTGTCCCGCAGCGGAGGCTTCAAAATGAAGTTGCCAAATGGCCCTTGCGCTTCGACTTGGCTGCCCTCGGCGAGATCGCAGAGGTGATTCGACATGAAGCCATCCTGCACGCGGTTAAGGCAGAGCGCGAAACGATTGCCACTGGGTGCTGAGGCGATCGAATAGGCACGCGTGATTTCTTCGCCTTGCGCATTAGTTTCTTTCAGCGAAAGCCATTGGCCGGGAACGAAGCCGAACTTCTCGGCCGCGACCTCGAACTCAAGATGCTTGGTGAAGACGGAGAGCGGTCGCGACTCGACCAGGCGGGCTGAGATTGTCTGAAAAGCACTCATGACTGGTTAGATGAATGGAAGGGAAGGAAGACGCGGATTCGAGGTGTAGCAACGCAAGCTTCGCCGCAGTCGGAATTTGGCCCGAAAGCCTAAAGCCTGGAGCCTCAACTCCTACTCCACCGTCACCGACTTTGCCAGATTGCGCGGCTGATCGACGTCGCAACCGCGCCGAACGGCGATATGGTAGGCCAACATCTGTAGCGGCACGATCTCCAGAATCGGCGCGAGTTCTTCCGGCGCCGGCGGCACGTAAAGGACGTGGTCGGCGGCCTCGCGAATATCCTCATCGCCTTCGGTGGCAATGGCGATGACTTTTCCCGAACGCGCCTTCACCTCTTTCAGGTTCGACATCGTCTTTTCGTAGCGGACGACGGAGAGCGCGTCGTGGGGATCGCGTGTTGCGAGAATCACGACCGGCAGCTTCTCATCGATGAGAGCGTTCGGCCCGTGCTTCATTTCGCCGGCGGGATAGCCCTCGGCGTGGATGTAGGAGACTTCTTTTAGTTTCAGCGCGCCTTCGAGCGCGATCGGGTAATGAATCCCTCGTCCCAGGAAGAGGAAGTCTTGTGCTCGGGAGTACTCGCGAGCCAGTTCCTCGCACACACCCTCTTGCGTCAACACGTGCTCCAGTTTGCCGGGCAAGCGGGTCAACTCGAAGACTTCTTTCTTCGATTGCTCGGGCGTGATCGTGCCGCGTACCTGTGCCAAATAGAGCGCGAAGAGATACAGCGCCGTGAGCTGCGCAGTGAACGCCTTGGTCGACGCGACGCCAATCTCCGGGCCGGCATGCGTGTAAATCGTTCCCGCAGCCTCGCGCGTGATCATCGACCCGACCACGTTGCAGATCGCCAATGTTTTGCAGCCTTTGGCCTTGGCCTCGCGCTGCGCAGCGATCGTATCCGCCGTTTCGCCTGACTGGGTGATCAAGAGCGTGATCGTGTCCGGACCAAGAATCGGGTCGCGATAGCGCCATTCGCTGGCGTAATCCACCTCGACGGGCACCCGCGCCAGGCTCTCGATCATGAACTTACCCGCCTGCCCGGCATGCCAGCTGGTTCCGCAGGCCGCGATATTCATCTTCTTCAAAGCACGGAATTCCTCTTCGCTGACCTGCATCTCCTCGAGGAAGATGTGACCTGTATCTTGCGAGACCCGGCCGAGCGTTGTGTCCTTCACCGAGCGGGGCTGCTCATAAATTTCTTTGAGCATGAAATGCTTGAACCCGCCCTTTTCCGCCATGATCGGGTCCCAGGTGATGCGCTGCACCTCGCGGGCGACGGGCTTGCCGTCGAAATCGGAGAGCTTCACGCCGTCCGGCGTAATCACGGCCAGGTCGCCGTCCGCCAGGAAAAAAAGATCGCGGGTGTGAAAAAGGATGGCAGGAACGTCGGACGCTACAAAAAATTCGTTCTTCCCCAATCCCACCACGACCGGCGGCCCATTCCGCGCCGCCACGATCTTGTTGGGATCGTCGACCGCAATCACCACCAGCGCGAACACCCCTGAAAGTTCCTTCACGGCTTTGCGCACTGCTTCTTCAAGCGATGGCCGGTGACCGTTACCGCTCTGCAAAAAGTAGCGTTCTACCAGGTGCGCGATAATCTCCGTGTCAGTCTCTGTGGTGAACTTGTGTCCTTCTTCGGTGAGCTTTTTCTTCAGCTGAAGATAATTCTCGACGATGCCGTTATGCACGACCACGATCTTGCCCGTGCAGTCGCGATGCGGATGCGCATTTTCTTCGCTTGGCCGGCCATGCGTCGCCCAGCGAGTGTGGCCGATGCCGTAAGTTCCATCCAGCGGCTTGTTGCGGATGACGTCTTCCAGATTGCGCAACTTGCCCTCGGCCCGTCGGATTTGCAGCCCTTCGCCACTGCCGGCCACCGCAATCCCGGCGGAGTCGTAGCCCCGGTACTCGAGCTTGCGCAGCCCTTCAATGATGACCGGGACGACTTCCTTCTTGCCGACGTATCCGACGATACCGCACATGCGCGACCACTCCTTTGCCCCGCCACGGGGCATAACCCTGCCAAACCATGATTGCGGACAAAATCCGGGCCCACAAGGGGCGAATTACCCCCGGGGAAGGGCTACTCTTCGACGGAGTACCGATACTCCTCGATCACAGGGTTGGTGAGCACTTCCCGGGCAATCCGCTCGACTTCCGCCACGGCCTCGCCCTTGCTCAGGCCGCCATCGAGCTTTATTTCGAAGTACTTGCCTTGCCGGACGTCGTCCAGCCCCTTGTACCCCATCTTCTTCAGGGCGCCTTGGATCGTCTTGCCCTGCGGATCCAGGACGCTCCGCTTCAGCGAAACATACACATAGGCTTTCATGGATGCCCTGATTATACGTGAGATGCCGCGGCGCGCTGCCAGGCCGAAAATCGGACTTCCACGGTCTGATTTGCAAATCAGGATCTACGGTTCGAGCGAGCGGAGGTTCTCGATTCGCCTTTCCAGTTCCTTGAGCGACTCTTCGAGCATTTGGCGGTGGCGAGGGTTCGATGCGGACTCCAGTTGGTGGACCACACGGGTCCGCGCCAGTTGCAGTTCATCGGTCTGGCGCTGCCGGGCTTGCTGTTCCGGGCTCAGCGGTCTCTTGGACTGGCGCGAGCTCTCGCTAGCCTCCGCTTGCTGTGCCTCCACCGACTTACTTTCCCATCCTCTTGCCATAAGTGAGAATTATAGGCGCTGGGCTTTAAAAGTCGTCGCCCTCTTGTGCCGATAGTTCGGCACTTAGCAATACACATGAATATTGGACTCGCAAATCCAAATTGGGACACCCTTTACTTTACTTGTTGCCTATCCTTTAAAGATACGTTGCTTTTTTCCATTCCGAGGATAATATGTGGGCTGCCGGAGGGTCGATTCCCTGCGCTGAGGGGGCGCACAATCGATCAGAAGTAAAGACCCATGAAAGACAATGGGAGAGTTCGCGTAGATCCCCGCAGTGATCAAAAGAATTACGAAGTTCTCTCCAGGGTTGCCGATCTCATCGTTCAACACGGAACTCTGCCGGAACTGATTCACCAGACAGCCCGATCTCTCGAGCAAGTTGCCGCCTTTCAATATCTCTGTCTATCGCTTTACGATCCAGCTAAGAATTGTCTGCGCTTGCATCTTTGGGAAGGCGAAGGCGTGCCGCTGGTTCCCTTGGAAGTCGCGCTCGAAGATACGCCGAGCGGAGTGGTCTGGCTCACCCAGGAGCCGCTGCTGCTGAGCGATCTCATTGCCGATGACCGTTTTCGCGTGCTCGACAGCATGCGCGAACGGGGTTATCGCAGTTATGCGCTCGTTCCTCTTACCAGCGCGCAAAGGCAAATCGGCGTAATGGGGATCGCCTCGCGCACGCGCAACGCCTACACCCAGAGCGATGTGCGCCTGCTGCAAAGCGTCGGCGAGCTGGTCGCGGCCTCCCTCGAAGCGGTTCAAACAAGAGAATCGCTTGAGGCAGAAAAAGAGGCTTTGCGCGCCATGGTCGAGATGAATCGCAATCTCGCGTCCAGCATGGATGTCCGCCATCTCGTCCCGACTGCCTTCGCGTCCGTCAGCAAGATTGTCCCGCACGATTTTGCCGGTCTCTGTGTTTTCGATCCGGAACTGAAAGCGATGCGCAACGTGGCGCTCGGTTCGCCGGAGCACGGCCAGATCGTGGCGCCAGGCGCCGCCGTACCCGTGGAGCAATCTCCCGCGGGACGCGCTTATGCCGAGGGGAAGGCCAAGCTCTTTCACCGCGCCGAGATTGCGGCCATCGATTCTTCCTTCAGCCGCCACGTCCTTGAGCAGGGCATCGAGTCGCTGCTGTGCCTGCCTTTGCGCAACGCGCACGAGATTATCGGTGTCCTCAATGTCGGCACCCGTCGCGCCGAGGCGTTCAGCGACCTTGAGAGAAAGTTACTGCAGGAAATCGCCGGCCAGATTGCGGTCTCGCTCGAGAACGCACGCGCTTATCGCGAAATCGAACAATTGCGGGACCGCCTCGAAGAAGAAAAACAGTATCTGCAGGAACAAATTGAAGCCGAACTCCATTTCGAGGATGTCATCGGCGTCAGCCCGCTGTTGAAGCGCGTGCTTTCGCAGGCCCGAACCGTCGCTCCCAGCGGCGCGACCGTGCTCATTCTCGGCGAGACCGGCACCGGCAAAGAACTTATCGCCCGTGCCATTCATCGCATGAGTGGCGGCAAGGACAAAAACTTCATCAAGCTGAACTGCGCCGCGATCCCCACCGGCCTGCTGGAAAGCGAACTCTTCGGCCACGAGAAGGGAGCGTTTACCGGCGCTATCTCGCAGAAAGTCGGCCGCATGGAACTCGCCGACAAAGGCACGCTCCCGCTCGATGAAGTTGGCGACATCCCGCTCGAACTCCAACCCAAGCTTCTTCGCGTTCTCCAGGACCAGGAGTTCGAACGGCTGGGCTCGACCCGCACCCTTCGTGTCGACGTGCGTCTGCTCGCTGCCACTAACCGCGACCTCTCCAAACTGGTCGCCGAAGGTCGCTTCCGCAGCGACCTCTTCTATCGCCTGAACGTTTTTCCCATTCGCCTTCCTGCCCTGCGCGACCGGACGGGCGACATCCCGTTGCTGGTCCGGTACTTCGTCCAGAAACTCTCGCAGCGCATGGACAAGCACATCGAAACCATTCCCAACGCGACCATGGCGGCGCTTTCCAGGTGGAAATGGCCAGGCAACGTCCGCGAATTGGAAAACTTCCTCGAGCGTTGCGTGATTTTGAGCGAAGGCCCGGTACTGCGCGTTCCGATGGGAGAACTCGAGCCGGAACTCAGTCCGACCGAGAAGTCCGACGATTCTCTCCACACGGCGGAACGGGAGCACATCCTGCGTGTCTTGCGCGAGTGCGGCGGAATCCTCGCCGGCCCCCGAGGCGCCGCTCTCAAACTGGGTCTGAAACGTACGACGCTTCAATCCAAGATGCGTAAGCTTCGCATTGATCGCGAGGATTATCTCGACCCTGCCCGCCTGACTGTCAGCAAAATCCCGAAATAGGCGGAATCAGTACCTGCCGATCACTCGGCACGGACGCCACGACATCGGCTGCCCGCTCGAACGCCCACGCCTCGCTTCCTCGTGTTTCCTCGCAATCTGCCGCTGTTCCCGGTTGGAGGGCTACGTGCACTCTCGCTCTGCCGCCACTTCCAGGTTCGCGATGCTACGGATCACGATTGATGAGAATCCAGCCTCGGTCACGCTTCGGCTCGAAGGCAAATTGATCGGTCCGTGGGTGGAGGAAGTGGAGCAATGTTGGCGCAAGGTGTTTCAGACGCTGGGTCCGCGCACCGTGCTGGTAGATCTCAGCGCGGTCGACTTTGTAGATCCGGCGGGCCGGGTGCTGTTGGCCCGCATGCACTCTGCGGGGTTCCGCCTGGAGGCGGGTGGCCCGATGACTCGCTTTCTGGTCGAGCAGATTTATCAGGATGCCCACCGCCTGAACTAGAGGGTCCGCTTTCCCTCGGCGTTGACCCGCTTTATTTGTTCGCGTGCTCGGTTCGCTGGCAGCGCCACGGCGATCTGGATTCGGGATGGGAGCTGGTTCGCAGCGCTCGTTTTGGACCACGGGCGGAGCGCAGCGTCGCCCAGGCCCTGCTGTCGGGGCTCGAGTCGGCGTGCAGGGTCCACATCCGCTCGTGGATCGGAGGCCTCGGCGTCGCGAACTTTGCGGGCGCCGCCGTTTCCGGTGGCCGCTCAAGTTCTGAGGAGGAGGGAATGAACACGCCGTACGGCTTAGAGATCGTCGAGAGCTGCCAGAAGTGCACGCTCAAACACGATGATCATTTCTGCAATTTATCGCCACAAGTCTTGAAGTATTTCAACGGCATCAGCCACCAGACGACCTTCCCCGGTGGCGCCACCTTATTTGTGGAGGGACAGACCGCTCGCGGCGTCTACCTCCTATGCTCCGGCAAAGTGAAAATGTCCACGTCGTCCCGCGATGGCAAAGTGCTCATTCTGGAAAATGGCCACGGCGGGCGAGATCCTTGGCCTCAGTGCGGTTGCCTCGGGACAGCCCTACGAAGTAACCGCGGAAACCGCCATGCCTTGCCAAGTCAATTTCGTGCAGCGCGAAGCCTTGCTCGCGCTGTTGGAGCGTTTTGGCGAAGCTGGTCTCCGCTCGGCGCAAGCCCTGAGCCGCGAATTCCAGTCGGCCTACCGTGACATTCACGATTTGATCCTGGCCCGCTCATCCGCCGGCAAGTTGGCCAAGCTCCTGCTTTCCTGGACGCCGCCTCTCGACAACGGTGCGAAGGAAATCCGGGTACCTTACGGCCTCACTCATGAAGAGATGGCGCAAATGATCGGCGCATCGCGCGAGACTGTGACCCGCTTGCTCAGCGATCTCCGCAAGAAGCAGTTGATCCGCCTTGAAGGTTCTACGTTGGTGATCCGCAATCGAACCGCGCTGGAGGCACTCGTCTCCTGACTCCCCGTCCAGCGTGTCGGCAGCGGCCGGCGAATGATCGCCGGCCGCCCTCACCTTTTTAACCGCTAGAAGTTGAAGGTTACCTGCGCGGTCAACGTCCGCGGCGTCACGTAGTGTGTGCCGCTGAACGTCGAAAGGAAGTTATAGAGCGCGGTCCTGTTGGTAATGTTGACCGCCGTCAGCTGCAATCCCCACTTGTAGCGATCGCCGTGGAAGAGGTTGTCGTGACCAACCGCCACGTCGAACAGATGGCGCGGCGCGATGCGAGGCGGTTTGTGGTCGTCGTCTTCGGTCCCCGGAGCCGGAATCGAAATCAGGCTCGAGCGATAGCTTCCTGCCGGGCAGAGGTTGGTGCCCAGACCTGAGCTGAGCGGGCGAGTCGGAGTAGCGGCGACTCCGGCACACGACAACCCGGCCTGAAACTGCTGATCCGGGCTGATGATGGAAGTGTCTACCACGGTATCGCTGCCGTCGGGGCCATTCGCGCAATTGCCGCCCGCGCAGGGCACCGGGCCAGCGACCAGGCCGCTATCATACCGCCAGTTGAAGCCAAACCACGGGCCCCGGCCCCACGGCTGATATTGCAAGTGTGTAGTTTGGTTGAACTTCTCGTCGTGATCGATGCGGAAGACCCCGCCGGGTGCAGTCGGAGTCGCACCGGCTCCACCCAACTGGGGATTGAAGAATCGCGACGCTACGCTGGAGAAAACCATCAGGGCAGAGAAGCCGTGAATGGTGGGGACGCTTACGCGACCAGCGACTCCCGGGATTTTGGAGTTGTGCCACGCAATCGGAAAGGTGATGGGGGTGCTGCCGAGTACGCTGAAATCATACCCGTTGTGGGTATATTTCCAGACGTATTCGCCGGAGAAGACCAGGTATTTGCCGAATGCCTGCTGCAGGCCGGCATGGAATTCATTGCGCCAGCCCGGGTTCAGCGGCGTCAGCCCGAAGCTGGAACAGGCAAGCAGCGGATTTAAAACCGGCGAGTTACAGCCAATGCTTGAGAGCACAAGGTTTTCATTAAAGGGGGTTTCTAGGATGCGCGCATACGACGCGCGGAACACCGTGTTCGTGCGCTTGACGTTGTACGCTACGCCAAGCCGCGGCTGCGCCTCCCGATGCACTGTCAACCCATTGTAGAAGTCGCCCCGCAGTCCGAGATTCAGGGCCCAATTTCCCTTGGTGATGGAGTCCTGAAGATAGAGGGCAAGTTCCTTGACGTCGGTGTGACCGTGGAACGGAAACAACGTTCCTCCCCGGGTCAAATCATAGGGAGCCAGAACAGGATCAAAGTTGGGGCTCAGCGGATCGTTGAAAGTTGGATCGACGATGCCAAGCTTGTCGTTTTCCGTCAGGAAGGTCTGCTGGTAAACGACTCCCGCCTTGATATTGTGGATCCCCTTCACATAGGAGACATTGGAGCGGGCGCCGGCGTTGGTCAGGGTTCGATCCTGGCCCACGGTCTGCGATTGCAGGCTGGGAGCGAGGTCGGCGAAGGGGTTGGCGCTGGGATAGTAGTTGTACTGGTCGCGGCGCACAAAGCCGCCCAGGGTGAATACCGTGGTGTTGTTGATCACGCGGGTCCAGGAAGGCGCGATGTTGAAGGTCTTGATCTGCGAGCGCTGATCCGCGAAACCCACAGGCTGCCCATTCGGCCCCAACCCGCCATTGTCCACCACCGCTCCATTCCATGCCGTCGCATTCTCGGCGTCGTAGGAGTTCGGCGTCTGGAACCAGGAACGCGTGAAACCGAGATTCAAGTGCAGCGAATCCGCGTTCGAAAGCTGGTAATCGATGCGATCAAAGACGTTCTCTTCATTGCCTTTATCGTGCATTACGCTGAACTCGGGAGGATCGAGAAACCGCCCCGTGTTCAGCGCGTTCGCCGAAATAAAGTTGCCCCACTTGTCCGAACCATAGGCCAGATTGAAACCCACGTTGGCTGTCCCGAAACTGCCGTACGATGTCGTCACTGTACCCGTCGGCCGCTTTGCGCCCTGGCCGCTGCGCGTGGTCACGTTGATGACGACGCTGGTTTTCTCTCCGTATTCAGCGGGCGGCGCACCTGAGATGACCTCCAGCGACTGCACGGAGTCGAGCGGAATCTGGTTCGAGAAAACTTTGCTCTGCTGGTCCGAAACGGGCTGGCCATCGACCGAGAACGAGTTCTCCGCATGGTCTCCCATTCCGTGAAACAATCCATTGGAGTCGGCCGCAATTCCCGGCGTAGCCAGCGTTACAAGCGAACTCAATGAGGACGACTGGCTTTCCAACGGCAGCCGGTCAAACAGATTCTTATCGACGTCTGTGTGAAACGTCGGATCGTTCTCCACCAGATCGCCGCCGCTTTCCACCGTCACCACTTCACCGGATGTCCCGATGTCGAGCGTGATCGATACACTGACCGGAACCACGGACCGCACATCGACGTCCTGCGCGTGATTCGCGAATCCCGCCGCGGTCGCCGTCATGTGGTACGGATTGAATGGAATGTTCGGAAAATTAAATCGGCCGTTGGCGTCGGTTCGCGTCGAACGTTGAAATCCGCTGACCGGGTTAGTGATTTCGACATTCGCATTCGGAATCACTGCGCCGGTTGGATCGGTCACGACTCCCGTCACCGACCCGGAATTACCACTCGTCTGCGGCGCTGCCGGCGTCTCTGCCGCCAGCCCGATGGTTAGAAACAAAAACACCGCCGCCAATACAATACGATTGATTGCTGACATCAAGCTTTCCTCCAGGGAAACACAACGTGATCGTTGAAAACCTTGCGTGCGTTTTCTAGACCGACGGTGGAGGACGGATGTAAAGGAAAGAACTTAGCAGCCGCGAGAGCAGCCGGGGTTCGCGCGCCGATTCCATGCGCGCGGGCAGCCATTGCGGAGTGACATCGAAGTCCGCGGTAACAAGCGCGCCCGCGTGCGCGACCATGCAAAGTGAGCAATCATGCTTCGCGCTGTCGGGGTGGACGTGCGTTGCCTGCACGCCTGAAATCATCAGCACCAGAAACACGCACAGGATCGACACCGCTTGCGCGAGCCTGAACTGTCGGAACTGGAGCGTGAGCTTCAAAGGCGATTCTTCCCTGACGTTGTCTTGAATTCTAGCGCGGACCGGCGAAAAAAACTTCACCCTTCGCAAGGCCATGTCCGGTAGGCAGTGTTACAAATCGAGCCGGCGGTTACCCTCCGTGCCTCCGAGAAAGCCCTGCAAGCCTTGCGGCGTCAGATGCGTGTCGCGCAGCAAAAGTTGCTCTTTAATCGCTTATAAACCAAAGAGTTCGCGCAAGCGCTTGGTCTGCGCCCGGCTCACCGGAACTTCCGTCTGCTTCTTGTCGTCCATGCGAAGCTGATAGGAGCTCTTGAACCAGGGTACGACTTCTTTAATGCGGTTGATGTTGACCAGAAAGGATCGGTGCGCCCGCCAGAACAGTTTCGGATCCAGACTGTCGAGCAGTTCTTCGAGCGTTCGGCAATTCGATTGGCCTTCGGTCCCATTCAGCCCGGCCGTCACCACCGTGATCACACCGTCTTCGATTGACGCATAACAAATGTCTTTCTGGTCGACCAGGAAGAGGCGCCCTGCGGACTTGATCAGCACTTTGGACGTGGGCTGCGCGGTCTGGGACTCGAGCATGCGCACCAGCGTCTCAAACTTGTCGGAGGGGGCGCCGGCATCCATCTTCGCCCGGGCCCTTTGCACCGACTGCGCTACGCGCTTCTTGTCGAACGGCTTCAGCAGGTAATCGACGGCGTTCACTTCGAAGGCTTTTACGGCGTACTGGTCGAAGGCGGTCGAGAAGACGATATTTGGCAGCGGGATTTTTTTGTCCAGCAGTTTCTTGATGACGCCGAATCCGTCGAGCCCTGGCATCTGCACATCGAGGAAGAGCAGGTCGGGGTTGTGCTCGCGGATGAGGTTGATCGCTTCCAGCCCATTCTTGCCCTGCGCCACAACATTGACGTCGCCCGCTCCCTTCAGAAGAAAGGCAAGCTCATCCCGCGCCAACTGCTCGTCGTCGACAATGACCGCAGAAAGAGACATAAATGATCCGGGCCGCCCGGCAACCCGCCGCGCTGCAAAAAGTATAGGCGCGCCTTTTGGGAGGGTCAACGAAACGCCGGGGAAGTGCGCCCGTGGCGTATTTGCCGGTCATTCCGTGCAGGGAATCTAAGGATCCCGTCAACCTGCACGATAAGATACTTGCCGAGCCCTCCATGAATTCATCGATCCCGGAATCTACCCAGATGCTTCTGCAGAGCTGCATCGCAACCACAAAATCCCGTCTTGATTTCTGGATCGAATTCATCCACGGCGCCCAGATCCGGCGCATGGTCGAAATCGGCGTCTACCAGGGCGAACTCGCCTGCGCCCTCCTTGAAAAATGTCCCGACGTCAGCAAGTACTACATGATCGATCCGTGGAAGCATCTTTCGGATTGGAACAAACCGGCCAATCAGGACGACGGAAGCTTTGAGCAGATGTTCCAGCAGGTCCAATCGAAAACCGAGTTCGCCCGCGCCCGCCGCGCCATTCTGCGCGGCAAGACCACCGAAGTGATCGATCAGATCTCCGACCGCGAACTCGACTTTGCCTACATCGACGGCGATCACACCCTGCGCGGCGTTTCCATCGACCTGACCCGTGTCTACCCCAAAGTCCGCCCTGGCGGCTTCATCGGCGGCGATGACTTCAACCGTACCATCTGGGCTCACAAGACCTCTTTCGAGCCGACCATGGTCTTCCCTTATGCGGTCTACTTCGCGGAAGCCGTCGGCGCCACCATGTTCGCCTTGCCCTACGCGCAGTTCTGCCTGCAAAAAACCGAGCAGCCCCAATTTCGCTTTGTCGATTTAACCGGGCACTACGATGAGTTCAGCGTGCGCAGCCACGTCGAGCCCGGAAAGATGGTGAAGCTCTATCTCGGAGAAAAATTCCCCCGGCTCTTGCAGGCCTTTCGCAAGCTGCGCGGCTCCGGCGCGTAAGCGCCCCATCCCGGAATCCAGGCACCTTCCTCCCTGCTCAAACGGCGCTCGTCTTCGTCACACTCGTACGATCATCACTTCGGTCGCCTTGATCAGCGCGGCCGCCGTCTGGCCCGGCTTCAATCGCATCTCTCGCGCGGAGTTCGCCGTAATAATGGATGTGATCTCTTGTCCTCCGATCGAGATTTTTACCTCCGCCATCAGTCCGCTGATCCGCACTGTAATGATCCGTCCCACCAGTTGATTGCGCCCGCTGATCCGGCGAATTTGCGGCTCCTGGTTTCGCGCCATTGAGTCCCGCGTCCGGTACAGCAACCGGTCCACCTCGCGCAGCGGAATCCGGTGGTGTCCTCCCGCGGTTTTTACGCTGCGAATTCTGCGCTTGTAGATCCACTGCTTGATGGTCGGAAAGCTGATGCCCAACTGGAGTGCAGCATCGCGCGGCTTCAGTAGCTCTTCGTTCTCCAGCGCAGATTCCGGCTGCCGGTGTGTCTTTGCCATCCGCTCAATTTAATACTCGCCCTCGCGCAATCCAACTCCAGAATTGCGCGCGCGCTGCGCATGAATCGGGTGAGATAAATACGTATGTAACAGTATACGAATAGACGCGGTAACTGCATCGCCTATACACTTTCAGGAATTGCTTTTTATGGCGGAGGCAGCTGGTGTCAGACGGAACGTCGATTCGTGCGCGCGTGTCTTTCCTCGAACAGAATAACCGGTCACTTGAAAATCTTCGGTCGATCGTAACCTCGGTCACACAGCCACTGCTGATCGCGATGGCCTGCCTCCTGCTGGCTCCGTTTGCTTCGGCACAGGTGTCGGCCAGCCTCTTCGGACTGGTAACCGACCCTTCCGGAGCAGTCCTGTCGGGAACAGCCGTGACCGCACGCAACCTCAATACCGGATTTTCAAGAAGCACTCTCACCGATGCCTCCGGCCGATACCTGCTGGTCGCCCTGCCCGTCGGCGACTACGAAGTGCACGCCAGGAAAGACGGCTTCGCGGAGAGCGTCCGCACCGGCGTGCGGCTGGCCGTCGCTCAGTCCGCCGAGGCCAACTTCAGTCTTAAGGTTGGGTCGGTCACTGAAGAGATCAAGGTGACCGGCGATGCGCCGGTCGTGAGCGTCAGCACCCAGGACATCTCCGGCCTCGTCGATCAGCAGCAAGTGAAGGACCTGCCTCTCAACGGCCGCAGCTATGACCTGCTGCTGCCCCTGAATCCGGGAATCGTGAACTTCACTTCGGAAAAAACGGGCGGCCTCGGGGTTTCAAACTCCACCACCGGCAACAATTTCGCCGTGTCGGGGAACCGGCCGCAGCAGAATCTCTTTTTGCTGAACGGCGTGGAATACACGGGTGCCGCTGAAAACAACATGCAGCCCGGCGGCACGAGCGGCGAACTGCTCGGCGTCGATGCGGTGCGCGAGTTTAACGTTCTGCGCGATTCCTACGGCGCGCAGTACGGCAAGCATCCCGGCGGCCAGGTGATCATCGTGACCGATTCCGGCACGAATCACCTGCACGGGTCCGCCTACGAGTTTTTGCGCAACAACGCATTTGACGCGCCCAATTATTTCGATCAGAGCTCGGCGCCACCCTTCCAGCGCAACCAGTTTGGCGGAGCGCTCGGTGGCCCCATCCACAAGGACAAGACATTTCTGTTCGGCAACTACGAAGGATTGCGGCAACATTTGCACCAGACCTCGGCCGCCTTCGTGCCTGATGCGGCCTCGCGCGCTTCCGCCGTTCCTTCCGTCCAGCCCCTGCTCAATCTCTGGCCGATCGCGCCCGCCGGCGCTCCCGACTTCAACGGTATCGCGCAGGTGTTCAGCAGCCCGCTGCAAACCATCCGCGAAGATTTCGGCACCGCCCGCCTCGACCAGATTTTCTCCGCGCGCGATTCGCTTTCCGCCGTCTACACCATCGATGACGGCAGCGATTCCACCGCCACCACCGCCAATCCATACAGCTCCGATGTGTTGAGCCTGCGCGAACAGGTGTTCAGCCTCGAGGAGACGCACGCCTTTTCGCCGGCCACTTTAAACGTGGCGCGGGTCGGCTATTCGCGCGCCGGATACTTCTTCACCGGCGAACCCACACCCGGCACTCCCGCCGCCACCGTCCCCGGATTTCTGGTGGGACATCCCGTCGGCGCCGTCGTCGTCGGTGGAAGCGCCGCGTCCAATCCCCAGGCCCAGATCGGACTCGCCGGCAGCAACAACGGCAGCAACCTGTCCATCGCCCGCAACCTTTATACCTTCGAAGATCGCGTTACCCTCACCCGCGGACGCCATGAACTCAGTTTCGGGGCGTGGCTGCAACCCTTCCAGTCGAACGAAAACATCGCTCTCAGTCAGTTCGGGCAGGCCACCTTCGCCAGCCTCCAGACTTTCCTGCAAGGAACCATCGGGAGTTTTCTCTACGATCCTGACCCGACCAACCTGAATTGGCGCTCCCTGTTTGGCGCCGTGTACGCCCAGGACGTGATTCGCGTCGCCCCCAGCTTCACCCTCTCGCTCGGCCTGCGCGATGAGTTCTCCACCGGCTGGAACGAAGCGCATGGCCGCGCCGCGAACTATACCTTCCCCGGCGGTGTCATCTCCAACGATCCGCGCATCGCGAACTCGGTCTTCACCGACAATAACGCCAGGCTTCTGCTCCAGCCGCGCCTCGGCCTCGCCTGGAGTCCGCTCAGCTCAAGAACCGTGCTCCGCGCCGGCTTCGGCATCTACAACGACCTGCAGGATGCGCTCGGCTACCGCACTGATCAGAATGCGCCCTTCAATCCCACCTACAGCGCGCCGGCGCTGCCGGTTTCGAGCTTGCCCCTGGATCCCTCCAGCCCGCTGCCTCCGAAAACGCTGCTCGTGCCCGGCGGCGTGCAGCCGGATCTGAAAACTCCAACCCTGGTCTCATGGTCGCTGCGCGTGCAGCAGGAACTCTCGCCCAACACTTCGCTCACCATCGGTTATGTCGGTTCGCACGGATATCACGAACTCATCGGCATCGATGCCAACCAGCCGTTTCCCACCATCTGCCCGGCGTCGCCGTGTCCAGCCACGTACCCGGCAACTTTTCCCGGCGCGCTCGCGAACGCTCCCGTTCCCGCCGGGTCTTACTACATTCCTGCGGGAACGCCCAAGGCCAATCCCACGATCGCCAATACCTGGACCTGGTTCTCGCGCGGCGACAGCAATTACAACGCGCTGCAACTTGATCTGAATCGCCGCTTCAGCAACGGGCTCTCCCTGCGCGGCGTCTACACCTGGTCGAAAGCCCTCGACGATGGCGACTCGCTCAACGCCACCGCCGCCGGTAATGCGCCCGGCCTGGTTTCCAATCCCTTCAACCTCGCCGCCGACTACGGTCCGGCCACTTACGATGTACGCCACATCGGCGTGATCAACGCAATCTACGAACTGCCCTTCGGCCGCAGCCGCGCTCTCGCCAATTCCCTCGAAGGCTGGCGCAACGCCCTCATCAGCGGATGGGCCGCCACCAGCATCGTCACAGTTCAGTCCGGCTTCCCCTTCACGCCGCAATTGAGTTACAACCCGTCGAACAACGGAGATACCCGCAACCCGGTGCGCCCGTTCGCCAACCCCGACTTTCATGGCGCGCCCATCCTCGGCAAGCCCAGCCAGTGGTTCGACCCCCAGGCCTTCCTCGCTCCGCCCCCCGGCAGCGGCTTCTACGGCAATCTCGGGCGCGACACTCTCACCGGCCCCGGCCTCGCTACCTGGGACTTCTCCATGCTCAAGGAGACTTCGCTCCACGAGCGCATGAACCTGCAATTCCGGGCAGAGATCTTCAACCTGCTGAACCGCGCCAACTTCAACACGCCGAACCTCATCGTGTTCACGCCTTCCGGAGTTTCAGGAACGGCCGGAGCCATCTCGAGCACCTCGACGACCGCGCGGCAGGTGCAGTTCGGTCTGAAGCTGATCTGGTAGTTGGAGCGTTACCGCAAGGGAGATGGGAGTGCTGCGACCATACTCCGCGCGCGCTTCCGCCGTTCCTTCCGCCCCTGGCCCCTGCTCAATCTCTGAAGAGTCCACTGGGTGGACTTGGGGCTGAAGGACAAAAGAATTCACGCGGTCAAACGGTCTATATCAGCGCGCATACTACGTTGAATGGCCGGGTGCCCCATTTCTCGCGCGCGGCTTGCGCGAGAAGTGGGCGCTTGCCGAATCATATCTCATCGCTTACACGCGAACTTACTCCCACTACTTCGGATACCAATCCAGCACCCGAACCTCGATCCCCGTCCCTTGCAGATCTTTCTGAAATACGCTCAGATCCGAACCGCGATAGTGATACGGAATCACAATCTTCGGGTGAAATGCTTTGACCGCTTCCGCGGCCTCCTCGGGCGGCATCGTGTAAGGCAGGTTCATGCAAACGAACGCGACGTCGATGTTCTTCAGCGCGCGCATTTCCGCTACCCCTTCGGTGTCGCCTGAGAAATAAAATCGTTTTCCGCCGTAAGTCAGCACATAGCCGTTGCCGCGTCCCTTGTCGTGAAAAAGCTTGCCCGGCGCCGGGCCCCGCTTGAGGTTATAGGCAGGGATCGCTTCGATCGTCCACCCTCCCCAGCTTTTCGTCTCGCCATTCGCAATCGGTTTCGCGGTCGTGACCGTCTGCACGACCGCCGGCGGCGCCAGAATTTCTGTGCCCGCCTTGCTGACCGCCTGGATCGCCCCGGGATCCATGTGATCGCCATGAATGTCGGTAATAAGAATGAGGTCGGCTTTGGGCCTGCCCGAAAAATCCACCGGCTCCGCCGGATCCAGGTAGATATACTTCCCTCCCGCTTCCAGGAGCGTGCTGGCGTGGTTCAAAGGAGTGATGCGCACCGGCCAGGACGAAGTCGGGAATACCTGCCTCTGATCCGCAGCCTGCGAGAAGGATACGAACACCAGGGTACAGCAAACAAGGTGCAGCCAGTTCATGATGGAATCCCCGGGAGAAAAATTCAGCGTATATCGATGGCCATCAATCTATGACCTGACATCCGCTGTTTGAAATCAGAAACCTACGATCTGGCCGCGGGATCGGGCGCCGGTGCGGCGCTTTCCTCTTCTTCGCCCTGCATGAAGCCGAACTTCTTCAGCTTGTAGCGCAGCGCGTCGCGGCTGATGTCGAGCAGGCGCGCGGCCTGCGTCTGGTTGCCTTGCGCTTGCCGCATGGCCAGCTCCACCATCGCCCGCTCGATCTCTTCGAGCGACGTGCCGCCTTCGGGAATGTACAGCTTCGGCAGCATGCGCCCGTTCGCCAGTATCTGTCCCGAGTCGGCGGGCGCGGTGCGCTCGAACGCCGTCCGGCCGCCGGTTTCCCCCACCGAGAACGGCAGGTACATCGGCCGCAGCATGGCCTCGTCTTCCAGGATCATGGCGCGTTCGATCGTGTTCTTCAGTTCGCGCACGTTGCCCGGCCAGCTGTGGTTCAGCAGGATGCGCCGCGTCTCTTCCGTCACGCCGCGCACGTTCTTCTTGAACTTCTTGTTGTAGCGCTCGATGAACGACTCGATCAGCGGCTGCACATCTTCCTTACGCTCGCGCAGCGGCGGAATGAAGATCGCGATGATGGCCAGCCGGTAATAAAGGTCCTGGCGGAAGCCGCCCTCGCGCACCATCTTCTCGAGATCGCGGTTCGAGGCCGCGATCACGCGCACATCGACCTGCATGTCGCGCACGCCGCCTACGCGCCGGATGACCTGGTCCTCAAGCACGCGCAGCAGCTTCGCCTGCAGCAGCGGCGACAGCTCGCCGGTCTCGTCGAGAAAGAGCGTGCCCCCGTCGGCCGCCTCGAACAGGCCCTTCTTCATCTGCTTCGCGTCGGTGAACGCGCCCTTCTCGTGGCCGAAAAGCTCGGCCTCCATCAGCGTCTCGGGAATCGCCGAGCAGTTGATGGCAACGAACGGCTTGTCCTGGCGCCGGCTCTCGTAGTGAATGGCTTTCGCGATGAGATCTTTGCCCGTGCCGCTCTCGCCCTGGATCAGGATGGTGGTCGCTTCGCTGGCCGCAACCTTGCGCACGAAGCTCATCAGCTCGACCATCTTGCCCGACACGCCGACCACGCTGTGGTAGCCGGAACGGCGGTGCATCTCGCTGCGCAGCGACTGCACCTCGGTGCGCAGGCGCGTGGTCTCCAGCGCATTCTTGATCGCCACTTCGAGCTCGTCAAAGTCGAGCGGCTTGCCCACGAAGTCATACGCGCCGAGCTTGAGCGCGATCTTCACGTCGTCCAGTTGCGGGTCGGCGGTGATCATGATGACGGCGCGCGCGTCGCCGTTTTTCTTGAGCTGCTCGAGCACCTCCAGGCCGCCCATATCGGGCAGGCGCACGTCGAGCAGCACCAGGTCCGGCGACTCGCGCTGCGCAACCTTGAGGCCCGGCTCGCCGGCCTCAGCTTCCACCACGTGGTAGCCCCACTCCTCACACTTCTGGCGGAGGGACCAGCGTACGAGCCGTTCATCATCTACGATCAGGATTTTTTCGGAGGGCATTCTTTCGTCCGTAGATTCTATCGCACAACCTGCCCCGGAGGGCGCCGCGGGAGCGCGCGGAGGGGCGGCACGACCGTTGCGATTCGGCCTAATGTTCCACGTGGAACATTCGCCTCCTGGCTCGACGGCGGCTTAGCTTCTGGCGATACGGTTCGCCGCAAATTGCTCGTGTCGCTGGGTTTGCGGAGCGTGTTGAGATGTGCCGGCGGGATGGCAGATCACAAAGTTTCGCCCCATTCGAGCTATAGCAGGATTTTGCAGGGTAAGGCCTGCGGCTGAAATTCTGCTGGGGCTAGAATTTCAGATGCGGGGGGAAATGGGATTCATGGCAGCGAAGACAGCGGAAGGAGATCTCGAAGCGACTCTAGTCTCCGTTTGGCGGCAGGCGATGGTGGACGATGCGGCCATGGTGAAGCTCGGTTCGGGCGACTATAAAGTGAGGCGCACCAGCCGGCGGAGGCTGCGCGAGGTCGACTTTCCGTTCAAGGAGCAGATGATTCGTGGTCTTGAGCAGAATCCCGATACCGGATCGCGATTTGCGAAGCTGGCGCGCGAAGGGAAGAAAGTGATGCAGTTTGTGATCGACCGGCGATACATCGCGAACGTGACCGACGGCAAAGTTTTCCTCTACGCGCCCGGCCGCGAACTCGACGGAAAGTAAATCCGAGGCGAGTGATCAATCCAGACAACGATCGAAGGGCGACATTGTATGCCGTATCCGTCCGCTCTCGCGACGCGTAAATGGACAAGGCGAAACGCCCGCGCGAGAGGCGCGAGCATCGGCCCAATGCACGTGTGGGAGTGCACCATGGTGGCGCGGTGTTTGCCGTCGATCATGCTACTGTAAGCCTCAACACCGCGACCACCCGAACAGGTTCGGGGCTCTGGCCGAGCCGGCGTGGGCCTCCACGCAGTTTGCCTTTGAAGGAGCAAGATTCGCTTATGTCGGCCCCCTTGTTTGCTCGACTCCTTGAGAAACTTTGCCCGCACCGCTTCTCGTGGCCGCACAGCGGCAGCAATGGCCAGGACTATCAGGTGTGCCTGATCTGTGGGACGGCGTTCGGTTATGACTGGGGCACGATGAAGCGCACGGGCCCGCTGGCGGTCCTGCCCGACACGCAAGTCCAGAGTGCCTTCAACGGGCGGGTGAATCCCCACAAATAAGCTCAAAGAATTGCAGGTGCGCCGAGATCGTGTCTCGGTGGGCGCATCAGGATCCTGCGTGCAGCGGGATAATGCGGGTCTCAAGATTCGTGCGTGAGTAGGTCGCGCTTGTATCCGGGCATCGCTTCCGCGATGCCGATCATGGCCTAGAAATAGACGCGCCTTCACGCTGCAGCGGGCTAAAGCCGTCCGGTTTGATTGTGGCGGAGACGGTGTGCCCTGCTACGACCCGGAGGCGCGCCTGAAGGCTCGTCCTTATACAACACGCAGCGCGCACCTTCGCGCAAAGAACGCGCGAACGCGGTGCGCGATCGATCCCGGGATTCAACCGCCAAGCCACGTCTCGAGCGAAACGCAGTGGCGCCTCTCACTTGCTAATTCTGCTGATCTTTCTTGTAGGTCACGACTTTTGATTCAGACGCGTCGAGCGTGGGCTCGACCTGGAAGTGCTCGCCCAAGTTTTGCATGAGCGAGGCGAAGCCGTTGGCGAGCGCGTTGCGGTAACGCTCGACCGATTTCTGTGCGACCTCGTCCACGTTGGCTTCGAAAGCCTTGAGCATGCCGGCCTCGTGCAACCACATGGATTCGGAGATCGAATTCTCGATGCCTTCGCGGATTTTTTCGAGCCGCTGGCGCGCCTGTTCGAGTTGTGCCTCAAGCTGCCCGGAGCCGTGAGTTCGTAACTCCTCGAGCATAGCTTCCGCCGTGCCCTCCATCTGCTCCCGGGTAGCGCCCAGGACGTTGGTAGCGAGCTTGGAAAGCCGCGCATCGAGGCCTGACTCGAGCGCCCGCGCCGACTCGTTCAGGCGCTGGATGCGGGTATCAAGGTCCGCGAACCGGGCTTGTAACTCGGTCGAATTGGCTGAGAATTCCTGCTGCGCCCGCTCCAGATCGTGGCGATGCGTCTTGAAATCTTCGGCAATGCGCTGCTGCTGGGTGGCAAGCAGGCCCTCATTCATTTTCTGCAAGCGGTTGCGCGCGTCGTTGACATGCTCGTGAAATTCGCCCATCTCGCGCCGCAGATGATTCTGCAGGGTGTCGATGGTTTCGGACGAGACGGATTGCACGCGCTTCTCCACCGTGCGCAAGTCGTCGGAGATGCGCTGGCGGAATTCGATATGGCTTTCCTGGGTTTTCTTCTCGAGCGTGTTCTTGGCGGAGGCCAGGAGCCCGGCGGATTGGGAGCGGGCCTCTTCCACGACCAGGGGCTGCAGTTCTTTCTTGAGGCGATCGCCGATCTGCACCTGCAACTCCGGGGGGATATGGGTGAGCGAAACTTCAAACTTGCTTTTCTCTTTCGGCTGTTGGGCGCGGGAGAGTTGCTCGCGCAGGTCCGCGATCTCGACGAAAGCCGGGCGTACGGCCTCGGCGATGATCGCCTGCAGGCGCTCGTCCGAGACTTTTTCCGCGAGGTTGTCGAGCATGGTTTTCAGCGAGGCGGGCACCTTCTCGGGGGCGGACCGGATAGGGCGAAAAGGCTTGGTAGCGACCTTGACCGGCGGTAGCACGTCGATCGCGTTGCTGCTGCCGGTTGACAAGAGCTTGGGCCAGTCCTGCGGGAGGGTGTGCAGGCCCCAGAAATTCTGCGGGTGGTCGAGGCGCGCGCCCAGTTGCCAGGCGGGCTGGTCGGATTCGATCCGCTGGCAGCTCACGACCCGGGCGGTGGTTTCGCGGCCGTCTTTATGGTGGAAGTGCACGACCACACCGGCATCGAGCTTCACCGAAGAGCGCATGGCGCAGCCGTGCGCGTTGACCACCAGGGTTTCGCAGACTTCGGAGAACTTGGAATGGGGATCGAGGCTTGTGACCAGAATTGGAATCGACGCCGGCACGCGCGAACTGCGCCGGAGGGCAGCGGTGGAGGAGGTTTGCATAGACCCAGCCTTCTGCGCGAAGTCTCTGTACGCCGGAAGCCGCGAGGGGCGGGCGTCCTGGAGCTTCGAAGCTATGGGCATAAGGTAAGCTGAATCGGCGGGGAGCGCCTGCTCTCGGGAGTCTGAGAGGAACGGTGGACGAAAGGTCAAAGCGCAAGCTGCCTTTGGTAACTAGCGCGGAGGGGAAGTTCGGGAGTGGGAAGGAGGCTCGAGGTGGAAGTTGAAGCGGGCGGGTAGGTCAGCAATCAGCACCTAGCAATCAGCATTCAGCCAGCACATGGCGGAGGGAGTTCTCCGTGAAGCGCGTCGGCTCAACGTTTGAAGGTCGAATCTCATGGGTTTTCGTGGGCATGCCTTAGAATAAGAAGCGTATTCATTTCACACGAAAGGCAATCCATGTCCAAGAACCACTACAGCACCAAGCCGAAGCGGCGGAACAAGAATAAGAAGCGAAAAGATTATTCGGAGTCGACGATGGCCGCGATCCGTAAGCTGGAAGCGGCAGAGAAGCCGAAGCAGGCCGTGAAGTAGATAGCAGCCCAGGTTAGCGCCAAGAGCGGCGCGAACCTGGGGCACCGCGCTGTGCTTAGCTTCTGGCGCTTTCTGGAAGTTCGCGCGCTTGACGGCTCAATGCCAAGTGCCAAACCGCAGCGTCCAGCCCATAGACTTCGCCACACATCCGGAACCCTAGCGACTCAAGTTACTTCTTCCCGTCCGTGATGTGCCACAAAACGCCGGAAGGATCGCTGAGATATAGCACGCGGATTCCCCAAGGCTGCATGGCAGGCGGCCGGCACAGGATGCCGGGATACTTCTTTGAAATCTGCTGCCGTTGGAGGTGTTCCCACCACGCGTCAGCATCTTCGACGTTCAGGCTCATCATGAAATTGCCGGCGTGCTGCTCGACGTAGAAAGTTTGCAGCAGGAAGCGGAACGAGCCCAGCTGCAATTCAGCGATCTGCTCGTCCGCCCAATTGATGGTGAATCCGAGATCGGAGTAAAAACGCCTGGAGAGTTCGGCATCTTTCGCGGGCACGAATGCTTTGAGATCGAGGACCTGGCTGGGAAGCATGGGGGAACGATGGTGCCATGCTCCGGGCGGGCAGGCAACCCGCGCGGACCTGAGGGAACGGGTCCGCGCGGCAGGAGAATCGATCAGGAAGCCAAATTGGCCGGGAGCTTGGTGCCGGCAAGCGCCTCGTCTGGCGAAGAAAGGTGAAACAGTTTCTGGACGGCTGCCGCCAGTTGATCCTGTTCCGCTTCCTCTGGAAATTCCTTGAGTTCCCGGGCCAGGGAGCCAGCGATTCTACGAGTAATGCGTGAGGCCACGTCTTTGAGCATCTGGTCCTGGTCGCGGGAAAACGGCCCACACTGGTGCTGAAAGGAATCCAGTTCTTGCCGGCAAATCTCATCGAGCCGCTTGCGCAGTGCGACGATGGTGGGCACCACGCGCTCGGCCCGCAATCTCTTCTGAAAAACCTTGGCTTCTTCGAGCACGATCGTCTGGCCCGCGCCCGCGGCGGCTTCGCGCTCGGCCTTATGGCCCTGCACGATCTGTTCGAGATCATCGATATCGTAGAGGCCCATGCCCGGGATGTGGCGAACATCGGGATCGATGTCGCGGGGCATGGCGATGTCGAGCAGGACCAGTTGGCGTCCATCGCGCTCGCGGCTGAGCAATTCCGCCTCGTCGCGATTGAGGATGGTATGGGGGCAGGAGGTGGAGGCGATGACAATGTCGGCTTCCACCAGATGCTGCCAGCGGTCTTCGATGCGGGCGGCAGTGCCGCCGAGCTGGGCGGCCAGATCCTGGGCGTGCTCGAAAGTGCGATTGATGACGCACAGCGACGTAGCACCATGCGAGGCAAGATACTTGGCTGAAACCTCGCTCATCTTGCCGGCGCCGAGAAGCAGCACCCGTTTTCCGTCGAGAGCGCCGAGCACCTGGCGCGCCAGGTCCACGGCGGCGTAGGGGACGGAGACTGAGGAACTGCCGATCGCGGTTTCGTTGCGCACACGTTTCGAGACGCTAAGCGCCTTTTGAAGGACCGTGTCGAGGTTCCGTCCACAGGCGCCCATTTTCTGGGCGAGCTGCCAGGCGGCCTTGACCTGGCTGACGATCTGCGGTTCGCCGATCACCATGGAGTCGAGGCTGGAGGCGACGCGGAAGATGTGCACCAGGGCGGCTTCATCCATAAGCCGGTAGAAATGCTGCCATTCACAAAGGGTGAGACCGTACTCGGCGGTGAGGAAGCGGAGAACCGAGTCATCAGCCAGAGTGACGTCGTTGGTCCACAGATAAAACTCAGTGCGGTTGCAGGTAGCCAGAACCAGCACTTCGTCGATCGCTTCGGCGCGAGCCAGAGCGGTGAGCGCCTCGTAACGGCGCGCTTCGCTGATCCAGAAACGTTCGCGAATGGCGATCGGGGCGGTGCGATGGTTCAGGCCAATGACCATCAAAGTTGGTTCCACGAGAATCCCCCGAATCGTAAGTTTCCATGCTTGTTCTAGGCAGCCTGGATGCCAACTAACTCGCGGCGAACATAAATTGCAGACAAACCCGTTGATTCATAGAGTTAGAAGCATCGCTGCCGATCGGTGGGCAGGCCTGTCTCACGATTTTCTGAGGGATATGGCGCGGCTCGGGGGAGTTTTGCCGCGCCGGAGAAATTGTGATCGATGTCCTTGCCGAGATGGATTTAATTCCATACACTGCACAGCCGTACGTGGGAAGCTGCCATGGGGTGGGCGTGTCATGGCGGCGTCAGGGGGCTTTTCGCCCTCGTGCGAAAAAATAATAGGAGACGAAAGCATGAAGACGATGGTTCGGGCTTCGTTCATGATGCTGGCAGTTGCATTGGCTTTGTCGACAGTAGCGTTTGCCGATGCGGCCGCGGATTACAAGGCCAAGTGCGCCGCTTGTCACGGGGCAGACGGTAAAGGGAATGCCGCGATGAAGACCAAGGATCTGGGCAGCGCTGACGTACAGGCGATGTCGGATGCGGATCTCGCCGGCGTCATCACTAAGGGCAAAAAGCCCATGCCGGCCTACGAAGGCAAATTGAGCGCGGACCAGATCAACGATCTGGTGAAGTGGATCCGCACTCTGAAGAAGTAGATTGCTTTAGGTTCGGTTCGGAGCCAGCCTGGGAGGAACCCGGGCTGGCTTTTTTATTGGGCCGGCTCGGGCGTTTGCCGTCCGCCACGGGCCGTCCCGGGGGCGAAAGCAAGTTGTATACTTTTCCGATCAGCAGTTCCGCTCGGGCCTCTCTATGCGGGGCCCCTTCTTTTTGAGGTTGATGACCATGTGTTCCTACAAACGCCTGGCGCGTTTCTTGTGCGTTGCCCGCCTTCCCGAAGTTGTGCTCGCCATCGCAGTTCTTGGGTCGGCGATGACGCTGGCGGCGCAAACGTTAACCTTTAATGTCCCGACCACGCAGACCTGGACCGACACGGGAGTCGACCTTCATTCCGGAGAGGCGGTTTTGATCACCGCGAGCCCGGCATCGTCAAACGGCTGCGATCCCGTAGGCGTCGCCGGGAGCAGCGCCGGCGGCACGCTGCCGAATTCGAATGGCGCGCCGGGGGTGATGATAGCGCGGCTTGAAGCGAACGGTCCGGCCTGGGTTGTGGGCGCCAGCCGCGAGTTTCACATGACCTCGACGGGCCATTTGTGGCTGGGTGTGAACTCGGATGGCAGCGGGCCCTGCAAAGGAACATTTGCGGCGAAAGTGCAGATGGGCGCGGACGCGACCGCGGCCACCGCGGCTTCTTCGGCGGCCACGCCGGCTGGGGCCGAGGCGCTCACCGGAGCTGCCAAGAGCAACGCGGGAACGGCGACTACCTCCAACTCGACCGGGTCGAACAGTGCGAGCGCTCCGAATGACCAGGTGAAAGATGTGAAAGGCGCGCTGGAGACGGCGGCACAGACCTGGCTATCGGGGCAGTTCGGCACGGGTAACAATTCGGGTGGCGCGCCGGGCAGCACGGGATCGGCAGCCACGGGAAGCAGCGGATCGAATTCCGGCGTGCCGGCATTGTCGATCCCGGCCGACAAGATTTCGAAGGCGCCGCTCGATGCACAGTTTCGCAAGGATATCGACGGATTGCCGCGGCGGGTCAATGACCAGTTCAAGAATCTGGGCGATATGGTGAACTTTGTCATTGTGGGGAACCAGGTCAAGGTCGCGGATGCGCTCACCGCCGCGGATTGGCACATTGCCGATCGAGATGTGAAGGAGTCGGTGCTCAAGGCGGCGCTCGAGACCTACGAGAAGAAGGCGTACCTGACGATGCCAATGAGCGATCTGTATCTCTACGGGCGAATTCAGGATTACGGCTACGAGCAGGCTGAGCCTTATGCCGTGGTTGCCAGCCGGCATCACTTCCGGATATGGAAGGCGCCTTTCACGTGGAATGCGCAGGAAGTATGGGTGGGGGCGGGCACGCACGATATCGGATTTGAGAAGGATCAGCGCAACGGGAACGTGACCCACAAGATCGATCCGAACGTCGATGGCGAGCGGGACAACATTGGTGCGACGCTGGAGAAGAGTGGGAAGGTCAAAAGTCTGACCTATTATCTGCCGCCCAATCCGGTGCAGGATTCGCGGAACGCCACGGGTGGCGGATATCACTCAGACGGACGAATTCTGGTGATCCAGCTGAATTGAGGGGAAGCGAGCAGAAGCGTCTGCGCAAACACAAGTGAGAATCTGAACAAATGCGCGATTTTTGCGTTGAATTTTGTTACACAGGGCATTGTGTTTTTCAACATCGAGCTGATTCGCACGTAACAGATTGTGTGCGAGCGAGTTGACGAGGAAATCGTGGGAAATTTGAGGTGATTTGTTATTTTGGCCGTTGCGATTTGCATCGTAATGCGAGATGAAGATCGCATCGATTGCGCGTAGCGATTCGCAACACACCCTCCCAAGTAGTTGAGCTCGCTGAGATTGCAGAGCCGCTGAAAAAATATCCGACCGTTACAAAGTTTGGTGTCGCAGTTGCCTTTAAGGAGGGCGACGATTGCCCCTAGAGAAGCTTCGGGGCTCGACGAGGTGAGTTATGACGGTCCTCCTGGTTCTCCTGACGTTCTCGACGTTCCTCCTGATCGATCATTTCAGTTCTCGCAAGCCGGCGGCTGTGCAAGCGGCAGCGCGCACCGCGACGCGGGCGGCGCGGCCACAGATCGCGCCTAGCCTGGTGGGCGGATTCTCCGTTCCGGAAAAGCTCCGCTATCATCCCGGCCACACCTGGGCTGTGGGCGAGACGCCCACGCTGGTGCGGATTGGCATGGACGAATTTGCGTCGAAGCTGACGGGTAAGTTGGAAAAGATTTCGCTGCCGCAGCGCGGCAAATGGATTCGCCAGGGACAGAAGATCTGGACGCTGCATCGCAACGGCGCGACGGTCGACATGGTTTCGCCGATCGAAGGCAGCATTGTGGACATCAACGAAGCGGCGATGAGCAATCCGGAGATCGCGCGCAAAGATCCGTACGGCGAAGGCTGGCTGGTGACCGTGCAATCGCCGGACGCGAAGACCAACTTCCGCAATCTGCTGGGCGGGGCGATGGCCCGCTGGTGGACGGAAGAGTCGGCGAGCCGGTTACAGCGGACCATGCCGATGGCGCTCGGAGCGCTGGCGCAGGACGGCGGCGTGGCGATGGACAACATCTCTGAGCAACTGCCCGACGAGGAGTGGACGAAGGTCGCGAAGGAGTTCTTCCTGTCCTAAGGCGGGCACATCGAGGAACAGCAAACGGGAACGGTGAATCAGGACCCAGGATTAGAGGAGACCAGGACCGCCAGAAGTGAGATCGGCCGCGGCTTCGAGCAAGGCTCCAGGGCAAAACCAGACAAGGAGCCAGCCGGAGACCGCGGCCGAGATTTTTTCTACGCGGTTGAGTTGACCTATGCCGCCCGATGGTGCAACGGCAGGACCATTAAGTCAGATCGGGCGCTTTGCAAAAAAAACAAAGAGGATGTTGCGGAAAAAGGTTATTCACCTTTCGCCAGTGCGAGGACCCAACCCGGCGGGTCCGGTTCAAGCCTGCCGTTCAGATGGACATTTTTCTCCTTGGCCCAACGATATCCCCACATGGGGCCGTACTCAGTGATGTACGTGTCAGGGATCGAGTAGGCTGCATCTGATTGTGCCGTGCCTAGCGAGACGAACGCATATCCCTTCCGCTCAAATAACCTCAAGACGCTTCCGATGGTGTCGCCGTTCAGCCGATTGTCATGAAGCACCATGACCTGCGGCGGTTCATAGCCCAACACGAGCTTGTTCAGGGAAGCATAGTAGTCAATCTCCAGACTGGTGTAGTTGAGGTACTCACGCCGAAGCCTGGTTGCGGCTTCGCCGTCATTCTTGGCAAGAATTCTGAGATACGCCGCGTTGAACAGGTAATCGGAGTTGTCGATGGTGCATGCGGCTACCTTGTAACCATGAGCCGAAAGAAAGGCTGCGATCGCGTCGTGCTTCGCTTTAGTATCGCCGGTATGGTTCATCGGGAATCGAAAGAACTCGACGTTTCTTCCCGCTGCTCTCATGAGCGGGACGAAGGTCCTCTCACCACCCACAATCTCCTCTTCGACGCGAGGAACCGAAAGCACGTTGATATCGGGATGGGATTCGGTGTGATTTCCTAAGTCGAATCCTTGAAGCACCCACTGCTTGAGAACCTCCGCACCCGAGGCCCCGAGTTCGCGAACGCCCTGCTCAATCACGAACCCGGTTACGGGCACTCTATGCCGCGAGAAGGCCTCCAGGAGTTTACGGTTCATCTCCTGGGCCATGCGGCTCTCGTCGGATGGCGCTTTCTTCGCGTCCTCCGTGACGTAAGGAAGGTCGTCCACTGTGATTGCGACAGTTCGGCGCTGGGCAGGCATCCGCGAGCAGACTGCGAGGATGAACAGCCCGGCCAGCGATGACCGGAGCATGAGACCGAGACTAAATCTCCCGTAAAACTGGCGCAATCTTCTCGGCCTGCTTGGAGCCGCCACAACCGGCATTGGACCGGCCGAGATTATGTTCGGAATCCGCCTTGCATGGTGTCCTCGAGACCGCATTCAATTCTCATCATCTTCTCATCGGGCTCTCATCTCCGGACTTCTCCGCAGCCCTAGACTCACCTGCATCTGCCGCACAAGCAGAGCAACCGATGGGGAGAAACGAGATGTCCAAAAAGAGTGCTACCACCTACACCGTCTTGCAGCTGTGTTTCAAGCTGCGGGTACCGCCGGATGTCCTGCTCGCTGAGAGTGGGCAAGCCGCTACCGCTATCGCTTCGGTCGAAGGTTTGATCTGGAAAATCTGGATTTCGCGCGCGGAGAAGTCAGAGATCGGAGGCGTCTATTTATTCGCCACACCTGAAGCTGCCGAGGCCTACCTGAAACATCCGGTAATCGAGGCGTTGTGCCGTAACCCGGCGGTTGTATGCGCGCACTCGCAAGTCTGGGAGGTGGAGCGTTCGCTGTCCGCAGTTACGCGGGCGCCTCTCGCCAATGCTTGCACACAATCCTCACAACCAGAAGCCCGGGTAGCAGGAGGCCGCTAATGCAAAGCCCGACTACAAATTCGCCCGAAAAAGACATGCAGCAGAGAATCGAGCAGTTCGCCGGTCAGGTAGTGACCGACCTGGCGGCGGCTATGGCCGGCGTGATGACCAACCTCGGCCACAAGCTCGGCCTCTATCACGCGATGGCAGAGGGTGGAGCGATCAGCTCGGAGGAACTGGCGCGACGCACGGCGACCCATGAACGTTCCGTGCGAGAGTGGTTGAACGGGCAGGTCGCCGGGGGTTATGTGCGGTTCGACGCGAGCACCAACCGCTACCAATTGCCGCCGGAGCACGCATTCGTATTGGCGAACCCGGGTAGTCCCGCATTTCTGCCGCCGGCTTTCGATGTGGCAGCGTCGTTATGGCGCGACGAAGACCAAATCCTGGCTGCTTTCCGTTCAGGCGGCGGAATGGGTTGGCACGAACACGATTGCCGGCTGTTCACGGCAACCGAATCCTTCTTCCGCAACGGATATCGCGCACACTTGACGCAATCCTGGATTCCATCACTTAGCGGCGTGCACGAGCGATTAGCCAACGGCGGGCAGGTAGCGGACCTCGGCTGCGGGCACGGCGCCTCGATCATCCTGATGGCGCAGGCATTTCCGAAATCCAGGTTCGTGGGCATCGACTACCACGAATCTTCGATTAACGTGGCGCGGCAACGAGCGCAGGAAGCCGGGGTGGCCGACCATATCCGGTTTGAGGTGGCGACCCCGCGGGTGCTTGCGAAGAGCAAGGAAAAGTTCGACCTGGTCTGCTTCATGGACTCCCTCCACGACATGGGGGATCCGCTGGAAGCGGTGTGGGCTTCGCGGCAGGCCATGGCTCCCGACGGCGCGCTCATGCTGGTTGAGCCATTCGCCAGAGACCGGCCGGAGGAAAACGTCGGTCCGGTCGCACGGATGTACTACTCAGCTTCCGCTGGTTTATGTACGCAGAATGCGCTCTCACAAGGAGGGCGCTATTCACTGGGGGCACAGGCGGGCGCAGCGCAGTTGCTGGCAATTGTCAAAGAGGCGGGGTTCGGAAGCGCGAGAGTGGCGATGGAAACACCGTTCAACTTGATCCTTGAAGCTCGCCTTTGAAGGGAGTTGAGAGAGGTGTGCGGGGAGCCGAAATTCAGTTGCTGGGCCGGTAGCGGTAGCCGACTCCCCGCACGGTCTCGAGGGTGTTCCGGTGCGCTCCCAGTTTCTGTCGCACGGAACGCACCACCGTCTCGACGACGTTGCTGGTGGACGCTTCCTTTCCATATCCCCAAACCGCCTCTACCAGTTCGTAGCGGGCCACGGCGCGGTTCGGCCTGGCCACAAGGTACGCCAACACTCCGAATTCGAGCGGCGTCAGGCGGATTCGGCTTCCGTTCATGACCAACTCGTGCGCCTGCTCATCCAGCAGTGGGAAGTCACGCGCAGCTTCAGAGGTGGCCGTGCCGGTCTCGCGGGCAAGCAGGTTGGCAAGCCAGCCGTCGACGGAGTCTGTGCCCATGTCGAGCCGGAATGTGTGGGGCGTCATTCTGTCGAGCGTTGGGCGCCCTTCGTCTGCGAGGCCGAAGCCCAGTTGCTCGAAGGAGCGACGATAGAGTTCGGCATCACGGTAGCAGGTATAGACCCAGCGCAATCGCGGACGCAGTTCGAGATAGGTTCGTTTGATGTCGAGCCAGCAGGCCGCCTGGCCGGAGGAAGGACGTTCTCCCGTGTCGCGGTCGAGGGTACGCCGGAGCCAGAGAGCGGCGGCCCGGTCTTCGGCACGCGGCAAGTCGTGGGCCCAGCTTGCCGCCAGCGGATCTCGCGCAAGCACGTTCTTGTGAACCTTCGATGCCACAATGGCCTGGTAGAAACCTTGCACGCCGCCATGCTCATCGCGCACCACAAAAAATGAGTCTGGATGGCAGCGCCACCATGGCTCAAGCGCTTGGCGCGACTGGGGTCCATCAAATTTCTGAATGATCGCTGCGATCGGCGCTGCGTCGTCGGCGCGCGCCGGTTCGACGGAGACCGGGCTCTCGGTCGTAGGGAAAAACCCTTCGCGCAGGTTCTGGTTTTCAAGCAGGTAGACCACATCCGCGGTGCAACGCCAGTGTTCCGATCGCGGCGCCTGCTTGTATTGCTCGCGCGCGACCTGCGAAGCGGCGCGCCGGTAAGCCTGGTACTGCACCGGGTCACGCGATTTGAGAGCCGCCGTCACCGGACCGCGGACGGCATCATGGACGAGCAATCCATGCGGGCCGGTATTCACGAAGGGCAGCGCACGCAAACGATCGAGCGCCTCATCGGCGGACATATGTGGCAGCATGGCCGCCATCAGCGGCGCGGTGGCCGTCCGAACCAGGCACGCGGCTTGTACAGCCTTCCTGGTTTCCGGGTCGGCATCTTCCAGAAAGAGCGCAGCCATATGCTCCAGCACCTGGTGTTGAGCCGTGGCGTTCCCGCCATGCACCTTTCCGCCCGCAGAGTAAAACGCCAATGCCAGCGAAAGCGCCAAGGGATGCCCGCGCACTACCCGATTCATCTCCTTTGCGCTGGTTTCCGGCACACCCTGCGAGATCAGATACTCGAGTGCCACCTCGGGAGAGAATGTTTCCAGCAGCATGGAATCAAACAGACCTCTCCAAGCCGGGGCCGTGCGCCATGCGGAGCGGGGCGGCTCGCGAGTGGCGAGGACGGTGTGTACGCTATCGGCGAGCGAGGGAAGAAAGACCTGCCGGGTCCAGGAGTCCAGCAGTCGGAAAGATTCGTAGCTGTCGATGACCAGCAGCGTGCGCTTCGCCATGTCGGACAAGCTGGCGGCCACAACTGCGGGATCGTGTGATTCCGCGATACTGATTTCCTTGCAGATCGCGCGGCACAAGCCCGCCGGGGAAGGTTCACACCAGCGCGCGTCCACCCGCACAACCGTCACGTCTTTCCTGCTGAGACTTGCGGCGAGCGCATTCAGCAGGTGAGTTTTTCCAATGCCCGGGATGCCCTGCAGGTGCATCACCAACGGCTCATCTCCGAAGACAAAAGCCTGCAGGCGCTCGAGTTCAGGGCCGCGGCCTACGAGGGCTTCCATGGCGCGCCGCTGCAATTTGTCTCCCAGGGGCATCGCCACAGTTTACGCTGGCGGCCCAGGCGGCGATCGCGGGCAGGCGCAGGGCGCGCATCTCTTCGCGGCTGCTCAAACGGGGAGTCTGCGCCAGGTATCGGCATGCCGGGTGGCGTGTTCCCATTTTGAGGGAATTGCTGCCCGCAGACTCGTCCTCACTTCGAATTGTGACGTAAGTGATCTTACGGGCGTCCTGCCGACCGTTCGGTCGGTAAAAAGTCTTTTGTTTCCATTGTTTAGGATTGTGATCGGGCTCACAATTCATCGTGCGTGGGGTCACGGCCAGGCGGCCTTCTTATAGCGGAAACTGAAAAGTAAGAAAGATGGGGTTAGGGGTCATGATGCTCGCCTACCGATTGGTCCGCCTGATTGAAACGCATTCCGACGCACTTGCCACCGGATTGCTGCAGAGAGTGCAAACCTCGGAGTTCACCCGCGACTACCGCAAAGTTCCCGCCGAAGACCTGAAGCAGACGGTGTACGAGATTTACCGGCACCTGGGCGACTGGCTGATGGGCAAAAGCGAGTTCGACATCGAACTGCGCTATCGCGACGTGGGCGCCCGGCGGGCGGAGCAAGGTGTGCCGTTGAGCCAGCTGGTGTGGGTGATCGTGCTGACGAAGGAGAACCTGTGGAACTTCCTGAAGCGCGAGGCGGCGATTGAGCGGCCGACGGAAGTCTTTGGCGAACTTGAGATGCTGCAGTTACTGGATCAGTTTTTCGATCGCGCGATCCTGTACGGAGCGATCGGGTACGAGAATGCGCTGGCGGCCCGTACGGCCGCGCAGGCATAACGTCTGGTGCAAGGAGACCGAGCGATGGGGTGGGAGAACGATTACAAGAACAAGATCCGCAGCGCTGAGGATGCATTGAAGTGCGTCGAGTCGGGCATGCGGGTCTACATCCAGCCGGGATGCGCGGAACCGGAGACGCTGGTGGAGGCACTGATCAAGCGTGCGCCCTACGTGCGCGATGTGGAGATCGTGCACATGATGACCATGGGCGGCGCGCCGTACGTCGCGCCGGAGATGGCGGGGCACTTCCGGCACAACGCGGTGTTCATCGGCAGCAACGTGCGCGAGGCGATCAACGATGGCCGGGCGGACTACACGCCGGTGTACCTGAGCGAGATTGAAGAACTGTTCGAGAGCGGCGCGATGCCGCTCGATGTGGCGCTGATCGAGGTGTCGCCGCCGGATTCGCACGGCTTCTGCAGCTTTGGCATTGGCGTGGATACGACGCTGACGGCGGCGCGGGTGGCCAAGCACGTGATCGCGCAGGTGAATGATCAGATGCCGCGAACCTACGGCGACAGTTTCATTCACGTGAAGGACATTGACCTGGTGGTGGAGTCGTCGCGCGCGTTGTGCGCCATGCGGCGGTCCGAAGTGACCGAGATGCACATTTCGATTGCGCGCAATGTGGCCGGGCTGATTGAAGACGGGTGCGTGCTGCAAACGGGAATCGGCGGAATTCCGGACGCGGTACTGCCCTTCCTGATGGACCGCAAGGACCTGGGCGTGCACAGCGAACTGGTGTCGGACGGCGTGATTCCCCTGATCGAAGCGGGTGTAATTACCGGAGCCCGGAAGAACTTCAAGCCGCGGAAGATCATTCTCGGATTCGCGCTGGGCACGAAGAATCTGTTCGAGTTCATCGACAACAATCCGATTTTCGAATTTCATCCGACGGCGTACACGAACGATCCGGGACTGATCGCGCGGAACGACAACATGGTGGCGATCAATTCGGCGCTGCAGGTGGATCTGACCGGGCAGGTGTGCGCGGATTCGATCGGCACGTTCTTCTACAGCGGGATTGGCGGGCAGGTGGATTTCCTGCGAGGCTCATCGCGTTCGAAAGGCGGGAAGCCGATTATCGCGCTGTCGTCGACAGCGAAAAAGGGAACCATCTCGCGCATTGCGCCGATGCTGGCGCCGGGCGCGGGCGTGGTGACGTCCCGCGGCTTGATCCGGTACGTAGTGACGGAGTTCGGGGTGGCGTATCTGCATGGGAAGTCGATTCGGGAGCGGGCGAAAGCGCTGATCGAGATCGCACATCCGAAGTTCCGCGATGAGCTGTACGAGTATTGCGAACGAACGAAGTGGCTGCAACGACCGCAGAGCAAGGAACCAGTAATCGCGAGGTGAGGCATGGCGGGTCCAGCGAGAGGGAAAGTCACGATCGACACGAATGAATGCAAGGGCTGCGGGCTGTGCGTGGAATCGTGCCCGCCGAAATGCCTGGAACTGGAGCCCGGGCTGAATGCCTATGGCGTGCATCCGGCGCACTACACGGGCGAAGGCTGCACGGGTTGCGGGATTTGCTTCTATTGCTGCCCGGAGCCGGGCGCGATCGTGGTGTACCGCATGGCGCCGCCAGCGAAGGCGGCCGCGGTGCAAGCGGGAGGCGAACATGCAGCAGCTCTGTAAGGGAAACATCGCGATTGTGAAGGGCGCGATCCTGGCGGGATGCCGCTCGTTTTATGGCTACCCGATCACGCCGGCCAGCGAGATTGCAGAAGCGGCTGCGCTGTATATCCCGCAGGTAGGCGGGACGTTCATCCAGGCAGAAAGCGAAGTCGCCGCGATCAACATGGTGTATGGCGCGGCGGCGGCCGGCGCGCGGGTGATGACGGCTTCCTCCGGACCGGGCCTGAGCCTGATGCAGGAAGGCATTTCTTACATAGCCGGCGCGGAGTTGCCGTGCGTGATTGTCGACGTGGTGCGGGGCGGACCGGGGCTGGGCAATATTGCGCCCGAGCAGAGCGACTATTTCGCGATGGTGAAAGGCGGAGGCCACGGCAATTATCACAATTTCGTGCTGGCGCCGGCGTCGGTGCAGGAGATGGCCGATCTGACCATGCTGGCGTTCGATCTCGCGGATCACTACCGGAATCCGGCGATCATCCTGGCGGACGGATTTATCGGGCAGATGATGGAGCGAGTCAACCTGGAATATCACGGGGCGGTGATTCCCGAGAAGCCGTGGGCGGTCACCGGAACGGCGGAGACGCGAAAGAACCTGGTGAGCTCGATTTTTCTCGAGCCGGATCAACTGGAAGCGCACCAGCGGAAGCTGGAAGCGAAGTACCGCGAAGCGTCGCGGGTGGAGCCGCGCTGGGAACTGTACGACGCCGACGATGCCGACGTGTTGCTGGTGGGTTACGGGATCACGTCGCGAGTGTTGCGCTCGGCGGTCGAGGAAGGGCGCAAAGAGGGATTGCGGGTCGGGCTGTTCCGTCCGATCACGCTGTGGCCTTTCCCGACGGTGGCGTTGCAGCAGGCGGCGTCGCGCGCACACAAAGTGCTGGTGGTGGAGTTGAGCAACGGGCAGATGGTCGAAGATGTGCGACTGGCGTTGCAAGGCACAGTGCCAGTCGAGTTCTTTGGCCGAACTGGCGGGAATGTGCCGTCGGTGGAAGAGATCATGTCGGAAGTTCTGGTACGCACGACTTCAGTGGTGTAGCGAGGGTACTCATGCCGGACGATTCGAAAGCGCCAAGGGTTGAGGGAAACGCGAACGGATACCAGGTGGTGCACCGCAAGTCGGAGGCATTCTACGACGGCTACGAACGCAAGAGCGAACTGCAACACCAGACGCACTACTGCCCGGGATGCGGGCACGGGGTCGCACACAAGCTGATCGCGGAGGCGATCGAAGAACTGGGGCTGCAGGACCGCACGATTTTCGTGAGCCCGGTGGGTTGCTCGGTGTTCGCGTACTACTACTTCGACACCGGCAACGTGCAAGCCGCGCATGGGCGGGCCCCGGCGGTGGCGACCGGCGTGAAACGAACGCATCCGGACAAGATCGTGATCTCGTATCAAGGGGACGGCGACCTGGCGGCAATCGGGACGGCCGAGATTATTCACGCCGCGAATCGGGGCGAGAAGATCACCGTGTTTTTCGTGAACAACGCGATTTATGGGATGACGGGCGGACAGATGGCGCCGACGACGCTGGTGGGGCAGAGGAGCACAACCTCGCCGTTCGGCCGCCGGCCGCAGAATGAAGGCTTCCCGCTGCACATGGCCGAGTTGATCTCGACCCTGGAAGCACCGGTCTACGTAGAGCGGGTGGCGTTATCGGACAACAAGAACATCATGAAGGCGCGGCGCGCGGTACGGAAGGCGCTGGAGATTCAGCGCGATGGCATCGGGTTCTCGTTTGTCGAGATTCTTTCGCCCTGCCCGACGATCTGGGGTAAAGATCCGGTGGAGGCGCGGCATTGGGTCGGCGAGAAGTTAATTCCGGCGTTTCCGCTGAACGTATTCCGCGATCGCAAGCCGGAAGCGCAGACGGAGAACAATCCTCCGCAAAGGCTGGTGTCGGAGGTGCTGGAGATCAGCGCGAAGAACGAAGTTGCGCTGAAGCCGGGGGCGCAATTCCATCATCACTTTTCGAATTTCGCGGTGAAAGTCGCTGGCTTCGGCGGGCAAGGCGTGTTGCTGCTCGGACAACTGCTGGCGGAGATGGGCATGCGCGAGGGGCTGGAGGTAAGTTGGCTGCCATCGTACGGGCCGGAGATGCGGTCCGGGAGCGCGCATTGTCACGTGTGTCTTTCGAAGGAGCGCATTGGATCGCCGCTGATTTCGCATCCGGATGTGCTGATTGCGATGAACGAGATTTCGCTGCGGAAGTTTGCGGCGGAAGTGGTGCCGGGCGGATTGATCTTCTACAACAATGAGCGCCTGCCCGAAGATTTCGTTGCGCCGGCGGCGCGGGTGGTCTGCATTCCAGCATCGGCGATGGCCGACAAGCTGGGTTCGACCAAAGTGACGAACATCGTGATGATGGGCGCGCTGCTCGAAGAGGCGGAGTGCTTGAGCAGCGAGACGGCGATGCACGTGATTGAGACGAAGATCAAGAAGGTGAATCTGCTGGAGACAAATCGACTGGCGCTGGCCGCGGGGCGCAACTTCATCGATAACCAGGTGCGGGTGGGCGCGGTGAGTCAGCCCGACGGGTTTGCGTATTAGCGTTCAGCAGTCAGCATTCAGCCAGTTGAGGGTTGGTTCCGACTCTTTGTGAAGTGGCGGGCGCGCGCCAGCGAAATACGGATTCCTCTGCGCTCGGAATGGCAATTCTTATACGTCGGAATGCCCCATCCACACGGCGGCGACCTCTATAGTTGCAGTCAACCTAAAGCCGTGGTGGAAACTCCTTGATAGGCATGACAGTAGATGACAGTAATGGCGTGACTTCGCACTCATCGGTTCGCGAACGATGAGCTCCACACATGCGCTCCGCGGGCGATGACAAAAATGAAGAGCGGGTTGTCTGAGGGTCGCGACAAAGAGCGTCGCGAACTCGGGGCAGCATCAGATCCTTCACTCAACCGAAGCACGGCTTGAATGGCGCGCTCTCTACACGTCAGCCCCGCGAGGAGCAGACCGGGTCAAAAATCATTTCGAGCGCGGTTACTAACAACGCGCCCAAAAATAGTTCTCCGATTGCGCCGGTTACAGCGATCGCGGCGCTGTTCTTCCGTGTTGTGTAGCGCGATCTACCAAGTGACATAACCCATCCACGATATTGTGTAGAAATTGCTCATAATATTCGAGTTCCTGACAATTCCTGTGCTCACCGAATGAAACCTGATGCGTCTAATCGGCCAAGTTGTGGCATCCGTGTTCAGCTCTGCGAAGTGTGAATTTTGATGGAACCGGATGACACTTTGCATCGTATCCAGTAGCAAGGCGAGGTGTAGGGCTGGGGGCTACAGAAGTGGCTTTGGTTCTGCATCGGGAGGGTGGCGCGATGGAGATCAGGCAAGTGGAATACAACGGGAATGGGAGCAAGGCAATGCCGGCAGCGAGCGACGGCCATGTAGTGGAAGTCGTGCGTCAGGCTCACGACGAACTCAGACAATTGATGCGCCAGCGAGCGGAGATCATGAAGCGCATCGGGACAGTGAAGCAAACGATTGTCGGGCTCGCCAACCTTTTTGGAGACGAAATCCTGAGCGAGGAGTTACTCGACCTCGTGGACCGGAAGACGAGTGGGCGTCAACCGGGATTCACGAAAGCCTGCCGCATGGTGCTGATGGAGGCGAAGCGTCCGCTGTCAGCGCGCGAAGTATGCGAAGAGATTCAGCAGCGAGTGCCACCGCTGCTTTCGCGGCACAAGGATCCGCTGGCGTCGGTCACGACGGTGTTGAATCGCCTGGTGGAATATGGCGAGGCGCGGTCGATGGTGCGGGAGAATGGCCGGCGGGCATGGGAGTGGGTCTCGGACCCGGCCAACGAAAGCGAAGAGCACGGTTTGGCGCGGGCGTAAACTCATGGCCCAGGTTAACGACGAGGAACGTCGCGAACCTGGGGCACCTTGAGATTGTTCACCGTTGAAATCCCCACTCAAGCCAACGGGCGGCTTGCATGGGTCACCCAGAAAGACGATGGGTGCCGCCGCTGAAAAACTACTCCGCGTTCGGCGGCAGGAGCATGCCTTTTTCGAGGTGACGGGTGACGTGCGCGTAGGACGCGGCGTGCGGATCATGCGTCACCATTACGACAGTCTTCTTAAAACTCTCATTCAAGCGCTTCAAAATCTCTAAAATCTCTGTCGCGGAATGGCTGTCGAGGTCGCCGGTAGGTTCGTCGGCGAGCAGCAGCGTGGGATCGCTCACGATGGCGCGCGCGATGGCGACGCGCTGTTCCTGTCCACCGGAGAGTTGCTTGGGCAAATGATGAACGCGCTCTTCGAGTCCCACCAGTTTGAGAGCGGTCATCACGTGATCGCGGCGCTGCGCGGCGTTCAACTTCGTGAGCAGAAGCGGCATTTCGACGTTTTCAAACGCGGTCAACACCGGAATCAGATTGAAGGTTTGAAAGACGTACCCGACATGCTCGTTGCGCCAGCGCGCGGACTGGCCGTCGTCGAATCGAAAGATGTTTTCGCCCATCACCAGCAATTCGCCGCTCGTCGGACGGTCGATGGCGGCGATCATGTTCAGGAGCGTGGTTTTTCCGGAGCCGGAAGGACCCATGAGCGCGAGAAACTCACCCTGCGCGATATCGATGGAGACATCGTCGAGCGCTTTTACCTCGAACGCATCGCGGCGGAAGACTTTGCTGACGTGGCGCGCCTGCACGACTTTCGTGCCGGTCGCCGGGGTCGTTTGCGTCATTGTGCTCATGCAGTTTGTCCTTTGATCTTGATAGGGTCGCCGTCTTTCAAAGATTCGGCAGGACCGGTGATGACGTTTTCGCCGCCGACAAGGCCATCGACGAGATAGCCTCCGCTGCGCTGGCTGACGATGTGCACCTCGCGCAGCAGGGCTTTGTCTTTGAAGGCGAGGAATACGACTTTCTTGCCATTGCGATCGACGACGGCGGAGGTGGGGACCACGGCGCCGGTCGGGGCTTTCGCGGCGGACTTGTTCTCATCCGCCAGGAACTTTACGGTGGCGTTCATGTCGGGACGAAGAAGTTCGTCGGGGTTCTCGATCTGCACTTTGACCTGCACCGTGGCCTTCTGGCGATTGGCTTCCGGCGAGATTTCGGCGATGTAGCCGGTGTACTTATGATCGGGGAAGGCATCGACGGTGATGGTGGCGCGCTGCTTCGATTTCAGCTTGGCGAAATCATCCTGGGCGATATCGAGCTCGACCTGAATGTCATTGAGATTCGCCAGGGCGACGACGGAGCCTTGTGGGCCGCCTTCGGCGGTGCTGGCGAACTGCGAGGTAACAAGCTCTCCTTTCTCTGCTTTGCGCTCGAGGATGGTGCCATCGACGGGAGCGCGAATGGTGGTGGCGTCGAGCTGGGACTTTGCGAAGGCCATCTGGCCTTCCGCCTGGAGAAGTGCGCCGCGGGCGCGGTCGAGTTCTTCGGCGCGCGGGCCGATTTTCATGAGCGCGTACGCCTGGGACAGCGAATTGACGCGCTGCTGGCTGGCTTCGTACTTGCCGGTGGCATCGTCGAGCGCCTGCCTGGAAAGCACGCCTTGAGCTACGAGCTGCGTGGTGCGCTCGAGGGTGGCTTTGTCGTTGGCGGCGGTGGCCCGAGCTTCATCCAGATTGTGCTGGGCCTCCTGAATCTCCTGCGGGCGCGAACCGTGTTCGAGTTCATCGAGGTAAGCGCGCGCGTTGGCGACCGCGCCTTCGGCTTGCTTGTACTGCGCACGAAATTCTTCGTCTTCGAGGCGGACGAGCACCTGTCCTTCTTTGACCTTGTCGCCTTTTTCGACGCCGATCCAGGCCAGGCGGCCGGTCACTTTCGAGTTGACGTTGATCTTGTGGTGCGCGACCACGTAGCCGGTGGCGGACAGCACAGTGCCGCCGACGTCGCCGCCTTCGGCGGCGGCACGCACGACGTTAACCTCGGAAACGGAGGGAGAGAAGACGCGATACGCGAGCGCGATCAGCCCGAGCAGCAGGACGATCGCAATGCCACCGAGGATGAAGCGCTTCGCCCACGCGGGAGCTTCGCCGCCATCATCGCCGCGATGCGAGCGATCGATTCGCAGGTTTTGGAGTTCTTCGTGTTTTGTGTCGAAAGGCATCGGATGCTACCTACTGCTTTACTACTTCGTTCTTTTCTACTTCACAACTCAATACGAACTAGCCACGCAGCGCGTTCAGGATATTTTCGCGCGCGGCTTGCCAGGCCGGCGCGAGTCCGCCGAGCACGCCCATGATGACGCCAAACAGAATGGCGTAAATCGCAACTCTCCATGTGAGCTGAAGGCTGAACACCATCTCACTGAAAGTGACCTGGTTTCCCACGCCGGTAGTCATGCCATTGAACGGCAGCATAAGAGCGATGCCGATCAGAGCGCCGAGCAAGGAGAGCAACAGCGACTCAAGCATGAACGAGGTCAGGATGCTGGGGCGGCTGAAGCCGATGACACGGAGCGTGGCGATCTCACGGCCGCGATAGGCGACGGCGGCGTACATGGTATTCATGGCGGCGAAGATGGAGCCGATGGCCATGATGAAGGCGACGAAGGTGCCGACGAATTTGATCGGGCCTCCGGAACTGGTTTGCTTCGCGAAGTATTCAGTCTCGAGCGCGCCTTCGAGTTTGAGGCGCTGATCGTCGCTGACACGATTTTTGAGAGCGTCGGCGGCGACGGCATCGGTCGCGCGAAGGTAGGCGGACGAGTAGCCGCCGGTGCGATCGAAGTCGGGCGCCATCTGGTTGACGTCGCTCCAAATTTCGGAGTCGTAGGCAGTGCCGCCAGCGTCGAAGATGCCCACAACCGTCCATTTGCCTTTACCGAAGTCAAGAACGTCGCCGACGTTTGTTCCTGAAAATCGGTTGTGAATATTGCGGCCGACGGTGACTTCGCGTTGACCGGGCGTGAACCAGCGGCCCTCGGTGAGCTTGACATTAGGGCGGAGTTCGAGACCGTCGGGCATCATGCCGCGCACCGAGACGTTGACTTCGCCGGTACCGTCTTTCCGCGGGAGAACGATGACCACCACCCACTCGCCGGAAGCCATGGGCTCGCCTTTGCTGTCTTTCGCGATGCCCGGCAGTTCGCGTAATGTGGGAAAGAGTGCGGCGTCGAAGCCGCCGGAGAGTTCGGCCTGCGAGCCCTTTCGGAGCACGAGGACGTTCAGTGGGTCGCCGCTCTTCACGAAGGCGCGCTGCAGTCCGGCCAGCAGCGCCATCAGGAAGACCGCAGTGGTGACGGTCAGCGCGATGCCGAGCGCGGTCATGATGGTAAGGCCCTTGCGCAGCTTGAGGTTGCGAATGTTGTACTTGATGGGAATGGGCATGTTCAGTTTTCGCTAGCCGATGTGGCGCAAGCCCTCCACGATGTCGACTCTAGCCGCGTGATACGCGGGGAAAATGGCGCTGAGGAAGCCGACCAAGGCAGCGACCGTGATTGCCAGCGTGATCGTGATACTGGAGACGGACATTCCAAGGAAGAAGAAGCCCATACCCGGGACATGCTTGAGGCCGGCGATCATGGCCGAGGCAAGCAACGCCCCAAGGATGCCTCCTATCAGGGCAACCGTCACTGCCTCTCCGACGTAAAGTCCAAGAATCTTCTGGCGAGTGAAGCCTATGGTTTTCAGCACGGCGACTTCGCGAGTGCGCTCGCGGATCGACATGGCCATGGTGTTCGCCGAGACGAGCAAGGTTGCGAAAACAACCGCGAAACAGATGCTGAGAATGAAAGCTTTCACATTGCCGAGGCTGCTGATGAAGCTCAGCTGGAACGCTTTCTCGCTTTCGGTTTTGGTCGGATAGGGAGAGTTGCGGAACATGTCGTCGAGGGCAGTAGCGACCTTGGGCACGTCCGTGGGCGAGTCCGCGAGGATATTGAAGGTGCCGGTATTGCCCTTCGCATAAGAGACTGCTTCTTCGACGTATTTTTGATTAAAGTACAGAGTAATTGTGGGCTGCGGAGCGGTGAAGATTCCGCGCAACGTAAGTTCAAGGTTCACCGGCCAAATCGTTCCTTTCAGGACGATGCGGTCCCCAATCTTCCAACCATACTTCTTGGCGAGTTCCGCGTCGGCGACCGCGCCCGCCTGATCGCGCTGCCAGGCAACGAGTTGATCGTCGGGGATTTTGAAGTCGGTCATCACTTTGAAGATCTCGTTTGGGTCGGTACCGAATTGCGCGAAGAAATTCTCAGGTTTCTCGTCCTTATATAAGCCGCCAAACCACTGGGTTGGGGCAACGGCGACCACGCCGGGAACGGTCCGGATCTTCTCGCGATAGGCGATTGGAAGAGACTCAGTCAACGAAACGCGATGCCGCATGATGAGCCGTTGGGCCGATTCCGCGCTGCCTTTCTGGTCGTAGAAGCCGTTCCAGATGGTCATCATCAGGGTCAGCAGCAAAAGCGAAAACATCAGGCTCATAACCGTCAGAATGCTACGCCGCTTGTTTCGAAATGCACTTTTAGCAACAAAGGACGTCAGGGTCACAACAGCACTCCTTTGGCAGTACGTTTCGCGGGAAAAGCGAGGTTTCCAACGCGGCCTGTGGACTGGATCGAACTGAAAGCGGTCGGCATAAGAATAGACGATGAGGGAGGACCCGACAACTTGCTTCTAGGGCGGCCCCACAGGCGTTTGGGTTAAAGATGGGGCTGGAATCGGGCCGCTCCCCCATGCTCAAAGTGTGGCTGCAAACTGCTGCGGAACCAAGTGGATAGTGTCACTGGAGGCAGATGACAATTGTCATACGTGGAGGAATGGAAATCCCACGCAAGCCAGAGAACCGCTTGAATGGGGTACCTGCGGGCACCTTGTAAGATGAATGAGTTTCCTAGCAATCAATATGGATTCGCCTCTTTCTCAAACCATTCGCAGTCTTCGGCCAAACGTGACGCGGGATGAAGCGATCCGGATCTTCCAGCCGAACGGACTAACAAAGCTTGTGCGGAGTGTTTTGTCAGGTCCCCTACGATCGGTAGCGGAGGCATATCTGCCCTTTCATCTGTTCCGGGTTACGATCCGCAATCGTGGGAGCGTTGAAAACAGCATTTTGGGCCTGGATGCGATTCGAGGCTCGCTTGATCCTTACCGTTTTGACCATGTGCCGACGGACCGCGAGACGATGACGGTGTCGACCAGGAACCGGTTGGCAGCCGTCCTGGCGCCGGAGGCTGCCGCGCGTTTACTGGAGGCCAAGGTGCGACGGGTGGTCTATGGGAAAGGCTTCTTCAAGTTGCGAGAGGTGCAAATCGAGGCCGAAGCGCTTGGGGAGGAGCTGTACATTCCGTACTGGCTTGGATTCGCAGGCTCCGGAGAGTATGCCCGGTTGAAGGTGCTGGACGGGGTTCGCCGGAGGCGCGAGGGCGCGAAGGTGCGAAGCATTTTCGAGGCGTGGCTGGCGGCCGGGGCGGAGTGGGCGCCAGGCAGCAAATAGGCGGGTCTCGCTTACCTTCGTAACTCGAACTAGCCAGCCCACAGCGTTATTCTTTTGTTACCCACCCCCAGCGTCCGGACGTCGTTCGCGGTGCGGAACGTGCGCTCGGGCTTCGCCCGCATGAGGCAAGGGAGAAATGTCTAACAAAATCGGCCGTTTCGAAATTCTGAGCGAACTTGCGAAATCCGCCTCCGGCTGCGTCTACAAGGCGAGCGATCCTGAGTCGGGACAAGTGGTTGCGCTGAAGACGTTCCGTCTTGAGGCCTATGGCGAGCATGCTGCTGACATCGAGCAACGGATCGTGGCGGAAGCTGAAACGACCAAGGACTTGTCGAGTCCGAACATCACGGTGGTGTATGGCGCGGGGGAGATCGATGGCCAGTTCTGCGCCGCGATGGAGTACGTGCAGGGCAACAGCATCGCCACGATGCTGGCACGCAAGGAAGGTTTTTCGATCTGGGATTTGCTGGACATCAGCCGCCAGGTTTGCCAGGGATTAGATCACGCGCATAAATGTGGAGTCTTCCATCTGAGCCTGGAACCGGCCAAAGTCATGGTGACCTGGGACGGGACGGTGAAAATTCTGAGCTTCGGCATCTCGAGCGCTGGATATTTGCATGCGCATGCCACAGGCGAACCACCCTCGGTGCTGTATTACATGTCGCCCGAGCAGGTGGCGGGCGAGGCGCTGGACGCGCGCTCGAATCTGTTCAGTTGGGGCGCGATGCTGTACGAGATGGTGACGGACCAGAAGGCATTCGGCGGAGATGATGCGGACGCAGTGCGGCAAAGGATCCTGGAGGAGATGCCGGCAGCGCCGATCGCATTGAATCCGAAGGTAAACGCGATTGCCAGCAGCGTCATCATGAAGGCGCTGGCAAAAGATCCGGCACAGCGTTACCAGAGCGGCAAGGAATTGGCGGCAGATCTCGACAAGTGCCGAGAGGCCGCCTCGAAGGCGACAAAGCCTGCAGCCGCGAAGCCAGCGGCTCCGGCGGCACCGAAGGCGCCGGGGGCAGCCAGCACGGCTAAGTTCGCGGGACCGGTGAAATCCGATCCGCTGATGGGAACGCCCGCACCGAGCGCGCCTCCGGTTGCGCCGCCTGCGCAGAAGTTCTCTTCGCCATCGTCGCTGACAGACGAACTTGAGACATCCTGGACGCCGCCCGCCCCGGTGCGGGCAGCGGCGCCCCCTCCGAAGGCCGAAGAAGCGCCCAAAGCGGCGGCCGCAGCCGCGGGCTGGAACGCGGGCGCGTCACGCGGCCCGAGCCTGGATCCGAGCGCCCAGTTCATCAGCGCAACCGTGCGAGCTTCCGTAGAAGTGCTCAGCAGCGAGAGCGCGACGCAATCCGCCGGGGTTGTGGAAGAAGTCGAGAAGCCGAAGATTGCCGTCGATCCGATGATGGCGGAGAGCGCCGGATCGGCCACCAAGACGACGAGCTTTTCGGAGATGTCGGAACTGCCTCCGTTGAAAGAGGTCTACATCGCGCCACCAGCTCCGAAGGCGGAAGAACCGGCGGCGGAGCAGACGCTTCCCTCCATTGTGTTGCGCGGTAGCAGCGAACCGGAGAAGCCGAAGGTAGATCCGCGGGAGGTCGCGGAGAAGGCGATCAAAGAGATCAAGGGGGTTCCACCCAAACTGATGTTGTACTCGATTGGCGCCGCCGTGGCAGTCATTCTGGTGATTGGCGCCGGCATGGCATGGCACAGCTACACGCAGAACACGGATGAAGAGGGAAGCGTTCCGAAGGCAGCGAAGACGCAACAAGCCGCGCCGGCGCCGGCACAGCCCGCGCCCGACCCGACCGCGACGGCGGCCTCAACGCAACCGGCACCGAGTTCAGCGGCGGAAGCACCGCCAGCGCCAGAAGAAAAGGCGAGCCCGAAGAGCCTGAGCAAAGCGCGGTCGGCCAAAGGTAAAAAGGCTCCGGCGCCTGCGCCGGTGGTGGCCGTTGTTGCAGGCCAGGTCAATGTGGATTCGAGTCCCGAGGGAGCGCAGATTCAATTGGATGGGCATGGCGATCCGTCATGGGTAACGCCCTTCAACCTGACCGGGCTGAGCCCAGGCTCGCACACCGTTGTGCTGAGCAAGAGTGGTTATGGACAGGAGACGCGTTCTGTCGATGTGCAGGCGGGAAGCAGAGGATCGATCGAGATCCACTTAACGCAGCTCAATGCCGTCATGAGCGTCACGAGCGATCCCGCGGGGGCATCGATCTTTCTTGATAGCAAGGATACGCAGAAGGTGACGCCGGCGCAGATATCGCTGGGCAGCGGAAATCACACCATCCTGGTCCGTAAGACCGGATATCTGGATGAGACGACGGCTGCGACGGGCCAACCGGGACAAAGTTACAAGTTTGCAGCCACCCTGCGTCCGCTGGGCAATGTGGACGACATCAAGACGGTGGGCAAGTTCAAGAAGCTGTTTGGCGGCGGGGCCGCGCTCAACGGCATGGGAAAGGTGAGCGTGCACACGGTTCCGAAGGGTGCACAGATTGCCGTCAATCGCCGCATGCTCGAAAAGTCTTCACCGGTTGACTTCCTTCTCAGCCCCGGAAATTACGTTGTGGATATCACCGAGACAGGATACAAGCCCGTTCAAAAAGTGATCACGGTCGAGAAAGATGGCAGCGTCTCGATCGACGAGACCTTGCAGCCTGAGTAGTCGAACGACTGACGGCGAGCCGGCCAGACTCGCCGTCGGCTTTTCCGGCCACTTCCACAATGCTTCTGCGTTTCGATCGCTGGTTCGGCGCCCGGGGTTCTCACTTGTCTGTCCGGATGAAGAGTACCGGCTATTCGCTCGAATCCAACCGCAATGGTCCTGCACACCGATCGAGATCTCTGTCCAGAACCCTATTGGGACGAGCGTTGTGGGTTAAAAGGTCACGCCAATCGGTGATCCTCGTCACATCCAGAGGGCCGCACTTCCGGTATTCAGGAGCGAAGTGGGGTCGCTTCCGGATGACCAAAGACTCATCCAGCCTTGTACCCGATCTGTGGAGTTCGTTGGAACCGCTGGCCCGTGTGCGTGCCTACCAGCCGCGTACAGTCCTCTTTGAAGGCGGGGCGCGAGCCGACGGCATTTACCTGATTCAAAAAGGTAAGGTGCGGGTCTGGATGCGCGAGGAGGGTTCGCGAACGATCCTTATCGATCCGGCGATGCCGGGGACGATGCTTGGCCTGAGCGAAGCGATCGCGCAGAGCACGCACAAGGTGTCTGCCGAGGCCCTGATCCCAACCGAGGCCGGCTTCGTTTCCTCAGAGAAACTCCTGCAATATCTGCGGGAGCATCGGGAAATCTGTATGCAAGTGGTGAGAATTCTCAGCGAGGATCTACACGCGCTCTATCATCAATTTCAGGCTCTGAAAGGGACGTACACGAGGCCAGGCAGGCGCCCTAACTTCAATCAGCGCCCGATGTAGCGCTTTCCACGACGAAGCTTGCAAACGGCCAGGTGACTATCGAGGAAGCTTGAAGTTAATGGTGATCTGCGTCTGGATGTCGACGGGCTCACCGTCGAGGTAGTAAGGCTTATATTTCCATTGCTTCACGGCTTCGACCGCGGAACGGGCGAGCAAAGCGTCTCCGCTGAGGACCTTCACATTCGAGATCGATCCGTCTTTCGCGACGGTGGCCTGCATTTGCACGGAGCCTTCGAGTCGCATTTGCAGAGCTTGTGCTGGGTAGCGCGGCGCAACCTTCTTCAAGATCAAGCCTTCGGAAACGCCCTGCGAAACGCGGATGACCTGATTCGAAGCTTTCGGCACGGATGCGGGCGCGTTGCCGATCGCCGACAGCGCGCTGGAGTCGGAGTTCGGGGTGAGTCCCAGGGCGCTGGCGGAAGGCGCGCTCTCCGTGTCTGCCGGAGCTGCTTTGGGCGCTGGGCGAGACGTCTCGTTGTGCACTACGAGCGCCGGCTGGGCAGGCTCGGGCGAAGAAGCTTCGGTCGAAGTAGGTGCGGATGTGGCCGGCAGGGATTTCGTGGAGTCCTTCGCGATTATCTTCGGCGAGGGCTTCGCCATGGATGGACTTGGCGCCGAAGGCTCAGACGGAGCACTGACCGCGTTTGAAGCCGCAGGAGACGCCGAGGCAACGGTCTCGTTGACAGCCGGCGCCGGAGCCACCGGCGAAGGCTGCACAGAACTCGTTGCCGGGGCCTGAATCTGCGACGCGGGTGCTTTCGCAGGCGACTTGTCCGACATGTTTTTCCACGCAAGATACCCGGCCATTGAAGCGAGAATGACCACGATCGCAAGGATGATGAGGGCTTTCTTGCTATTTGGAGCTTCTTCTTCTTCGACCGCTGGAGCGCCAATCGAGAATGACGGAGCTGCGTGCTCATTCGAGGCAGTATTCGCAGCGGCGGAAGAGAAAGCAATTTCGGTTTTTTCGGCTTCGGGGTCCGCCGGGGTCTCGATGACCGGCACGGATGGGGGCGCAGCTACAGGCAATTTTTCCTTGGCCGGCGCAGGCGCAGCGGCCGATCCAGAGACCAACGAGGGCGCGGCCGGAAATGCCTCGTGCGCTTTCTCAACCGGCGGCGCAGGCTGGGGTGCGATTCCAGCGACCTCCGCCGCTTTCTTGAGTGCCGAGGCCATCGGCTCGGCTCCGGGCTTGGCGGCTTGCCATGGATATTTCGTCTGGGCCGCTGAAGGTTGCGCGGGAGCGGCAGGCTTCGCGGCTTTTGGAAAATCCGCTTTTGGGGCAGTGGGCTTAGAGTGAACGTCCGCACTGGCAACGGGCGCATCGGCGCGCGGAATTTCAGCTTGAGGAGCGCGCGGAGAGACTGCGGACTTCTGCGGAGCGGGCCAGGCTTTAGCGCTGGGCGCTACGGAAGCAGGGGCAGCGATGGTTGCAGCCGGAGCGACTCTTGCCGCGCTGGTAGCCGGTTTCGGAGCGGCCGCCGCGGGAATTGCGGGTGCAGAAGCAGCGACGGGCGTGGCGGCATCGCCGGTCGTCTTGGGTCCGTCTGTTCCTTTGCGCAGCAATCCGCGGGCGACACGCAGTGTGCCTTTGGCCTGCTCGACATTGATGGGTTTCGTCAGGACGAGGTTGGCCCCGATGCGGAACGCTTTCGCCACGCCCGCTTGTCCTTCAACCACCGCCACCGCAAGTGAGGTTTGATTCGAAGCGGAGTTGCGCGCGCTCTTGAAGAGAAGGGTCGCGTTCTGCTCGTTGTCGCAATCGACGACGACTGCATCAAAGTGTTGCGCCATCAGCTTCTTCACGGCTGCGAATGGCTCGGTGCACGTCTCGACAGTGAAGTCCAGCTCGCTCAAAACCTGAGTAACGCCGCGAGCCGCCTTATCATCCGGACAGAACAGTAACGCTTGGTAACCCATGGAGTCATCCTAGGTACACTCTTGTGTGGCAGCAAGTTACGTGGGTAATTGGAAATTCGCAGGAGGGGAATCGGCACTTGGTCGCAAGGAACCGGGCCGATGTTGGAACCCGGGGGGGCGAGTTCTGAGAGCGTTAGGGCAGCTTGAAATCGACAGTGACGCGGGTCTGGAACTCGATCGGCTCGTTATTGTGCGAATACGGCTTGTAACGCCACTGCTTCACGGCATCGGCGGCGGCCTGCGCAAGCACGGGATCGCCAGAGACAAGTTGGAGCGAGTCGACCTTGCCTTGCTTGTCGATGATGGCTTGCAGCACGACGGAACCCTGGATCTTTCGCGCACGAGCAGCGGCCGGATAGGCGGGATGCACGCGATGAATCACCTGATCATCCGCGAAATCTTCGGGAACCTCGAACAGGTCTGGTGACTTTGCAGTGGCTGCGGGAATACTGTTTGCCGAAGCATTCACAAGCGACGGGCTGGAGTTCTTGGTTTGAGTAGCGGGAGCAGGCACAGGCAAGGTTGAGGCCTGATTTTTCGCTGGAGCGTTGCCGACCGCTGGTGCAGCAACCGCTTGTGCAACCGGAGCGGGCGCAGACGACGGCGTAGGAGTTGCTAGTGCAGGACCAGCCGGGGAAGTTACCGAGGTTGCCGAGGCGGTTGTCGGCGGTGTGTCCGTGAGGGCGCCGGAAGCGGGCTCAGCGGGTACGGGCGCGGGCTGAGGCGCAGGGAGCGGCTTACTGGTGACCGTAACGGGTACGGATTTCGGTTTGCGCACCTGGCTCATGAGCTGTGCGTATTCCCAGGAAATGGTGTTCTTGAAGCCGGGAGCGTAAAGCCAGGCACCTGCGAAACCTGCGGCGACCAGTATTGCGGCGATCGAGCCGATGACCAGGCCGCGCTTGCTGTTATTGGTTGGCTCAATGCCTGCGAATGGCTGCTTGCCGAGTCCGCCAAAAGCTGGAACGGCGCCGGCACGGAGGCTGGCCGCAGACTCCTCCGCTTCTTCGCGTGCGGGAACGGCCTCGGCTTTTTCCGTTTCCTTCTCTTTTTCTTTCGCAGAGGGCGCAAACATCTCGAGCTTGCCGGAGAAGTTGGAGTCTGCCTGCGAGTCCGCAGCCAGGCTGCTCTCGATCTGGTCGATGGTAGCTTTCAATTCCGGAGACTCGAGCATGGCCGAAGAAAGACTCATGGACTCGAGCGTTAAATCGGATTCGGCTTTCTGGGCAACGTCTACTTTTTCTTCCTCGATCTTGACCAACTTGATCTCAGGTTCGGCTTCCTGAATGCGGGTTTCGGAGACCTGAAGGGCTGATGGCGGTTTCGGGACGAGAACTGGAAGCGGCTTGTCGGTCACGGCTGCTTCGATGGGTGTGACTGGCGGCGCGCTGGGCGCAATTGAAAGGGGTTCTTTGGGCGGAACTTCCGCAGGTTTGGCGAGCGTAGGAATCTCTGCCATTTTAGCGGCTGCGGGTGTCGAAGTGTTGCCTAGCGAAGCCGAAACAGAGATCACTGGACGTTCGGGAATGGGGCTCGGCACAGGCGGCGGCACCGGAACCGGCGCGCTTGAGGTTGCGGCGGCCGAAGCCTGAACGCGCGGCACCGGTGTTGGATGAGCGCTGGACGGCGATGCGAGCGGCGTGTGACTGGAAGTTGGCAACTGTGTGACCGATGAAGCCGGCGCAGAAATCGTGGATGACGCAGGCGGCGTCACCATCGGCCGGGCCTCCGTCGTATCTTTCTTGGTCATTCCAACAGCGGTGCGCAGCGTATTTCGGGCTTGATCGAGAGAAACCGGCTTGGTCAGCACCAGGCTCGCGCCCAGGCGAAACGCGCTCGGAACGCCTGCTTTTCCCTCAACGATGGCCACGGCAATCGCACTTTTGTTCAGGTGTGAAGCCCGCGCACTGTTGAACACCTGCATCGCGCTCTCAGTGTTGTCGCAATCGACGACCAGGACATCGAAATGTTGGCCGGCAAGGCGCTTCAACGTGAAGGTCGGGTCGCTGGAGTGCTCGAAACGGATATCTTGCTCGTCGAGAATCTGGGTGATGACGTGGACGGCTTTTTCATCCGCACTGAGAAGAAAGACACGGGTGGCCATGATGATACTGATGCTAGGAGGCCAGTCACCTGCGGGCAAGTTACTGTAGTAAGGGGGCGAAAGCCGGAATCAGCGGTTCAAGCTCGGACGAAGTCACTTCTCACCACTTCTTGTCGTGCACGGCAGAGGCCGGATCGGGATACGTGATAGTGTCGCGCAGTTCAGAAATCTCGGTTTGGGCGAAGTCCGGGAAGGGCAACTGTTTCTCGTTACGCCATTGTTCGACCTGTTTCACGGCCTCTGCGGTTCGCTCTTTATCCAGGCCAGAATCTTTTCCCAAATAAAGCGTTTGAGATGGGAATGCGAAGCCGGTACCGGCCTCACTGACGATATCGATCATGCGAAGCAGCAGGTCTTCGCGAATCGCGGTGAACTCGGCAAAGTCTTTCGTCAATACGTAGCTGAAAACTTCGAGTGAGAGTGAGCTTTCGAGAATTCCCGCGAAGCGGATTCGCGCGGTCGCGGTTTCGACTTTCGGGTGCTCATAGAGCAGCCGCCGGCATTCCGCCAGAACATAACGCAGTTGATCGGGCGAAGTCTCAAAGCGCAGGCCCAAGGCGGGGTTGAAGAGAATCTTGTCGCGGCGCGTGAGGTTTTCGATGTTGATCGTGGAAAGTGTGCCGTTCGGAATCGAGAGCTCCGTGCGCTCGGTGGTGCGAATGCGAGTCGAGCGAAAGCTGATGTCTTCGACGGTGCCGACGCGACCGTTGAAGTTGCAGCTATCGCCGACCCGGATGACTTCATCCGCGAGAACAGACACTCCGCCGAATAAGTTTTCGATCGTCTTTTGAGCGCCGAAGCCCAGGGCCAGACCACCGATGCCGAGGCCAGCCAACGCCGTGGTGAGGTTGAAACCGAGCACGCCGAGAATTCCGAGGCCGGCGACGATCACGACGAACGCTTTCAAAACGCGTTGGCCTAGAATCACGAGCGAGCCGGTGCTCGCCAGGCCGCGGGCAATCGCGCGCGCGCGCATAACGTCCATGACCCAGCTCAGTGAACGGACCAGAACCCAGGCCAGCGCAGAGATGAAAAGTACTCCGCTGACCCGAACATAGTAGTGGCGATGCAGCAAAGGAAGACGAAGGGAACTGGCGATGAAGCCGTGGACAGCGACCGCGCAAAATAGCCACAGAGGGCTGGAGACGACGAGCCAGCCGTTCAACTGCGGCAACTTCCGCTGCCTTCGGTAAAGCCTGCCCGGAAGCATCAGTATTTCGGCGATGACCCAACCGACAGCCGCCGAGACGGGGATGCCAAGAATCAAAGCCAGCCATTGCCAAGCCGACATCCCAACGAACTGGTGGCGGACCAAGACCGCGGGCAACTGGGTCTCGACCTGTTGCTCCTGCAGAATGCTGTAAAGCTCAGGAATCTGCGCGAGAGTTTCTGTTGAAAACAGCCAGATCTTGCCCGAGCCGTTGGGGTCGTCGATATGAACAAGAACGACGTCGACATCGGTATCCCCGACGGAGACCGTGCCGATGCGTTCCTTGTTCGGAGGCATCCCGACCTGCAAGCTGCCCTCGGGATTCGTGCTGACGGATTTGAGGCTCCCGACGAAAGCGCGGTCCAGAACCGTTTTGAGTTCTTTGGAGAGTTCGGGACCCTGGGTCTGCCGCCGCGAAGCGCTGAGCTGCAGGTATTGCGAGGCGATGTCGAGCTTGCCGGACTGGACCGCCTGCAGGAAGCCGAACAAAGTCCCGTTGGGCGTCAGGCGGCCAAGCGGGTCGGTGGGGGCAGGTGCGGTCTTTTGAGCCTCATTGCCGGAGAGGATCTTCGTCAGGGACTGCTCTCCGAACGCAGGCAAAGCCAGAACGAAACACAAGATGATCCGGATCGTTCGCTTGCAGGCGAGACTCATCATGACCTCTTCGACCAAGGTGGCGGAGTGGCGGGGCTCAAAATTCGCGGACGATTATCCCCGCTTCGGCCGATAAATATCGGTGCTCGTCCCGAAGAATACTTCAGCTGCCTCCATCACGGTTTCGGATAACGTGGGATGGGGATGAATCGTCAGTTCAAGGTCGCCCGCCAGCGCCGCCATTTCAATTGCCAGCACACCTTCGGCGATCAGTTCTCCTGCGCCGGCGCCGACGATGCCGACGCCCAGCACACGCTCCGTTTTCGGATCGAGAACGAGCTTGGTGAGACCTTCAGGGCGGTCGAGGGTGATCGCACGCCCGGACGCACCCCATGGGAATTTCGCGACCGCAATTTCACGACCCTGCTCCTTGGCTTGGGTTTCCGTCAAGCCCGCCCATGCAACCTCGGGATCCGTGAAGACGACGGCGGGAATGGCATGCGGCTCGAACGCGACTTTTTTGCCTGCAATCGCTTCGACCGCGGTACGACCTTCGTGCGAAGCCTTATGTGCAAGCATGGGCTCGCCAACCAGGTCGCCGATCGCGTAAATTGCCGGATCGTCGGTCTGCAGTTGCTTGTTCACCTGCACAAAGCCCTTCGGGCTCACTTTCACCTTCGTCTTTTCGAGTCCTTTGACCTCGGAGTTCGGTTTCCGGCCGACCGAGACGAGCACCCGGTCGAAAACCTTTTCCTTCTCCTTAACCCCCGCGCCTTCGAACGTGGCGCGAATGCCGTTCGCCTCTTCTTTCAAAGACTTCACGGTGGTGTTGAGCAGGATCATGTCGAGGGATTTTTCCAGGCGTTTGTGCAATGGCAACACGAGATCGCGATCGGCGCCAGGCAGAAGGCCGGCCAGCATCTCAACCACGGTGACTTTTGTTCCCAACGCGGCGTAGACCGAGCCGAGTTCCAGGCCGATGTATCCGCCACCAATCACCAGCAAAGTTTTCGGAATGTCCGGCAGATTCAGGGCGCCGGTGGAATCCATCAAGCGCTGACTTGCGATCTGCAAGCTTGGAATGATTGCGGGTCGTGATCCAGTCGCGAGGATGATGCGGTCAAAGGATTGAACATCTTCGCCGCCAGCAGCTTTGGCGATGCGAAGGGTCGTAGAATTATCAAACGATGCCGTGCCTTGAATGAAGGTGACGGAGCGCTGCTTAGAAAGCTGGCCCAGTCCGCCGGTGAGACGCTTGACGACACTCTCTTTCCATCCGCGCAACTTTCCGAGATCGATTTTTGGCTCGGCGAATTCGACGCCCCAATTCTTGGCTTGATGCGATTCTTCGATCAGCTTGGCGACGTGTAACAGCGCCTTGGACGGGATGCAGCCGCGATACAGGCAGACACCGCCGGGATTCACTTCCGGATCGATGAGGGTGACTTTCATACCCAGGTCCGCAGCCAGAAATGCCGCCGCATATCCACCCGGGCCACCACCTACCACTGCAACACGCAGGTTTGAATGATCAGTCATGATTTCTCTCGGTCTTCGATAAGTATTTTTAGCCTTGCACCGACAACAGGAAGGGTTGTTCGAAAGCCTCGCAGATCCAACGCAAGAACCGCGCCGCATCCGCGCCATCGATCAAGCGATGATCATAAGAAAGCGACAGCGGCAGAATGAGGCGGGGCTCGAACTTTCCATGGATCCATTCCGGCTCCATGCGCCCGCGCGACAGTCCTAGAATCGCGACTTCCGGATGATTCACGATCGGAGTAAATGCGGTACCGCCGATGCCGCCAAGGTTCGTGATGGTGAACGTGCCGCCTTCCATCTCGTCCGGAGCCAGCTTCTTATCACGCGCTTTCCTGGAAAGCTGAGATAGTTCGGTGGCTAGCTCAACGATATTTTTCTTGTCCACGTCGCGGATGACCGGCACAAGCAGTCCGCGATCGGTATCCATCGCTACTCCGATGTGGATGTACTGCTTGTAAACGATCTCTTCCTTCTCCATGTCGATGGAGGCGTTGAACTGCGGGAAGACCTTGAGCGCGGAAGCGCAAACTTTCAACGCGATGGCCGTGACCGTCATCTTGCCGCCGGCTTCTTCAGCGCGCGGGGCGAACTTGGCGCGCAATTGCTCCAGTTCGGTAATGTCGGCGCGATCATGCTGCGTGACGTGTGGAATCGTGTTCCACGCCTCGCGCAGGTGTTCGGCGGTCTTGCGGCGCACGCCCCGCATCGAAACCCGCTCGACCTTGCCCCACTTTGCGAAATCGGGCAGCTTGGGTTCGACCAGCCGAGCCGCTTGCGGCGCTTGCTGTGCGGCGAGCAGCGAGGCCTTCGCGAAGGCCTTCACATCTTCTTCACTGATACGCCCACCCGGCCCAGTTCCCGTGACGCTATAAATGTCCAGACCAAGTTCGCGCGCTAAACGGCGCACATGCGGGGCGGCCGGTACAGGCTCGCGATGCTCGGTTCCGGCAACCTTGCCAAGCTGTGCCGGCATGGCAAAGGTCGGCAGGCCTGCCTGCGGCTGATCGGGCGGCAGCGCCTGCTCTTCGGTCTTGCCTTCCGCGCGCATCGCGATCTGGAACGACAGGCGCGCTGCTTGCTGGCCAGAGACATGCTCAACCGGGGCGGAAGACTTCTTTTCAGCAACTGGAGCGGAACTGCCTTCGAGCGTGAAGATGACCTGGCCCACTTGCACTTTCTGGCCTTCCTTCACCAATACTTCTTGGACTACACCGCTGACAGAAGCCGGAACCTCGACCACCGCTTTGTCGGTCTCAAGCTCCATCACCGGCTGACCCTCGGCGACTTTCGAGCCCGGGCTAACCATCAGGCGAACGAGATCGCCCTGGTGAATGTTTTCTCCCAGTTCGGGCAGCTTGAATTCGGCGGCGCCGAAGGTCTTCGCGGCAATAGCGGCTGGAGGCGGCGTGGCTTCCGTGGCCGGAGCCTTGGCCTGCGGCACCGAAGGCGCCGTGGCTGGAGACGGAGGCGGTGCGACAGGGGTCGAGGTTTTTTCCGCAGCCCTGTTGCCGGCGCCATTTTCCAAAGTGAAGATGACCTGGCCGACTTTCAGCTTGTCGCCCTCCTTGACGCGAATCTCGCGCACTACTCCGGTCACCGACGACGGCACTTCAATCACGGCCTTGTCGGTCTCCAGTTCCATGATGGGCTGGCCTTCTTTCACACTGGCCCCGGGCGCGATCATCAGGCGCACCAGGTCGCCCTGATCGATGTTCTCTCCCAACTCGGGTAGCTTGAATTCGCTCACGACGCTTGCCTTTCTTTAGCTGATGGCCGGATTCGGCTTATCCGAATTGATCGCCAGATCTTTCATGGCTTTCTGAATGAGATCGGCCTTGATTTTGCCCTCGCCGAGCAGCGCGTTCAGCGTGGCCAGTACGATGTGTTTGGCATCGACTTCGAAGAAGTCGCGCAGGGCCGCCCGGTTTTCGCTGCGGCCGAAGCCGTCGGTACCGAGGGCAACCAGCTTTCCGGGAATCCACTGCGCAATGCTTTCCGGCAGCACCTTCATGTAGTCCGACGTGGCGATGAAGGGTCCAGGCACATCTTTCAAGAGTTGCGTCACGTACGGTACGTGCGCGGTTTGCCCCGGATGCAACATATTCCACCGTTGGCAATCGTTGGCGTCACGGTAAAGCTCCTTGTAGCTGGTGACGCTCCAGACGTCAGCAGCCACGCCGTAATTTTCCAGAAGCTGTTGCGCCTTCAACACTTCAAACATAATGGCGCCACTGCCAAATAACTGCGCTCGCGCCGGCGCATCTTTCTTTGCGGAAGTGTTGAAGCGGTACATGCCTTTCAAGATGCCACTGCGGGTATCTTTGCCTCCTGGCATCTCGGGCATTGCCAGAGGCTCGTTCGTGACGGTGAGGTAATAGAAGATCGACTCGCCATCGACGTACATGCGCTTGATGCCATCCTGGATGATGATGGCGATTTCGTACGCGAAGGCCGGATCGTAGGCCATGCAAGTCGGGACGGCGAGAGCGAGCACGTGGCTATGTCCGTCCTGGTGTTGCAAGCCTTCACCGGCGAGCGTTGTTCGTCCGGCGGTGCCACCGATCAGGAAACCGCGCGTGCGCATGTCGGCAGCGGCCCATACCAGGTCGCCGATACGCTGGAATCCGAACATCGAGTAATAAATGAAGAAGGGGATCGTGTTGATGCCGTGATTGGCATATGCCGTTCCGGCGGCGATAAACGAGCACATCGATCCCGCCTCGGTGATGCCCTCTTCCAGGATTTGTCCGTCTTTAGCTTCCTTGTAGTAAAGAAGCGTATCCATGTCGACCGGCTCATACAGCTGGCCGACACTGGAGTAGATCCCGACCTGTCGGAAGAGCGCTTCCATGCCGAAGGTGCGAGCTTCGTCGGGAATGATCGGCACGATCAGCTTGCCGATTTCGGGATCGCGCAGTAATTTCGCCAGCATGCGCACGAAGACCATGGTCGTCGAAACTTCGCGGCCTTCGGTTCCTTTGTAAAACTCTTCGAAGTGCGACTCCGGGACGCCCTTGAGCGGAGTGGCGCGCACTTTGCGCGCGGGCATGTACCCGCCCAGCTGTTTGCGGCGCTCCTGCATGTAGCGAATTTCGGCGCTATCGTCCGCGGGACGATAGAAAGGCGCACTGTTCAACTCGTCGTCGGGGATGGGGATGCCGAAGCGCGAGCGGAACAGGCTGAGCTCTTCGTCGTTCAGCTTTTTCTGTTGGTGCGTAATGTTCTTGCCTTCGCCGGCTTCGCCGAGGCCATAACCCTTGATGGTCTTGGCGAGAACGATGGTCGGGGCGCCGGTGGTTTCCACCGCTGCTTTGTAGGCTGCGTAAACCTTGATCGGGTCGTGGCCGCCCAGACGCATGCGCGCTAATTGCTCGTCGGAAAGATGCTCGACCATTTTCAAGAGGCGCGGATCGGTTCCGAAGAAGTTCTGGCGGAAGTATGCGCCGCTCTCGACGAAATATTTCTGGTATTGTCCGTCGCTGATTTCGCCCATGCGCTTGACCAGCAACCCATCGCGATCGTTCTGGATCAGCGTGTCCCAGTCGGAACCCCACACAACCTTGATCACGTTCCAGCCAGCGCCGCGGAAGATCGCTTCCAGTTCCTGGATAATTTTTCCGTTGCCGCGAACCGGGCCGTCGAGGCGTTGCAAGTTGCAATTCACCACGAAGATCAGGTTATCGAGACGCTCGCGCGATGCCAGGGTGATGGAACCGAGAGACTCGGGTTCGTCCATCTCGCCATCGCCCATGAATGCCCAAACCTTGCCGCCAGTCGTGGTTTTGAGTCCGCGATTTTCGAGGTACTTGATGAAGCGCGCGTGATAGATGGCCTGAATCGGGCCAAGGCCCATGGAGACGGTCGGGAATTCCCAGAAGTCTTCCATCAGCCACGGGTGAGGATAGGAAGACAAGCCACCGCCTGCTTTCAACTCACGGCGGAAGTTCTCCAGTTTCTGCTTGGGCATCCGGCCTTCCAGAAAGGCGCGGGAATAGATGCCAGGCGCAGCATGGCCCTGAAAGTAGACGATGTCGCGATCGCCGCTCTCGGTTCGGGCTTGCAGGAAGTGATTGAATGCGACTTCGTACAACGTCGCCGCCGAGGCGAAGGTCGAAATATGGCCGCCGATGCCTTCCTGGATTTTGTTGGCGCGCATGACCATGGCGAGCGCGTTCCAACGTACCAGGCTCTTAATACGCCGTTCCATTTCCTGGCTTCCCGGAAACGGAGGCTGGGTGCGCGAAGAGATGGTGTTCTGGTACGGCGTGGTGGCAGTGAACGGGAGATTGACTCCGGCCGCTCTCCGGGCGTGTAAAGCCAATTGCTGCAACAACCGTCCCGCCCGCTCCGGGCCTCCCTTGGAAAGCACATAGTCCAGAGAGTCGAGCCATTCCCGGGTTTCAAGTACCTCGATTCCATCCGTCTGCGTTTGAGCCACGTCTGCTTTCTCCCAGCTTTGAATGCGAATCTTTAATCATATTCAATTCTCGGATTTCTTGCAGAGAGTTCGCGCTATTTCGCTGCAAGCAGGCAGTTTTGGCGCGCAGCTTCGGAAGCAGGTCCCGGTGGTTCCTTTACAAAGCCGCCGGATTTTTCATGAGGGGCAAACGAAATAGAGCGAGATCAGGATCGTCGGATTGATTGTGGGCATCGATATGGCAGAATTTGGTTGAGGACAAACCCGCGGTGAAAGGGCGTCGGAGAAGGTTCCCAGACTTGCTTCGCGGCTCAGTGAGAGGAATTCCTTGATGTCGACGAACAACGTGGTGATCATTTCCAGTGAGCCGTTGCCACAAAAGGCCTGCAAGGTTTGTGGGAGGCCGGTTCAGTTTACGCGTAAAGCTTCCGGTGTCTGGGATCGCATCGAATACTGCAGTGCCGCTTGCCGAAGACTCGCAAGTTCGGCCCGGTCGAATGTGACGAAGGGAGAGGCCGTCCCGGCTTCCCGCATCGCCTGAGTTGTACCCTAGCAAGCAGAGTTGTTCGAGCTAGTTCACTTCGGCACAGATTGCCTCGGCCGTTAGGCGGCCCGAAAGTAACGCACCGTTGATCGAGGCGGTGCTTCTGTAGTCCCCACACACATAGATTCCGTCTTCTCGCAATTGCGTATTTGGGTCGGGAACGCGTGTTTGCTCGGGCAAGGCGTAGGGAATCCAATAAGATTTCAGCGGTTTCCACGCCTGCGTGTCCGGGCCAAACCATTCCCCAAGTTCTTCCATGATCTTTCCGACGTTCGCCCGGGCGTCCTGGTCGACGACGCTGACGGAGATCAAGTGACTTGCACCCGGCGCATAGGAGCGAGAGATCAGGCTCGGCACGCACACGCTGTTGATCATGCCCTGACTGGTTCCGTTTAGCAAAAGGATGGGCTCGTCCACCGGAGCACGGTCGGCCGCGAAGTAAAAGCACGTGGTCCCCTTGGGTCGGATTTCTGGAATCGACGGTACAAGAGTCGTTGCGCTCGAGAAATCAGTCGCTAAGACAGTAGCTTTCGCGAAGAACTTTTCTCCACTCTCCAAAGTGACCCCGCCCTTTATGATCCGTGCCACTTTCGCTCCAGTCCGGATGGTTTGGGGCGGTAAACCTGCCGCAAGCTGCCGGGGTAGAGCGCCCATTCCTTCCGCTGGCAGGGCGGCGTAGCCATCGCTGAACATGCGAAAGACAAACTGCAGCATGTGGTCGGAAGTAGAGAGCTGTCGTTCAAGGAAGATACCGCCAAAAAAAGGCTCAAAAAAGCCCGCGATCATGGAGTGCGAAAAGCCATACGCGCGAAGAAAATCGATGGATGAAGTCTCTTTGGAAGCGAAGATGTCGGCGACCGATCCTGCCGTGACTTGTTTTCGGAGTTGTGCGACGCGCATCTTGTCTTCAAAGGAACCGATGGATGAAAACAGAGTCGACAATGCTTGTCCCGGGCGGCGCCAAGGGTCGGCCACGCGCTCGAATTTTCCGTTGATCCGTACCAGCGCTCCGGGTTCGAAGGTGCCTAAACTCAAAGCATCGTAATCGAAGCATTTTTGCGCTTCAGGATAAGCAGTGAGGAGCACCTGAAATCCACGATCGAGTAGAAAACCATCAATCCGATCCGTTCGGACCCTTCCTCCGATATCATCGGAGGCCTCGAAAATGCAAACCGATCGGCCGGCGGCGATCAATTGCCGCGCGCAAGCCAATCCTGCCAAACCGCCTCCGACGATTAAAACGTCCGGATTTTGAACCGACTGCATTCCATCTGCTCCCTTTTGAACGTTTCACCTAGCCTCGGCGGCCTCTGCCAGCCGCTCTCTTCGATACTCGTCGCGAGTCAACTCGCCTAAAGCGACGATCAGCGACAAGATCATGGGGCCCAGAAAAATACCAATAAATCCGAATAGGTCGAGCGCCCCCAAGATCGAGAACATGATCAACAA
>Ga0335069_10000440_pt1 | contig 70754 bp, 64 predicted proteins | sample Lox_Sample_11_FD_206714 | JGI IMG/M metagenome (GOLD analysis project Ga0335069, IMG submission 206714) | Soil microbial communities from Loxahatchee National Wildlife Refuge, Florida, United States - Lox_Sample_1.1 | ecosystem: Environmental > Terrestrial > Soil > Wetlands | place: USA...
CTTCGAGCAGATCCCGTTTACTCGTCTTAAGCTCTGGATTTTCCGTCTTTCCTCACCAGACAGATACACAGCAGTATGCCGAGGAAGGTGAGGCAAAGCCCCACGTAGAAGGACGTAGGGACGTATCTGAAGACGACGGTATGTCTGCCTTTGGGCACCTGAACGGCCCTGAAGGCAAGATTTGCGCGGTATATCCTGGTTTCTTTGCCGTCCACATAGGCCCTCCACCCCGGATAATAGGTATCGCTCACGTAGAGAAAGGCATCCTGATTCGTATCACATGTGATGATCGACTTGTTGGGCTCGTACGAGACAAGCGTCATTTCCCCCTGAAGCGGTTGTTCTGCTGTGAGATATGGAATATGCTTATCCGTTATAACGAGTGTCTTTCTGAAATCAATGTCTTTGCTCTCTACCATTGTCTTTACTGTATCTTCAGTGGTATCCACCTTTCTGACCTTATCAAAGAGCAGGAATCTTCCAGGATACCTCTCGTATTCATAAAGGTAGGCCGCCTGGTCGCCCATGCCCTCTTTTGCAATCAGTTTGAAATCCTTGTTGTCCACCTCGTAGGAAATGATCACGTACTTAATACCCCCCATGTCAAGGAGCCTCTCCGCTTCCACTACATTCTTAAAGCACGAAAACATACGTAAGAAAGTATCCTGACTTTGAACCCGCATGACTTCCGATCCGCCGATAGCGTACAGGCCGTACATCGATGCATAGGGAGAACTCATACTGTTCTTGCCCAATACCACATTCTGGAACTGATACTCGGTTTTAACGGTAACGAAATACCTTTCAGTGCCGACGGGGGCAGGGATCTCTTTAACAACACCCTCTTTTGCTACAAACCATTTCCACGGAACAGAGCTGAAGAACCCGTAATTCGCAAGAAATAGGTCCGCAATACTCACGCAGAGAACAAAAGAGAGGAGAATCTTTCGAAACCCGCCTTTTTCGCTTTTCAAGTAAAGAAAAAGCGCCAGGCAAAACAGGAAAGAGAACAGCAGAAACCGTTTCAGATTGTGCAGGTTAAACCATATCTCGTTGTACAGAGGCGGCTTGAACCCGTGCGCCAGCAGGAAATTTTCCACAGAGGCGCCGTAAAAACTGCAATAGCCCCACAGGATAGCAAAAACCAAGCCTACATAGAGCGATACCTGGACCGTGCACTCTATCTTTCTGTCTCTATTCTCGAAATACGTTCTCAGTCGGTCCAGGCCGAAGGCCGTGCTCACAGAGATGCCGAAGAACAGCAGAAAGAGAAATTTTACCGGATAACGAATCGCGTTGAAAGGTGGAATTCTGCACAATAGCTTGTAGAGCGGAGTGTTGCCACCAAGGGCCAGTATCAGAGAAATAAGCATTATGAACGCAAAGAATATCCTGCGCTTGTCCCGACCCAAAAAAAAGAGGACGGAAAAACAGATGGGCATGAGTCCGACGTAAACGGTCTTCAGCCATGACTGATTTTGCCAATATTTTTCCATCGTTTGAAGGTAACCAAAGACATCAGGCAGAAAGAATTGAATGAAATCCTTCCAGCCAAAAGACCAGGTAACCACGTCCTGATACGGCAATCCGGAAGCGCGTATACTCTGGGTCTTGAGTTCATAGAAGGGCACCCATTGGGCCCCGGCAAGAAGGACGCACACGAGAAGCGTGATCCATAGGGCCTTTACCCCGTCGAGCCGGGATGGGCCACTTTCCAGCACGAACAGTTTCGGAAAAAAAGATATGAAGCACAGAACGATGACCGTCAACAGCACTATCTCGGGGGCGCCAGCGCAAAATTGAAAAACGAGGAATATGCCGGAAACGACTGCGTATTTCTTTCTCTTCGTCTCCACGTGTTTGAGGAAGAACAGGAGTATTGGAGAAAACCAGGCCACAGCAAAAAGATGAGGAAGAAGGTTATGGACCGAGACGAGATATCCCGACAGTATCAAAACCGTGCCGCCGAGAAAAGCCGACAATCGGGAAATTTTGATATAGCGCAAGAAGGCGTAGAACCCCACCCCCGTGAACAAGAAATGAAGTATGATAAGCCAGTTCCAGGCAACATTGAAGGGGAGGAGGAAGTAGATCAGATGAGGTGGATAGAATACGCCGGGTTGTAATGTGGCAAATAAAGGGATACCCGAGTAGTTATAAGGGTTCCAAAAGGGAAATATGAAACTCTTGACGAGATCGACCCAGAGGATCTTGGGGGGTATGAAGAACGGGGCAAGGTCCCTTTCGCTGAAAATGTTCTTTGACGATAAAAAAGGATAGAAATAGAGGAGAACTAAACCGCTGAAGCCGATAATCGGCAGAAATAGGTTACGCGCGTGATCGAGGAGCTCTTTGCTGAGTCGAACGGATTTGTAAAGACTGCGCAAGGCACCAGTAATTTTCGATCACCACGTCACCAGGTGGTGCACCTATTTGTGGTATCGCCCGAAACTGACGCACATGCGATAGAAGCGGGGGTTGTGGGTAAGGTCGCTGTCACATTGATCGACATGGTATACGTTGCCGCCCCCGGTATCTGCACCTGCACGCTGCTCCCGTCGGTGCCCGCGAGGGTCACCCCCTGGATGCTTGCAGCGCCGATTATATCGCCCATTGTATAGGGCGTGGTGGTTCCCTTTATGTTGTACTGGGCAAATAGTATGGCGCTCGACCCTCTCAACGCGCTCAAAATACCTTTGGCGGTGGCATCACCGGCGTCCTGTTTAATCTCCAGATATTTCGGTATTGCAACGGCGGCCAATATACCGATGATAATGATGACGATGATCAACTCTATCAAGGTAAAGCCCTTGCTATTCCCGATGGTATTCCTGAACGACCTCAAGGTGTATCCCTCCTCTCGTCTTTTGCCCATATTCGTCCACCTCTCCCCTTCAGTATGCAAACTTTATACCCTAAACAGTTCATGAGAGATACCCGCCCTCAAGCCGTTTATGATCTCCTTGCCACAATTCAAAATAAACTATAACAGCTATAAAAAACAATAAGATACAATTAACATCTACGAAATTGGTTCTATATATCGTCTCAACCATCTGTCAACTATATTACGTTTTGTAATTCAAAATAGCAACAAATTTTTGTAGCTTACTACAAAAATTGTAGGAGAGCCTCATCTCACGCCCATATCGATCTCATATTTCTTTACCCTGTACCACATGCTCCGTTCAGAAATGCCCAAAATCTTTGCCGCTTTTGCCTGTGATCCCTGTGTTTTCTTCAGGGCATCGATTATCATGCTCTTTTCCAGTTCCGAAATCGCATCATCCAGCGATTTGTCCGAATATGTGGTCTGACTCGCAAGTGAATAACCGCCCCTCAAATGAAGCGGAAGATCATCAACACTTATCACCTCGCCCTCACACATGATCACCGCCCTTCTCATGATGCCAATCAACTCCCGCACATTGCCTGGCCACGCATATTCGAGCAGGATGCCTCGCGCCTCATCCGAAACAGACATAATTTTACCCTTGTCTTTTTCGAGATTGTGCAGCACATAATCGATGAGAACCGCTATGTCCTCGCGTCTTTCCCGCAGGGGCGGTATCACTATATGTATCTGGGCCAGACGAAAGTACAGGTCTTCCCTGAATTTGCCCTCTTTTATCTGGGTCTCCATCACGCGGTTCGTGGTGGAGACAACCCGTATATCGACCTTATACGTTTTGGTTGAACCGAGGTGCTCAACCTCCTGCTTTTCCACGGCCCTCAGCAGCTTTGCCTGAAGGTACGGGGTCATCTCCCCTATTTCGTCGAGCACGATCGTTCCTCTGTCGGCCGCCTCGAATTTGCCCTGTTTCTGTTGAATGGCGCCGGTAAACGCACCCTTTTCATATCCGAAGAGCTCGCTCTCAAGCAGGTTGTCCGGTATGGAGGCACAGTTGACCACAACAAATTCGCCCGGTCGCCTGGATAACAGGTGTATAAGTTTCGCCGCTTCCTCTTTACCCACCCCCGTCTCACCGGTAACAAGCACCGGTAACCCTTTGTCGGCAACCTTTTTGATCTCCTTGAAGATGGTCTTCATCTGCTCCGATTTTCCTACAACGCCGTGAAATATGTGGCCTTCGAACTCCTTCTCTCTCAAGAACTCTACTTCCTTCTTGAGCTTTCGCATGCCGAGGACCCTCTTCAAAATGACCTTCAATTCGTCGAGAAGGATCGGCTTTATAAAAAAATCGGTGGCGCCCCTTTTTATGGCCTCAAGAGCGTTCTTCTTGGTTCCGTACGCCGTAATAATGAGGATGGGCACATCGCTTTTCTGCTTCAGGTCGCTCGTGGCCGAGAGTCCGTCCATACCCGGAAGGCTTATATCCATAATAACGAGGTCTGTAGCCGCATCGATCGCAGGGATCGCCTCTTCATAGGAGGTGAAAGAGCGCACTGAGTATTCTTCCCCCTTTAACGCCTCTTCCAGAAAAAATCTTACACCGGGGTCATCTTCGATAATCACTACGTGTTCATGCATAGTCTTGTCCTGGGTCCTTTTTTTTCAATATTACCAGAATTCCGTAAGAAGTCAATCCGTTCCTTCGAGCATGGAAGCGCTGTACATCTCCTTTCAGTTGACGTAAACGGGTGGTTTTGTTTCATGGACGCTCCTTAACGGCCTCTCCACCGTTCGTGTTCACGTGTCTCTCAAGCGGCAGTTCAATGATAAACGTGGTGCCTTCATCACCGCTCTCAACCCTTATGTCTCCTCCGTGCAATTTTATGTTCCTCATGGCGATAAAGAGACCGAAACCCTTCCCGCCCTTCCTTTTGGTGAAGAACGGCTTGAAGAGAGACCGCAAATTCTCCTCATCAATCTTCGAATGCCGGTTATAAATCGAGATGAAGAGATCCCCTTTTTCCTCCCGAATCCTTACGCTAATAAGGCCGTTCTCTTTTTCATAATAGGAAGCATTCTTAAGGATGTTGAAGATAACCTGATACATCTTGGTTCTGTCTAAAGTGCAGAGGAATTTGCGCTCCTTCTCAAACGTGCAGGTGAGGCCTTGCATCTCCTGGGACAGGCTGCGGATGGCCTCGTCAACAACATCGTTGAGATCGAACTCTTCAACCATCAGTTCATTGTCGTTAAGATCGAGCAGTTCTGTGGTAAAGATATCTATCTTCCGCGCCGCGTTGAGCATGGTGTCGAGGTACTGTCTCTGCGACTCATCAGTCGCTTTCTGCTTCAAAAGTTCGCTCATACCTGTAATGGTGGCAAGGGGATTTCTCACCTCATGGGCAACCATGAGCGACATATATCCGAGAGGTATGATGTAATCAAGGTTTTCAATACCGCTCAAAAGAACGTTTTTTTCACTTTCGTCTGCCTTGAGTCGTATATATTCTATGAGCCGGTCAATGACGCTATAGACCTCGATCATCTTGCCTCTCTTCTTCCTCATCTCCTCGAGCTTAACGTACTGCTCCGCCTTTCGCACCAGATCACTTATCGGTTGAGTCATGGCCCTCATAATAATGAAAGAGCAAAAGCCCGAGAAGAGACATGCGGTCCCAATCCATACCCATAGCATCCGCGTCTTCACCGGCGCCAGTATGTTGGAGCCGATGGCAAGCGAAAGAAGACTTGTGAGCAAAACAATAACAGGGACGATAGTCCTCAGATTATAATTGAGGTTACTCGGGTCTCTGAAAAATCCTTTCTTGCCCGATTTCATGAGATTTCTATTTCCCTCACCGTTTGGTTCCCCGGCATACTTGCGTTTTCCAAACATATGCTATCACCCTCCCCGTATCGCGCGCATCATGTCCCACCATGGCATGAAAATGGCGAGTGCGAGAAACAACACCATACACGCCAGACCTGCCGTAAGAATCGGCTCGATCCATGCTGAAAGCCGGTTGACCGAGTAGGTGACTTCTCTGTCGTAATGGACCGATACCTCGCGCAGCATCTCTTCCAGAGAACCCGTCTCCTCGCCCGTTGCAACGAGATGAATTACAAGGGGTGGAAATATCTTCGCGTCTTTCAGAGGTCTTGAAATGCCTCTGCCCTTTTCAATGCTGACCGCGATATCCCGAACCTTCTCCGCCACGTATTCATTGCCAACTGATCGGGAAACAATGTCGAGGGTCTTGATTATCGGGATACCGGCGCGTACCAGATTCTCCAGGATAAAAGCGAACCGGCCCATACAGATCTTCAGGACTATGTCGCCAATGAGAGGCACCGACAGTTTTAGCCGGTCGATCGCATAGGTGCCTGCGGCCGTCCTCTTATAGAAGACGAAGGCTGTGATGAGCGCAAGGGCCGTAATGATGGCCGTCATGGTATATTTCTGAAAAATGTCGTTTATGAGAAGCAGGATTTGAGTGGGGAGCGGAAGATCCAGCTTGGCGCTTCTGAAAATAGGCGCGAACTTAGGCACCACCACGTTGACAAGAATGACAAAGGCGATCGCAAGGGTCACGACCACGAATACGGGGTATCGCATGGCAGACTTGAGCATCTCCTTTGTCTTCATCTGAAATTCGAGTACACCGGAAAGTCGCTCCAGTACTTCATCGAGGTTGCCGCTTAGCTCGCCGGCCCGTACCATGCCTATATAGAGCTCGGAAAATATGCCCCTGTGCCTGGCCAGGGCATCAGAAAAAGTCTGGCCCCGGTCAATATCCTGAGTGACCTCCCTGATGGCCACCTTCAGCCGTTCGTTATTTGTTTGCTCTTCCAGGGCCTTAAGACCGGACACCATGGGAATGCCGGCGCGAATAACCGTCTGGAGCTGACGGGTGAAGAATATAAGGTCGTCGTGCTTGACTCTTTGAAAGCGAAGCAGAAAGGCATCGACTGCGAATCCAGCACTTTTCTGTTCCTTGGCATCAAGAGGGAAGAGTCCCATATTATCGAGCTGAAGCATGGCTTCTCTCCGACTGTTTGCCTCCAGGTTTCCCGTAATCAGAAGGCCCCTGTCATCCCGTGCTCTATATGCGAATGTGGTCATGATATGGTCGTTACACCTTATTTCCTAATCCCTGTCTCTTCCCAATCATCGTGGAATACTGAGCCCTTTCTGTACCCCTGCGTATTCTCGTCCTCGTCTGGTATCGCCGCATTCGCTTATGAGGTTCACGCTTCCTAATCCTCCTGCACCACGTTGAGGGCCTCTTCTATGGTTGTAACGCCGAAAAGCACCTTCATTACCGCGTCGTCTCTCATCACCCTCATGCCTTTTTCTCGCGCCTTCTTCTTTAGTACTTCACTGGGTACCTTGTTGACAATCAAATCCCTGAGCTCGTCATCGATAATGAGCACTTCGAAAATGCCGGTCCGTCCTCTGTATCCTTTGTATTTACAGGCGGGGCACCCTTTTCCTCTATACAGGAGCACGTCATCTTTGATCTGAAAGGTCTTGTGGATCGAAGGTGTCGGATAGTAGGACTCCTTGCACTCCGGACAGATCCTCCTGATCAACCTCTGCCCGATCACGCACGATACCGAGGAAGTGACGAGAAAAGGCTCAATACCCATTTCGACCAACCTCATGACTGCGCTCGGAGCGTCGTTAGTGTGAAGCGTAGACAGCACGAGGTGACCGGTAAGCGCCGAGTGGACGGCGATATTGGCCGTCTCTCTGTCCCTTATCTCGCCGACCATAATCACATCAGGGTCCTGTCTTAAGATGGACCTGAGACCGCTCTCGAAGGTGAGTCCGGCCCTGGGGTTCACCTGGGCCTGGGCAAGACCTTCCAGCGTATACTCGACCGGATCTTCTATGGTGATAATATTCTTCTCGGAAGAATTGATGTAATTCAGGATGGCATACAGGGTACTCGATTTACCGCTTCCGGTGGGTCCGGTTGAAAGGATAAAACCATAAGGCCTTTTCAACACATTCTTGATTTTCTCTTTGTCATCGCGGAGCAAACCGAGATTGTCTATACCATAAAGCGCGGTGCTCTTATCAAGGAGGCGGAGCACCACCTTTTCCCCGTGAATGGTAGGAAATGTAGAAACCCTGAGGCCGACCTCTTTGCTAACATCACGTATATTGAACCGCCCGTCCTGGGGAGTTCTCGTCTTTGCGATATCTATACCGGCAAGTATCTTGATCCTCGACACGATGGGCAGAAACATCTTCTTTTCCGGGCTCGGTATCTCCCTCAATTTTCCATCAACCCTCATCCTGATGCGCATCTGGTTCTTCGAGGGTTCAACGTGAATATCGCTCGCATTATCGGTCAATGCTTGCGCCAGAAGGCTGTTGACGAAACGAACAACGGGCTCTTCCTCTGCCAGATCCACCGATATACGTTCATCCTGGTCCAGGTCTTCCTGTTCATCTTTGACGAACGTAACTTCCTGCTGCCTGATTCTGTCAAGGGTCTCTTCAACGATGGTCTTTAATCCATAGTATTTTTCGAGCGCGAGCCTGAGATCATCCTCGGTGACAATGAGTGGCTCTATCTCCATCTTCACGATGCGGGCCACGTTATCCATAGCGTCTATGTCGAGAGGGTCTACCATGGCAAGCTTTAAGACATTATGACGTCTCATCACCGGTATCGCCATGGAATGCTTGGCCGTATCGGCCGAAACAAGTTTCAGCACGTCCTCGGGTATGGACAACTCATTGAGATTGACGATGGGGATACTCAGTTGTCTGCTCACCGTTTCTATAATTTCCTTTTCGGAAAGAAGTCCCAGTCGCACGATGATCTTTCCGAGCTTATCGCCATATTTCTTCTGCTCGGTCAGGGCCCTGAGCAGATCCTTTTCTGTGATCTTCTCTGCATCCAGGAGCAATTCGCCCAAGCGTTTCCGTTTGCCTGCCATTCAAGACCTCATCACAGTCAGCCCGCCGTGAGTGTGCGCATCCGTTTACCCTACTGCCCTGTCTTCTCTATATATCTCAATCTTTCCAGAACGTCTTTTCTTGCACCCGGCGATTTCACCGACGAAAGGTATTGTCTGTAGTACCGCGCCGCCTCTTCGTATTGACCGAGCCTGTCTTTGATCACCGCATATGACAGGAACAGATTGGGTTCCTTGATCTTCTTACTAAGGGGTATCTCAAGAAGCTTTGAGGCATCCTGGAGCCGTCCCTGACTTCTTAGAAGGGCGGAAAGATTGAGATAGGGCTCCACGCTGTCAGGCTCCAGTGCGATGGCTTTTCTGAAATATTCCTCGGCGAGTTTGCCCTCTTGATCCCTCATGACGATAAGCCCGATATTGTTATATGCCTTGGGATAATCGCTGTGGGATTCAAGTATTTTCTTAAAATAAAAGAGCGCCTCGGCCCGGTTGTCTTCCTGGATAGCTATGACGCCAAGATTATTGAGGGCTTCGGTATGGTCGGGTTGCTTCACCAGTATTTGTTTGTACAGGTCCTTGGCCTGTCTTAATCTGCCCGATTCCTGCGCATTTAACGCCTCATTATACAGGACATCGACGGCCCCTTCATCGGCCTTTCTTTCGACTGCTCTTACCGGATCGCTCGTCGTGACCTGCTTTTCATCCTGCTCCATAGTCTTTTCTTTTTTTGCCGGGGACGGAGAAATAGCCGTGCTACGCGTCTTAAGAATCTCTGCTTCGGCGGCGCCGGGAAGAGATCTTTTATGAGGCTTCATTAAGACCGGTGGCTCTCCCACCGGCTTTATTGACGCCACAATCGTTGTCGCGTGCTCACCCGCCTTTCCTTTCGCCTTTTGAACAGGTTGCAGCATCTGCGGCGCGGTGGAGGAAGGGGCCTCAGCCTTAATCGGCTTTGCGGCAGCTGAGGCAGCCACGGGCCTATCTACAGGCTTTAACCTCCGAGAATGTGACGTGTACAAATACATGACGACAGCCGCCACGCACACGAGAAGAGCAACGATATACAGAGGAATTCTCGATTTTCCGGCGTTATGAAGCGCCGGGTAAGAGGCTTCCCGGCCCTTCTTCTTCCTATCCTCCTCTGCCCTTTTCAGGGCATCCTGAATCACACTCATCAGTTGATTTCCTCGTAAATAACGCGCGGGGTCAAGAACACGACCAATTCACTTTTTGTATCGCTTGTTTCATTCACCTTGAAGAATTGCCCGATAACAGGGATCGACATGAGCCCCTTGGTGCCCGTGTCGGTATTCGACTTGATGCTCTTGATAAGCCCGCCGATGACTACGGTCTCTCCTTCTTTTACCTTCACGATCGTATCGACTTCTCGAACGTTAAGTATAGGCACTGTGGTGACACCCCCGGGCGCGACGACATCGCCTGTCCTTTCGGACATAATGGGATGTATGTTGAGGGTGATATTTCCCTTATCGTCTATCTGGGGCGTGACATCAAGGGTGAGTCCTTCATCGATGAATCTCGGTGTGTACGTGATGGTAGGGTTCGCACTGCCCGTGACGGCGGTCTGCTGCACATCGAAGTACACATCCTGAGTCGTAACCTTGATGATGGCCCGCTGATTATTGAGTGTCGATATTTTGGGGCTGGAGATCGTTTCCACTTTGCCGAAGATCTTCAAAAGATCGATGAAGGTGTTGTTAATATCCAGGTTTCCATTTCCGGCAAAGATACGGAAAAAGGGAGTGCCGGAGACCGCCGTGGTGGTACTGAGCGCGGGATCCGAGAACTGATTGAGTAACGCCTGCTGCCCTCTGAAGTTGAACTCTCCGATTCGTCCTTCAACCATCTTCCAGTTTACCCCCTGGCGTGAAGAATCATTAAGCAAAACTTCAACAATCTTTGCCTCTATCATAACCTGACGATGGATGACCCCTTCGGCCGCTTTGAGAAATGTGTCAATATCTTTCAGGATCCGGGGGTAATCCGTAACGATTATCATCATGGCCTGCTTGTTCACCACGAATTTACCGTCTTTAGAAAGCAGACCTTTTATGTTATCTTCCAGGCTTTTCCATATGTCGGAATCTGTTTCACTCCTTACTGACACCTGGGAGCCGTATGTGCTGCTTGTCGTAGTGGCAACGCCTGTTGTGGTGGTTGTGCCTCCGATCGTCCCCGGGGTGGCGTAAACATTGCTCGTTCCGGTCTTCTTAAGGGCTATATAATTCAGGCTGAACATCCTGGTTTCCACTTTCGGCCTGGAAACGTAGATCGTTCTGTTCTCAATTTTGTACGTAAAGCTCAATGGCTCAAGGATATACTCAAGCGCCTTGACAAGGGTGACATCCTTCAAGTCCACCGTGGCCGTGCCTTTCACGTCAGGCTCCACAACCACATTGTAATTTGCCTGTTTCCCAATGGCCCTGAGAATGTCTTTGACGTCGGCCTCCCGGAGCGAGAAAGAGAAGACCTCCTCCACCCTGGGCGTCTCCGTCCTTTTTTCTTTTTCTATCTGGAAAGAGACCGGGCTCGGTATCTCAGGGGGTTTAACCGTGGGACTTTTCTCCTTCGCCTGCTGAACATGGGCGCAGGAGCACAAGAAACAAACCATCGCCGCATAGATCCATAGTTTTCTCATTTGCCCTTCTCCATTGCCTTTGTTTTGGGTTCTTCCGGGGTCTGATCTTCGAAGGTCACGAGATCGAGAACTCTTTTGACGCCATTGCGAATGAGGATGACCTTGTCGCTCTCGATCTCCAGGACCTTTTCGTTCCCGACCATGTCGCCTTTTCTCACGATTTCGTGATCGATGATGGCGACCCTATCCTTTCCCTTTTCAAGAATAGCGAACAATCTGGCGGCAGGCGTGGTCTCCTTGCTTCTTTCTTCTTTAAGCTGAGGCAATACAAACGGGTTTCTGGCCCACCCCACTTTCAGTTTATCAAAATCGGGCTTAAGCGCCGGGGGTGCGACCTCAGGCTGATTTGGTTTCATTGTGGACTGCGCTGATGATGTTTGTACGGAAGAGAGTGGCGGTGGCGTGGTCGTCTGCCCTGGTGTGGCCTGCGCCTGTCCGGAAGCGGGCCGGACAGCCGGCGCAGGAACCGTCGTCTTTTTCTTTCCGGTGAAGAAAAAGATATATCCTGAAATAACCAATACGACAATCGCAAAAATCAAAACCGGTTTACTTACTTTCACCCTTTCTTCCTGTGAGCGCCTTAAAGTCGATAACAAATCTCCCCGTTACCTGAGGATACTCCTTTTCATCGTAACCGATACGCGCAGCCTCGATCCCCTTAAAGGCCGGTTTGTTTGAAAGCTCCTCGAGGAAACGGCCCATCTCGAGAAACCCTCCCTTAAGTCCCATCTCGAAGGTCGGATTTACGAGCCCTCCTTTCTGGGATACATCAAGGGAGCTATAGTAGCCGCTCAAACTCACAACGGCCATTCCTCTGTCTCTTGCCGATCTCGTAACATTTTTCATGTATTCGGGCATCCTGTCTATGGCAGGCGCCTGGCTCATGAACTCGTCGTACGACACCTGTAGACTCTTCTGGGAGCTCGCCTCGCTCACGAGGTCCTTCATATCCCGCTCCACTGTCTGCCTTTCATTCCTTATCGCGGTCAATTTGCCTTCCTTGCTCCTGGCAGATGAATTCACCGGCACATAGACGAGGACAACCCACGCTATGATGATGAGCACGGGCAATAAGAACCAGACATAGAGACTTCTAAAGTTCATGCTTCATGCACCTCGCCGCGATTATGAATTCCGTGATGGGCCTTCCCTTCATCCTGCCGTTTTCTTTTGCGACTATTTCCACATGATCAATGAAACCTGATTGTTTGAGAGACAAGACGAGATTAAATAGACTCAATTCAAGTGCATCAGGCTCTCCGAAAATAAACCCTCTGAGCGTGAGCGGATAATAATCGCCGACAGGTGTTCTCTTGAGCGGCTGGCTTGTAGAGCTTAAGAGGGCCCCCTGGGCCGGCTGCACGGATGAGGGGGTATTCTGCGTCTTTTGCGCTGACGAGGGCACGTCGGACTGGATATCACCGCCAAACTCGATGGATTTCAAATAGACGTCGCCCGGAATCCGCGATGAGAGATACTTCATGAGGGTGATGAAGGTAAGATCTTTCCTCTGAATCTCGTTCCTGATAAATGTTATATCGGACGTGTCGAGCACGTTGCTCGCCCTCGTACCTAATGTGCTCAAGCCCCGCTTCATAGTTTCAAGCGTCTTTCGCTCCATGTTTATTCGCGTATCAACGTTTCGTGAAGCGCCCCACATATAGAGAGAAACGAGAAAGAGGATTCCCGCAATGGCGATGGTCGCCATGGATATAGAGCGTCTCATGAGTCTGTCCTGCTCTCTCTTTCTTGCACCTTCCGGTAAAAGGTTGGGTAACACCTCCAGATTCATGCACAGGGTGTGTGCGGGTATGTATTTGTCTTCGATGCCCTGGATCGTTTCCAGGTAATTTACCTGCTCCACAAGCGTCTCTTCGAGTTTATCAAAGAACCGTGGTATTTTTGCGCCCCGCCCCGTTACGTATACGCCCGTAATGGGCTTTTCCGGATATCTCTGGTTATATACGCTGAATGTCCTTTGGACTTCACCGGCAAGGCGCTCAAAAGGGATTTTCATGATCTCGGAGAATTCCTCGTCGAAGCCCTTTTCACGTTTGTAGCGCTCAGCCTGATCAAAGCTCAGTTCCGGACCGCCGCTCATCAAGGCATCGGAAAAACTCTCGGACGCCGTTAATATCTCTCTCGCAAACATGAGTCTTCGACCGTTGGCGATGTAAAGGCCGGTCCGTTTTCCTCCCACGTCGATAACGGCAACCGATTTGTCGCCGATCTCTCCAAGTGCATAGACGTAGCCAAAAGCAATATCGGTAATGAGGGTAACTTCTGGAAAGCCCGCCCTCTGAAAAGTTGAAGCGATACGTTCAATCCAACCCTTTTGAGCGCCGACAAAGAGGACCTCATCTTTCATGACGCCTTTTTCTTCGATCTGGCCGAGCATGAGGTATTCATACACCATTCCGTCCAGTGAGGATGAGAGGGCCTTGGCCGATGCCCAATCCATTGCATCCTTCTGCTCCTTCTTTGGAAGGCGGGGAATAGTAAACGTTTTTTTGATAATATCGGGAGAGGAGAGGCCCACAACCGCTTCGACGTCGGCACCTTCTTTGGTCCGGATATCGGCAAGTATTAACTCGAGGTCTTCAAAATCGCCCTTATAGGGATAGTCACCCTGAGATGCAATGATACTTTTGCCCGCGGTTCCTTTGCATCTCACATACTTGATGCTGACCGTCCCGATATCGACGCCTAATATATCCAAATCGGCTTATCCTTTGGGGGCGAGGGCATTCGTAGAGTTTACCCCTGCTCTCCCTTTGCAACCCCTGGTAGAACTATAAAATTCAATATTTATGGATATTTGAGAAACTTTCTGAAAGTAGCTATTTAAGATTCTCATATATCCACAGAGAATTCCCATATTTATACGTAATTCTATATGGTTTCATTGAAACATGTCAATAACAAAATGGCGCCCGGAGAACAGGCGATGGTGAACGAATAAGCCGTGATTGGACATAACGCGCCGTAATTAAGATTTATAGATTTTCCCGGGGTCGTAGTCCGACACTTAACCGGCAGGGCCGTGATCAGTCAATCACTCAAGATTTCGAGGCGTAATAAGCGGAAGATCGGATACCACAACACAACGGTTAAGCTAAACGCCGGTTCGCTCCTTGCACGGTCTTTTACGTAGCCCAAAAAGGCATGCAAGCCCTGGGGCAAAAAGCCCCAGTGCTGCGGGCAGAGGTACCTCGGAAGCGCTCGCCTGAGTGGAAGTCTCCGCCGTGAACGTGCCTGTTTCACCTGCATCGAACCATTTCATCACGCCAAAAATGGCTGACTGGGTTTGATTAAATGTGTTGCCATTGTAAACTGTCGTCGTTATCTCCATAGAGTCCGTGGAAACGCCCGCCCCTGCTTTTGAAAGCGAAATCCACGCCTTTGAATCACCTGAGGCGGCCGCCGCGGGATCGTTTGAAGCGGCAAGTCCCAGAGAAATGGTATAGGGGATGGTGACAAAAACCCAGCCTGCAGTAGTGACCGTGAACGAACCGGTGAGCATTGCACTGCCCGAGCTATTGGCCGAGCCGATTCCATCGAGGTTTGAATGAGATACGGAGGAGATCAAAACAGAAGCGGCTGTCGCACCTTGCGCGTATGCATTCGATATGTTTACGGCACTTGACGATGAGACCCAACCAGGCTCAAGATCTGAAAACGTCCCATTTTCTCCGAGACTATTCGACGCTAACGCATTGGTTCCGGTAGTCTGGGAGCCTGTGGTCCAGTTAAGTCCCCAGGAGATATTGAACTGGCTTAAGTCAAGCGATGCGGTGCTATCAGCTATTGACGCGAGAGCCTGCGACTGAGCCACCACGAGGAGAATACCGATAAGCAGAACTCCGAAAAATACCCGACCTGTTTGCGTCTTCATTGGCTCCCTCTCAAGTAATTCCATATTCTCCCATCCGCCGACAGTCAGCTTCACCTTTGCAAGATGGAGGAAATAAGACTGTCTATACTTGTTATCCTACGGGCCGTATTCCTGTCAATGAGGTTTGTCACACTATTTCCGTGGATGTTGAATTTCGGAAACGTAGACGCTTTTCACTGTTTCGAAGATTGAAGGAAATGCGGAGTGAGCGACTTCCTCGCACAGCTTCAAATAGAGAATGTAATCTTAAACGGATTACTCCATAAGTTAATATAGAATTGCATGGTATACACCCCAGTGGGCGGGGCGCCTGAGAACTGGAGGGTATAGGTGTGGATAGACCCTTCGGCGTGAGATTGCGGGGATGCCAGGTAAAACGTCACGGATTTGTTTCCATTCCCAGCATAGATCCCATATGATGAATCGTAGCAACCAGAGGCTGGCGTTGGACCACATACAGGGTGTGACGGTAAGGCCGAGTTGTCAAAAATCAAAGTTGTATCTCGCATCATATTGATATAAACGGAGGGGCCACCTGTGATTATTGATACATCAATGCGGGATATCGTGAAGGTGTCTCTGTTGTTGGAGATCGTGGGGACATCCGTATTGTTGCCGTGAATCGTTGGTATGCTCGAACCATCAGGGACGAGGCTTATTGGATTGATGTAACGCCGAAAATTGGATAGTGCTACTGTCCTTGTTGCCACAGCGTTTGTCGCGGGGTATTTGGCCGTTACGGTAATCCGGTTATTCGGATGGTTGTACCTGAAGGAAAAAGTCCCTCCTGCAAAATTCAAATCGTGCTGCCCAGTTGGGTTGCTGAAAAAATTGTTGCTCGGATTGGTGGCGTCGCTTAACCCGTCAGACACATAGCGAATGGCGTATTCGACGCCTGCATTTGCAAGGTTCAGGGCGCGGTATGAGTCGGCCTGATACGAGAAACCCTTCTGCTTGCTGCCCATCATGGAGACAAAGGCCGTGCCAAGCACCGCTATCAATGTCATAGCAATGACGAGAACAATCAGAGAAATCCCCCGATTACTGAACAATATCTTCATAATCACCATTGAACGATCTGTTCGTATAATCATATGTCTGAGTGCAGAACAACCAAGGCCACCAGAAGCAGTTTAAGCCTATCGGATTCTTCGGTGACATGGTTTCCTGCATCGTGACCTTCATGGTACTGTCCTGCGGGTCCGTCAGTTCCAGCGTTATGTTCGCGTAGTCATTTAAGTGCTGGCCGCTGGTCGTCAAATTTACGACGAATCGAGTAACATTCCTCCCTATCACATTGTTCGCAGAGAGCGAGGGTACCCAAAACGGATCCGAAGTAGAGCGCGAAAACCGGTAAAGGTTGTTGCTGTTATCGCGCAGTATCAACACATACTGGTTCTTGTCCACCACATTAGTCGCGGATAGATCGGGCCTGTAAAAATAAAGGCTATTCACATAGAATGTCGAGTTTGTTACCCACTCCGCGTCCCGTAACTCCCTTGAGATTCTCTCCATGATGTACGATCCCTGCTGATAAAGCAGCCGTTGCTTGCTCGCAATGGTGTAGGTTTTTACCGCGCTGTCAATGAAAGAAAAGGTGAACACGGACAGGATGCCCAGTATCACGATCACTATGGTGATTTCTATTAAGGTAAATCCCTTACCGTACCGTAAACATTTCTCATGGTTCATGGTGCTTTGGGCCTTTTTGTCACGATAGTGGAGGCATCATAGACCGAACCATCCGGCATTATGGTGGACACAGTTATCTTCTTGTAGCCCACATCTGAGCCCGAGATACTAAGAGATAAATCTATGAAACTGGTGGTCCAGTTCCTTTGGTAGTTGGCCTCAGGTACATCGTTGTTTGGTGGATTAGTTGGAACCGCTATATTTGTGTAGGTATAGCTCGTCAACTCCTCCATCTTCTGCTCGGTATAAAACCTTGCCTTAACGTAGTAATCCGGCGCGGAAAAGTATTTCATGGCACTTGTAAAGGCGACAAACGAGGCGGGCAAAATGATAGCGCCGACCACGATAAAAATGATGAGTTCTATAAGGGTAAAACCTCTGCTTTGCCCTCTGCTCATTGCACTATCCCTGTGACAGCGAGGATGGTTACTGCCCTGTCCGGGCTCGACCCTTTGCCAATATTGATGGAAGCGACGCCGGCTGTCCCAAACGTTGGTTCCCCAAGGGTATTAAAAATCAATACATTGCCCGATAGATTAGTACTTCTTATGGTGACACCATCCGGCAGGCTCTTCTGTTCGATGAGGTTCACACCTTCACGCAGGCTGTAAGAGCTTGTACCCGTCGAAAATATTATATTTTGCTGGTTGCCCGTGCCCATGGCCCGCGTCTGTACATACTGGATATCGGCGATAAGCTGGTCGGCCGCGATTGTCGATCTGTCCTGATCGCTTATCTGAATGCTCACAACCGCGGCACCGGCAAGCAGTGCGAGCGCCGCAATTACAATAATGAGTTCGACGGAGGTAAAACCGTTTCGAGAACCTTTCACTATTTCACGACATTTCCTTCGCATGACTACCGGAATAGATTATATTTTACAATTGTGAAGAAGGCCTTGATGCCATCCCGCCAGGTGATCTTCTTGCCTTCTTCGTAGCCTCGCCCGTAGTAGGAAATAGGTATTTCGTAAATCCGGCACTTCTTCTTTGCGATCTTGGCGGTTATCTCCGGTTCAAAGCCGAACCTGTTCGACTCTATGGTAATGCCGTTCAACGCCTCGCGCGTGAACACCTTGTATCCCGTTTCCATATCAGTAAGATTGAGATTCGCGAACACGTTCGAGATGAGCGTAACCAGATAGTTTCCCAGGTAATGCCAGAAGTAGAATACCCGATGGGGACCGCCAAGAAACCGCGAGCCGTAAACCACATCGGCCTTTCCCTCGAGAATTGGCTCGAGCAGCTTTGGGTAATCCCTCGGATCGTATTCAAGGTCGGCGTCCTGTATGATGATGATATCGCCCTGCGCTCGGGCAATGCCGGTTCTTATAGCCGCACCCTTTCCCTGGTTTGCATCATGAAAGATCGTGCTCAAGCCTTCCTGTTTCAATCCTTTCAGATATTCACGCGTGCCGTCTGTGGAGGAGTCGTCCACTACGATAATCTCCTTATCATACGGTGTGCTGCTGACAGCTGCGATAATTGCGTCAATAAAATTGATCTCGTTATAAGCGGGAATAATGATCGATAAGAGCACTCGCGCATCTCCTGTTTCTGTTTAATTATACTTACACCGCTCGTCTTTGCAATAAAAACCTAAAGGAGCCGCGGGGTTTCATCCAAATTATAGTACAAACTGCGAAAAAAAATAGTGTCGTAAATTACAAAAAAATGTGTCATATTGGTACACAGATGGAAATTCCGTATCTTGAATACTTCGGCTTGACGGAAAAGCCTTTCGGCATGTCGCCGGACCCCGCATTCTATTTTGAGTCAGAGGAACACAAGAAGGCCTTCGATTACCTCACATTTTTCACCTCGCAGCAGGAGGGTTTTGCACTGATTTACGGGGATGTGGGCTCGGGTAAGACGACCATTTCCCGTATCTTTCTCAACTCGCTCGATCGGGAGGCTTACAACACAGCGCTCATCCTGAACCCCGTAACCGACGAAACCGAATTTATGAAAGAGTTGCTCAAGGAGTTCTCAATCCAATATGAGCCGCATACCAAGAAAGAACTCTACGACACGCTGAGACACTTCTTGCTTGAAGAATTTCAAAAAGGAAAAGAAAACATTCTGATCATCGACGAGGCGCAACTGCTCTCCTACGAAATGCTCGAATTCATCAGGCTTCTGTCAAACATCGAGACTGACAAACGAAAGATACTCCACACTGTGTTCTTCGCCCAGCCTGAGTTTCTGGACCGGCTGAAAGACCCCGGTTTGAGACACCTTGCTCAGAGGATCACCGTGACCTACGGCATACGACCGCTCACGTACCACGAGGTGAAATCGTACATCAATTACCGGCTCTTTAAAGCCGGCTCCAGGGGACCCCTCGAATTCCAGGACAGGGCGGTCAGATTGATACACATGGCATCAAAGGGTTACCCGCGCCTCATCAACTATATCTGCGACCGGTGTCTGCTTGTGCTCTATGCCGCCTCCGCGCACACGGTCGACACCAGCGTGGTATCGAAGGTACTAATCGAAGAGAGTATCCCTCTTGCCTCCGTAAAAAAAACATGGCGTGAGAAGAGCATGCGGATCTATCCCTTAGCCGGAGGCGCCGCACTACTCGTGATCCTGGGTATGGCGGGCTACCACTTTTTCCTGCCGGACTCCCATAGACACTTCCTCACAGGTGCAAAGACGCCTTCGCAGATGTCGGCAGCGCCGAAATCTGAAGCGCAGGATAATTCGTATGCTCAAAACAATGGGCAGACAGGCGCGTATGCGACAGGGATGGCTTCAGGCGGGGCTTCATCCGGCTCAGGGAATATAGAAATCCCTCTGCGTAAGGTCGTCGTAAATACCGAGGCGGCCAATGTGAGACTGAGTCCGGACACGAACTCCCAGCGAATCGGGACCATCATGAAAGGGGCTATCCTTCCGGTCTTTGCCGAACAAATCGACAAGAACAATCTCAAATGGTACAGGATCGTTCTCTACGAGGGAACAGAGGGCTGGATAGCATCAACGGTAGTTGAGGCCGACTAAAGTCCAGGCAATCGCGAAATTTGAACAATGAAAACGGCCGTCCGTCTCACTTACTCGCAAGCGTGACGTCAGAGCCAGTCAGGGATGTCTCGTCTAGACGTACCACATCTCTGCTTCGAAGGTCTCGGAGGGAACGCTGATGGAGAGATATCCTCTTTTTGGAATTCTGTCCACGATCATGTCCCTGACTTTGAGGGAAAGCCAGACGTTTAATTTGTCCTTCCTTGAAACTCCGAGCGCGTCAAATGGTACCATAACTTCGAGGTTTTCAGTAAACGCGGCACGAACGGGCAATCCGGTCTCAGTTACGCCCGTTTTGAGGTGATAGAGAATCTTGTGATCCGTCCTGGCCATGATGTTGATCTCAAAAGAGAGATCGGCCATGTCGCTCACAAACGTTTTGTCGATATCGAGTCTCAAAAAAAGATTGCTTTCATCAAATCCATAATAACACCCTTTTATCAGTGACACCGTCTCGTGCATGGCCACCCCGTGGCCCCTTCCTTCGAGATAACCGGCGCCTATCCACTCGAAGTAATTCGTCACACGACCATCTATCTGGGGATGAATGAAATTGATGGGCTCCCTTGTGGGTCTGGTTTCACGGTCCTCCACTATAATCGGTATACTCAAGATTTCCGGAGGCTGTTTATTAAGAAACCGGTATACATTGGAAAGGTTCTCCCTGAACAGGAAATCAAAAATCTCATCATTCTCGGAAGAATGCTCATCGCCGTACCACCAGAACCAATCACTCCCTTCAGCTATATAGATCGATTCCCACGCCTTGGCATTGCTGTGACCCGGGTCTTCGGCATCCAGGAAATCCCTTGTCTCGGCAAGCTCGGTCCAGCCGGCGTTGTCCTCGCTATGGCCGATCCATATGGAAAAATTATGACCGATCCAGGAACCGGCAAAGCAATGATGAAGCTCGCCAAATTCCCTGCAATGACTGAGATAGTCCGAAATCGTAGTGGGGACGATGCCTGAGTCAGAAAGGATGCCTTCGTAGAGATACTTCAGGAAATCCCTTCCATCGTTCTTGTAGTTCTCCCAGGCGTTTTCACCATCCATGGCTATCGTGATCAAGGGCTCTCTGATTTTACCCCGCAGGGAATCACGAACTGTTCTTATCCTTCTTAAGCAATCTGAGGCCGCATCTTTTGCATCCATCCGCGAATAATGGAACGATATGAGGTCAGATAAGGACTGATCCCGAAAGATCACTTGAATCTCTTTCTCTCTTCTTTCGTACCGATAGGGTTTGTAAAGGATTTCGGGGTTGGACAAAAACCCGTTTCCGTCCCGTCGTGATCCCCAGTTTAAGCTTTCAAAAAGGATGTCCTCATCTGTGGCGAGCCATTTCACATCGTGATCCATATAGAGCGCCAGCGCATCATCGCTGACCGAGCCCTCGGGAGGCCAGACACCACGTGGCTTGTTTCCAAAGATTTCTTTGAAGAGAGTTAGAGCGTCTCCTATCTGTCGGGACGCATCGTCCGGCCTTGCGAAGGGCCGATCCGGAAGCGCTACGTTCGGCATGGACTCTTTCGCCGACCTGCTGTCGATAAGAAGAGGGATTATCGGATGATAAAATGGCGAGGTTGAAAGCTCGATCTGACCGCTTAACGCAAGTTCCCTGTAAAGAGGGATAATACTCTTCAGAATCATCTTCTGCACGCCGACAAGGGTCTTTTTGTCATCCTCGCTGAAGAGTCGTCCCTTGGACTTCAAGTACTTCAAATCATCGTGGAGCTCAAAGAACGTCGGGTCGATCCAGGCGAGAAAGAAGAACATCTGAATGTCCCTCAATTCTTCGTCGGTGAAATAACCCACTATTTTGTCCATCCCGTCCTTGGGATAGTAGAACCCTCTTTTTCTCAGGAGCTCATAATATCGCGGGAAGGGTCGAATCATATTGTCCCAGTTCGCGTTGAAAAAGTTGGTGAGGATAAAAATTTTGTCCGAGGCGGTTAGATCTTTGGGCTCTTTATTGAAGACGGAGACATAGGAGTCATTTACCTCAAGGTTCTCGTAATCAAAAAGCTGCGCGAGAAGGGAGGGCACCAGGTTGAAATTCTGTCTCATCGCGGGAAATTCTTTGACTATTGCCGCCATATCGTAATAGTCCTTGGTTCCATGCAGCAATACCCAGGGCAGAAGGTATTCTCCCGTGAAGAGATTCTTGTAGTAGGGCTGATGCATGTGCCAGAGGAATGATATGTAAACCGGTTCCATACGTATTAATTATCGCCTATTGACGCTATTTATTAAAGTCTATTCAACTTCAATATGGGTAAGCGCAATCTCTTCACCTATTGTAATGAGACCCACGGTCCCCGGATGCGAATAGCTTCCCCTGAAGCTTCCCGGATTGAATAAGAAGACGTCGCCTTTTCTTTTCATAAAAGGGACATGAGAATGGCCGAAAATAATCACGTCTACGTCTTGAAATTCCCTGAACACCCTCTCCTCAATCCCCTGGGGAGACCCGTTTCCGTGCATCACGCCGATCTTTCTACCTGCTATCTCTTCTATCCTTCTGGCCGGAAGAAGCCGTTGCAGTTCGTAATCATCCATGTTGCCTTTTACCGCCTTAAGTTCCCAGTTGGAAAGATAATCATACACCGGGGGCGCCGTTATATCGCCCGCATGAATGATCATCTGAACATCCTGGAACGCGGTCCTCATTGTCTTCCTGAAATGGTCGGTGACATGGGTGAGATGTGTGTCGGAGAGTACACCTATCTTCATGTTACCGGAGATAGTAAACAAAATTGAGGTCTCTGTCAATGCAAAGAAAGAACACAGTGGAGTGCACAGGCAGGGCTCTGTCCGGCCCACGCCGATTTTCATTCCTGTCCGGTTTTTCATCCTGCGCGATTATTGCGCCCTTAAGCGCGTGAGGAGCCCCTCAGTGACCACCCGCTAAACTCACGCCCGCGCATTGACTTCCCAGGGAAGCAATGGTACATTACCTGATGGAAATATTGAGGAAAACAACTTCAAAATTCAATGTCTACATAATGAAAGAATTGGCCACCATCCTCCTTCTTTCAATGGGCATCCTCACCTTCATTCTCATACTCGGTCGCCTCGGCAAAATGGCCGATTTCGTTATCAACAAGGGGGTAGGGATCAGCGATATTCTCCTCCTCATCCTGTACTCCACCCCCCTCTATCTTTCATTCACGCTCCCCATGGCCTTTCTTCTCTCTGTGATTGTTGTGTTGGGAAGACTCTCCACAGAAAACGAAATCCTTATTCTCAAGGCAAGCGGCGTGGATTTGAAGCGCCTTTTCGTGCCGATCACAACGCTCGGAGCTCTCATAACCGTCTGCGCCCTCCTCAACGCAAACCTGCTTTTACCCAAGAGCGGGGAACTCTTCAGAAATACATTCTTCGACGTATTGAAGAAAGGCATATCCGTCGAAGATAAAGAGGGTATCTTTAACGATACCATACGGGGAATTGTCATATATGTGGACAAGGTCGACACGGAAAAAAGGATACTTTCAGGGGTCGTGGTTTCTGATGAGAGAGACAAACAGATCAAGCAGACCATATCCGCGCAAAAAGGATATATAAATGTGGACCCGGACACCCTTGATCTGTACTTCGCCCTTGAAAACGGGAACCTTCACCGATGGGAAAAATCGACCGATACTTACAGAAACGTGAGCTTCAACAACTATACCTTTTCCATGAACCTCTCGGAGATGATCCCCAAGGTGGGAGAACTGAGAAAGAAACCTTACGAGATGAACAGGGCCGAGTTGAAAAAGACCCTGGCCGACTCGGAGAACGACAGCAAGCGGTATGACACGCTGCTCGATGTATACAATGTCAAGGGTTCCCTGCCCTTCGCCTCTGTTGCGTTTATCTTTCTCACGGTCCCGCTTGGGGTCAAAAGAAAGGTCGAGGGCAAGCTTTCGGGCATGCTCTATAGCCTCTTGCTCTTTTTGTTCTATTACCTGCTCATGGCGGTGGCGGAAAATGTCGGCATGACCATTCACCTGCCCGTGATCCTCACTTCCTTTCTCCCCAATCTCACCATTGCGGCAATGGGCATCTACCTCATGAGAAACTTAAATGAAGAAGAATACGCCACCGTGTGGCAAAGACTAAAATATCTGTGGGCGCACTCAATTGAAAAGACTCAATAAATATCTCATTATCAGTGCGGCAAAGATCTTATTGATTGCCGAGCTTGCCGGCGTCATCATGTTTCTGACCATCGAATTCTTTGATAAGATGGATATCTTTACGTCATCTATCAAGATCTTTGCGGTAAGTGTAGTCTATCTTATGCTCATGCTGCCTTTCTATGTCCATGCGATTCTCCCTTTTTCCTTCCTCATTGCAATGCTCATCATGCTCATCCTCATGATCAGAGGAAATGAAATGATTATTGCGCGGACTTCGGGCATCAGTACGCTTTCGCTCATGAAGCCGCTACTTGCTTTTTCCATGGTCCTTGTAGTCTTCTCGTTCGTACTCTCAGAGTGGATCATCCCCTTCACTTCAGGCGCTTCTGACTATCTACTCAGGGTAAAGATACGTGGAGGAGAATCACAAGTATTCTTCAAGAACGATAAGATATGGTTCAAAAAGAATAACGTGATATGCAACATAGACTATTTTGATGCAAAGAGCGACACGATAAAGGGACTTACGGTCCTGGAACTTTCCGACACCTTCGCCATAAAAAAACGATACGATGCCGAGCAGGGCACATTCAAAGACGGCTCCTGGTATTTCACGCATGTTGCCGAGCGCACGTTCGACGGAAACGGGATTATTGCAAAAAAGACCTACGCCGAGTTTAAGGACTTAATCGAGGAGCCCCCGTCGTTTTTTAAAATTGCCAATAAAGATCCGGAGAACATGGGCTACGGGGAACTTGCCCGCTACATAGAGAAGCTGAAAAGTGACGGGCACAACATCAGGAGATATCTTGTGGACCTTTACAACAAGGTGGCCTTTCCGTTTGCCAATCTCATCATGGTATTTGCCGCCTTTTCGGTCGGTCTCAGGTACATGAAGACAAAGCATGTGTCCGTGGGCGTGCTCTCCGGTATCATGCTCGGCGCGTGCTACTGGGGTGTACACTTTCTGTCACTTGCGTTCGGTTACGGCGAGACCTTCCCCCCCCTGTTTGCCGCCTGGCTTTCGAATTGTCTCTTTATCGCGGCAGGCATAATTGGCATCGTAACGTTAAGGACATAGATTTAAAATGAGCCATATGATACAATTTTCGCAGCGTTCAACAGAAAGGAGTAAGTGAAGTGAGGGCGTATCTTGACATAGAAACCGATAGGGCCGGCAATATTTGTGTATTTGGCGTGTCTATCGAGAACAACGGTTTTCTCCAGTGGTATGGAGACGATATTAAGAGTGGCAGTATCGAACGGCAGCTGAGCAACGTAAAGACTATTGTGACCTTTAACGGTGACGGGTTTGATCTCCCGCGAATCAAGCAGTGTTTGAATATCGATCTTCAGGCAAATTGCGTGTCCAGAGACCTCTTCAAGGAAAAGAAAAAGCTCGGCATCAGGGGCGGGCTCAAAGACCTTGAAAAGATGTTCGGCATTGAACGGAAAACGGACGGCATGAACGGGTATAAAGCCATGTGGCTCTGGGAGAAGTATAAGAATTTCGGCAATCGCGACGCGCTTAATCTTCTGCTCGAATACAACAAGGAAGACGTCATAAACCTCATACGGCTCGAAGAGATACTGGAGAGCCTCAGGGAGGAATGACGTTCACAGAACCTTTTGAGTTAGCCTCCGTATCCAACAAGATAAGCGGACTCATGGTTTTCCCGGAGGGCACGGGAAAGTTTCGCTGCGTCATACTCTCACACGGGCTTATCAGCTCAAAGGAAAGCTCAAAGTACGTAGCCCTCTCCGAGAGATTCGCCGAGGCAGGCGTTGCCACGTGCAGATTCGATTACCACGGCTGCGGCGAAAGCGGAGGTAAGATCGGACAGACAACGCTTACCATCCGCCTTGACAATCTTAGCCGCGTCGCGGATTACGTGCTCCATCACAACAAAATCAATCCTGAAAAGATCGGAATAATCGGAAGCAGTTTCGGGGCCACCTCAGCACTTATCAAGGCAGCGCGAGACGCGCGGATACGGTGTGTCTCCCTCTGGGCGACCCCTTATCTTCTTGAAAAAGAGGGAGATGGCAGCATTGATGGCATCCCGTTTCAAGATGACATATATACCGACTTTGCGCGCTATGACGTGCTTGAAGAGGCAAGAAAGGTCAGCCGTGCCCTCGTCATTCACGGGGAGGTGGACGAAACTGTACCCTGCGCTGAAGGGCAACGAATCTATGAGAATCTTAGAGAACCTAAGGGCATAGAAATCGTGAAGGGAGGAGATCACGTATTCTCCAATCCAGCGCACAGAGACAGGGTAATCAATCTCGCTCTGGATTGGTTCGATACCTATCTCCCCGCATAAGCCGGATCTGAGCGCGTCCATGCGCAGAGTGTGCTCGAAGCTTTAAATTGTATCCTAATATCGGGCGAACGGACTCACGGTTATTTTACGGTTCGCTGTCCTTTTTCTTTTCACCCATTGATTTCAGCCGGTCTCTGATCAGGTCTCCGACCACATTGCTCAGTCCGATGCCGAGCGCCAGGGACAGAATCAGAATGATCCCTCCGAACATGATGAGAAAACTGGCGGTAACGATATTATTCCCCAGGCCCATGTATTCAAAGACGATGCCGAACGTGATGACGATCAGGAGAATCCGCACGCCTCTTGCAATAAAATCACCGTAAGTGATTCGAGCGTTCTTGCTCGTCAGATAGATCACTCTGCCGATGAAATTGCTGAAAATAATGCCGATGATAACGATGACGAGAGAGACAATAATACTGGGAAGCGCCGCTGAAATGCGAGAGGCATAGTCGGAGAATTGAGAAATGCTGGCAAGATTCAGACTGGCCGATAGAAAGAAGACGATGAAGATCCAGTATACGATCTTGCTCACGATCAGGGAAGGTGGGGTCTTCACGCCGCCTTTTTCCAGAAAGTTGATGATTCCCGCTTCCTCAGCCCACTTATCAAAACGGAACAGTACGAGTAGCTTGCTCAGGATCTTCTTCACGAGCCAGCTGAAGACAAACCCGATGAGCATGATGAAGACCATGACGAGGATGCTTTGATAGACATCCTGGAAATAGTCCCAAAGGTCGAGAAACATGTCCTGGAAAAACTTCAGAATAGCTTGCACGGAAAAATCTTATTCAAAGTGGGTTTGCATGTCAATGGAAATCCTCATATTTATTTTTGGTATTTTTTTATTGACATTCTCCTTTGATTCGTTTAGGAAATTGTAAAAAGAAAGGAGGGAAGAAAGATGCCTGCTAAAGTTGATCAAGATGCCTGCACCGGATGTGGCGCCTGCGCTGAGATATGTCCTGCCGATGCCATCTCCGTGGATGAAACAGCAAAAGTTGATCCCGAGCTCTGCACAGAATGTGGTGCCTGTGTAGAAGAATGCCCGGTAGAAGCTATTAGTCTGGAAGAGTAATCAGGCTTTTGAAAATATAAAAGGATGGGTCCTTAACCCATCCTTTTATGTGCCTTTTGTCTACGTTCCCTTTTTAGAAGCTTTTCGCAACAATCTCCGAGAGATCGAGTGCCTTCATGGTTTCGGTCTTTTCTTTATCTTTTATGGCATCTTCCATCATGATGAGGCAATAGGGGCACGCCGTGACCACGGTGTTGGCTTCAAGCGCAATGGCTTCGTCGATCCGCGCATGGTTGATCCTCTTATGGTGTTCTTCCATCCATATCCTGCCTCCGCCGCCGCCGCAGCAAAAACTCCTGTCATGGTTTCTCCCCATTTCGACATATGGCCCCTTGCTCACCCTGTCGACAACATTTCTCGGCGCTTCAAAGACGCCGTTCACCCTCCCGAGATAGCAGGGGTCGTGGAACGTGATCGTCCCTTCGATTGAGGGGTTGAGCGTGAGTTTGCCTTCTTTTACCAGCTTCCAGATGAATTCCGACTGATGGTAGACCTCGAAATTGCCTCCTATTTGCGGATATTCATTCTTCAGGGTGTGATAGCAGTGAGGGCAGGTTGTGATGATCTTCTTGACGCCCATTTCGTTGAGGAGCTCAACATTACCCTGCGCGAGTCCGAGGTAAAGCTCTTCATTCCCGCACCTTCGGGCAGGGTCGCCGCAGCAGGTCTCTTCCTGACCGAGAATGCCGAAGGAGACGCCGGCCTTGTTGAGGATCGAAGAAAATGATTTCGCGACCTTTCTGTTCCTGTCGTCGAGGGATGCCACGCACCCTACCCAGTAGAGATATTCTGCCTCTTGTTCGGCGAGATTCTTCACCCCGAGGTCGGCTATCCATTCGGTCCTCTGTCTTTTGCCCATACCATAGGGGTCTGTCTTCTGCTGGAGATTCTTGAAAAGGAGCCTTGTTTCGGAGGTCGTCTTGCTCAGGGTGAGGGTGAGATATCTTCTCATCTCAATGTTCTTGTCAAAGGTCGGTATAGAAATGGGACAGTTGACCTGACATGCGAGACAGGCCGTGCATGACCAGAGTGTCTCCTCCTGGATAACCTTATCGATGAGGCCTTCCTCGTTCTTAACACCCTTGGCCTTTCTCTCCCATTCGGCTTTTAAATCCTGAATCAACTGCTTTGGAGAAAGCGGCTTTTCCGTGTTGTAGGCGGGACAAAGGTCCTGACACCGGCCGCACCTCGTACAGGCATCGAGATCGAAGATCTGGCTCCGCGTGAACCCTTCGATGCTGTTCACGCCGAATTCTTCGGCAGTCTCAAAATCGGCGATAGGCTGGATCGCGCCTCTCGGGGTCAAGCCTCCCGGAACATCTGTGATTCCCCTGAACATCATGTTCAGCGAGGAGGTAATGATGTGAAGCAGCTTTGAATAGGCGATATAGACGATGAGTCCGAAGGAAAGGATCATGTGGACGTACCAGAGCACCCGGTGCGTGACCATAATGCCCTCCTTGGAACCCGTGAAAATGCCGGCCACGGACCAGCCCACAAAACTCCAGACTTCATAAGCCGGTCGCGTCGCCGCTATCCTCGCGCCTTCTACAAGAAACCCTGTGACAAGCACCACGAGAATCCAGAGAAGGACGAGGGCGTCTTCAGCTCTGCTGTCGAGCCTTGTCGGCTTTCTCACATATCGTCTCCATGCGGCGAAGAGTACGCCGACGATGGCCATGAGCCCTGCAACTTCCAGGATGAACGAAAACGTGAGATAGAAATCTCCGATAAGGTATTTGATGTTGAAAACGGGTTGGAAGAAATCATCCTGAAAGGCCACGAGAGCGGTACCGAAGGCGAGGATGAGAAATCCCCAGAACAGAAAAAGGTGCATGATGCCGGGATAGGATTCCCTGAGGATTGATTTGTGGAAGATTCCGTTAACTATATAATATCCTATGCGTTTTCCTAAACCCCTGGTGAAATTGATCGGCGAGGGTTTCCCGATCTTCCACATTTTGTATCGCTGAACGATGCCCATAATCAAAAGATAGATTGTTATCGCGGCGAGTATGTAAGTAATTATCCTCGCATACGGCCCCGCGTTCCAAAGGACCTCTCTTCCGATCTCCATTACAAACCTCCAAGGCTTTTTGTCATAATTTTATCTGTATAAACAAAGTAAAATCAATAAAAATGTGATTAATTTCACTTTTTAAGTGTGACGCAGGTCTTACCTTTGCTGAACGCAAGGTTCAGGCGAGCAAAAAGACGGTCACAACCTGCAAATTTATGAACTTTTTCGGAATATTATACTTGACATACCTAAACCCCTGTGCTATAGTTTTAGTAGAAAGGAGATATAACAATGGGACAGTCAATTATAAACTCCAAGCATTTCAGTGATGAACAAGCCGCTTATGATTTCATCGAAGAAAGACTGTGGCCTGAAGGCCCTGTATGTCCTCATTGTGGCGATAAAGATCATATCGGTAAGATGAATGGTAAAAGCCATAGGATCGGCATGTATAAATGCTACGCATGCTATCAGCCTTTTACGGTAAAGGTCGGTACGATCTTTGAAGACAGTCATGTGCCTATGCATCAATGGCTTCAGGCAATCTATCTTGTATGTTCCTCGAAGAAGGGTATAAGTTCGAATCAGCTTCATAGAACCCTGGATGTCACTCTTAAAACCGCATGGTTTATGTCGCACCGTATACGGATGGCTATGAATCAGGAACCAAGTGGCCCCTTTGGTGGAATAGTCGAAGGCGATGAAACTTTCATAGGCGGTAAGTTGCGCATAGGTCCGCTTTCCGACAAGCCGGGAAAACGCCCCAAAGACAGACCTTCTCATACCGCGAACAAGGCCCCCGTATTCTCTCTTGTACAACGTGGCGGATCTGTGAAGTCCTATCATGTTGAGAAAGTCACCGCAAAGAATCTTAGGCCGATAGTAGACAAAATGGTCACTAAGGACGCTCATTTTATGACCGACACTTCTACTGTTTTGGATAGTGTTGGTTTTGACCGCAAGCATTCCAAGGTATACCGTTGAAGGGTATTTCTCGATCCTCAAGAGAGGCATCAATGGCGTATACCATCATTGCGATGAAAAGCATCTTCACAGATACCTTGCTGAGTTCGATTTCAGGTATAATAATAGAGTGGCTAGGGGTGTTGATGATCTTAACAGGGCAGACAACTGTCTGCGAGGCGTTGTCGGTAAACGATTGACCTATACGACGTCTCACTGAGGGAGGAAGAAAGAGCAAATATGCCAAAAAGAAAAAAGCCGAAACTGAGCGCGAAGAAGCAACATGCCCTCTTTTTGGAGACTGCAAAAGCTGTTCAAGCCGAGGATGCAGGAGAAAGGTTTGAGAAGGCTTGTGCAAAGATTCTAAAACGGGAGAAGAAAACATAGTTATGTACCACAAGACAAAAGCATATAAATCACCCAATATAAGGTCATTAAAAACATTGGCATGAGAGATAACAGTACAATATGATAATCTTCGGGTTTAGTCTCTCTACTTCTGATGTTTGGTTGCTCGGTACTTGCGGTTTTCTCTTTATGGCTTTGATCGGTTATCGCCTTACAATCAACGCTCAAAGGCACAATGCTTTTAATATTGCCGCTACCACTTTCAGAGCCAAATTTATAGCCGAACTTGAAGGGCTTTATCCCATTCCCGTAAATTGGCCCAAGAGTATCGAAGTACAGTCTTTCCTTGGTTCCAAGTTTCCCAAAATTCAATCCATCGTTGAAGAATTTAGAGGATATTTGCCCGGTAGGATTAAAAAAAAGTTTGACAAAGCATGGGTAGATTACTATAGCGCTACTGGTCAAGAAGGCTATCAATGCTATCATCACTATATGCCATTTATGTCTACGTATAATGTTGACGGTAAACAAATTACGAAAGATACACGGGATACTTACAAGGAAACCTTTAAACATAATGTCGATACTCTCCTTTCATTTGCAAAGCGAAAGTAGAATCACATAACCAAGTCACTGAATTTAGCGCTATCATTCTTCTTCCCCTCTTACTAAGTCTGTAATCGTTGAAGCATTCTTCTTTGCAAACAAGATTCTATTCATCATGTGGTCGGAGCGAATATTCTTTTGCTTTAGCCAGCCAACGTACTGATCATACACAACGTCCTACTTTTCATCTGTGTTTTCAAAATACTCTCTGCTAAACCAACGAAATTTGTATCGGCCCGTTGTTTCAAGTGTTGCTGAAAATGGTTTCATCGACTTACGAACTGGTCTCCTTTTGGGGCCAATAAATAAGTTGTCAGCATGCTTCATGGCCTCTCTTGCTAAGATATCAGCAGCTTGAATTCCAACTTCACTCCTGGACGCAAATGTAATGCTATCCAAGTATGAAGCCCCTTCCCAACCAGAGGTCTCGGTCAAGAACGAATACAAAACCTCGGCACTTGCGTTTGTTTTTGGGTTTCTGTCGAAAACGAACCTTACCTTTTGCTGTGGAACGGATATACTTACTAAATCACCGAAATCCATGATCACGTTAAGAAAACAATGATGATAAGGAATGTGTTGTATTTCATCGGGAAAAACTTCTTTGTAATTTTGGATATCAAATATAGCGGCTCGTCACATTATTTTGGTATTAACCAGCATATTAACCAAATCGGCATAGAGGGAATCCCTATCTTCTTTGGGCCAGCCCTTATAATTCCTGTGACCCGACTCGCAATCAGCCGCGTGGAATGGAATCCCCCCCGTGCGTTGATTCCAGCTAACTGCCAAGGCGTCCCATTCTTCTTGCGTTCCAACCAGACCAGCTACAGCAAAAACCCGTTGTTCTTTCTCGTCATGGCTCTCATCCCCGAACACGATTAACATGGCGATCACCCACCGCTTTTTTCGATCTTCCCTAATTTCCTCTATGGTAGGGGCTTTATAGATCATCTTACGCCCCCACCTGTAGGTATGTCAAGTATAATATTCCGAACTTTTTTCTTGACAGGTTTTTCGTTCTTCTGATAAGGTACTCTTTACAGCACAAGGGGTGTTATGAGAAGAGCCATTCGCGCCATAGGTTTGTTTTTTTTATTGGCATACCTGACGACACCGTCGATTTCAGCCGCTTCACCACTAACGCACAAGGTGAGACAGGGCGAGAATTTGTACAGTATCGCGAAGAAGTACCACGTGTCGGTGGTCGATCTCAAGAACCTCAACAACCTCCGGTCGGCAAAGCTCTCCCTCGGACAAACCTTGCTCCTGAAGGATAGCGAGCCGGACAAAACCGCCAAAAAAGAGCTTCACAAACAATATACCGGAAAAAAGAGTCAGACTCAGGAGATCCAGGTCGGCGACAATGAGAACGACGGCGAATTTATCGAGTACAAGGTAAAAAGAGGGGATACCGTCGACACGGTGGCAAAAAGGTTTAATGTAGACAGAGACGAGCTCATCGAGTCGAATAATCTCCAGAGCGCCAAGGGTATTAAAAGGCTCTCACCGGGCAGGGCCATTCTCATACCCAGGATGATCGAAGAGGGCGAAGAAGAAATTGTCACACTCACCAATAAACCCTTGAAACCGTGGAAGGACGGCGATGAAAAATACATGCTCGTCAAGGTGGCCAAGAGCTTTATGGGTGCTCCTTACAAATACGGCGGAAACACGGTGAAGGGGCTCGATTGCTCTGCCTTCGTCAAAAAGATTTATGAGATATTCGATATACAGCTCCCGCGGAGTGCCAGGGACCAATTCAAGATCGGCTCCAAGGTGGCAAGGGATGCGTTGGCCGTCGGCGACCTCGTCTTCTTTAAAACCAAACGATATGCCAAATATCCAACCCATGTGGGCATCTATATCGGCGAGGACAATTTCATTCACTCTTCGTCAGGGCACGGAAGGATCGGTGTCAAAATAGATTCTCTCTCTACTGAATACTATGCGAAAGCTTACATTGGGGCGACCCGAATCAAAGACAGCTCCTTCGAAGAAGTCCCCGAAGCAGCCACCACCTCCGACAGATCTTCCCGCAATCTATAGTATGTGAAAAAAGAACATCTTCTTTTCCTCCTTGCCATAGCTTTCTATCTCTCGGGTTTCTATACGCTTATCCGCAGGATAGACCCTTTTCAGTATTTCTTCTACATCACCTCCTGGTGGTCCTACATCATCTTCATCGACACAGTACTCTTCTTGAAATACAAACGGTTTTTCGTGCTTAACCGGTCCCTGTTTTTTGCGGTGGTCATTTCATCGGGATACTGGTGTTTCTTCGAGCTGATGAACCTGTGGCTTAATAACTGGTCCTATGTCCGGCTTCCCCGCGAGCCGGTATACAGATACCTGGGTTATTTTCTTGCATTCGGCACGGTGGTCCCGGCCATCTGCCTTACTGAGCAATCTCTGGGAGGTGCCTTTCGAAAAGTATGCGTGAAACCGACCCACATTCCCCATTATGCCCTATACGCCCTGACAATAGGCACCGCGGCTTTAATCCTGACCGTTGCTCTGCCCCGGTACTGTTTCTGTCTCGCCTGGGTATTCGCCATATTCTTGCTTGACGGTCTCAACTATCGGTGGGGTTTTGACTCTTTCGGCCGGGATCTCGAGCACGGCCGCATGGAGAAACTATTGTCGTGGGCGATAGCGGGTCTTATCTGCGGCTTTTTGTGGGAGTTCTGGAATTTCTGGTCTTTGTCTAAATGGGTCTATACGGTTCCCTTCTTTACAAAGGGAAAGATTTTTGAGATGCCCCTTGCCGGGTACCTCGGCTTCATAGCCTTCGGGCTTGAAACTGCAGCCTTCACGAACCTTGTCAAAGGGATTGAAGTCCCCGGAAAGAGAAGATGGTACCATCTCGTGCTGGCCGCCTCCCTCCTCTGTTCCATCGTATCGTTCCCTCTCATAGACAGCTACTCGGTCCGCTCCTTTGGGTCGGCCACGGCCGCCGCGCGTTCCTGTAACAGGTAATTATTGACATATCGCACCGTTATGTGGTGAAATACGAGCCATGGTCAAAAAGAAAGACAAGGAACTCACGCGAAAGCCGGACTTGATGGCTACGGCCTTTGAAGCAACCGCGCGTTACATGCGCGAGAACGTAAGGCTCTGCATCATCGGGCTTGTGGTTCTCGTTGTGGCCATCGCCTCAGGCTATGCCTATGCCCTTCACGCAAAAAGCCAGCGTGACAAGGTCGAGTTTCGTCTCGCCCAGGGTATAGAGGCGTTTGATGCGTACGAGGTCAATGGAAAAAAGGAAGACATTGAAAAAGCTGAGACTGCCTTTAATGACGTTGCCCGGAAGAATATGGGGCAAACGTACTACGTTGCCAAGCTCTATCTCGCCAAGATCGATTACATGAACGGAAAGACTGAAGACGCCAAAAGACTCTACGGAGAGGTATCGAAGGGCGCTTCAAGTCCGACGCTCAAAGCACTCTCCGAAAAAGCCGTTCAACACTTAGAAAAGAAGTAACCCGGCGCTCCCTAATCAATTCGCGCGATTAAAGACCCACCGCATTCTCCTTAACACCCCTGTTATTCGTACCGCAGGGCGTCTATGGGATTGAGTAGCGACGCCTTGTATGCCGGATAGAAACCGAAGAATATCCCCACTATCCCTGAAAACGCAAAGGCAAGCACGGCAGAAACAACGGACACATCGGTACGCCAGCCCGCGGACATGGAAATTACTTCCGACCCGGTAATTCCGGCGACAAGCCCGATCACGCCGCCGATCAGAGAGAGTATCACGGCTTCCATGATGAACTGAAGCCTGATGTCCCACGTCTTGGCCCCGATGGCCATCCGTATGCCGATTTCGCGGGTCCGTTCCGTCACCGAGACGAGCATGATATTCATAATCCCGATACCCCCCACAAGGAGCGACACGGATGCAATGGCGCCGAGCAGGAGCGTCATGACCTTTGTAGACTGTTCTGCAGCCTGCATGAGTTGGGTCAGGTTTCTCACCGAGAAATCATCATCTTTCTTTGCGCCGATGTGGTGTCTTTGCCTTAACAGGTCTGTGATCTGCTTCTCACCCGAATCGAGGTCATCGGCGCTTTTCGCCTTGACCATGATCTGTCTCACCGAACCGGCAAAAACGGTGCCGAAGAGTTTCTTCTGTGCTGTGGTCACCGGTACGAAGACCGTATCATCCTGGTCCTGTCCCATAACCGACTGCCCTTTGACCGCCATAACGCCGATCACCCTGAAAGGGACCTTTTTTATCCTGATGATCTGATCGATCGGATCGATGCCGCCGAAAAGGTTATCGACAACAGTCTGTCCGAGAATGGCCACCTTGGTTGCGCTTCTGATGTCTTCGTCGGTAAAGGCCCTGCCCGAGCCCACAGGCCAATCGCGCACGCTCACAACACCCGGTGACGTTCCATAAACACCGGTAGACCAGTTAAGGTTTCCGTACACGATCTGGGCCACCCCGTTCTGGATGGGCGCCACGTCCTGGACTGACGGGCACTCTTTCTGGATAGCGTCCGCATCATTGAGGGTGAGTGTGGGCTGGCTCCCGAAGCCCATCCTGAGCCCTCCCGACGTCTGGCTGCCGGGCAGCACGATGAGCAGGTTGCTCCCCATTGATGCCATCTGTTCCGATATCTGACGGCTTGCCCCGGTACCTACCGCGAGCATAGCGATGACCGCCCCTACCCCGATGATAATGCCGAGCATGGTGAGGGCGGAGCGCATCTTGTTCACCCGCAGGGCACGAAGCGCTATCTGTACGGTCCAGGGAATACTGATCATTTTCTTACCTCACCTCGCATGCCTTTGTCGTCTGCCGTGGCCATGTCGCTCACCACATTTCCGTCGAGAAACCGTATGATGCGCCGGCTGTAGGCGGCTATGTCCGGTTCATGTGTCACGAGGATGACGGTGATTCCCGATTCATTGTTCAGCTTTTGAAAAAGCTCCATAATTTCTATGCTTGTGTGGGTATCCAGGTTTCCTGTAGGCTCGTCCGCCAGGATGATGGGCACCTCGTTGACTATGGCGCGCGCTATGGCCACCCGCTGCTGCTGGCCTCCCGATAGCTGGTTGGGATGGTGGTCTTCCCTGCCCTCGAGCCCCACCGTCTTTAATGCGGCGCGTGCCTTCTGTCTTCGGTCTTTGGCGGGGACCCCGCTGTACAACATGGGAAGTTCCACATTCTCGAGCGCCGAGGTCCTGGATAAGAGGTTAAATCCCTGAAAAACAAAACCAACTTTCTGGTTGCGTATATGGGCGAGTTCATCCCGTGTCAATTGCCCTACGTCAATGCCTTCGAGGAGGTATTGGCCGCCAGTGGGTATGTCCAGACAGCCGATGATATTCATGAAGGTGGATTTGCCCGATCCTGAGGGTCCCATTATGGCCAGGAACTCTTTTTCCTCGATGTCCACGATAACCTTATCCAGGGCCCTCAGTTCGATATCGCCCAGCTGATAGATCTTCGAGATGTTCTTTACTTCGATGAGCTTCATTATCTGATGAACCTCGGTGGGGGAGGCGTGGAGTTGCCGTTGGTCTTGGCAGCCGTCTTGCTTACCGATTCGACAATCACCTGCTGCCCCTCGGTCACGTCTCCCGATGTAATCTCCGTCATGGATCCGTCGCTTATACCTATGGTTACCATGCTCCGTCTCGGCTTGCCGTTTTCCAATAGATAGATTGCATAGCTTTTTTGTGCGGGCTGGCTCGCTTCCTTGGTCATCTGTGGGGGATCAGAGCGACCATCACCTTTTCCCCCATCCCTACCCTTACCGCTTTTGTCTGACGTCCCCTGTGACCTGCTCACGGCCTTATCGTTAGCAGGCTTCGTCGGGGTTGTGCCGTCTTTTTCGGATGGCCTATACCTTAACGCCACGTTCGGGATTTTGAGGATCCCATCCTTGCTCGCAACGATTACGGAAACATTTGCCGTCATGCCGGGCATGAGTCTCAAATCGTTGTTGTCCACCTTGATCACTACATCGTAGGTGACAACATTCTGAACCGTAATAGGCGCTATGCGTATCTGATCCACTATGCCGCGAAAGGTATTGTCCGGGTACGCATCGACCGTAAACTCCACATTCTGGCCTACCCTTATTTTTCCCACGTCGGCTTCATCTATGTTCGTATCGATCTGCATCTTCGTAAGGTCCTGGGCGATCGTGAAAAGTGTGGGGGTCTGAAAGCTCGCTGCAACCGTCTGCCCCACATCCACGGCCCTGGATACAACCACGCCGTCCACGGGCGACATGATCTTGGTGTATCTCAAGTTGGTCTCAGCGTAACGCAGGGCTGCTTCATTCTGAGATACCTGGGCGAAAGCCGCGCTTAACAGGGCATCGTTTGAGTCATAAGTTGCCTCTGATGTATCAAGGTCCGCTCTGGCGATCAGGTCCTTTGCAAAGAGTTGTCTGTTACGGTCCCTGGTCCTTTTGGAATCGGTCTGCGTTGCTTTTGCCTTGGCCACGTTCGCCTGTGCCGCCAGCAAATTGGCCTTGGCCTGGTCCACTTGCGCTTGAAAAGTTGCAGGATCGATCTCCGCTATGATCTGTCCTTTCTTCACCCTCGAGTTGAAATCCACGTGGAGTTGTTTGATGGTCCCCGAAGCCTGAGTACCCACAAGCACGGTGGTCACGGCATTCATGGTGCCGGTCGCTGTTACAGTGGCCTTAAGCGAGCCGCTCTGAATGGCGACAGTTTTGAATTTTACCCCGTTATCCTTGCTGCGAAGAAAGATGAACAAACCCATACCGACGAGTACGAGGCAGGCTGCTGCAATCACTATTTTCTTCATTATCTTACCCCTATTGCTTTTTCAATGGTTGCCTGGGCATTCTTACAATCCGTGAGTGCCTGCGTGTACGCCACCTGGGCATTGCTCAAGTTGACGAGCGCGTCGGTCACCTCCAGGGGACTGCCCACACCGGCCTGATATCTCCCCGTGGCAAGATCGACATTTTCTGTGGCCTGTTTCACCGTAAGCTCCGATGTGCCGATTCTTTCCTCCGCTTCCCGAAGGGTGAGGTATCCTTGCTGCACCTGGGAGTATATGTCGAGCCGAAGCGACTGCTCGTTGGCCTTGAGAGCATCGTAATTGGCCTGCGCCTGGGCTACCTGGTATTTGGTGTAGAATCCGGTAAACAAAGGAACGGAGAGATTTACCCCGTAGCTCCAGTTGTCGGTCAAGGGAAAATTGGTGCCGGAGTAATTGTAGTTCGCATTTCCGCTCAGCACCGGGAGGTATCCCTTGCGGGCGAGATCAATCGATGCCTTGGCCGCCTCCCCTTTCTTTATGAGAGACTGGAGATCGGACCTCTGGGCGTAAACCCTGGAGAGGGCATCCTCAAAGGCAAGTCCATACTTTACGTAGAAGAGATTGTCCTTAAGAGTATACTCAGGCGAACCTGATATTCCCATGGCATTGTTCAGAGTGACCCGGGAGAGCCTGATTTGATTCTCTGCCTTGATAAGGTTGAGTCGCGCATTGCTTAAGTCGACCTCAGCTTTCGTTACGTCGATCCGTGCTCTCGTTCCCACATTATAAAAACCCTGGGCTTGATCGAGGTGCTGCTGGAATTGCTTGACCGATTCGGCGGCCACGTCCCTGTTTCTTTGGGCTTGGAGCACATTGTAGAACGCCTGCTTCACGTTAAACACGACCGTGTCCAGAAGGTTATTCAGATCGAAACGTGACGACTCTGTGTTCAAACTGCTGATAGTCACCTGCGTGGGCGTCTTTCCGAAATCGAAGATTGTCTGGTTTAAACCCACAGTGCTCGTATATTGATCGTATTTCCCCGGGGTGTCGATGCCCGAGTTGTTTGCGCCCGGGTAGATCTTGCTATAGGAGCCGGATGCGGCGATCTGCGGGTAGTAGTTTGCTTGAGCCTGCCCAATGGTAGCCTCGTTGGCTTTGACCGTGAACCGCCCTGCAAGTATGCTTGGTTGAATCCTAAGCGCAGTGTCGATTGCCTGCTCTAACGTCAGTTCTGTCCCGGGGGTGATCGCCTGCGCGGATGCCGGCAGAGGCAACAAAAGAAAGAGCAAAAGCAGGAAGGCTAATAGCGTCCCGAGTTGCCGGGAAAATTGCGACACATCTTTGATTCCCGACTGACTGTTTGGATTTAGTGGACTCGTGCGAAGGCATGTGAGATCTGACCGCATAGTCTCTCCCTTAAAGAGTGGCTTAACGCGAAGTAACGGCGTATATGAGTTGCCAAGGTTACATAACGGAAAAATATGAATAGGTTTTACCACAATGTAGACCTTTTTTGCAATCATTGTGCCAGTCACATATCGCGGGTAAGACGTCTGTTTACGCGCCTTGATTTCTCATAGGGTGATATGCGTTTCGACAAAAAAGTCTATTATGAATCCCTGTCGCGACAATCTTGTCGAATACGCTCCGGATACAACTGGTGAAAGCGGTCTTGAAGACGATGGGTCATGAGTCGCTTTCAAGACATCCCTGAAACACCGATGACCAGCCTTGTCGTTGGCTGGACTCGCTATTTTACGGTTTGACAAGGAAGAATTTTTATAGTATCTAATACCTCTCGGGAACCCTTGGACAATCTCAAGACATATGATATGAAAGCACAGGAGCAAATCAGGCTGGATGTGCTTAAGAGAAGCCGGCTGTTTGGAGGTCTCTTGCCGGCGGAGCTTAAGGATTTGATCGTCTATTCAACTTCAGTGCGCTACGACAAGGGGGCTTCGATCTTCAAGGAAGGGGATCGCGCGGACTTCTTTTATGCGGTTCAGGAGGGTCTGGTAAAACTTTACAAAGGGACCTTCTCAGGCAAGCATTTTACTTTCACCGTGGCAGGTCCAAGCGATACGTTGAATGCCACAGCGGTGTCAGGGGACAACTACTTCATGTCGGCCCAGGCATTAAACGAAGTTGTTCTGCTTAGGATCGGACGAACGCCTTATCTCGCTTTTTTATCCAAGCATCACACGGTTGCCCTTGAGCTTATCGCAATGCTCGCGCGTCGCCTCAACAGGGAATGTGACAGGGTTGTCGGGCTCCTGGGAGAGGACGTAGAACATCGACTCCTTATCTCCCTTTTCACGCTCGCACGAAAATTCGGCACCAGCCTGTCTCTGACCAGGGAAGAGCTCGCCAGCTGCGCGGGAACAACCACAGAAACCGCAATCAGGGTCCTCTCACGTCTCAAGAAACAGGGGATCATCAGTGGCACGGCCGAGAGGGGAGGCATAATTATTACAGACCTCACTAAACTGCAAAAGCTAGTAGCAGAAAATGAGGGCTGGATTTAGACCGCTTTCGCTACTCCTCTTTTTTCACGTACGAACCCATAGGCGCCGTCGTAAAATGAAGGATCGGCCGTTTGATCTGTCTCACCCAATAAGGGCAGTGGCTCAAGCCCCTGGGCACGAAAATGAGACAGCTTTTCGTGACGAAATGCTGTTCTCCTCCGAGCCAGATCTCCACCTCTGCCCCAAGATCATGTATATCCTCGGGATTTGTCCCGAAAAAGGCGATGACCTCGTCGTACTCATGCGTATGAGAAGGCGGAGGTACATGCGCATCCGACTCCTTCAGATACCATGCCGCGGACAGATAGAACGCGCCGTTCACAACGGAATCGTCCAGGAAAAGTAGCCTTGCTCTTGATTTATCTGCACTTTCGGGGCCCCCGTAGCCTTTGGGGACTTTCAGGTCTGTCACGATATGCTTGCCGTATTTAGTATCATCCATGGCTCATCTCCGTCTTATTCTCTTTCTTGTTCACTTTTGTTCCATATTCTCTCGGTCTCGCGCGGTCAGATTGCACGACCTATACGGGCTCCGTCTGAGATCGCCCCGTGCATAAGCCCGAACTCCCTGCAGTCGCCTATTTGAAATACCACCATTCCATCCTTTTCCAGTGTTTTACAGAGGCCGTTGTCAGGCGAAAGCGGTAACGCCAGGATGATGCTATCGGCTTCAAGGACCTTGCGTGTGCCCTCCTTGGTCGTTACAACGAGGCCTTCGTCGGTTATCCTCTCATAGGTAACCCCCGCCATTCTGGTGACACCCACCTTGTCGCACCACATGAAAAAACGCAGGGGTGTCTGGAAGGGCAGCCCATCTCCCAAGGTTTCCGCTGTATCCACGATCGTCACCTGTCTACCACGCATCACAAGGAAATGAGCGAGCTGGCAGCCCTGGATGCCCCCGCCCATGATCACTACCCGTTTCCCGAGTGGCATAAAGACCTTTGTTAACCTGGAGAGAAGCCCGGGTCCTACAAACTTGAGGATACGCTTGAGCATTCGATGGAGGTTATCGCTCTTTACCACTTTCCGATTGTCGATGCCCGGTATGCCAGGGATAGCCGCCAATCCACCCGTGCCGAGAATCACGACATCAGGGTGCAGATTCTTGATCGTAGACAGGTCAGCTGATTCGCTAAGTCTCAGCACGACACCCGCTTTTCTCAACTGCCCTTCATAATAACGTATCGCGTTGAGAAGCGACTCAAGCTCTCGTTCCTTCACCGTAGCCGCAATAGGGACGAGTCCTCCGAGCCTTCCCGCCTTGTCACAGAGCGTCACCTCATGTCCTCTGAGCGCGGCCACACGAGCGGCCTCCATACCGGCGAGGCCCCCACCGATAACTAACACCCGTTTCTTCTTCTCAGCAGGCGTGATCGCATACTCGCGTTCCTTGCCCGCTGCGGGGTTCATCCGGCATTTTTGCGGGTTATCACCCCTGCGTGAGTGGACGCAGTACCCGCATCCCGCACAGGGCACGATGTCGTCGAGTCTTCCGCTTTTCACCTTGTTCGGCAGCTCCGGGTCTGCTACGAGGCGTCTCGTCATGCCGATGAAGTCAAGCTTTCCCTGCCGCAAGGTCTCTTCTCCCAGCATCGGGTCCAGTCTGCCCGCACAAGCGACCGGCACTTTAACACCTCGCTTAATCGCCGCCGCGAGAGGCACAATAATCCCTTTTCCACCCTTGCTCAGATCGAGCAGCCCGAGATCGAGGTGTTTCGGCGGCTCAGGGAAGAGAAGGTGCTCGGGAAGGAGCATACTCAGGTAATCACCGTAGCCCGTGACCCTCACCTGAATAAGATCTGCACCCGCGGCTTCGATGAGCGGTGCCATTCCTTCCGCCTCCTCAAGGGTTGTGCCATTTGTGAGCCCGAACTCCACAGCGTTAATGTTGGTTGCGATGGGATAATCGCTCCCACAGAGTCTCTTCGCCTCCCGAATCGCTTCGCAATAAAATCTCGTCCGATTTTCCAGACTGTCGCATCCGTATTCATCGTGACGCCTGTTCCAGAAACGCGAGAGAAAACAGTTGATGAAATGGTAATAGGAACCGTTGATTTCCACCCCGTCATAACCCGCTTTCTTGGCTCGCAGCGCTCCCTTGGCGAAGACCTCTACGAGTTCATGGATCTCAGGGATCGTAAGCTCGTGGCCCGGCACCCAGGCATCTCCCGGCAGGTCCTTTTCTTCGATGCGGGAGACGGCCACCCGCTCGGGATTACCCATGCCTTCGAATCTCTCAAGCCATGGCCCGGCGTGCATGAATTGGACAAAGACCGGACAGTCGTATTTATGTATCTCATCCACCATTCGGCTATGGTAGGGGATACAGCTGTCATCATGAAACCTGAACCCTTTGGGTATAAAATGAGTGCCTCTCGGCCATTCCACTCCACAGTTCTCGATTATGATAAGCCCGACACCGCCTCTGGCAAATGCCGAGTAGTATCCTGCCATCTCATCCGTCGGATTGCCGTCGAGCGCATAGCCGGAGCCCGCTGCTGTCTTGATGATCCGGTTCTTGGTTCTAAGACTCCCGATACGTCCCGGTTCCATGAGTCTATCGAAGCTTGTCATATCCGCCATGTGAGATCTCCTTTCGTTTTTATGTGTGCGATATGTACAATGCGGCGTGTTCGCCCGCAATTCTGCCGGAATTCACGGCATAAGCAAATGCGGTACCCGTGAGCACATAGTTGTAGGTGTCTGAGGCCCACCCGCCCGTGTCATTTCCGGCAGCAAAGAGTCCCGGGATAGCCTTTTCGTCCTTTCCGAGCACTTCCATGCGTTCATTGATCTTGATCCCGCCGGTCGTCCCGTGAAAAGCCTGATGACATATGAGGGCATAGTAGGGTGGCCTCACGAGCGGTTGCAGATACCTGCGGTCTTTGTAAAAGAGCTCGTCAAACCCTTTGGCACAGCCGTCGTTGTACACCTGAATAGCGTGTAAGAGCTTCTTGGGGTCAGCCCCGATCCATCTCGCGATACCTTCCCATGAGTTCTCGATCCTGACCCGTCCCTCCTGTACTTCTTTTCGCAACTGCTTGTCTATATCTACCATTCGGGTTCCGGGGGGATACAGCCGGTGATGGCCCCTGATAAGCCCATCGTCAATGAAGCTCTGCTTAACGCTCTCATCAAAGATGGTGTAGCAAACTTTGCCCGGCTGCCTGTCGAGGGCATTAGCGCTCTCCGAAGGAACGTAGGTTGATTCGTCACAAAACCGCTCACCGCGCTTATTCACCCAGATGGTATTCGCCTCCACGGAAACGATCCCGACTTGCAACGTCCCCGTATAGAAGGGTCCCATGCTGAGAAGGTTGCCTAAGCCCTCTGAGGCGGCCCCTGCCTGTCTTGCGATCACGAACCCGTCTCCCATAAGCGGGATACCATGTACGTGGGCGTCCTCGGTATAGTTGGGGCAGTAACGTTTGAGCATTTCTTTGTTGCCGGAGTAGCCCCCGGTGGCGATAATGACACTCTTCACCGGGATCGTTATTTCCCGTCCTTTGGTTTCGACGACAACACCTGAAACACCCTCGCCCTTGTTGAGAACTATCTTCTTCGCCGGTGTCTCTTTCATGAGCGTAACTCCCAACTCATCGCACTTGTCGATGAGCGTTCTTATGAGAGCGGCACCATAGCCTTTAGGTAAGTGGTAGACGCGCGGTACCTGGTTGAAGTATCCGTTCGGAACGTCCTCGAACGTGACCCCCAGCTTTTCCAGCCAGGCGATAGTATCGCCCGATTTGTCTATGAAAGTCCGGATGATCTCCGGATTGATTTTCCAGTGAGAAAAGGACATACTCGCCTTGAAGAGATCTTCTTTACGTGCGTCGATGCGCAGCCTCTTTTGTACAGGACTTTCGGCGGCGAACAGGGCTCTGGCGAGCGCCGTGTTACCTCCGAAGACCTTGCGCTTTTCAAGAACGACGACTTTGGCCCCTTTTTCTGCAGCAGCAACGGCTGCAGCCATGCCGCCGCCGCTTCCCACCACTGCAATATCGTATCCGGGTTTCGCCCCTGTCAGTTTCTTTGATGATGCCATATATGTGCCTCCCTATCAGCTATTGTTATCATTGCATCGTTATCACGCGGTTGTGAGATCCCCGACCTCGCCGGTAATGTCCTTGTATTTTCTCTCTTGCGCATAAGGGAGCAGGTGGAGGCGCGTGTGCATCAAAACAGAACACAGGCAACCTTGTGGGTCCCGGTGACGTCCTTCATCACGGGGACCGTTTCTCTGCATTCCTTTCTCGCCGACGGACAACGGGGATGGAAAGCGCATCCGGGTGGAGCATTAAGCGGACTCGGCACGTCGCCCTTGAGAATGATATGATCCCGCATTTCCTCTATGGTGGGGTCAGGGATCGGAACCGCCGAAAGCAGGGCCCTGGTATAAGGGTGGAGAGGGTTCTCATAGAGGTCTTTCCAGTGCGTGATTTCCACGATGCGCCCGAGATACATGACGGCAACCCGGTCGCTTATGTGGCGAACCACGGCAAGATCGTGAGCAATGAACAGGTACGTCAGGCCGAGCTTCTCCTGCAGTTCCTGCAGCAGGTTGATGATTTGCGCTTGGATAGAGACATCCAGGGCGGATATGGGCTCATCACAAACGATGAAGGAAGGATCGGTGGCAAGCGCCCTGGCGATGCTCAACCGCTGCCTTTGCCCACCGCTAAACTCATGGGGCACACGATCTTCCATGGACGGGTCAAGTCCTACCATCCGAAAAAGTTCGGCGAGCCGCTCGCGGTACTCATGCCTGGTCGTGAAAAGCCGGTGGACCTTCATGGGCTCGCCAACGATATTGCCAGCCGTCTGCCGCGGGTCGAGTGAGCTGTATGGGTCCTGAAAGATCATCTGCATCTGGTGGCGCAACCGCCTCATTTGACTTCTTGTGAGCCCTGCAATGTCCTGTCCGTTGAAAACGATCTGACCCTGGGTAGGCTTGTAGAGGCGAAGAATACAGCGCGCCACCGTGCTCTTCCCGCAGCCTGACTCCCCGACAAGACCGAGCGTTTCTCCCTTTTTCACCGCAAACCCCACATCGTCAACCGCATGAACATGGGCCACAACCCTTCGGCGAAAACCTCTTACGATAGGGAAATACATCTTGAGGTCCTTCACTTCAAGGATGTTGCGGTCACGGTCTGTAGTAGGTTCATCTGCCAATGAATTCACCTCATATCAAGGGCGCATGCGGTATAATGATCGTCCCCGACGTTCCGCAGCTCGGGCCACGGCTTTTGTTTGCATGCGTCTACCCTGTAGGAGCAGCGAGGATAAAACGCGCAGTGACCGGGCATGCTGCTTAAGCTCGGAGGCAGCCCCGGGATGGGCACAAGCTTTCGGCCCTTGGGCTCATCGAGTCTCGGCACCGATTTAAGAAGGCCCACGGTATAGGGATGGCGCGGGGCTGCAAATATATCCTTGGATTTTCCTGATTCTATGACCCTGCCCGCATACATGACGTAGATCCTGTCGGCGTAACGCGCTACAACGCCGAGGTTATGGGTCACGACAAGTAACGCTGTATTGCTCTTCTTCACCATGTTCTTGACGATTTCCAGAATCTGAGCCTGCGTGGTAACGTCAAGTGCGGTGGTTGGTTCATCGGCCACGAGCAGTTTGGGATTGCAGGAAAGAGCAATGGCTATCATGACACGTTGCCTCATCCCGCCCGAGAATTGGTGGGGATACTGATAGAATCGTTCAATTGCATCAGGAATTCCCATGAGACGCAAGAGCTCGAGGGCCAATTCCCGTGCCGTCCGCTTATCCATCTTGAGATGGAGCATGACCGATTCCATAATCTGCGTGCCTATGGTGAGAGAAGGGTTGAGCGAGGTCATGGGTTCCTGAAAGATCATCCCCATCTTCCCGCCGCGTATCTCGCGCATCTTCTCGCTGTCCGCTTTGTATTTGAGGATATCCTCGCCTTCGAAGAGGGCCTCACCCGACACAATCTTGCCGGGAGGAGAGGCAATGAGCTGGAATACAGAGAGCTGACTTGCAGACTTCCCACAACCCGATTCGCCGACAAGCCCTACTACTTCTCCCTCGTCAATGTAGTAAGAAACGCCGTCTACGGCTCTCACCGTGGCCCTGTCCGTTCTGAATTCGGTTACAAGATTCTTTACCTCGAGAAGGTGCGCCATGGTCAGAGCGTACCTCTCAGCCTCGGATCAAGGGCGTCACGCAAACCATCTCCCACGAGGTTAAAGGCAATCACGATAAGCATGACGCAGAACCCCGGAGCAAAGGAGAGAACGGGATTACTCAGCAGGTATCGATAGCCGTCATTGACCATGGCTCCCCAAGCCGCGGCAGGTGGCTTGATACCTACGCCGAGGAACGAAAGCGATGCCTCCGAAAGAATCGCCACGCCGAGGTTCAGGGTGATGAGCACAATGAGAGGCGGCAGGCAATTAGGCACTATATGGAGGGTCATAATCCTCAAGTCGCTCGCTCCGATGACCTCCCCTGCGGTGACGTAATCGGCCTGTTTCACCGAAAGAACCTGGCCTCTCATGAGCCTTGCCTGGGTGGGAATGAGCGCGACCCCGAGCGAAATGATCACGTTCCAGAGGCCCCCGCCCAGGGCAGCTGCAATGGCAAGGGCAAGCATAATGGGCGGGATCGCCATCATAGCGTCTATGAAGCGCATGATCACGGTATTGGTGATCTTTCCGAAATAGCCGGCGAAAAGCCCCAATGCCATGCCGATGATAGCTGCGATACCCACGGAGATGATGCCCACGGCCAGCGATATACGCGTTCCATAGATAATGCGACTGAGTTCGTCCCTCCCTAAGGGGTCCGTGCCGAGCATGTGTTCCCGAGAAGGAGACTCAAGCGCCTTGCCTAAATTCTGGGCATAAGGATCATACGGGGCAATAAGCGGCGCGAAGGCCGCGGTGAGTAAAAACAGGAGAATGACGACCGTACCGAAGATAACGACCTTCCGTCCAAAAAAAACCCTTACGAATCGTTTAAACTCACTGGCTTTTGGAGGGAGCTCAAGAAGTTCCTCGGTGGTCGATGGGCTCATCATGCAAACTCCTTCCTATTCTTCCTGACGTATTCTGGGGTCGAGCCATCCATAGGAGAGATCGACCAAAAGGTTGGCGAGGGCAACCACGAAGGCAATCATGAGGACACAACCCTGCACAACGAGAAAATCTTTGTCAAAGACGGACTTAACCATGAGTCGCCCGATGCCTGATATGTTAAAAACCGTCTCTACCAGCACAGACCCACCCACGAGATTTCGGACCTGAATGCCGAGCAGGGTGACCACAGGGATCACGGCGTTTCTCAAGGCGTGCTTGAAAATGATCACCCGCTCCTTAAGGCCCTTGGAGCGGGCCGTGCGAATATAGTCCTGTCGGATTACTTCCAGCATGGAAGAACGCGTCTGCCGAGTGAGCGACGCCAGGGGAACCACAGCGAGGCATATAACCGGCATGATGATCTGTTTCAAATTCAAAGAGAAGTTGTCAAAAGGAGAGGTATAACCCTGAACAGGAAGCCAGCCGAGTTTCAGAGAAAATAGATAGATCCCGAGGATGCCGAGCCAGAAGAGGGGAATGGCCATGCCGAGATTGGCTGAGACCGTGATGAGCTGATCGAGGACGCCCCCTCTGCGAACCGCGGCGATGATTCCTGCGGGCACACTGATCAGTGTGCCTAGTATGAGTGCGATAATGCCGAGGTGAAACGTGACGGGCAGGCGGCTTGCCACAAGGCTTGTCACACTCTCCCCGTACATGAGCGATTTGCCCAGGTTGCCATGGAGCACGTTGATCAGCCATCGCAAATATTGGACCACCACCGGTTGGTCGAGCCCCAGTTGAGTCCGTAGTGCGTTGATCTGCTCCTGGGTGGCGTTCTCTCCAAGCATGGTCAGGGCAGGGTCGCCGGGGATCAAGTGGATGATCAGAAAGCCGATGATGCTGACGATGAGAAGTACTACAATCGTCTGAATCAACCTGCGGAGGATAAAAGCCGCCACCGAAACCTACCTCCGACTATTTATCAATCCACGCATCCTCTGGCGTCCACTGCGTGTCAATGGTGATACCGATCCCTGTGTCGTGCACATTCTTGTAAAAGGCATTCATGCGTGGCTGCGTGTAGAAGAATTGAAAGAGCGCGTACTTGTCGATGAAAAGCTTCTGAGCCTCCCACGTGAGCTTCTTCTTGGTCTCGAAATTCGGGGCACTGACCGCCTTGGCCAGGGTCGCCTCATAATCGTCTGCACACATGATCGAATCTTTGAGATAGGACTTGCAGGACGCGTTCACAGCAAGGTTGTTCGTAGCGTCGGGGAGGATCATGGGTGACTGCTGGATCATGAGTCCCTTCCAACCTCCCCTCAAGAGTTGCTGGTGTCTCCCCTGGTTCACGGGCTCTATCTCGACCGTGATGCCCACCTTGGCCAGGTATTGCTGGATAGCCGGTGGTGGATACACGTAATTTCCCCAGGTAGGGGCGTAAAGCGTCGTCTTGAATCCGTTCGGGTATCCCGCCTCCGCGAGGAGTTTCTTTGCTTTGGCCGGGTCATAGGGGTAGCCTTTCACTGCCGGGTTGACGCCCCATGTACCCGGGTAGGCATACTGGTTACAAACTTTGCCGTATCCAAGAATCAATGAATCCACAAGGGCCTTCTTGTCGATCGCGTACTCAATCGCCCGTCTCACCCTGATATCGGCATAGGGCGAATCCGCATGGCCGCTGTCGCCCGCCACGCATATATTGAGGCCGGAGAGACCCCCTGTACTAAAGTAATACTTGCCCTCTTTCTCCAGATCTTTCACGTCAGGGGGCTCAACAATCAACAGAACATTCATCTCTCCTTTTCTAAAGGCCATGGTACGTGACACCATGTCTGTGATGAACGTCCACTCCACGCCATCGAGGTACGGCTTGCCTTTCTGCCAATAACCGGCAAACTTTTCAAACTTGACGTTCGTATCACGCTGCCAGCTCACAAACTTGAAGGGACCGGTCCCAACGGGGTGCGTCTTGGCCCAGTCAGCCCCGTTCTTCTGGAATGCGGTTGGAGAGATCATCATGCCGGCGTGCATGGTAAAGTTGTCGAGCAGGGTACTCGTCCATTTGGAGAGATTCAGTTTAACCGTGGAGCTGTCGATTACCTCGACCGATTCTACTGACTTCAGTTCTGGATTGTTCGATGTCCGATACCGATCGAGGTTCCATTTTACGGCCTCTGCATTGAAATCCGTCCCGTCATGAAACTTGATCCCTTTCCTCAAGGTAAGGGTGATGGAACTCAAGTCCTTCGCTACCTTCACTCCAGAGGCGAGCCACGGAACCGGCATGCCTTTCTGGTCGTAGCGGAATAAGGTCTCCACCGCTGTGTAAGCTACCCGTACGCCCGTGGAACTCATAGGACGAGCAACAGGGTCTCCAAGGTCATCCGCGTCCAAGGCATGGGTAATCCTTAAAACACCGCCGTAATGCGGCGTGACTTTGGGCTGGGGTGCAGAGACAGCCTTATTTTGGGGGGCTGTCGCCTTGGGCTGTGCACTCCAGGCAGGTACAGCAAGCATCACAAGTACCGCACAACAGACCAACACTTCCAGGAAACGGATTATCCCAAGTAAACCTCTCTTTTTCACGACCATACCTCCTTGATAGAACATTATCTCGTCGGTTACCCCAAAGTCCAAATCCACGGGTTGTACCTTGCCACTCACGAAAAATGAGCCCTCAGCCAATCATATTCTCATCGGGAACGATTACTACGTTTTTTTATATCATGTAAATATATTGTTACATGATTTAGATCATATAACAATCAATAAAATGGTGCTTTACAGATATACATATGGGCCGCGCTAACAAGGGCTCACGAACAACATGATTCCCCTGGAGGGTATATGATCGATCTTGCAGTAGACTTTATGGGCATACGACTCAAAAACCCGCTCGTAGTGGCCTCAGCCGATATCGGACGAAGCGTCGGGCAGATCAGGAAAGCGGAGCAATGCGGGGCTGCTGCTGTTATCGTGAAAGGCATGCTCCCGGACGACTCGAGCGAACTCAAGTCCGTCATGCGAGTGCTCGTGGATGAAAAAGCGCAGACCGTGTATGGAGCAGCCGGGGCGAGCAGATTGAGCTACACGGGGGGCATTGAGGTTATAAAAGCTGCCAAGAAAGAAACGAGTATGAAGATCGGGGCCTGCATGCCCTATCTTCCCGTATACGATCCGGCCGTCATTGCTGAAGGGGCAAAAGAGGCGGTGAAAGCCGGCGCGGATTTCATCGAAGTGAACTTCAAACCCCAGGTCACCAACTACCTAGCCGCCGTGGAGAAGATGGATAAGGACGCGACTGACGCGGCGGCGGTCGCAGAAAAAACTGGGGAGTACATGCGTGAAGTGCTTTCACAGATATCGGAGGGCGTTCGCATTATGAAACAGGCCGTCGACGTACCGGTGATCGCAAAGCTGAGTCCCGACGGGGTAGACATCCTCTCTCAGGCGATCGTCGCATCGAAAGCAGGCATCGATGGCATCGATGCCATCGGGAGCACGAACGGCGCGTTTAAAATAGATATTCATGACGGCGGAAGGACTGCTATTCCCTGCGCCCAAAGCGGCATCTTTCTTTTAAGCGGGGCTATGTTAAAACCCCATTGCCAAAACGCCGTAACCAGGATATCAAAGACGCTTACTGTCCCTGTGCTCGCCACCGGTGGTTTAATGACGTGGACGGATGTAGTTGAAACCATCATGTTCGGAGCGGGGGCCGTCTCTTTCTGCGCACTACTCATGATACACGGATTTGAGGCGCTTAAAAAGCTCAACAAGGGGCTCTCTGCGTATATGGAAAAACAGGGTTACGAGAGCCTTGACGATTTCAGGGGCTTAGCCCTGAATCACGTTGCGCCCTCCATGGCTGAATGCGAAATAATTCCCTCGGTAGCGAGGATAGATACTAAGAAATGCAGCGGCTGCGGCAGGTGCCTTAGACTCGGCCACTGCATAGCTATTTCCCTGTCGGATCGCAAGGCAATGGTCGATGCGGCTCAATGTCTCGGTTGCGCCTCGTGTTTTGTGGTCTGTCCTAAACAGGCCGTTTCCATGATTAAAATATGATCCCGAACATAAGGGGGCGCCGTAACAGGCGCCCCCTTATTTTTTGCTTAGTTCGTTTTTACTCGCTTCAGCGTGTCCATCGTTACTTGTTGTAAAGCTGGATCAAACGCTGGGCTTCGTTGAGTATTTTCGTACCGGGAAGGCCCATTGAGTCGAGTTCCTTGGCCCTCTCGGCTGCCACCATCTTGATAGGCGCATAAAATTTTGCCAGATCTTCGTTCGAGAGACGTATGAATTCAACACCGAGTTTACCGCCCAAACCCATAACATATGTGTCTCTCTGATTGAACGCAGTCTCTGTTTCCTTACCGTAATAATCGATATTACTCTCGATGACCTTCTTAATGTCGGGGGGGAGGCTATTGAACTTGTTGAGATTCATCATCCTCATACCGGTACGGCAACGATAGAAATTGATCATCGTGGCGTACTTTGCCACCTCCGACAGTTTGAGGGAATCCAGCGCCTCAGCGGGGATGAAGAGACCGTCGAGGATGCCCTTTTGCAGGGCCACGTAAACTTCCGCACCCGACATGCTGAGACCTTCTATCCCTAAGTCCTTGAGCGCTATCGTGACATCGCCGTACGTCTGTATCCGCATGCCTTTGAGTTCCTCGGTTCTCCGTACGGGTTTCCTTGTGATCAGTTGGTTCATGTTCCCGGCCCAGCAAAGAACCTTCATTCCCTTATAATCTTGCTCTATCTCTGGGAACTTGGTTAAAAGGTCCTTCCAGACCTTCTCGCCTACTTCAAGGTTCTTTACCCCGTACATGAAAAGGAAGCTTGCTTTGGTGATAGGGAACCCGCTTCTTGAGGTCGTGGGATTGAGGAAGGCTATATCAACTACTCCCTGGACCAGCTGCTCTGCGGAGTCCCTTCCGCCGATCACAGCCCCACCCCAATAAGGTTTGAATTTTACCCGTCCGTTCGTCTCCTTCTCGACCTTATCCATCCACTTTTTGTCCGTGACGCTGAACATATGATCGACCGGGAAGGGTGTGCCGAAGGTTAGTTCGATGACTTTGTTCTGCTGTGCCACCGCTGTGCCTGAGAATCCGGTTATGATAAGACTGATCGCAACCAACAATAAGATGCCGTTTCCAATTCTTTTCATTTCCCCTTACCTCTCTGTTTGTTTTTTTGTGTTGTCCTCTTCTAATCCCGGCAATGGCACGGGCCAGGCCATGTACCGCATGTAGCTGAACTTCCACTTACCATCCTGCTTTGCATATTCACAATCATACTTTCCCTGCAGCCATTTGGATGGGGCTATGATGTCCGGGACGTCACGATCATCAAATAGTTTATGCATCGTCCAATAGCCCTTGGCCGAGTTACCATCGACAGTTATGACGGGCATGGTGAGGACTGATCCTCCCTTCTTTCCTCCCCTTTTGGCAAGAACCTCCCTGAAGAATTTCGCTATCTCGTTTTTTCCATTGCACATGTAAGGGGTATTTATCTGCACCCGTGCATCATCGGTGAAGAAGTCGAGCATCTTCTCGTACTGCTTATCGCAGAGCAAGAAAATGTAATCGTGGTGGAGTTTCTTGATCTCTTCCATATCCTCAAGGGCCTGAACCCTTTTTGCCAGTTCCTCCAACGTCATCATACACCTCCTTTTTATGGGGAATTAACGTTGCACTAACGTTTCAATAAGGTATTTTCGCTCCTCTCTTTTTCCCTGGCTTCTTTACCTGTTAAGAAAAGAAGAACATAAAGACAGTTTTCTCAAGTTGTCTATTTTAACGAGACGCTCCGAGCATTGACTATGATACGGATCATATAGAGGAAAGAATGTGATTAATGGACCAACTGTACACCTTGAGGATAGAGGTAACGTATAACGAAGCGTACGGTTCAAGCAGGATGCCGGCAGGCAAGGAATAGGCTTCACAGAAGACCAGATTGCTACCGTATTAAAAGAGCAGAAGCCGGTGCGCCGTTGCTAAATTACCCCGGTGGAGCAAAGGGCGGAAGCCAACGAAGGTGAATGACCAGCACGGAGTATCGTTTCACGGTTTACCCTAGTGACGCTGTGTCAAAGGCAAAGTTACAGTAACAACAGATCTGCATACTTTGAACAACGAGTTGTAATATGACATTGGAAGATCACTGTTTGCATATCTTTTTCGAGAGCGTTTTACCTTACTTATCCTATTTGCTTAGGGTACTGGAATTAATCAGAATTCTTGAACCGATTATGACTCAAATCATATCTGTAACCTTCGTTCTTTAGTAGAATTTCGTAGATATGCTAGATACTTCTTAGTATCTGCTTTCAAAATGTGTGGAGGCGTTGAAGGGGTGAGGGCAAAGAGCACTGCAGATTCCGTCTGTGCATAATGTGTACATCAAAACGTACATTATAAGTGTCGAGCAAAAAATGCAGGAGGGAGAAGATGGCCGATTCACTGTATGGGAAATACATCATTAACGCAGAAGACAGCACGTTTCCGGAAGGCCAGGGATGGATTCAGGTGCTTACACAAAAAGAATTCCCGGGAAGCAACACGTACTTTGTGCACTGGGTAACGCCCGAAAGGCAGCATCACGAGACGGATATAGGCCATCCACCGCACATGCACAAGGAACCTGAAATTCTCTTTCTCATTGGTACGGATCCCGAAAATCCGTTCGACCTGGGCGGAGAAGTCGAGATATCGCTCGGTCCCGAAATGGAAAAACACGTGATCAACCGGACATCGGCTATATGTCTTCCGACTGGCTTGCCTCATGGATTTTACAGGATCGTCAATACGAGACGTCCATGGATCATGTTTCGGATTCATCAGGCTGCCGTGAACACACAGAAGGTCCTTCCGGAGTATTTGACCGAAGAGCAGAGAAAGAAAGTAAACTGGACTCTATTCAAGAACTCCGGATTCGATGATTAGAGACGTGAATTCTCCGCATTTTTTTCGAATGCTAAATCTGCCGCCGCTTCCATTGATGGTAAACAGGGGCTGATCCAGAATCGATTTCACGAATCTGCTCCTCGGAAAGAGCGGCGTGGCCGCAGTGGCTATAGAAGAAAAGAGCATCGACGCCGTGCATGAGATGGCCGATTCCTGGAAAGTAGAACTGGATCAGGAACACCATCCCCTGTTCAAAGCTAAATTGTGTTACCAACCTTCCAGCCGGCGGCGATTGCGTCCACTATCAGTCCAGGATTGTCGCAGTCTCCGATGGGAATCACCTTGACGCCCGTCTTCTTCAAGGCCTCGACTAATCCTGTGTTCTGCTTCAGGGGCAGAGCAGGCACGAACGTGTCGGCCACGAGGCGTTGTTTCTTCCCGTCTTTTGTCGTTATCGTCAGGTACTTGCCCTCTATCCCGTCATAGGTGGCCCCGGTTATCATGGTAACGCCTTTCTTTCGCAGCCATTGCAAAACATACGGCTTGATAATCGGGGGTATGCCTTCCCCTAACGTCTCGGACGTTTCCACAATGGTAACCTTCCTGCCTCGCTTTACCAGGAATTCGGCCAGCTCGACGCCATGGAGGGGGCCACCCATAACCACCACGTTTTTGCCGAGCGGCATCCAGAGCTTTGTCAGTAACCGCAGAGTCTTGGGGTCCAAGAACTTCAGGTAGAATTTCAGCATGCGGTGCAGAGCGGGGCTACTTACCACATTGCGTGCCTTGTTTCCGGGGATGTTCATCTCGTTCGGAAGACCTCCGCCTGCCACAACCACAGCGTCGGGTTTCAACTCTTTGACGATCTCAGTGGTGACTTCCTTGCCGAGGTTGACCTTAACACCCAGATTGTCAAACTGGTGAGCGAAATATCGCGTAATGGCGGGCAGATCTTCGATCTCAAGTCCTTTCACCATGGACGCGAGGGGCAGCAGGCCACCGAGCTTCGATGCTTTCTCGTAAAGCGTGACGTTGTGGCCCCTTAACGCCGCCACCCTGGCCGCTTCCATGCCCGCCGGACCACCACCGACAACGAGAACATTTCTTTTCTGCGCCGCCTTTTCAACCTCGAATTGCGGCGTGCCCATGGCGGCATTTATCCTGCAGCGGCGCAGCACGTTGTGGTCGGCAACGCCTGTGCACGTGTTGCATCGGGTGCAGGGCCGAACATCGCTCAAGCTCCCCTCGGCAATCTTGCGGGGAAGCTCAGGGTCCGCGTTGAGCGGACGGGTCATGCCTATGAAGTCGCACATGCCCTCCTTAAGCATCATCTCGCCCAACTCGGGGCTGATCTTGCCTACGGTCATAACGGCCATGGAGAGGTTCTTTTTAAAGGTTGCGGCCAACATCCTGTTGGGGCCGGCGCCCCTGTCCTGCCAGTAGTACTCTTTGGGAAACGTGTCTGTGGGGAAGGGAGCCTCGGGAAAAAAGCGAAGTTCGGGAAGCCATCCCACCTGATGGGCTCCTGTCCATTCGCTCCTTACATGGACTATATTTGCGCCCGCCTCCTGCACGAGTTTTGCGGTGGCCAGGCTTAGTTCGGGCGTAAGCATCCTGCTGTTATCGATACCTGCGGCCATGCCTATCTCTATGCCGTTGATAATGAAGCCCACAGGAAAGTCGTCTCCCAGGCGCTTCTTAACCTCTCTTATCGTCTGCACGAGGAACCTTGCCCTGTTCTCGATGCTACCTCCGTAGATATCCGTACGCCTGTTCCAGAAGGGAGAGATGAAGCTGTGAAACAGGTGGCTGCTTCCCGCGTTTATCTCGACACCGTCGAATCCGGCCTTGGCCGCCCTTACTGCGGCGCTCGCAAATTTGTCTATAAACATTTCTATCTCTTCGATAGTAAGCTCGTGCGGCATTTCGTTATGCAGGTCGGTCTCGGACTCGAGAGTCATCGCGGTGGCGGCCACCAGACCCTCCGCCCCCTTGCCACCCATAGGCCCGCCGTGATAGAGCTGGATAAACGCCGGACAGCCGTGCTTATGGATAACGGTGGTGAGGCCCTTGTACCCCTCAATATATATGTCATCGTCGAGGCGGTGTCTGGGTCCGGCTTCGGGCAAATGGACGGACGGACTCTCCACTATAATAAGACCGACGCCCCCTTTCGCGAGACCCTCGTAATAGGCCAGCGTTTCCGGGCTCATGCGCATATGGTCTCTATTTGAGTAATGCGTGCCCGCAGCCGTTTTTATGATTCGATTCCTCGTCTTAACCTTGCCGAAGTAACCCGGCTCAAGGAGCTTCTGAAAATTTATTGTGTTACCCATAGCTAATCTCCTCCTCGTTCACGCTAATCTATTTTTACCTTCCTGTCGGTTGAGGTAAAGGGGCGCCGTGACAGGCGCCCCTTATTTTTGCTCAGTTTGCTTTGGCACGCTCTAGCGCGTGTCCGTCGTTACTTGTTGTAAAGCTGGATCAAACGCTGCGCCTCGTTGAGTATCTTGGTGCCGGGTAGGCCCATCGCATCAAGTTCCTTGGCCCTCTGGGCTGCCATCGCCTTAATCGGGGCATAGAACTTGGCCAGATCTTCATTGGAGAGACGTATGAATTCGACGCCGTGCGTGTTCGTGCCCATACCGCTCGCTTCTCTCTGGTTGAACACGGCTTCTGTCTCATCGCCATAGAAATCTATATTCTTGTCTATTATCTTCCTGATGTCGGCAGGCAGGCTGTTATACTTATTGAGGTTCATCATCCTCATGCCGGTGCGGGAACGGTAAAAATTGATCATGAGAGCGTATTTTGCAACCTCGCCCAGCTTCAGGGAATCGAGTGCCTCAGACGGCATAAAGACGCCGTCTAAGATACCTTTTTGCAGCGAAACGTAGATTTCAGAACCAGTCAAGGACATGCCTTCTACCCCTAACTCCTTAAGCGCGAGCGTAACGTCACCGAATGCCATTATCCTCATGCCTCTCAGGTCTTCGGTCTTACGTACCGGCTTTCTCAGAAGAAGCTGGTTCATATTACCGGCCCAGCAGAGTACCTTCATTCCCTTATAGTCTTGCTCAATCTCGGGGAACTTGACCATAAGCTCCTTCCAGACCTTGGCGCCCACCTCGAGGTTCTTTACACCGTACATGAAGATGAAGCTCGCCTTGGTAATGGGAAAACCGCTCTTCGAGGTCGTGGGGTTGACAAAGGCCATGTCAACTGCCCCCTGGACCAACTCCTGTGCAGCGTCGCGGCCGCCGATTACTGCCCCGCCCCAATACGGTTTGAATTTTATCCGTCCATCCGTCTCCTTCTCGATTTTATCCATCCACTTCCTATCGGTGATACTGAACATGTGATCAACCGGGTAGGGCGTGCCGTAGGTTATTTCGATGACCTTATTCTGCTGCGCCACGGCGTTGGCTGAAAACCCGGCCACGACAAGAAACATCGCAACCAACAAGAGGATACCATTCCCTATTTTCTTCATTCCCCTTACCTCCCTGTTCGTTTTTCCGGAACGGCTACTTTCGGAGACTTCTTTCCCGAAGAACCTTAAGAGATGCTCCCACAGCGCCGTCCGGTACTATCTGTTGTAGGGTTTCTCGTTTCCCTTCACTTCTTCAGCTTACGGATAAAGCTCCTTTTTCATGACGAGTGTATCGTGCCCGGGAAGAATAAAACCCCCGAGGTCTCTTAAACGATCGAGGCTCCAGTAGCAATCCCTCAAGTCCACATATATCCCGTTTGGCCAGAAGGAAGTACCCGGGGGAACCTCCATGTTGATAAAATGGGTTATCGTATCGCCGGCTATGATGTGGAGGCCCTTTTCCGTGTCGACAAGCACCGATTGGCCTCCGGGGGAGTGCCCCGGAGTAAATACTACCCTGATACCCGGAAGGATCTCAGCATCGCCGTCCGCATACTCGAAAGTCATATTTGAGAAATCCACGTCATAGGCCCCTCTGTGAATTGGCAGCGGGTTCTGTGCGTATTCCATCTCCTTCTTCTGGACCACGAAGGTGGCCTTTGGAAAATAGTCGTTTCCTCCCGCGTGATCCAGATGCAGATGGGTATTGATCACGAGCCGTATCTGATCACAAGACGTGTTGAACCGCTTGAGCTGGGGCTCCATCCGCTGTTCGGGCGTCTGGTCATAACGGTTTGCCACCTCAGGCCTCTCCACGCGACCGAATGCACCGGCATCAACGAGCACTCTCTCATCGCCATTCACGAGAAGCCAGGCAAGAAGTGCACCGGCAAGCGGAACGCCATAATCCCGGTAAAGAAGGGTCTGTGATTTGTCTCTGACCGCCGTTCCAAGGATAAGCGGTGCTATGGTCCAGGTATTCTTCATCATGTTTACGCTCCTCCACCCCAATTTTCTGGTTGTTCTCTCACTATGTTTCTGACAGAGGTTCTGTCGTGCTGTGCGGAAAAGACCTGAATTAACGCCCGTCTTAAGTGCGAACCGCAGGGTAACAACGACGTGATCACGATCCCAACTCGCTCGTATACTAAGTAAGCCACCCCTCATCAACCCCACTTTCCATGACAGACACTGAAATTATGAGCAATGTATTGCGCTCCAAAGATGGAAACCACCGGCAAAGAACAAAAACCCGCGAGTCGCATGCAGAAATGATCCTACTAAACCGTTCACAAGACTGACCATGATTTAAATCATACTAACACAAAAAAAGCTGACCCTTTGATCCCGCGTCCGGCGTGGTACAGAGCCCTCTAAGCATCCATGTCTCATGCCGGACGCGCAAAACGGGATGCTTCTTGCGTATAAAATGACGTCTTCAGCCAAGACTCACAAGCCTTTTGCTATTTTCCATCCATCAGCGACCGCATCGGGTATGAGCCCTGATTTCTCACAGTCTCCAATGGCATAGACTTCTGCCACCCTGCTCCCGAGTGCCTCAACCAGACTGTGATTCGTTGACAGGGCTATAGCCGGAATTATGGTGTCCGCGGCAATGGTAAGTTTTTCTCCTCCCTGTGTGGTGATGGTCAACCCCTTGTCCGAGATCGAGTCACAGACCGCACCCGGATACACTAAGACTCCTTTCTTCTTGAACCATGAAAACAGGCGATTTTTTCGCTCAGGAACCAGGCCCTCTCCAAGCGTCTCTCCGTTATCGACTACGGTCACTTTTCTTCCCCGCTTCACGAGAAACTCGGCCAGCTGACAGGCCGCTATCTTCCCTCCTATGATCGCTACATTTTTCCCCACGGGCATCCAAAACCTGGTGAGCCATCTGAGCCTTGCAGGGCTTAAGAACCTCAAGAAGATCTTGAGGGTGTTATGGAGTTCGGAACTCTTGACCACATTACGCCCCTCTATGCCGGCTATCTTTGGAACAGACGGTACGCCTCCCACGGCTATTATCGCCACATCAGGCTTGAACCGATCGATCATGGAAGGATCGAACTGCCGGCCCGTTACCACGTTGACGCCTGCGTTTCGGATTTGTCTTTTGAGATAGGCAATGAGATTAGGCAGATTTTCGATGTCCATGCCTTTAACCAGGGCCGCTATGGGTAGGGAGCCTCCCAGTGTGTGCATCTTCTCTATAAGAGTAACCTCGTGTCCCCTCAAGGCAGCCACCCGCGCCGCCTCCATACCCGCCGGTCCGCCGCCGACCACAAGCACTTTCTTAGGTGTCGCTGCCCTGCCGATCTCATAGTCGGTGGTGCCGAGCGCCGCGTTGACCCTGCACTCTTTGGGAAGCCCGTTCATTTTCTGACAGGTACTGCAGCGGGTACATGGTGCGATATCTTCAACCCTACCGGCCGCCAGTTTATTGGGAAGCTCGGGGTCTGCAAAGAGCGGTCTGCACATGCCGATAAAGTCAGCCTTCCCATTTCTTAAGATCTCTTCGCCAAGCATCGGTTCTATCCCACTCACCGTGATGACCGGAATGTTGACTACTTTCTTGATGATCTCAGCGCCGGGGACATTAACACCCTTGCCCTGGTGACTCCAGTCAGGCCCCGCGGGGAATGAAGCAAGCGGGATGAAAGGTTCAGGATAAAAAAGGTTGTCCTGGTTATAAGAGCCGAGGTGGTGACCGAACCAGTGGGATCGCACATGGAGCGCATCTGCTCCGGCCCTTTCTAGGGTCACGGCAATGGCCTTACTCTCCTCAAAGGTCATGCCCTCATCTCCAGCGCCTCCCTCAACGGCGTTGATAAGAATGCTGACGGGGAAATCCTGACCTGACCTCAATTTTATCGCCTTGATCATCTCTATGAGAAAACGGCTTCTCTGCTCAATACTTGCATAACCGTAGGCATCGGTTCGCTTGTTATTACGGCGGGACAAAAACGTGGAAAACAGGTGGTCGCCCCCGGCGTTGAGTTCTACCCCATCGAAGCCTGCCTGCCTCGCCCGTTCCGAATACTCCGCAAAAAGTTGTACGAGTTCCGCTATCTCGGCCACGGTCAGCTCCCGGGGCTCTCCCTCAACCGGAAAATCGAACTCGGACACGGGTGGCTTCACTGCGGAGGCTGCGTAACGGGGCCGCATCTTTGCGTACGGCTGGTTCCAGGGACCGCGATGATAGAATTGAACAAATGTGGGGCAACCGTGTTTGTGGATGACCCCGACTAGTTCACTCAACTGCGGAATGAACCTGTCGTCGTCAATGCGCATGCGCACATCTCCCGGTTCATCGAAGGGATATTCTACTATAGGTGACTCCATCATGATGAGGCCGGCGCCGCCTTTGGCAACAGCCTCATAATAAGCCAGAGCTTTGTCTGAGACACGGCGCTCTCCGGGGACCCAGAAACTTGTGCCGGCGGCGGTCTTAATTATCCGGTTCCGCGTCTGCACTTTTCCAATATGAAACGGTTCAAGAAGTTTTTGAAACCTCATCATCTTCTCCCTTCTTTATATGCCCGACCTGCCTTTAAGGGTGCAAGCATTATTGTCTTTGCCGATAGCGCAATAGATACACCTTTCGCGCGCTCATACGCCTCTAAAACATGGTATTGGCATGAACGGCACTTCCCGGCACCGGCTCCCTCACGTCCCAGTGTTCTACGACCTTCCCGTTTTCCAACCGGAAGATATTTATGGAGGCAACGCCAAAAGGGGCTTGCGCGTGGCCCTCGTCACCCGGTGCGAAAATGTTGTGAGAGTGGAGCATAACCAGGTCACCCTCAGCGATTATGCGCTTGAGAAGGATCTTTCGACCCGGATTTTTCGCCGAGCGCATCTTCACGTATGCGGCAAACGATTCCTTACCGTCAGGAACTCCAGGGTTGTGCTGTCGGTAATAATCACCTACGTACAGCTCGATCGCCTTCTCAGGTTCTTTGTCCTCAAACGCGGTTTTGAAAAAAGCGAGTACTACATTCTTCTTGTCTTCCAGTGTCATGGGGCCCTCCTTGCTAATCATATTCTGCCTGGAGCATGATCGTGATGAGATAGAAAACCCTTCCTTCCTCGAAATTGCTATACCAGATCGGACCATGTAAAAGCCCTTTGGGCGCGTACACCACGGTCGTCTTGTTGAATTTGTGATGTTCACCCTCTTCCCCCATTTGTATATCTACATCCGCGCCGAGGGTACCGTCAGGGGTCGTAGACAGAAACATGATGATTTCATCGGCGCCATGGGTGTGCGCATCGAGGAAGGGCTGTGGATCAGGGAGACCCAGTTGCCGTGCGATCACGCAGCGTATCCGGCAGTCGCCGAGCGCCTCTGTTGGCAGAAACTGGCCTTCCGCCGGCCTCATCCAGCCTTCGAGGTACCCTTTATCGCGCCGTTTCGTATGGTGGGCAAGCTCAGGTTGCACCTTGGGATGAGGTTTAGGCTCACTCACCACGTATTTACTATATTTGCTCTCTTCCATGTTTGACCTTTACCATTTATTGCGCTACTTTTTACCCCTTTTGGCTTTGAATTCCTGCCATGCCGGCACGTAAGGCCAATCGAACTCTTCATACTTGGCCCGTATTCTGTCAATCTCGTGAGGCGGTGCCCCAGGGTCCCACCCAAGCCCCAGGTCGTCATTGACCACGATTACCTTCATGTCCGTGAGGGGAGGTTTTTTCTCCACGATGACGGTAACGTTGCACGCCCTCTCGGGCATACTGCAGTCCATGCATTTACCCGCTTTTGCACAAGGGAGAGGGAGATTCCTCCTCTTCGTGAGTGTGGGCGTAATCGTGTTTCTGATACGATCGAGCGCTTCTTCGACGTTTAACACCAACTTGTTCCGTCCAACTACCACAACGGACGTACGCGCCCCAAAGACTATGCCCGTGACTCGATTTCCAAGGCCGTCGATGTTGACAAGTTTGCCGTCCCGGGTAAGCGCATTGGTGCCCGATATGAACACGTCGGAGCCAAGAGTAGCCTTGAGAAGCGTGGGCATGATGAGCTCCTCTTTGAACTCGGCGAGACCGTATGACGGCGCCACCGGATCGAGGACCGTGGTTCCTCTCTCCTGCAAGCGCTTTACCACACCAAGCTGACGAATGGTCACCGAGTTCGCCACACCCACCGAAGCGTTTACAGGCACTATTTCGAGTATCTTCTGTGTGGCCTCATCTGCGTTCTCAACGAGTACCGCATCGAACCGGTTTCGTTTAAGACTCTTCACCACCTCTTCAAGACGATTCAGCGCATCCATGAATCCTCCTAACTCTTTAGCTTGCGCAATGCCTCGCAATCCCCTGACGAGCAACAGTAGAGACAAATGATCCTACTAAACCGGCCATAGGACTGACCATGATGTGCATCATACTGAAATAATAATCCGGCTCCAGACAGGGTTATCTTGAGCATCGTATCATATGTACGTTTGCCGTCATTTCTTCTTTTTGCCGGGTAGCGATAAGACCGCATTCTCTCCGGCTATGCGGCCAGAATTAATGGCAAAAGCGAAGGTTGTCCCGGCGAGTTTTGCGCAATAGGTGTCTCCCTCCCATCCGCCCGTATCGATGCCGGCGGCAAAAAGGCCAGGGATAGGGTCATCCTCTTTGTTGAGAACCTCCATACGTTCGTTGATTTTGATACCGCCTATGGTATCGAGGTAGTCGGCCCCGCATTGGATTGCGTAGAAGGGCGGGGTAGCAAGTGGGATCAAATACCTTCTGTCTTTTGCAAAAGTCGGATCATGACCCGCGTCGCAGGCACTGTTGTAGTCGTCGATGGTACGCTTGAGCGTTCTCGCATCGAGTCCTATCCAGGCCGCTATCCCATCCCACGAATCGGCTATCTTTACCAGAGGCTCCACGATTTTCCCGGGCAGGATGGAGAGCGCCTTCTGCGGACAGATTCGTTCGCAGGCCTGGCAAAGCCGGCACTCTTCCACAGGGTTGAGAAGCGCCCTGCTTCCGCAGGTCATGCATCGCCGGGACTCGAAATAAGCCATGTCTTCGTCAAATCCGGTTTTAATTTCCGAAAAATCGGCCTTTCTCGCCTGGGCGCCGGACACAGGAGCATTCTGCCTCGGTAGCGTTGGTATGCCTTCTTTAGGGGGCTTTTCGACCCGTCCCGTGCGAACCGTGCTGTCGTCCTTCAAATCCTGCCCTTTAAGATAGCGGTCTATGGAGACGGAGGCCTTTCTTCCGGCTGCGATAGCCTCGATAACCATCGATGGACCGGAGGTTATCTCTCCTCCGGCAAAGATCCCCGGAATATTTGTTTCGAGGGTCGAAGGATCGACTTTGATCAGGCCATCGGAGGTCGCCATATCATGCGGGAGGGTTGAAAGGTCTGTTGCCTGCCCAACGGCGAGGATAATCGTGTCTGCGTCAATCTTCATAACGGTCGATTCATCAAGAACCGGGTTGAATTTTCCCTGCTCGTCGAGAACACTTGTGCATCGTATGAGCTCGATGCCGGCCACATCGTTGCCGTCCAAAAGAATCTTTCCAGGCCCCCACCCCGCCTGAAGATGGATGCCCTCGCGCAGTGCTTCTCGCACTTCATCTTCGAAGGCCGGCATGGAATCCCTCTGTTCGAGGCAGGCAACCGTAATCTGTCTTGCGCCGACTCTGAACGCAGTCAAGGCCACATCTATCGCCACGTTGCCGCCGCCAATGACTACCACATTGTCCTTGACTCGGGAACCTTTTTTCAGGTTAATATCACGCAAAAAATCGAGGCCCCAGAGAACGTTCTCGTGGGCCATTTCTTGCAACTCGATTCTTCTACTGAGCTGGCTTCCCATAGCCACGAAAATAGCCTGATAGTCCTTTTGGAGTTCTTTAAACGCTATGTCCCTGCCTACGGTCACGTTTGTCTTGAATTCAACGCCCATATCACGGATATATGCGAGCTGGGCGTCAAGCACATCCCGGGGCAATCTGTATTCCGGTATGGCCGTCCGCAACATCCCGCCGAGTTCGCGCATGGACTCAAATACCGTCACGGCATAACCCATCTTCGTAAGAAAGTAAGCGCACGAAAGCCCTGCGGGGCCGGAACCTATTATCGCTACCCGGGCGTCATGCATACGCGCTATTGGTTCTGCCTTTTCCTCAAGCCATTGATCGGCTACGAAGCGCTCCAGCGAATTAATATTCACGGCTTCATCAACCTCTTTGCGCGCGCATTCCGACTCACAGGGATGAGGACAAATACGACCGGTTATGGCAGGGAGAGGTAGGGACTCTCTCAACACCTCGTATGCTTCGCGAATCTTACCCGACTTCATGAGGTACACATAGCTTCGCATATCGACACCTGCCGGGCACGCCACCCTGCACGGTGGACATTCATTTCTGTCGGTCACCTTAGTATCGAGGCCCGTGAGATACATGGGACAGGCATCGATGCAGAGGCCACAGCCATTGCAACTCTCAGGATCGACCTGTTCGAAGAACAGGGTGCCATGCTCTGCCTGAGCTTTAAGCTCCCGTTCTAATCCAGGAAGCTTGCTTCCGAGTAACGGCCCCATAGGTCCCCTGCCCAGGATAATACCCTTTTCGCTAATCCCCCGCACCATACTGCTGTCAAGAAGCGAAAAACAGATCGCTTCGGGCTGTCGCGCTACGCCGTTGGAGGTTGTAAAATGGCTCGTACCAGCGGTTTCATCGATGAACCGGACTCCCCTCTTGTTTACCCAGACGGTTTGCGGCTCCAGAGCAATCTGGCCGAGCATCACGGGCAGCTTACCGGAATCGGGCATATCAATCATAAGGCGTACGGACCTCGGGGTGCAGGGTCCTTCCATCTGGATCATGCCAAGCCCCTCTGTTGCCGCGCCCGCCTCGGTCGCAAGGCGTAAACCGTCACCCATGTTAGGCAGTCCGATAAGACCCATACTGTCATGGTAGTACGCACAGTATTTCTTGATGAGTTCCTTGTTGCCCCCGTACCCTCCCGTGGAGATAATTATCCGATTTGTGGTGATGCTCACATCCCGACCTCTTATCGTGGCCAGGATACCCTTCACTTCGCCCCTTTTTCCGGTGAGGATCTTCTTTGCCTCGGTGCGCGTCAGTATCTTTACGCCGAGGTCGTTACAGTACTTGACAAGTGCGTCGGTGACCGCGGCGCGACGTGAGGGTATGTGCATAGTTGCCGGGGCGTGATTGGGATAGAAGGGCATGACGGCGAAGCTGCACCCAAGTCCTTCGAGCCATTCAATGGTCTCACCGGAACGGTCTATCATGGCCCGCACAATCCGGGGATTGGTTTTCCAGTGGGTCCAGTCCATGATGGTCTGAAAGAGTCCATCTCTCGATGCATCGATCATGGCCCTTTTTTGCGCAGGGCTCTCAGCGGCGAATAAGCCGGAGGCGAGAGCCGTGTTGCCCCCCGGAGCACCCCTCTTCTCGAGAACGATCACACTGGCCCCTCTCTCGGTTGCGGAGACTGCCGCTGAGAGACCGGCGCCGCCGCCGCCGATGACCACCATATCTGCCTTGAGAGGTTCATTCCTTTTTGTTAATCGAGGTTCATTCATGATGCAATATCCTTATCGAGAATTGGCCATGGCCAAATTGTCTTTTGCAGCAGTTCCGTAAGACATGATTTCGGATCTCTACGCGTCGCACAAACTTTTTTCAGCTCTGGCTTCAACACTCTTGCTGCCCGCATCAATCGCTTAAGCTTAAGCACCGCTGACCCTCATAATCATGCCTTAACGCAAAAGGCTCGGAAGCCACATGGTAATGGGCATAACGAACAGGAACAAGGGCAGTGTGACAATCTCCATGAGAAGAAAAGGCATAACACCCCTGAACACCGTGTACAGGGTCAGATCTTTGTCTATGCCGGCGATCACATAGGCAACCATGCCAAGTGGCGGCGTGATACTTGTGATCTCCAGCATACGAACCTGAACTACCCCGAACCAAACCGGGTGGTACCCCAGTGCGTTAACCACTATGGGATAAAAGACCGGCAGGGTGAGGATCTGGATTGAGGGCGCTTCCATGACCATTCCCATGAGAAAATAGATCAACATCATGGCCATAATAACGAGCCAGGGGGCTACTTTCAGACCAGCTATCCAGTCTGCGGCAGCCATGGGGATGAGCGTCTTCGCGCAAAAACCATTGAATACGATGGCCCCGATGAGTATCACGTAAATCATGCCGGATGTGGTCATGGTATCTTTTGCCGCTCTGACAAAGGCCTCCCAGGTAAGGCGTCTTCTCGCGGCGGCGAGTAGCGTTGCACCGGCGGCCCCAATCGCTGCGGCCTCCGTAGGCGTGAACCAGCCGATGATCATGCCCCCTATGACGAATATGAGTAACAGAAGCAGTTCCCAGCAGTCCTTTAATGACGCGATCCTTTCCATCAAAGGCACTTTCGGTATCGGAGGGCCGAGCTTGGGCTTCATCCTGCAAAGGACATGCACAACTAGCACGTATGCGAGAACGGTAAGCGCCGCCGGGATGAGACTTGCCGCAAAGAGCTGACCGATGGAAACCCCTGTAAGGATCGCATATACAATCAGGGTGCCGGCCGGTGGGATAAGACTGCCGATGGTACCGCCTGCCGCCAGTGCCCCGGATGCGAGTCCCATATCGTAGTTGTACTTCTTCATCTCAGGCAGGGCCACAACCGTCACCGTGGCGGCAGTGGCGAGGCTCGACCCGCTGCAGGCCGCAAAACCGGTTGCCGCACCGATGCTTGCAATGGCGAGGCCTCCCCGGTGATGGCCGAGCCATTTTGCTGCAACCCGGTACAGATCGGCCCCGAACCCGCAGACAAGGGTGATCTGGGCCATGAAGATGAATAGGGGCATGACGGCGAAGTTATAGTTGGAGGCGATCTCAAAAGGGGTCACCGCTATCTTTACAATGGCACCTGGAATAGGATACAGGATACACATGCCGATAAAACCGATGAAACCCATTGCCACGCCGATCTGCATGCCCATGGCGAGGAGCGCGAAGAGGACGACAAACGCTAATAACCCAATGACCTCCGGACTCATTTCGACACCCCTCTCTTGACGTGATTTATCAATTTGATGAAGACGACAACGCATAGCAGGGCGAGTCCGAAGAGCCAGGCTCCCCTGAACGGAGCGATGGGGACCTTAAGCATGTCTGTCTCTTCGTGTTCGGCGTATTTCATTAACGCAAGCTGCGCACCCGCCAGAAACACGACAACCCAGTAGAAAAGCGCACAGAGCGTTGTGAGACTTTCAAACCAGGCCCGAAGTTTTGGCTTTAACCGCTCGACCACGACTTCAGCCCTCGCATGCCTGTTTCTGAGTTCACAGTCCACAAAGGCAAAAGCGACCGCGCCCACGATAAGAATTTGGACGAGATCGAAAGCGCCCGAAAGCGCTTTGCCAAGGACCCGCATCACGACGCCTGTAACGAGTACGACTCCAACCGATGCCAGAAGAACAATTCCAAGACCAGACGTCAGTGCCCCAATCCTGTTAATGACCTTTTGGATTCTCTCTAACGCACCCATATGACACACCTCTCTACACCCAAATGGTTTTGTCTTATCCAATCTTCCATCTTGCGTAAGACCGGCGGGAAGGCCTGTCGCTTCATGCGCTCAAGTCCATCCCCTGCCGGTCTCTCCGGTTTTTCCTATTTACTGGCGGCCTCAATCAGGCGCCGTGTTTCATTGAATATCTGTGTCCCGGGCAGACCTTTTGCATCCAGGTCCTGCGCAGACTTAAGGGCCTCAACCTTTACCGCGTCATTGAACTTTTGCATATCCTCCTTGGAGAGGTTTATGAATTCAACACCTCCTTTCTTGGCGATCTGGAGACCGTCATCGCTGATCTTGTTCAGAATGCGGTCCGCATCGGCGCCCCACCAGTCAATACTCCCTTCGAATATCTTCTTGATGTCAGGTGGCAGTTTATTCAAGCTGGCCTGGTTCATGGCCCTCTGAGCGGTGTAGGATTGATACACGTTGAGCATGGTAATGTACTTTGCCACCTCATCGAGATGGAAGCTATCGTATGCGACACCAGGCATCATGGCCCCGTCAATTATGCCCTTCTGCAAGGCCACATACAAATCCGCTCCAGGCATCTGCACCACCTCGGCGCCCAGTGCGGCGAAAACCTTGGAAAAATCACCGAGCGGCCGTATTCTCATACCCTTGAGGTCCGAGAGTTTCCGGACAGGCTTCCGGGTGATAAGATGGGTTGCCGCATTCGCGCTCCACGCCATGGGCTTGAGCCCCTTGTATTCAGCCTCGATTTGAGGGAACTTTGCCCGCACCTGCTCCGCAGCACGCCTCACAACCTGCTGATTGGGGGCGCCGTAATTGAACAGAAACGTGCCCTTGGCTATGTAGTATCCGCTCCTCGCGAAGATGACCGATATTTCGCCCACATCAGCGGCGCCCTGGGCAAGTTCCGTGTGACCCTCCGCCGCATCGATAACAGTTCCACCCCAGAACGTCTTAAAGTGTACCCGTCCACCTGTGTCTTTTTCCATCTTCTCCATCCAGTCCTTATTCGGCTGTGAAACAGGCATCTCGGCTGCATAGGGCGAACCGAACGTAAGCTCAATCGGACGAGCCTGCTGGGCCCTAACCGCAGACGGCACGGCACACAGGATAAGTGCGGCCGCTGCCAACACCACTACCACGCCTATGAGTCCTCTCGTTTTCATAACAATCCTCCTTCCGATTCGTTTGAATGACGGCGTACGCCGTCAAAAGTACCCTCCGTTATCGTCTTACAAGTCCCACGGTTTTGCTCCAACCGGAAACTGGCAGTCGGCATTGGGACAGCCCGTACAGCTACGGCCGCGAAATTGGGGCAATCTCGCCCCCTTTGACTGTTCCGCATAACCGACGGCCTTTTTCACCGACTCTGTGTCGCCTTCCAGAATCAACGTTACAGAACCCTCTGCCCCGCCGATTCCGCCTCCTGCTACCGGTATGGCAGTGCAGCCGGCCAGGATTTTGAACGCCTCCGGCTCGCTGATTACGGTCCCTCCTTTGATAGGAACCATGCCCACGACCATGCCCATGGCATATTCGATATCACGTCTTCTCAGCACCTTTGAGGCCTCATCAACGGGTGTGGGTATCAGCTTCTCCAGACCAGCCACATAGATTATGTTGAAAGACTTCTTTCTGTGAGCGGCAAGCACCTTTCCAATTGTTCCCCCGCCTGAATGGTGGCCTATCAACACCCCTACATTTCGGTCCATATCGAGGGCGTTCACCCCTTTTACATACAGGTCGTCAGGTCCCATCTGTTCAAGGAGGCTCGCAAGCGGCTGACCTGTGGAAACTTCCCCACCCTTGATGACTACCTGAAACGGGAAGCCTCCGGGGTCAAGCGCCTTATTCTCATCCCGGGCCGGAGCGCTCGACATGATACCCATCTCTACGCAAAGGCCTTTGGGTATGATGCTTCCACATACCCAGTTGTCGTATCTCGGATTCTTGCCTGAAAGTTCCTCGGCGAGGAAATAGGTGCTGCTGCTCGGATGGATGACCACCATGCCATGCGCTAACGCATGCTTT
>Ga0335069_10000443_pt1 | contig 70515 bp, 53 predicted proteins | sample Lox_Sample_11_FD_206714 | JGI IMG/M metagenome (GOLD analysis project Ga0335069, IMG submission 206714) | Soil microbial communities from Loxahatchee National Wildlife Refuge, Florida, United States - Lox_Sample_1.1 | ecosystem: Environmental > Terrestrial > Soil > Wetlands | place: USA...
GAGAGGTTGTTCCAAAAGGGTACGAAGACAATCAACAAGACGAATCTTCGCCTCCGATTGCTGGTTCTGATTGCGGTTGGAACCGGGATGAGGCGCGGGGAGATTTTCCGACTTCAGTGGAGCGACATCCGCTACAGCGAAGGATTGATCGCGGTCAATGCCAAGCTGAAGAAGGGACGTCAGCGTTACGTGCCCATGACCCCAGAACTCGCCGAAGAGATCCGGCGCTACCCGGCCGTCCTCGGTGAGGATCGGATCCTGCCACCCGAACCTGGAGCAACAAGCGGGCGTCAACGTGCCGATAAGAGTTTCTCCAATCTGCTCAAGCGTGCCAAGATTCGCAATTTTCGTTTTCACGATTTACGGCACACATTCGCTTCTTGGTACATGATGTGCGGCGGAGATCTCTACGAGCTTTCTAAGCTGCTCGGTCATTCCAACATCAGCATGACCGAGCGCTATGCGAAGCTCGCTCAGAAACACATCATGAAGACCGGAAGCGTATCGCGTGAAATCTGGAGCAAGCTGGAGCCGGAGAAAGAAGCGAGGAAGGAGGTTCAAGACACGAAAGAAGGACACATTTCCAGTCCAAGATGTGTCCGTATTGTGTCCGCGACCTAATTTGAGGGATTAGGGCAACCACTAAGTGCTTTAGAATGTGGTGGCCAGGGACGGGATTGAACCGCCGACGCCGGCCTTTTCAGGGCCGCGCTCTACCACTGAGCTACCTGGCCTCAGTGCAGACTACGGTTGCATTGGCCTGCGCGGGATCCGGCGATGCCGGGAAAAGGCGGGAAGTCCACGAACAGTGCGCTGCAACAACTCTGAGCAGTATACCGAATCGGGATATTTCTGGCCAAGGCGCGAGCAGGCCCTCGTCCAAGAGGAACCGTCGGAAAGAAGCTCTTAAGCGGCGACAGCGGTTCTACACGTCTTGAGCCGGCCAGGCCGGAGCGATGAGACTACCGGAACGCTCCTCAACCTCGTGCGGCGTGCTTTGCTCTACACTGGATGGCAATCATGCGCAGACTCGCCTGCTTCGCCTTCGCACTCGTCGCCGTCTTTGCGCTGCACGCCCAGAAGTCCGTGCACTCCAACGCCGCGCCGGCCGGCCCGGGCTCGGAGGGCCGCACGGTCCACGCCTTCCAGGCCGCTGTGCAGGCGGGCCCGCTCGCCCTGCGCGCCTTCCTGGCTGAGTTCCCCAAGGGCGCCGATCTGCATGTCCATCTCTCCGGCGCGGTGTATGCCGAGAGCTTTATTCGTGCCGCCGGCGAAGACGGCCTGTGCGTCGATCCCGCCGCGCTTCGCTTCGCCAAGCCGCCCTGCGAGGAACCGCTGATCCCCGCGGCCGACGTCCACAAGAACCAGGCGCTCTATGACAAGCTGGTCGACGCCTTCTCCATGCGCAGCTTTGTTCCCACCACCGGCTTCAGCGGCCACGACCAGTTTTTTGCTACCTTCGCGCGCTTCGGCGGGCTGGGCAAGCGCCACGTCGGCGAGTGGGTGGACGAGGTGGCTGCCCGCGCCGCCGCGCAGAACCAGCAATACCTCGAGCTGATGGAGACGCCTCCCTTCGAGCACGCTGCGGCCATCGCACACGAGATCGGCTGGAATCCCGACCTGGTGCGGATGCGCGAAGCCCTGCTCGCCCGCGGGCTGCGCGACGAGGTCTTCGCCGACTCGGAAGACGTGCGTGCCGCCGAATTGCAGCGCCGCCAGATCGAGCACTGCGACTTCCCTGCCGCCGCGCCGGCCTGCCGCGTGCAGGTGCGCTTTATCTACCAGATTCTGCGCGAGGCGCCGCCGGAGCAGGTCTTCGCGCAAACGCTGCTCGGCTTCGAGACCATCCAGTCCAGCATGGACGCGCATGCCGGCGGCTACGTCGGCATCAACTTCGTCCAGCCCGAAGACGGCTTCATCGCCATGCGCGACTATACGCTGCAAATGAAAATGGTCGAGTACCTGCATTCGGTCTATCCCAACGTGCACATCACGCTGCATGCGGGCGAGCTGGCGCCGGGCCTGGTGCCACCCGAGGGGCTGCGCTTCCACGTCCGCCAGGCCGTTGAGCTGGGCCACGCCGAGCGCATCGGCCACGGCGTCGACGTGATGTATGAGGACAACGCGCCGGGCCTGCTCAAAGAGATGGCCGCAAAGCACGTCATGGTGGAGATCAACCTCAGCTCCAACGAGGGCATTCTCGAGATCAAGGGCGCCAATCACCCGTTCCCCAACTACCGCGCCGCGCATGTGCCGGTAGCGCTGTCCACCGACGATGAGGGCGTGAGCCGCATCGATATCACGCGCGAGTACGTCCGCGCCGCGCTCGATTACAAGCTGAGTTATGCCGACCTGAAACACCTCGCCCGCACCGGCATGGAGCACAACTTCCTGCCCGGCGACAGCCTCTGGGCCGAGCGCGACGCCTTCACCGCTGCGAACGCCGCCTGCAAAGGCCAACCCCTCGGCGTCGATCCGCCATCGGCCGAATGCAAGGCCTTTCTGCTTGGCAGCGAGAAGGCAGCCGCGCAGTGGGAGCTGGAGCGGCGCTTCAAGGAGTTTGAGGCAAAGTGGTAGAGAGCGGCTCGGCCGGCAGCGCTTTCTTGAACTCGCGCTTCGGGATACACTTTCGTCGATGGACAACGAGCGCATCCGCGAGATCTGCCTTGCCCTGCCGCACGTGACCGAGACACTGAACTGGGGCCACCACCTCGTCTACTGGGCAGGCGACCGCGACATCGGCGGCAAAATGTTCGCGATGACCGATGTCGACGGAACCGGTGTTGGCAAACTCTGGTTTCATTGCGGCGCGGAACGCTTTCACGAGCTGCAGGAGCGTGAAGGCATCCGCGCCTCGCCCTACCTGGCCAAGGCACACTGGGTCACGCTCGAGCGCTGGAATGCCCTGCGGCCTCGCGAAATTGAAGAGGAGTTGGCCCGCGCCCATGCGCTCATCTTCGAGAGGCTGCCCAAGCGGACCAAGGCCGTGCTTGCGATGCCCGAGAAGGAGCGCGCAAGGGTCATCCGCGAGCGCAAGAAGGTGCTGGCGCAACGTGCAAGGGTGAAGAAGGCCTCCTGAAGACCATACCGGAATGCACAGCCCTCCACAGACCGCCCCTGCTAGAATCGTGCTTTCCGGCCGGAGCGCGCTGCTCCGATTCTTCGCCGTCAGAAAGCCTTCATCGTGCCTGATTCCTCCCAATCCAAGCCTGTGACCTATGCCGACGCCGGCGTGGACATCGCCCGCGGCGGCCGCGCCAAGGAGCGCATCAAGTTCCTGGCGCAGAAGACCTTCAACCGCAACGTGCTGGGCGGCATCGGCGGATTCGGCGCGCTCTACCGGCTCGACCTGCAGCGCTTCAAGAACCCCATCCTGGTCAGCTCGGCCGACGGCGTGGGCACCAAGCTCAAGGTCGCCTTCGAGCTGGGCATGCACCACACGGTCGGCGCGGACCTGGTGAACCACTGCGTGAATGACGTCGCCGTGCAGGGCGCTACGCCGCTGTTCTTCCTGGATTACTTCGCGTCTGGAAAACTGGACCCCGAAGTGACGGAAACGGTCGTCGCCGGCCTGGCCGATGCCTGCAAGGCCAACGGCTGCGCGCTCATCGGCGGCGAAACGGCCCAGATGCCCGGCTTCTACGCCGAGGGAGAGTACGACCTGGCCGGCTTCATCGTTGGCGCGGTCGACCGCGACAAGCTCGTGACTGGCGCGGAGATCAAGCCCGGCGACGTACTCATCGGCCTGCCTTCCACCGGCCTGCACACCAACGGCTACTCGCTGGCGCGCAAACTGCTCTTCGACGTCGCCGGCTACAAGCCCACGCAGTTCGTCAGCGCCATCAAGGAGAAAGCAGGCGCGGCGCTCATGCACACGCACCGCAGCTATCTCCACGTCATCCAGAAGCTCGTGGCCGGGGGCCTGACCACCGGAATGGCGCACATCACCGGCGGCGGCATCACGGAAAACCTGCCGCGCATCCTGCCCAAGGGGGTCATGGCTCAGGTCGAGCTCGGCGCGTGGCCGGTGCTGCCCATCTTCGAGCACCTTCGCGCGCTGGGCGACGTGGCCCAGGACGAGATGCTGCGCACCTTCAACATGGGCGTGGGCCTCATCGCGGCCATCCCTGCCGCAAAGTTCACCCGCGCCAAATCGATGCTCGACCGCGCCGAGGAGAAGTTCTACGTCGTCGGCCGCATCGTGAAGGGCGAGCACCGGGTGCAGTACACGTGATACCGTTCCACTCCGCCGGCTTCCTGAGCGGAGCGAAGTCGACGGATCTGCGGTCGTTTTTCCGGGTTTGGAAAGAGCACGATTTTAGAGGCTGCGGAAGAAGTCAAGGAAGACCTGGCTTGGTAACAGGGCACGACTGCAGTTGTGCCAACGAAGACCTGGCTTTGCAACTGGGCACGACGTCAGTTGTGCCAACGAAGACCTGGCTTGGTAACAGGGCACGACTTCAGTCGTGCCGAAATAGCCCCACAAAACCTGGGGCTTTTAGCCCCTGAGGAAAAACGATGGATGGCCGCGAATTTGCTCGTCATCGTGAATCGAGGAAATTCGGGCAAGCTGGCGGACTTCCTCTACGAGATTTACGTGGAAAAGCACGCGTTTTGATTCAATGAATTCCGCAACCAAAAACGACCCAACCCGCCTCGGCATCCTGCTTTCCGGCCGCGGGTCGAACTTCCTCGCTATCGCCGAGTCGATCCGGGAAGGCCGCCTCAAGGGCGTCGAGATCGCGGTCGTCATCTCGAATATCGCCGGCGCGCCGGGTCTCGCCAAGGCCCGCGAACTCGGCCTTGCCACCGAGGTCTTTGACTCCAAAGGCCGGCCCCGCGCCGAGCACGACGCCGACGTCGCCGCCTGCCTGCGCGCCCACCACGCCGGTCTCATCTGCCTCGCCGGCTATTTGCGGTTGCTCTCGCCCGGTTTTGTCGCCGCTTTCCCCAATCGTATCCTCAACGTCCATCCGTCGCTGCTGCCGGCGTTTCCCGGCCTCGACGCGCAGCAGCAGGCATTCGACTACGGCGTGAAAGTCGCCGGCTGCACCGTTCACTTTGTCGATGAACACCTGGATCACGGCGCAATCGTCCTGCAGCGCGCGATCCCGGTGCTCGACACCGACGACGCGCACTCTCTCGCCGGCCGCATCCTCGTCGAAGAGCACATCGCCTACTCCGAGGCCATCGCACGAGTGGTCGGCGGCGAATACGAAATCCGCGGCCGGCGCTACGTCAAGGTCCGCTGAGCCAGAGACGGCTGCCCTGAATCCGATGCGGCGGCGACGCTCCCAGGGGAGCACTCGGTTGGGAATTCGCACAGTATCCGGGCGGCTTGCTGGTTCTTGTCAAGCCCCCTTGTCTCGTTTTGAGCCGCTAAACCATTCATTTCATTGCGAAGTTTCTTCCCCGCCAAGTTGCAGTTTTATTCTTCGGTTTCTCTAGACTTATAAGTATCCAGTCTCGCAACGGAAATTCAGCGCCCGGCGAATGTTGTCGCCTTCCCGAGAGTCTGCCCAGGCCGAGGGTGCCGGGGCGCGGGACCGCTGCGGGCTGACCCAACTCAGCCCTCCACCCGGTCTCCGTCTGCAACCACGGCCGGGGATCGGGAATTCCTGCGCACCCGATTCAACTCATCTCACGTTCAGCCGCCGGCGCCATGCCGCGCCGGCAGAAGAGGATCCATCGCGATGGCCCACATACTCGTCAACATCGAAAAAGGCATTGAGATCGCCGCCGAAGACGCGCTCAAGTGGCTCTCCGGCGCCAACAAAGCCCTGCATGCGGCCCCGGGGGCGGTCGCCGCCCTAGCCACACTTGTCGGCGCGGTCGAAAAACCGCTCTCCGAGCTGGCCGGCGCCGCTGCCAACCCGCTCAACATCCCGCTCGACATTCAAACCGCCAACGACCTCAAGGCCGTCTGGCCCGACGTCAAAGCGTTTCTGGGCACCCTCGGAGTCAAATTCTAGGGTCCGCCGCACCGAGGCTGTGGCGGCCTTCCCACCCGCCTTTCGCTACTTCAGCACCGCCGTCACATCCTCCACCATCTTTCGCCGGTACTCGTCCCACGTGCACTTTGCCGCCTTCTGCCGCGCGGCCTCGCTCATCTGCGCCAGCAGATCGCGGTCCTCGCCCAGTTGCGTAAGCCGCGCTGCGATCCCGTCGGCCGAGCGGATGGGCACAATGAACCCGTCGCGGCCGTCGTCGAGCAGGTCCGGCGCGGCCGTGTGCGGCGTCGCGATCACCGGCGTGCCCTGCGCCATCGCCTCCAGAATCACCAGGCCGAAGCCTTCGAACAGCGACGGGAATACGAGCACGTCATGTTCGCGCATCAGCCTCAGCACTTCGCTGTGCGGCGCCGACTCGATCCAGCGGTGCCGCTCGAGCGCCTGCTTCAACACCGGCGGCAGTGCGACCGGCCGGCCCAGCAGCGTCAGCGTCGCAGGCGCCGCAAGCCGGTCCATTGCCGCAAGCAGATACGCCACGCCTTTGCGCTGGCCTATCTGGCCCACGAACAACACCCGCAGCGGATCGTCCCGCCGCGTCGCCGTCCGCGGCCCGCCCACCGGCGGTGCGCCGTACGGAATGCGGTACACCGGCGCGGCAATTGGTTGCGGAGACTCCTTCAGCGTCTCTTCAGTAAACCGGCTGGCCACGATGATTGCGTCGGCCAAGGCAAGCTCGCGGTCCTTGCGCGCCAGCTTTTCCGGGCTGTCGTGGATTCCGCTCAGCGTCGACGCCCACTCCGGCTTCAGCTCGCGCTCCTCGGCATAGATCCTGCGCGCAGCGCGATAGTAGCCGATCGGCAGATCGAAGATGTTGCGCATGCCGCGCTGCTTCGCCGCCGCAAAGATGTCGAGCGCGCAGGCGTCGTAGGCGTAGACCGCGCCGAGCCAAGGCCCGGTCCTCACCGCCGCGGCTACCTCACGCTCCATCGCGCGCGTCACCGCATCGAAGGAGAACCGCCCGGTCTCGTGCCGTGTGAACCCGCCCCAGCGCTGCCGGACGGCGGCCAGCCGCATTGCCTCGCGCCAGGGATGCGTATGAATGAGTTCCGGCGGGATCCCGGCGTAGCTGCGCCTGGCTAGCTCGCGCTGCAGGCCTGCGGGCAGCATCCGGTCCAGCGCGCCGCCGGGCCGCCAGGCGATGGTGGTGTGAAACCCGGCCAGCATTCCGGCCTGCTCAAGAGCCAGCGCCGTGTGGCGGACAAAGGCATTTCCGGTGGGATGAACCAGCAGCACGCGTTTTCCGGTCTCGCCTTGCGCCATCCTCACTCGCTTCCCTGTCCGGGCACCGGCCCGGCCGCCTCGCGAATGCAATCGAAAAGCAAACCAAAGTCTAGCATCCGCATTGCGGACAGGCTCCCGCACGCACAGCCAGCCGTACCCGCGCGTCGTTCGCGCCTCCGCCCATCACTGGCCGCACGCGCTCATTTAGAATCTTCACTGCACTTGCGCCATGTCCTCATGAGTGAAATCGCCCGCTGGAAGCAGTTTTTTCGTCCCAAGCTGCATCGGGTCGCCGAGTTTTTGGCGGCCCAGGGCGTCACCATGGCGGGCAACCTGCTCTACGGCTTGCTGTGCGTGCGCCTGCTGCCCAAGACCGAGTACGCCAAGTTCGCCGTCGTCTTCTCCGCCCTCGCCTCGCTTTCGCTGCTCTCCGACATTGGCGTCTCCACCGGCATCATGCCGCTGGTCGGCGAGAAGATCGGCGATCTTCAGCTCATCGCCGATTACATCGCTTCGCTGCGCACGCTCGTGCAGCGGCTCTACGCCTTCATGGCGCCGGCCGCCGCGCTCGTTCTTCCCCTCATGGTGCGCCGCCAGCATTGGAGCGCGCCGGTCGTTGCCGCGATGGTCGTCATCGTGCTCATTGGCGCGTGGTTTGCCCGCATCGGTTCGGCCTACGGTGTGGTGCTGCTCATCCTCCGCGAGCGGCCGCGATGGTACCACGCGCAGATGGTCTCCAGTCTCGGTACGCTGGCCCTGCTCGGCATCTTCCGGGGCGCGCACTGGCTCAACGTGTGGGCCGCCATCCTGTTCAACGTCCTCGGCAACATTTACGTCGCGCAGTCCTACTACTTCACGGCGCGCAAACTGCTCGGCGTCCGCGGCCGCTCGTCGCCAGAGAAGCGCAAGGCCATCGTCCACCTCATCCTGCCCAATGCGCCGAACGTCGTCTTCTACGCGCTGCAGGGCCAGATCTCGCAAATTCTTGTCACCCTTTTCGGCGTCACGGCCGCGGTGGCCGACGTGGGCGCTCTGGGCCGCCTGGCGCAGATCTTCGTCATTTTCTCGCAGATGAATCCCATCCTGCTCGAGCCCTACTTCGCCCGTCTGCCGCGCGAGCGCCTCAGGAACAGCTACCTCGCGGCCGTCTTTTCTATCGCCGCCGTGTGCGCGGCCGCCGTCGCGCTGGGCCGCTTTCTTCCCGGTCTGTTCCTATGGATTCTCGGCCCGAAATACTCGACCCTTCGCTACGAAGTCCTGCTCGTGCTCATCGGAAGTTCGCTGCGCTATCTCTCGGGATCGATGTGGGTCATCCACTCCTCGCGCCGCTTCGTATACTGGTGGAACAACCTGTCTGTCATTGCGCTGACCTTGCTGGTCCAGGTGGTCTTCCTGTTCAAGGGGAACCTGGGAACGGTGCGGGACGCGCTGATGTTCAACATCATTTCGGCCGCCGCTTCCTTGCTCGTGAATATACTCTGCGCATTCTACGGATTCCTTCGCGGACCACGCGCCATTCCCGGCGCGCCGATCGGGAGCGAACTCCAGTTTGCCGCTGAGACGGCCGCCGAGCTGACATCGGACGTCGCTCAGGAAGTGATTTCAGATGTCGAGGGTGAGCGGCATGGCTGAGACCGGATCGCCGGCCGCCGGCTTGCCGCAGGGCTACCAGCAGGTGATCTGCACGCTCTTCGAAGGCGACTTCCACATCGGGGTCGCCGCGCTCATTAACTCCATCGTCCGCAGTGGATTCAAGGGCCTGTTCTGGATCGGCTGCCGTGGCGAGCTGCCTGCATGGACCCGGCCTCTCAAACGCCGCGAAAACGGCCTCTTTGAAGTCGGCGAGGCTCTGCTCGGCTTCGAGACTATCGAGGGCGCGCGGCACTTCGGCCAGTTCAAGCCCGAGTTCCTGCTGCGCACCATCGACCAGGGCATCGCCGGCAAGTACATCTGGTACATCGATCCCGACATCACCATCCGCTGCGCGTGGAGCTTCTTTGAAATGTGGGTCGGCCACGGCGTGTGCCTCTGCCAGGAGCAGACCATGGGCTCCATGCCGTCGCGCCACCCCATCCGCGCCGAGTGGATGCGCATGGCTTCCGAGGCCGGCTGGGGAGAACCGTGCCGGGAGCAGGAGCGCTACTACAACAGTGGCTTCGCCGGCCTCGACGTCGCGCATCGCCGCTTTCTCGAGCAGTGGGTCGCCGCCGTGCGGCTGGCCAATGCCAACGGCGTCACGCCCAGCCAGTTCCAGAAGGGAGGACGCCACCAGGTTTTCTTCACCGTCGATCAGGACACGATGAACATCTCCACAATGTATGCCGATGTGCCGTTTTCGACCATCGGCCCGGAAGGCATGGGCTTCGTCTACGGCGGCTTCACCATGTATCACTCGGTGGGTAAGATGAAGGCGTGGCGGAAGAAGTTTCTGCGCGCCGCATTGGCAGGCCTGCCGCCTACAAACGGCGAAAAGCACTTCCTCACCTGCATCGACGGGCCGCTGCACCCCTATCCCGCATTTGCAGTCCGCAGCCTGCGCCTGCGTGCCGGCATCGCGGCATTGGTGGGCCGCTTCTATCGCCGCAGCGGATAGCGCCGCCGAATTCGACCCCCTACACCGGAAAAGGACACGAGCCACGCGATGCGAATCAAGGAACTGGACGGACTGAGAGGCATCGCCGTCCTGGCGGTCATCAGCGAGCATTACGTGGCGTGGCTGCCGCAGGTAGGCTCGCGCTACGGCTGGCTTGGCGTCGACCTGTTTTTCGTTCTTTCGGGCTTCCTCATCACCAGCATCCTGCTCGACCTGCGCGACAAGGAGCGCTACTTCAGCGTCTTCTATGCGCGCCGCGCGCTGCGCATCTTTCCGCCGTACTTCGCCGGCGTGCTCGTTTATCTCGCCGTTTCGATCGCGCAGGGCCAGCCGGGCACGCCCGGGCTTTGGCTGCGCTACATCTTCTACTACAGCAGCCTGTTTGTCGGCCAGCCGCCGGAGTTGATGGGCACGCATCCGCCGGTGCCGGAGCCGGTCGTGCTCGGCCTCGCCGTGCTGTGGTCGCTTTCGGTCGAGGAGATCTACTACACCCTCTGGGCGCCCGTCGTGCGCTGGACCTCGCACCGCAGCTTTGCGGCGATTCTCTTGGGTATGATCGTTGCCGCCCCGCTGCTGCGATGGTGGCTGCACACGCCGGCCTATCCCGAGCTTTACACCTTCTATTGCCGCATGGACGGCCTCGCCTACGGTTCGGCGATCGCGCTTCTCATCCACGACCGCCGCCGCGACCCGCAAAAGCAGGACCGCATCGACAAGCTCATCGGCCGCGCCGCGCTGGCCGTGCTTCCTGCGACGGCAATCTTCTGGCTCTGGACGCTGGGCGACCGCACCAGAGTCTGGGTCACGACCGTCGGCCTTATCCTCGCCGACCTCAGCTTCGCGATCGTTGTCCACGCGCTGATCCGCCACTCCGGCGGCGCCCAGTGGTGGGTACGCGCCTTCCGTGCGCGCTGGCTTCGCTCGGTAGGTATGGTCAGCTATAGCCTCTACCTGTTCCACTTCCCGCTGCGCTGGGCCGGAGTGGAACTTGTCAGCGCGGTACCGATGCCGCGCCATTGGGCAGCGGTCGCCGGTGTCGTCGCCGGGCTGCTGCTCAGCTTCGGCGTGGCGTATGGCCTGTGGTATGGCATGGAGTCGCGCATCCTGCGCTGGAAGGACCGCCGCGTGCCAAGCCCGGCGCATCCGGCGGCCTAGGCTTCACGGCCTCTGCACCCAGTTCTGTACAAAGAAATATCCCGCCGTCACGAAGCCGATGATCGCCACCGACCAGCGCATCGCCTTCTGGTTCACCTTGCGGCTGTAATGCGCGCCGAGGTAGCCGCCGGCCGCGGCCAGGATCGCCATCTCCAGACAGAAACTCCACGACACGCGCCCGGCAAGAATAAACGTGAAAGCCGGAACGCCGATGGAGACGGCCGCGGTGAGCACCTTGAGCGCGTTCATCTCGTGGATATCATGCACGCCGCAGATGCCGAACAGCGCCATCACCAGGAACCCGCCGCCTGCGCCGAAATAGCCGACGTACACGCTGACGATGACCATGCCGACGATCAGCCAGGTGTTGTAGCGCTCGCCACCGGAGAGGCTGGACAGCCATCTGCCAAGCGGAAAACTCAGCACGAACATGACCGCGGCAAACAGCAGCAGCCACGGCAGTATCTCGCGGAATCGATGATTTCCGGTGTGCAGCAGGAGAAATCCGCCCAGCCATCCGCCGGCGCCCGAGGCCAGACCGAGCGGAATGAGATCCCGGCGGTAGGTAACGAGCTGCTTGCGGAACGCGACCAGCGAAGTGAGCTGACCCGGCCAGAGAGCCACGGTGTTGGTAGCCTGCGCCGTCACCGCGCCCACCCCAGCCACCGTCGTGCCGGCAAGCAGTGCCGGAAGCGACAGGAAAGACCCGCCGCCGGCGACCGAGTTCAGCACCCCGGCGAACAGCGAAGCGACAGGAAGCCACAGAACCCTCAACAAATGGGAAACGTCCGGAGCCATCTTTCCACTGTAAAGTCAAACCGCATAAAGACTCATGAAGATACCGCCGCGCAAGACGGTGGCGCGCCGCAGGTTCGGCGCGGCGCCATTGCGCCAAGGCCGGCTTGCCTGGGATTGGCTCCAACCCGCCGTAACCTCCCGTCTGCTGCCGCCTGATACACTCCCCTTGATCACGCAATGGAGCCGATTTCCTCAATGATTCAACGCGTTCTTCTTCTTCTTACGGTCATACTTGGAACCGCGGCCGCCGCCCAGACGTCTCCCAAGCCCGCTCCCAGTGCTGCCACCGCGACCGCCGCCAAGCCATCCACGAACGCCGCCAAGCCTGCCTTGCCGGCGCCTTCGGTCCTCAAACTCCCGGAAAAGATTCCCGCAGTGCACGGCATGGTGAAGACGGCCTTTTCGCTGCGTTACGAGGACATCAAAATCGGCACCGGCGCCGACGCAGAGCCGGGCAAGCTCTACAAGGTCAAGTACACCGGTTACCGCTGGGCCGACGGCGTGGTATTCGACTCGACCGACATGCACCGCCGCCCCGTTCTCGATAAGGACGGCAAGCCCGTGAACGGCCCCGACGGCAAGCCCCAGCTCGGCGACCCCGAGCCGATGCAGTTTCCGCAGGGCATGGGACGGCTGATCCCTGGCTTCGACCAGGGCTTCGCCGGCATGAAGATCGGCGGCAAGCGGCGCATCTTCATCCCCTGGCAGCTCGCCTACGGCACGCGCGAGATTCCTGAACGCGGTCCTGACCACCCGGGCATCCCCGCTAAGTCCGACCTGATCTTCGATGTTGAGCTGGTCGACGTGTCCGATCTTCCGGTTCGGAACGCGATGCAGCCGGGCCCACCACGTCCGGGCGCGATTGGCGCGCCCCCCGTTCCCGGAGCGGCGCTCAAGCCCGGTGTGACTCCGGCAGCTCCGCCGGCCGGTGGCGCGCCGCCCGCAACCAGTGAGCCCGCGCCTCAGGCGAATACGCCGCCTCCGTCGGGAACGCCGCCTGCGCAGTCGAATCCACCACAGCCGCACTAGCACTAACCGGCAGGGCCGGGGCCCAGTCACCGAGACTGCTCGTTTCGCCCGTCCGTTTCAATTCAGTGAATTTTCCGGTACGCTCAATAGACAGGCTTCCAGCTCGACACCGGACGGCGGCACGTCCTGAGGTCGAGCGGCTTTTTGCCGATGGATCGTAAAGGACGCCCGCACCGAGAATGACCGAAACCGCACAACATCTCCTGTCGCTCTGTTACCCCGCCGAGTTCGCTCCCGGCGCGCGCTCCGCCGTCACCACCTGCCTGCGCATTGCGCCGAGCGAGAAGGTCACGCTGATCACCGACCGCGTCACCGAGCCCATCGCCGCCGCCATCGGCCAACAGCTTGCCGGCCGCGGCTGCGAGTGGAACGCCTTCGTGCTTGAGGACCTGGCCCCGCGCCCGCTGGCCGACATGCCGCCCGCGGTCCTCGCCGACATGGAAACGTCGCAGGTCTCCATCTTTGCCGTGCAGGTGCAGCCCGACGAGCTGCATTCGCGCATGCAGATGACCGACGTCGTCAACCGCCGCCACATGCGCCATGCGCACATGGTCAACATCACACCGGAGATCATGTGCCAGGGCATGCGCGCCGACTTCAACCTCGTCGACCGCCTGTCGCAAAAGGTCCTGGAGCGCGCCCGCAAGGCCACGCGCATCCGCGCAACTACGGCCGCCGGAACCGACATCGTCGCGGACATGAATCCCGGCTACAAGTGGTTCAAGACCTCCGGGATCATCTCGCCGGAGAAATGGGGCAACCTGCCCGGCGGCGAATGCTTCACCTCGCCCGGCGAAGTCAACGGCACGTTTGTGGTCGACGGCGTGGTCGGAGACTGGTTGTGCGCGCGCTACGGCCTGCTGGCCTCATCGCCTTTGACGATTGAGATCGCCGGCAACCGCATGGTCTCCTGCACGAGCGCGAACAAACAGCTCGAGGCCGACTTCTGGGCCTACACCCACACCGACGAGAATTCGGACCGCGTGGGCGAGTTCGCCATCGGCACCAACCTCGGAGTGGAGCGCGTCATCGGCAACATTCTGCAGGACGAGAAATTTCCCGGCATCCACATCGCTTTCGGCAATCCCTACGGCGAGCACACCGGCGCGCCCTGGCGCTCGAAAACGCACATTGATGTTGTCGGCATCGGCTTCAACATCTGGCTTGAGTCCGAAACCGGAGAAGAACAAATCATGCGCGAGGGGCGCTTCCTGATCGCTGCCTAGCTGTCGGCCAACAACGTATCCGCACGCCGGCGCCGGGAGAGAAGTCCTTCCAGCGCCGGCTGCGCAACTGCTATTGAGGCGGCGGAACGTGCATTGTGGCGGTGGTCGAGTCAGTGACTCGGTCGAACAGCTTGCAGGCCCAGTCTCCAAAGGTAGTTCGATAGCAGATTCCTTCCGCCCTCGGTTGCGGATAGGCATTGCAATTCTTGCCGACGTTCGTGTGGTCCGCGTCGATATTGAAGACCCGCGAACACTGGTAGCGCGTAAAAGTCCCGCGGGCCGGATACACTGGGCCATTCGGATCCAGGTCGTGGTAGGTGTCGCTGCCGGGATTGCTCTGGCGCGGCGCGCCGAGCTGCATCTTCAGGTCCTTGATGAGATAGATGTATCCGCCGGCAACGATTTCGGCGCCGCATTCGAATACCTTCTGCGCCTGGTCAACGGAAAGCGTGGACGATTTGTCCGTGGGACAGGGGACCGGTTCGCGGGTGCCGTAAGGAGTGCCGACACCCTGCGCCCCGGCTATCCGTTGCAAGCCGCCCAGGGGGGTGAGAAAGAACAACGCGACGAGAATCGACTGGCGAGGACACACGTGCATACAAAGACCTCTCGAATTCTGGAAGTGAGATTGGGACGCGATTTGCGCAGAATACTACGACGATTTGGCACAGTCCAGTGGTGAGATTCGTTGAGCGGTAATCGTTTCGGGCCTCCGCGATGGGATGGGTCAGCGAGTCTGCCGTATGCCTCGACTGGACTCTCAGTTCAACATGGCGAGCCTTTGTCCGCTGAGTTAGCATCTATTCAAGTGCCATGACTTCGACCGCATCCTCCGCATCGCATGCGCTGCGCACGCTGGGCAGCTCCGATCTGAACCTCACTCCCATCGGCTTTGGCGCCTGGGCCATCGGCGGCGGTAACTGGGAGTTCGCCTGGGGACCCCAGGATGACAACGAATCCATCGCCGCGATTCATCGCGCGCTCGATCTGGGCATCAACTGGATCGACACCGCCGCTGTCTACGGCCTCGGCCACTCGGAAGAAGTCGTCGCCAAGGCGGTGAAGTCGTCCTCGCACCGGCCGCTCATCTTCACCAAGTGTTCCATGCGCTGGCACCCGGACCGTTCCATCTACCGGTCCTTGACGAAAAAGTCGCTGACGGAAGAACTGGAGGGCTCGCTCGGCCGTCTCGGCGTCGACACCATCGACCTCTACCAGGTCCACTGGCCGAATCCGGATGAAGAGATCGAAGAAGGATGGGAGACGCTGGCCAAATTCCGCGAGCAAGGCAAGGTCCGGTGGATCGGCGTCTCCAACTTCAATATCGCGCAGATGCGCCGCGCCATGAAGATTGCGCCCATCACCAGCCTGCAGCCGCCCTACTCCATGCTCCGGCGCGCGATTGAAGACGAAATCCTCCCCTTCTGCAAGGTGAATGGCATCGGCGTCATCAACTACTCGCCGATGGTTTCCGGCCTGCTGACCGGCCATGTCACTCCGGAGCGTGTGGCCAACCTGCCCGCCGATGACTGGCGCCGCCGCTCGGTCGAATTCCAGGAGCCGCGGCTCAGCCGTAACCTTCGCCTTGTTGAGTTGCTCCGCGAGATCGGACAGCCGCACGACGTCTCACCCGGCGTTGTCGCTGTGGCCTGGACGCTGCACAACACGGCCATCACCGCGGCCATTGTCGGCGGGCGAAGCGCGACCCAGGTCGAAGGCCTCGCCCCGGCGCTCGATTATCGGCTCAGCGACTCGGATTACGCGCGCATCGTCGACTTCATCGCGGGCAACCCGGCGTAGTCAAAGCACGAATTCGGTCCCCATCCTCGCGGCGCCGTAAGCCGCAAGGGGAGGATTCTGTCAGGACCGCGGGTCGCGATGGCCCGCCTCTCCGTGCTAACTTGAAGACGGGTCCCTTCGGCGGAACCCCTCATGAATCAAGGGGCTCCGCCTTTTGCCGGGGCCCCCAAAAGGCCCATGCCGCACGACCTGCCCAAAGCCTACGACCCCACCGTCATCGAAGATCACTGGGCCTCGTATTGGGTCCAGGAGAAGCTCTTCGATCAGCCGACGCCCGCGCCCGGCGAAGCCGGCAAAGGCGAACCCTTTGTCATTCTCCTTCCGCCGCCCAACGTTACCGGCCGCCTGCACATGGGCCACATGCTCAACCAGACGGAGATGGACATCCTCACCCGCTGGCGCCGCATGAGCGGCCGACGCGCGCTGTGGCTTCCCGGGACCGACCACGCCGGCATCGCCACGCAGATGATGGTCGAACGCCAGCTCACGAGCGAAGGAACATCCCGCCAGAAGCTTGGACGCGAGGCCTTCGAAGCTCGCGTTTGGGAGTGGAAGCGCCACTACGGCGGCGCCATCCTCGACCAGATGAAGCGCCTCGGCGCCTCCGTCGACTGGGATCGCGAATACTTCACGATGGACGAGCGCCTCTCCATTGCTGTCCGCGAGGCCTTCGTCCGCCTCTACGAGCAGGGACTGATTTATCGCGGCGCCTACATCGTGAACTGGTGCCCGCGCTGCCAGACCGCGATCAGCGACCTCGAAGTGGTGCATGAGGAGCAGAAGGGCCATCTCTGGGAGATCCGTTATCCGGTGCTCGACGACCAGGGCAAGGATTCGGGCGAGTTCCTCACCGTGGCGACGACCCGACCTGAAACCATGCTCGGCGACACGGCGGTGGCCGTTCATCCCGCCGACGAGCGCTACCTGCACCTGCACGGCAAGATGCTGCGCCTGCCCTTGATGAACCGCGTTATTCCCGTCATCACCGACGAGTGGGTCAGCCGCGAATTCGGCACCGGCGCCGTCAAGGTCACGCCCGCGCATGACCCCAACGACTTCGCCCTGGGCGAGCGCCATCGCCTGCCCAAGATCAACGTGATGGACGAGACCGCGCACATCAACGCCGAAGGCGGCCCCTACGCGGGACTCTATCGCTTCGCGGCGCGCGGCAGGATTGTTGAAGACCTGGAGGCGCAGGGATTGCTGGCCGGCATCAGGGACCACGTCAACAGCGTGGGCCACTGCGACCGCTGCAAGACGATTGTCGAGCCGCGCCTTTCCACGCAGTGGTTTGTCAAAATCCAGCCGCTCGCCGACAAGGCTGTCGCCGCCGTGAAGGAAGGCCACATCCGCTTCACGCCGGAGATGTACAAGAAAACCTACCTGAACTGGATGGAGAACATCTACGACTGGTGCATCTCGCGCCAGCTCTGGTGGGGCCATCGCATTCCCGCGTGGCACTGCGCGGCGTGCGGCAAGATCTCCGTCGCGCGCCTGGACCCCGCGAACTGCGCGCACTGCGGCTCCGGCAAGATCACCCAGGAGACCGACGTTCTCGACACCTGGTTCTCGTCCGGCCTGCTGCCCGTCTCCGTCTTCGGCTGGCCGAACATCAACGAGACAAACCGCGCCGACTTCGACGCCTTCTACCCGACGACGCTGCTGGTCACCGGGTTCGACATCCTCTTCTTCTGGGTTGCGCGCATGATCATGTTCGGCTGCTGGTTCTCGCCGGACATCAAGATGCCCGATGGCTCGGACCGCTCGCCCGCCGACTCGGTTCCCTTCCGCGACGTCTACATCCACGCGCTGGTACTCGACGCCAACCGCGAAAAGATGTCCAAGGTCAAAGGCAATGTCATCGATCCCATCGAAGTTGTGAAGCAATACGGCACGGATGCGGCGCGCTTCACACTCGCCTCGATGGCGTCTCCCGGAACCAACGTCGCCTTCAACGTAGCCAGAACCGAAGGCTACCGTGCCTTCGCCAACAAGATCTGGAACGCCGCACGGTTCATCTTCATGAATGTGGACAAAGCGGCAGAGGTCGGGTTCACCGTCGATCCCATCTCACTCGGGTCGATGCCCACCGTCGACGGCGATGCGCCGCTTGAAGCCCGCTGGATCGTTGCCGAGTTGCATTCCACTGCCGCCAAAGTGAATCAGTCGCTTGAAGACTATCGCTTCGACGAAGCCGCCAGCACGGTCTACCAATTCTTCTGGGGAAGTTTCTGCGACTGGTATCTCGAAATCGTCAAGCTGCGTTTGGACTTTTCCGAATCTGCCAACAAAACGCGAACCGCATCAGCGCTTACCATTCTGTTTTCGACCTTTGAAGCTGCCTTGCGGCTGCTCTCGCCATTCATGCCGTTCCTGACAGAAGAACTCTGGCAAGCGGTCTATGACGGAAAGACGCCGGCGGAGTCGATCGCGCTGACCCGGTTCCCGCGGGCTGATTTGTCCAGTACGGGTGAAGCCACCATTGCCGCCATGACAACGATCCAGGACTTGATCGTTGAGATGCGCGCCCTGCGCAAAGAAGCCGGCGTCGAAGAAAAAGCCGAGGTCCCCATCGAATTGCGGACAGGCGAAGAGTCGAAGTCTCTCATTTATGAGAATCGCGACATCGTCGAGCGACTCGCGCGCGTCGGCGAGGTCCGGCTCGTAGATCACGTTTCTGCAGGCTTGCCGAGCCGCCACACACCCTCCTTCGACGTCGCGATTATCTACGAGCGCACCATCGACGTCGCCGCCGAGCGCGACCGCTTGACAAAAGACATCGCAAAGCTCGAAAAGAATATTGCCAACTCCGAGCGGCAACTGGGCAACGAGAGCTTTCTCGAGAAAGCTCCCGCGCACATCGTCGAAGGCCTCAAAAAGCAGGACGCCGAAAACCGCCTCTTGCTCAAGAAGGCACAAGAAGCCCTCGACGCCCTGCCGCCCGAGTCCGGCCCGAAGGAGCCTCCGGCGTCAGATGCGGAGAATCCCCCGGAGAATTGAACCGCTCTCTGCTGCGGCACATCAAGAAGCTGAGAGCTGAAAGCTGACGGCTAAAAGCTGTCCTATGGACTGGAAAAGCCACCGCATCGACGCATTGCTGGAGCAGGCCCTGATTGAAGACAGGGCCGCCAGCGATGCCACCACGAACCTGACCATCGATCCCGACCTGCGCGCCGCGGGCTCCATCCTCGCACGCCAGGAGATGGTGGTCGCCGGCTTGGGCTCCGTGCCGCGCTTCTTTGAAATCTTCGCCCGCCTCGACCGCCGCCCGCAGTCGCAGACGCGCTTCGAGGTTGTCAGCCACCCCGAAATCTTCGACGGTGTACGGGTCCATGCCGGCCAGGTGCTTGCCGTTATTCGCCACAACGCCCGGGTGCTGCTGAGCTGCGAGCGCGTCATCCTCAACCTGATGCAGCACCTGAGCGGCATCGCCACCCTCACGCGCCAGTACGTCGACGCCATCCAGGGCACTTCCACCCGAGTGCTCGATACCCGCAAGACCGTTCCCGGCCTGCGCGCGCTTGAGAAATACGCCGTTCTGTGCGGCGGCGGCACCAACCACCGCCTCGACCTCGCCTCCGCAATCCTCATCAAGAACAACCACATCTCGCTCGGCGGCGGCATTCCCACCGTGCTCGCCCGCGCGCTTGAGCAACGCAAGGCCGGGCAGCGCGTGCAGATCGAGGTGCGCACCGCGCGCGAACTCGAAGAAGCGCTCGCCCACGGCGCCGAGGCCATCCTGCTCGACAACATGTCGCCCGCGCAGGTGAAGACCTCGGTCGAGCGCATCAAACGGGAGAAGAGCGGGCAGGAGACACGCTGGATCCCGACCGAAGCTTCCGGCGGCATTGTGCTCGAGAACATCCGCGCCTACGCCGAGGCGGGCGTCGACTACATCAGCGTGGGTGCGCTCACCCACTCCGCCAAGGCCGCCAACATCTCGATGAGCATCGCCGCCGAGCCTGCCGCGGCGCACCGCTGACACCGGCTGATGTTCGATCTCCTCACCCTCGAATCGGCGCTCGCCGGCACTCTCTTCGCCGGCAAGCTCCACTACGCTTCGAGCACAGGCTCGACCAGCGACGATGCGAAAACCGCGGCGCAAAGCGGAGCTCCGCACGGTTCCGTCTTCTTCGCCGACGAACAAACCGCCGGCCGCGGCCGCGGCGATCATGCGTGGCACTCGAATAGGGGCGAAGGCCTCTACGTCAGCGTCTTACTGCGCCCATCCATTCCGCTCCCGCGCCTCACCCTGCTGCCGCTCGTCGCCGGCCTCGCCGCTGCGCAAGCGATCCAGGAGGCTGCCGGCCTCTTCGTCGATCTTCGCTGGCCCAACGATCTGTTGCTCGGCGCGCAGAAGACCGGCGGCATTCTCGTCGAGTCGCACACCGAATCCGGCGCCGTTGCATGGGCTGTGGTGGGCATCGGCATCAACGTCCATCAGCGCATCTTTGCGCCCTGGCTCGCCACCCCGGCTACGTCGCTCGATCTCGCCTCCGGCCGCGCCGTCAGCCGCCAGCAGCTTCTCACCGCACTGCTCAAGTCGCTCGAACAGGAGTGTTCAGCGCTCGCCGATACCGAAACCGCTCTCGCCATCCCGAAACACGCCGAGCAGCGCTCTACCTGGATGGGCGGCCGCCGCGTCGAGGTCCACGGCCCGCAGGCCTGCTCCGGCGTCACCGACGGCCTCGACGACAATGGATTCCTCCGCGTCCGTACCGCCTCGGGCATCGTCACCGTGCAGACGGGCGGCCTGCGCGATGATCCGCCTCACAGCTCTCAACCGTTCGCTCGAAGCTCGCAAAACACCTGAGCCGCCGTCCGCGACATGCAGCAAAACGCATATCGATGCCCTGAATCGGCCGCGGTAAGCTAAAAGCTGATAGCTCATAGCCAGGAGCTGCACTTCATGCTGCTCGCACTCGATGTCGGCAACACCAACATGAAGCTGGCGCTCTATCGTCTCGACGTCGAGCCTTCGCCCGTCCTCGGCCCGGAGTTCGCCGACTGGCGCAGCCGTCCGGACATCGCGGCGCATTGGCGTCTCACCACGCATCGCGCGCAAACGGTGGACGAGTACGGCGCGCTGTTCATCAATCTGCTGCAGATGAACAGCCTCTCGGCTGCCGACGTCACTCACATCATCGTGTCCTCGGTCGTGCCGCCTATCGACTCCACGCTTCGCCGCATGTGCGAGCTCTACTTCCATCACCAGCCGCTCTTCGTCGAGCCCGGCATCAAGACCGGCATGCCAGTCCTCGTGGACAACCCGACCGAACTCGGCGCCGATCGCCTCGCCGACGCCGTCGCAGCCTTTGAAAAGTACGGCGGCCCCTGCATCGTGGTCAACTTCGGCACGGCCACCAAGTTCGAAGTCATCAGCGGGCGCGGCGAGTACCTGGGCGGCGCCATCGCGCCCGGCCTCGGCATCAGCGCTGAAGCGCTCTTTGCCCGCGCCGCCAAGCTCGGCCGCATCGACGTCAAGCGCCCGGCGAAGGTCATCGGCACCAACACGGTCGGCCATCTGCAGACCGGCCTCTACTACGGCTACATCGGCCTCGTCGACGGCATCCTCGAGCGCATCTTTGAGGAAATGCGCGGGCAGGAGATGGGCGGGGCCGAACCCGGCACGCACCCGCGCGTCATCGCCACCGGCGTTCAGGCGCACCTCGTCACGCCCGACTCGCGCTGCCTCAAGGAGTTCGACGACATGCTCACCCTTGATGGCCTGCGCATCCTCTTCGAGCGCAACCGGGCGCCGCGCCCGCGCAGTAGAGCGCACTAAGATAGGAAATAGTGGTCAGTGAGCAGTGATCAAAAGCGTGCGAACTGCGACTGAATTCGTGGCTGGGACCTGATCCCTGTTCTCCGGTTTCCGTGCACAACTATTTCAATTACTTCACCGAGATCGAAGAGCGCTTCCAGCAGCGCCGCGGGGCCATCCTTCTGCTCTCCACGCTCGACTGGGCGCTCATCGAAACCTGGCGCGAGGCCGGCATCCCGCTTGACGCGGCTCTGCGCGGTATCGACGCCGCCTTCGACAAATACGAGCAGCGCCAGAAGAAAGGCCGCATGCGCCGCATCAACGGGCTCGCATGGTGCGCACAGGCGGTGATGGAAGCCGCCGAAGAGCTGCGCGAAGCTGCTGCGGGCAGCGCTCCTGCCACGTCTACTTCCGCCGATTCCGGCTTCGAGCACGCCCGCGTCGCCACGCATCTTGAGGCGGCCGCCGCAGCGCTGGACGAAGCTACGGTCGCTCCAGGCGCATGCAAACAAACCGCGGCGCGTTTGCGCGAACTTGCCTCGGCACTTCGCGCACCTGCCGCTGATCCAGCGGCTGGCGACAACCTTACGGCTCCGCATTCGAACGCCGACCTTGAATCCCTCGAGCGCACGCTGACCGTTCTCGAAGAAAAGCTCTTCGGAGCGCTCAACGCCGCCGCACCAGAAGATCTCCTCACAGCGTTAGACGAGCATGCGGTTCGCGAGCTTGCGCCGTATCGCAGCCGCATGGGAGCCATGCAACTCCAACAGGTGAAGCGGCAATTCGTGCAGAAGCAATTGCTCGCGCACTACAACCTGCCGCGCCTCAGCCTCTTTTACATGAGCCAGGAATGAAGAAACGCCGGCCGCAAGGACCCAACGAGAGCGCCCGACGTCGATCGGCCTCGCGCCGGCCATCCACGCCGCCGTTGCTCGTCCGGATCGAAAAACCCATCTACGGCGGCGCGTTCCTGGCACGCGTGGAAGGCAAGGCCATCTTCACGCCGCTCACCCTGCCCGGCGAGCAGGCCCGTGTCCGCACCATCGATGACCACACCGGCTGGGCCAATGCGGAACTTGAAGAGCTTGTCGCCGCGTCGCCGGAGCGCGTGGTTCCCGCCTGCCCGCACTTCGGACCCTGCGGCGGGTGCCACTACCAGCAAGCGGGCTACGAAGCTCAACTCGCCATCAAACAGGCCGTGCTGCGTGAGACATTCGAACGCGCCGGCATCGCGCCGCCTGCCGAAATCGCAGTTGTGGCCGGCCACCCGTGGGCCTATCGCAACCGCATCCGCCTCGCGCTCGACTCCGCCGGCAACATCGGCTACCGCGGCCGCCGCTCGCATGCCGTTATCCCCATCCGCGAGTGCCCCATTGCCGCGCCGCTGCTGATCCAGGCTGCCTTCGCCGCAGCAAGCTATTTCCGCCGGTTCCCATTCGCGCAGCGCCCATCCGAGCTTTCGCTTTTCTGTGATGCGGCTGAATCCACACTGCTCGTCACCGCCATCCTTGCCAATCCTGCCAAGCCGCAGGTCGAGGACTTCGCCCGCGCGCTTGCACCGCTGGTCCCCGCGCTGGCCGGCGTCGAGTTCACCAGCGAAGGCCTCGCCGGCCGGCAGCCGCACACCGCCGCGCACTGGGGCTCGACGTCGCTCATCTATCGCGCCGGCGGCATCGATTACCGCGTGGACCACGGCGCGTTCTTCCAGGTCAACCGCCGGCTCGTTGACTCGCTCGTCAACTGCGTGATGGCCAGCCATCGAGGCCCGCTTGCCTGGGACCTGTTCGCCGGCGTGGGCCTTTTCGCGCGCCAGCTCGCCAGCCGTTTTCAGCAAGTCATCGCTGTCGAGTCCGCCCCGGCGGCGCTGCCGGCTCTCAGGGCCAATCTCGCCGGGACAGCGGCAACCGCGGTTCAGGCTACGACGCTCGACTTCCTCCTCCAGAACCGCGCATCCCCGCGGCCCGATCTGATTGTCGTTGACCCGCCGCGCACCGGCCTCGGCGGCGAAGTCTCCGCTCTGCTCGCCGAGGTCTCCGCACAAGCGCTGGTTTACGTTTCGTGCGATCCGGCCACGCTCGCGCGCGACCTTGGCGTCCTGCTTGCGTCCGGCTATGCCGTCGAGAGCCTCACCCTGGCCGACCTCTTCCCGCAGACATTCCACATCGAGTCGGTGGTCCAACTGCGCCGAGCCTGATACCCTAACGGCCAGAACCTAAAACAGCAAATCGAAGCTGCACTCGACTCATTCCTCGATCTGCGGTGATCGAACTCACGTTCGCTTGCCGCTATGCCTGACCGCATCGAAACCCTACGCCCGGCACTCGGGCGTTCAACGCCCGCCGGCCCCTCCGCCGCGCCGCTCTTCCATGCGGCGTGGATCTTCGCCCTCGGCATCGCGGCGTCGCAATGGCTTTCGCTGCGTTCCAGCCTGGTTCTTGTGGCCCTGGCAGCGGTTGCCGCCTTGTGCTTCATCGCTGCCGTACGAGCGCCACGCATCGTCTGGCTGCCGCTTGCGCTGCTGTGGTCTCTGCTCGGCTACTGGTGCGCGATGATGGAGCCGCACCCCTCTGCCGCATCGAAGCTTGCCTCCCTCTCCGACGGCCTCCTGCGGACCGTCGAGGGGACGGTGGTCGACACCGGACCTGTCCGGTCGGAACTCGAGCAGAATCTCAATGAGCCGCCGGCGGCTGCGCCCGCCCGGCGTGTCGATCTCAGCGCCTCTTCCGTCGAGCTTGTCGACGACGCAGTCGATGAACAGCTCAAGATCGCAGGCGGCGTTCGTCTCACTGTCCGATGGCCGGCCGGAGCGGCTCCTCAAGAGAGTGCCCAGGCCGCTATGCCCAGTTGCGGCGACCATATCCGCACCGTCGCCCGCCTGTTCCTTCCCGGCACCTATCGCGATCCCGGCGCCTTCAGCCGCGCAGACTATCTGCTCGAGCAGGGCATCACATCAACAGCCAGCGTCAATATCGACCGCCTCGAAATCGTCGGCCACTCGCCTGGCTGGTTTCTTTCCTGCCGCCTCAGCGCGCTCCAACATCGTGCTTCAGAGCGCCTTCTTGCGCTTCCTGCACGGATGCGATGGCTTCCTGCACCGCTACGCCTCACCGAAGACGACGCCGTCCTCCTCTCCTCAATGATCGTCGGCGACCGCACCTACCTTAACCGCTCCCTGCGCGCCGGATTCGAGCGCACAGGTTCGTTCCACATGCTTGTGGTGTCGGGATTTCATCTCGCTGTGGTTGCCGCGTGCGTATTCTGGTTGGCGCATCGTCTGCGGTTTCCCCGCGTTCCGGCCACGCTCGCCACCCTCGCTGCGTCGCTCGTCTACGCGCTTTTCACCGGCTTTGCCGCGCCGGTGCAGCGCTCCCTGTGGATGATCGCTCTTTATCTAATCGGCCGCCTCGTCTACCGCCAGCGCAGCCCGATGAACACCATCGGCTTCGCCGCGCTCTGCCTGCTCGCCGCGAGCCCGCGCAGCCTCTTCGACTCCAGCTTCCAGATGACGCTCCTGGCCGTCGTCTCCATCGCCGGCATCGCAGCGCCCCTGCTTGCCGGAAGCATTCATCCCTACCTGACAGCCACCCGCGATCTCGAACTGATCGCTGTCGATCCCAGCCTCCCGCCTCGGATCGCTCAGTTCCGCGTCGTCCTGCGCATGATCGCGGAAACGTTCCACGATGCGATCGCCGCCGGGGCTCACAGACTGGCTGCCCGAAGGGTCACGCGGGGCCTGTTCGCGCGCACGGTTCGGTGTGTTCTCCGCTTCGCTGAACTCGTTGTCGTTTCCTGTGTGGCCGAGCTCGCCATGACGCTTCCCATGGCCATCTACTTCCACCGCGTCACGCTGTTCGCGTTACCCGTCAACCTCTTCGTTTTGCCGTTGCTCGCGGCGCTCCTGCCCGCAGCGCTTGTCACGCTCGCGGTCTCGCTCGTCTGGAACCCCGCAGCAACCGCGCCCGCCGCCATAACCGCCATCCCGCTTCACTTCGGGCAGTGGCTGGTTCACCTGTTCGGCTCGCTCGCCTTCGGCGATATACGAATCTCCTCGCCGCTCCTCGGCCAGTCGATCGCGTTTATTGCACTGCTTGCCGCGGCCATGATTCTCGCGCATTCGCGGAAGAAATGGCTCCGCCGCGCCGGCTGGGCATCGCTTCTGGTCGCCGCCTTTGCTGCCGTTGCGCCGCGTCCCATCGACCATCCGCAGAACGCATTGCTTCTCGAAGCCCTCGATGTCGGCCAGGGCGACTCGATCCTCGTCATCACGCCCGACGGAAAAACGCTGCTTGTCGACGCAGGCGGCTTCGGCGGAGGTCCGCTCCAGGCGCCGCAAGACTTCGACATCGGAGAGGAAGTCGTGTCGCCCGCGCTTTGGGCCCGCGGCATCCGAAGTCTCGATGCCGTCGCGCTCAGCCACGCGCATTCCGACCACATGGGCGGCATGCCCGCCATCCTGCGCAATTTTCATCCTGCGGATTTCTGGGTCGGAAATAACCCGCATGTCGCGCCGTACGACAGCCTTCTCGCTGAAGCCTCTGCACTCGGCGTTCGGCTTCATACGTTGCATGCCGGGGACACATTCAGCTTCGGCGACGCACAAGTGAACGTCCTCGCTCCAATGCGCGACTACCGGCCTGGCCCTGAGCCCTCCAACAATGACTCGCTCGTACTTCACATTGCATTCGGTCGAACGTCCGCGCTGCTCGAAGGCGATGCCGAAAAACCGGTCGAAGACGCCATGATCGATGAACAAGGCCTTTCAAGCACCTTGCTGAAAGTGGCTCATCACGGGAGCGCCACCTCCACAAAGCCCGAGTTCCTCGCGCGCGTCTCTCCGCAGTTCGCCGTCATCTCCTGCGGATTGCGAAACCGCTTCGGCCATCCGCGGCCCGAGATCCTCGCGGAACTGGAAGCCGCGCATGTCCGCACCCTCACCACGGACCTGGACGGCGCGTCCTGCTTCCTGCTCGACGGAAGCTCCGCTGCCGTCGAGCCATTCTGCGCAGAAACCGGCAATTTGATGGGACCCACCGATCGCAAGAGCCGGGACAGCCCTCCAATCCGGTCGCCGCGCAGCATCCGGCCGTGATCCGATCTCTTTCGCGAACGAACGGTTGATCGTCAGCGATTGGAAGGGCGGCTTCGGCAAACAACTCCGGCTGGAATATCCGGCGCCGCCCCATGCCATGCCGGTTTTCGGCGACGATCAGCCGAGGATGAGCCGGATTTCGTTCCCTTCGTTTCGCGACTCGCGAGCCGTTTCCGCATCGCAGCACGGCACATGCCGGTTCGGCGCCTTGGAAACGTTCCTCTGCGGTGCGCTCAGCGCACGGGAGCTTTCTCCGTGGGCCGCGCCCCGCGAACGCCGGCAGGAATCACTCCCATCCCCGGCCGCACGGATATCCGCGCCGGTTCAGTCTTGGCCTGCGTCCCCGCGTTCGGCCGCGGCGGCGGAACCGCTCCCGGCGCCAGGCTGCTCTTCAACTGCATGCGTTTCGATCCGCAGCACATCTTCCATTCCTCCCTGCCCGAATGGCGGCTTTGCATCCGCCGCCGTGGGCCCCCCGGTGATTCGGTCCAAAAGACACGCGCTGCCTGAAAGCGCCAGCCACGTCATCACCCACTCCAGCGGCTTGCGCGTTACAAACAGTGCCGCCGGCGCGGCAATCCAGATGCTGAGGCAGTAGAAGCAGTCCATCAGCTTGCCCGGCAGGCTGTGACCCAGCAGCGCACGGAACTTCACGATCAGGTCGGCTGGGCCGTCCTCGTTCGCCAGCAGGTGAGTCACCCGCCAGGTCGCGAGGGCGGCCAGCACAAAGCTCCACATCTCAGTGCCCGCAGATGCAGAACGTCAGTGTGTTATCGATCCCCTGCCGATCAGCCAGTCCTGTGGTCAGGCCTGGCCGCGTCGCCAGCGATCCTGTGTAGGAGCAGTTGGTCCAAGCCGTCGTGTTTTCGACGATGGTGCCATTGGCCCCGCGACCGCCCGCAGTGAACGTCACGCCCGCCGTCGGGTTTGGCGGCGTGATGTCATTCGGCGCCGATGGGCTGCAGCTCGTGATTGCGAGCGACCAGCCGCCCGACGCCATCATTTCGTGATCGAGGGTGAATTCGACCGATAACGTGTCGTTGATCGGCTGGCAGCATCCGGCGCCCGCGTTGAACTCGAGGAACCAGAGGTTGTTGACCTCGCTCCAGTTGTTCACGTGGATCTTGCAAAGCGAGTTCGAGTAGTCGATCGTGCCCACTCCCACTCTTGTCGCCTGGAAGATGATCGCCAGATCCGAACCGACCTTTTGACCTGCCGGCGAAACGGCCGTTCCTGCCGGCGCGCCGCCCGGATGATCGATTGGATCCGGAATGGGGGCGCCTCCGGGTGCCGCGCCGGGCTGTGTCGTGTCGAACCCGAGCAGCACCTGGAAGCCGCCGCCGACTGCGTTCAGATCTACCGCAACCCACCCCGTCAACGGATCGGCAGCGATGTAATGCGCGCTCGGTCCAACCCACGGATCGCCCGGAGCGGGCGGAATGGGATCGGGAGGCGCCGGATACGGTGCAGCGTAGACATAGACGCTCTGGAACGTCGACACATTCGTTGCGCTGGCTACGCCGCCCGAGTTCTGCGGCCACGGGATGATGCGCGTGCCCGCTTCGACCGGCGACACCAGGCTGCCCGTGATCGGCTGCGGGTTGATCCAGACCAGCGCCCCCGCGCCGGCCGGCTCTGCCGTCGTGCCGTCCACCCCGCGAGTCACCGTCCATGTCGTCGCCGACACGGAGGTCACCGTCATCGTCTCGCCGGTCTCGCTGGCGTTGCAAACCGAGATGTTGAACGGTGTTGCCGGCGTTGGCGCGCCGCCGGACACGGTGATGGCCGTCTGCGAAGCATTTATGTTCGCGGCCAGCGTGGTCTTCGTCGTCGCGCACAGGAAGCGATACTGCATCTGCGCGCCGGCCACGGTCGGCGAATAGACGGGACAGAAGCCGCCCAGTTGCAGTTGCTCGAAGAAGGCGAATTTCGGGCCACCGCCGTAGACCAGGCTTGGCGTCGTCGGCAGCGCCTTGTTCGTCAATCCGGTGTTCCCGTCGATGTCGGAATAGATGTCGAAGCTGCCCACGGTAGTAAACCAAGGCTGCAGTTGCGGCGGCGGGCACACGCAGATGCAGAACTCATGGCAACTCACTCCGCACACCCAGGCGCAGATCTGCAGGCAATAGGGCCAAAGGCCGAACCGTCCGACAATCTCGCTGTACGCGTTGGCGTTGACATCCTGCACCGCCGTGACCAGCTCGCCCAGCGCGCGCGGCTGCGAGGCCAGCTTGCGGAACGCCAGGGCGAAGCTCCGAGCCTCTTCCACGCCGAGAACGCCAAAGTCCGCCGGCTCGCGCAACAGGCAAAGCTCGCGGCACACGCGATAGCAGCGCCAGCTGCAGATCAGCCTGCAGATGATCTCGCATCCGCTGGCAAATCCCACTGCGTTGATGGTATTGCGCAGGATCTCGCAATTCCGCTCAAGAACCGCCTTGCCGATGGCGGCCAGCGCCTGCTCGTGCTTCAGCAAGTTCGCGGCAACGTGTCCGGCAGCGCGCAGTTCGGCCACCGGATCGGCTAGAGCAACCGGCTCCTGCCGGCAAACGACCTCGCACACCCGCCGGTACCCCACTCCGCACACCCAGTGGCAGATCAGCGAGCAGAACTCGCGTAGCTTGAGTTCGCCGATCTCCTCCTGGTACTCCTCGGCGTTCCCGCAGCCAACCGCATCGACCACGCGGCGAAGGCCTTCTTCGTTGGCGGCCAGCCGTGCGACCGCCTGGACAAACTGCTCAAAGGTAGCGATGGGCTCGTCGACCCGCGGCGGCCCGCAGATCTCCAGACATCGCAATACGCATAATTTGATCCGCACCCATTCGCAGATCAATTCGCAATAGGGCAGCAACTCCTGCCGATCGAGAACCCAACGGAAGGCGTTGGCGTCCTTCGACTCGAAGGCTGCAATGACGGCGGAGAACCCGCCACTATCTTGGGCAAGCCGTCCCATCACATCAGACTGTGACGCGAGACGGCTGACTGCATCGTCAAACGAGCTACTCATAGGTGCCCCCTTGTCGTTGGCATGGACAGCCAGGTCCACTGATCCAAGTTGTCTTTGGGTTGGGGAAGGTTGAGGGCGGGGTTGGTTCCTTACGGGGGATAGCAACCGTTGATCAAGCAGGCAGCCTTGCGCGCCTCCCGCACGGATGCGAGGCACGTCCGGCTTCCGGCCGAGGCTCGCGTGAGTTCAATATGGGACGCGCAGAGTCCGGCTTGACACGATGGTGTCATTCGACCCGCCATCGTGACACCGATTTGCCTGCGCAACGGCCGGCAGCGGAAAGAGTGTGACGCGTATGCTGTTGTCGCCCAGTGGATTACGCCGGGTATCCATTTCGTCACATTACTTTTTGCGCTCTCCCTACCGCCCATTCGGGTAGCCGTTCTGGCGCGAAAGCCACATTGCCGCACAGGCCGAAAGTGCTTACATTCAGGATCAGAAAGCGATCGCTCGAGAGGTGCAAAACACCCGGCCGAGCCACTTGAACCAAGGCACTTCGCGCCGAGTTTCCAGACAAGTCACGAGCGTCGCCAGTACATCGCGGAGGCCATCATGCACGTTACGCTGTTGATTTCGACCTGGGTTGCCGCGCAGGGCCATTTGCCTTCACTGACGACCATTCTCATATCGGTCTTTGTCCTTGGTTTTCTCCTCATCGCCGGTTCGCGGGCCGCGTTTAAGCCGCACTCAACCACAAGGCCCGCCGAACGGCCGCTTACCGGCCAAACAGACGACAAGGGCGTCCCCATCTTCTTCGACCTCGGCACAAACGGGAGTGCCTTCACGTCCGCCAAGGCCATTTACCGTCCGCGCGCACCGCGGCGATAGGTAAGGTCACACGGCTGCGAAAACTCGCGCGGCCAAAACAAAGCCGGCAGGGCGCACAATGCGCCATGCCGGCTTTCCATTTGAAATTCGGATTCTGTTATTTCGACAGCGTTCATTCAATCGACAAGCCAGCGTCAGTTGGCCCGCTTACCACCAGACCAGCACCGCGCCGGCACCGCCAGACGAACCCAGATCGGTTGCACCGGCAGCTCCTCCCGCTCCTCCAGCGCCATACCCGGTTCCATTCGGCACAAATGTAAATCCGTTTCCGGCCGCTCCCACATTGCCCGGCGAGACAAACAATGCGGTGACGCCCGACGTGCTACCGCCCTGACCGGGAAAATCGGCGATTCCTCCGCCAGACCCGCCAAGAGCCACTGCAAGAGCATTCGTCTGGCTGTCCTCGAAAATCGACGGCAGACCGGTGGTCCCGGTTGCCCCGGGAATTCCGAATCCACCCTGCCCGACAGTTACGGTGTAGGTCGCTCCGGGCGTAACAGAGACAAAGGCCTTGGTGTAGGCACCACTCCCTCCATAACCTCCTGCGAAGGCCGAAAGGCCTCCTCCGCCTGCGCCACCCCCGCCAATCAGCTCAATCAGCACATGGTCGATGGTCGGCGGCGCGGTCCACGTTCCGTTGGCCGTGAATAGCTGGACGCCGTTGAATCCTCCCGGCCCCTGCGGCCCCTGCGCGCCGGTTGAACCAGTCTGCCCCTTCGAACCTTGTATGCCCTGCGCGCCTTGCGGTCCCCGCGGACCTTGAGGCCCCGTGGCGCCCCTGGGCCCCACAGCTCCGGTCTTGCCGGTCGGGCCCGTCTTGCCAGTCGCTCCCGTCGCGCCCCTCGGGCCCGCCGGTCCAACGATATTCCATTCCACGGCCTTCTCGCCGGTCTTGCACGCCGCGGTTACGCTGACGATCCGAGCGTCGCCAGTCGTCGTGTTATAGCAGGCCTTGATTTGAGTGGGGGCGGCCGCCAAGGCCAATGAACTTGTCAGGATCGAAGACACCAGGACAACAAAACTCCTTGCAGAAGACATCGATAACCTCCTCCGGGTTGAAAAGAAGCGAACTGTGGATTTGATGTTGCAGAGATGCGCCGGTTGACAGGGTGGACTTGTTTCGGCTCGCGGAAGCGAGGCCGCAGACGAAAAGAGAATCGGCAAACTCGGCAGACGGCAGAATTCGGGGATCGAGGGAACTTGAAGTCAGACAACGGGAAATGAGAGGTATTGTAGATCCGACAGCGGCAGCTTGAACAGCGTGTCTCACCCGGAGAGGAAACGCAAGCTTTTTTCTGGGCCTGAAGTTACGTTCGATCCCGATCTCGTTTCAACGCGCAGAAGAACGAGGGATGAGGAACGAGAGATGGATTCGACACGCAGGTGGGGGGTTGGCGAACTGGCGCGCCAGGGAGGCAGCGTGAAGATAGTGACTACCAGGCCCGCAGGCCGAGGCTCAGTGGAGACTCCTCGTCGTCCTCTTCCCTACATTCGAGCTCACTGCGCTCGCGCACGATCCGGCGATGCCGGGCCGCCAGCGCCGCGTGGATTAGAGCAATCACCGCCGCGGCGATGCAGAAGTTCCGCACACTGTCTTCGATCCACGACTCGCAGAATTGGGGCAGACATGCGACGACGGGAAAGAAGGCGTAGTACTTCAACACGGTCAGCGCCAGGTTGGAGTGCCGGTGCGTCGCCTCCCCTGTGAAGGCAATTCCATCGACATGAAGAAAGAAGATATCCGTCAGCAGCAGGCAGAGCCCGCAAATGACAACCAACTCGGACGCCAGCCCCGGCCCGGTCTTCAACTCCGGCGGAGCGACCGTCAACAAAAGCGCGCAAGCTCCCAAGGTAACCACCCCCGCGGCCAACATCACCCACAGCCTCGGCGCCAGCAACTCATCCATCGCCGCGCGAAAGCTCGCCGGCTTGCCGTGGACGAGATGAAACACCCAGCTTCCACGTTCATTCCCCGACGCAACAAACGCCATACGCAGGCCGGCAACCGTCCAGAAAGCCACGATGCCCGCCGCGGAACGAACCCCTTCCGCGGGGACCATGAAGCTCACATGGTGATGCGAGACCGTGAACCTCAAAAGGCTCGCGACCACCAGAGCAACTCCGGCCCCACCGTAGAGAACCAGGTAAATGCGGTATCGCGGCACTCGGAGAAGGGTCCGCGTGACGAAATGAAAGACCGCCCGGCGCGTTCCATTTCGCAGCAGCGTCGCATCGAGCAGACGTTCGACCGGCAGCAGAAGCCGGTTGCGCATCGAGCGGGCTCCCGCGCCTTCAATGAGCCCGCGTACCTTGCGCAGATACGCAGTGGGATAATTGGCGAGCGCCAGCGCTGCCGCAATGGCAGTGGCCGCGCATCCCACCTGCGCAAGCCTGCTATAAATTGGCAGCGCTGAGTTCCCCTCCAGAAGCCTCTGGTAAATCCCCAGAAACCAGAACGGAGGGAACCAGAAAGCGCTCGCATCGCCCGACTCAAGTAGAGCCGGCACGACTCCCGAAAAGACGGGAAACAGAAGCATCGGGATCAGCAGGAACGCGATGGCGAAACCCTGCAGCAAAAGCGAGAACCTGCGAAACCATCGCTCGCCCGCGAGAGTGATGAGCACGCTCTGCAACGCGAGTACGATGACCGCCGCGAACAATCCGCTTAACGCCACGGCTGCCAGGTGTCCGGCGAGAAAACGCGCCAGGTTGTCGGGCTCGGTCGTCGACGGCAGCAGCAGAGGCGCAAGAATGTTCGCAGTCAGCAGAAAGCCGCCGATGAAGATGGCGATGGCTGCCACGCGCGCCAGAAAGATCGTTTTCTCCGCAACGGGGAGCGTGCCAAGCACCAGCACATCCTCGAGGTCGGGAAAGAGTAGATCCCACTCGAAGACTGTCGCGATTCCCATGGACACGAAGGAGTACAGCACGAAGAAGAAATGGTGACCCACCTGCGCCCAGTAAGGCGGCGTGGTTACTCGCAGGGCCTGACCCGGCGGCCACGCAATGAAGGGATGGTAGATGGGATAGAGATACAGCGCGACCATAAACCCCGGCAGCCCAGCCGCAACCGCCACCTGCACCATGCGCGTTTTCGCGTCGCCGTCCGGCGAAGCCGACTCGTGGCTGAAAAAGCGCTCGAGAAAATGCCGCCAGAGATGCCCGAATTGGCTGCGCTCCGGCACACGCACCGGCCCCAGCGCCGCCTGCGCATTCAGCGGCAGGATATCCGGCTCCGACATCATGAAGAGCCGCTGGAATTCCTCACGCGTGGCCAACTTGCATCACCTCGACAATCTCCTGCGCGGCCGATCGCGTGTCCGGCTGCTGCACCAGTTGCGCAAAAACGCTCTCCAGGTTCGGCAGCTTCATCAGGTGGGCGAGATCCTTCGGCGCAGCATCGGCCAGCACGCGCCCCTTCGCAATCACGATGACTCGGTTGCAAATCTGCTCGACGGTCTCGAGCACATGAGAAATGTAGAGCACGGCTTTGCCCTGCGCGGCGAGCATCTCCAGCAGGTCCTTGAACAACCGCGACGAGATCACGTCGAGGCCCGAAAGCGGCTCGTCGAAGATCAGCAGCCGGGGATCGTGGAGCAGCGCCGCCGCAATCAGCACCCGCTGGCGCATTCCTTTCGAGTACGACGAGATGGGCGAATGCTGCCACGATTCGAGGTTCAAAAGCTTCAGCAGTCCGCTTGCCTTGGTCTCGATCGCGGCCTCGCCCATCCCGCGCAGCCGCCCGACAAGCTGCAGGTACTCGAGGCCCGAGAGATACGTGTAAAGATGCGCCTCCTCGGGAACGTAGCCGATCTTGGCCCGGAATGCCGCCATGTCTTCGCGAATGTCGCGGCCGTCGAAGAGCACCCGGCCCTCGTTGGCTCGCAGCATGCCGGTAATGATCTTCACCGTGGTCGACTTCCCGGCGCCATTCGGTCCGAGGAATCCGATCACCTCGCCGGCCGCAACCTTGAAGCTCACGTCCACGATGGCCGGAATCCCGCGGTAATTGCGATAGAGATGTTGGAGTTCGAGCATCGGGACCGGCCTCCCACGGTTCGCAGTGTACCCTATGTAGCATTCGATATATGGCCTTGTCAAGCAGAATGCTACATAGGGTACAATCCCCCCATGGCGCCCGACGCCAAACTCTCGCACACCGCCGCGATGATCCTGCAGGCCATCCACGCCGGATACATCTACGGTTTCAGCATCATGGAGATGACCGGCTTGCCCAGCGGGACGGTCTATCCCGCCATGCGCCGCCTCGAGCGCGACGACCTCATCCGCTCGCAGTGGGAGCGTCAGTCGATCGCCGACGCCGATCAGCGCCCCGCGCGCAAGTACTACCGGCTGACCGGCGCCGGCCGCACGACACTTGAAGCCACGCGCAAACGCTATCCCCTCCTCGAACGTCTCATCCCCACCGAGGAGGCGAAATCCCTATGATGCCCGGCCACGGCTCAGCCTTTCACGCTTTTCACCTTTCCCTTCTGCGCATCGCATCACTTGTCGCTCCTTCGCGCCGCCGCGCGGAATGGTGGCGCGAGTGGCGCGCGGAGTTGTGGCATGTGCGCCGTGAACGCGTGCCCGCCGGCGGACTCTGCTGGCCCGCCGAGCGAGAGATCACCGCATTCTGCCTCGGCGCCTTTCGCGATTCCTATTGTCTTCGCCGGCAATCGCCGCGCGAGTCCCAGCCACCTGCCTCGTTCTTTGGCTCCGCCGCATACTGCCTCTTTGCGATGGCTGTTGTGCTCGCCGCCGGCATGATCGTGGCCCTCCGACTCCCGGGCGTGCGCGCGGTCACCGGCACACCGCTCTATCGCCTGAATCCTCACCTCGTTCAAATCCAGCGGGCGGAACCCGACGACGATGCCGCCCCGACCGTGCCCTACAGAACATTTCTCAACTGGAAGGCGCGCCGTCAACGATCGTTCGACGAATTCGCGTTTTTTAGCATTGCTTACCATAGTGTCTCGACGGGCGGCGAACGCCCTACCCGCTGGACAATCGCTCACGCCAGCGCAAATCTGTTTTCGCTTGCCGGCATCCCGCTTCAGTTCGCCTTGACCGATCCGCCCAGCGATCTGCCTTCGGTCATCCTTGGCTGCTCGGCTTTTGTGCGCAACTTCGGCGCCAATCCGCAGATCGTCGGCTCCGTCCTGCAAATCGGGGAAATGAATGCACGGATCGCCGCGGTCCTTCCTTGCCGCGCCGTCGCCTTGCCCGGCAGAGTCGACGCCTGGCTCGTCGAACCGAGCTCGTGGGAGGCCCACAACGCTGCGGGCTACGTCGTGGCGCATCTCTCAGAGCGCGGCCGCCTCGAAATGACTTCGCCACGCATCGCAATCACCGCGGCCGGCGCCGGTGAGTCGCAAACCGAGTTCTGGGGAGACTCGATCGAAGATGGGGAGCCCGGCCCCTGGGCCATCTACCTGTTCACTGTCTTTCTCGCGTTGCTTTCTCTGCCTGCCGTCACATCGGTCTCCATGGCGGAATCGAGCTTCAGCTCGCATAAACCGTCGCTCTCCCGCCGACTCTGCCGCTGGGCCTTCCTTGCCGGAAAGATCGCGCTGCTCCTGGCGCTCACTTACTTCATCTCGCTCGATCTCGCGTATTCCTGGTTCCCGATCGACTCCCAGTGGCCGCTGAACATCCAGCTCTTCGCGTCGTTCCTGCTCAGCCTCTTCGGCATGCGCTGGGTCGTCCTCGATCAGCGCCGCCGCTGCCCCGTGTGCCTGCGGCGCGTCTCCAACCCCGCACGAGTAGGCGACGCGTCGCGAACCTTTCTCGCCTGGAACGGCACCGAGCTCATCTGCACCGCGGGCCACACGCTGCTGCACGTCCCCGGCCTGCCCACAAGCTGGTTCAGCGCACAGCGCTGGCTCTACCTCGACACATCGTGGCAGTTCCTCTTCGCCGCTTCCAGCGAAAGTTGAATCGCACCCGCCGAACGCACCTCAGAACCGCATTCTCAGCCCGAACTGGATCTGCCGCTCGCGATAGAAGTTTGTCGCGTTGATGTTGAGCGGCTGCCCGAATGCCGTCGAGTTTGCCTTCAATCCAGTCATGAAGTGCAAAGACGGCAGCCCTCCCGAGAGCGATCCCGGCTCGATGGAGTATCCGGTCGTTTCGATCTCGGTGACGTTCTGATGATTGAACAGGTTGAAGCTTTCGGCCAGCAGCTCCAGCCGCCGCAGTTGCCCCAGATCGAAGCTCTTGGTCAGCCGCAGATCGGCCTTCCACGCAGCCGGATACCGGAACCCATTGCGGCCCACGCCGTACACCCGGTTGTCGCCGCCCGAACCATTCATGCCCGGCCCCAGCCCTACGATCGCCCCGCCCGTCTGCTGTGCGAAGATCTCCGGGATCGCGCCTGCGGTCCGCATCGTGTAGGGCAATCCGCTGCGGTAGTGTCCGATGCCTGAAACCATCCATCCATTGCCCACCTGCGCGGCCCAGTTCCGCGCACCGCGGCGAATTCTCCACGGCGGCTCGAGCACCGCCGTCACTGCGGCCGAGTGCCGCACGTCCAGATCGCTCGTTCCATACTCGAGCGCGAAATCCGCCGGATCGAACACGCTGCTTCCGGCTTGCGCCGACTCATTCGGGTTCCAGTCCATCGCATGCGCGTAGGTGTAATGCGCGTGCAGGCTCAGCCCGCGCCGGCCGAACCGGTCGACGCGCAGCATCGCCGCCTCGTAAGTCGAATTCGCGCGATCCGTGATCGCCGTGATCTGTTGATAGCGATCGTTCAGCCGCCCACCGAATCCCGTCGGCGATGTCGCGTCGGGCCACGCCGCATAGAACGGCGCCGTGACTCGCGGCGTCTGAATCGGTCCCTTGCCTGTGGCGTCGACCACTGCGTACGTGATCGTCCTGGGGTTCGCTTTGGGATCGATGTTCGTATCGACCGAAACGGGCAACCGCCGTCCCAGGCTCATCAAAGCGCTCGCCGAGAGACGCACTCTACCCGGCAGCGTCTCCTCCAGGCCCGCGACTGCCTGGTGCACCTCGGCGTTCTTGAAGCGCGGCGCAAACTCGACCGCCCCCGGCTTCACTTCATTCAGCGGCTCACCTTGCAGAACATAAGGAAACGGCGGCGCGCCACCGGGACCATTCGGCAGATCGTCGGTCGGCCGCATGAAGAACCGCAGATCGCCATTCTGCGAGCCGGTCTGCGAAAGCGCGGTTTCCACCGTCGCGTTCTGGGTCCGCGCACTATACATCCCATATCCGAATCGCAGCACTGGCCAGCGGCTTTCTGCCACGCCCAGCGCGAGGCTTGCCCGCGGACCCCAGTTGTTTCCCAGGCTCGGCATGCGCGCGGTCAGCGGCAGATCCGGATTCACCATCGCCGCGATCGGAGGCGGCAGCTGCTCACGATCCCACCGCATGCCAAGCGACAGCACGAAAACGTGCGCCGGCTGCCACTGCGCCGTCGCAAAGCCAGCCCAATCGTTCGTGCTCAGCTTCCAGGCATTCGGCCCCATGGTCTGCGAATAGTACGAGTAGCAAGGCAAATTGCCCAGCCCGCGCAGATTTCCCGCCGTATCCCTCCACACCCTGCCTGTCCGGTCGCAATTGTGCTGATGTTCCGGGTCAAGCGCGCCCTCCAACCCAAACGCGGCAAACACCAGCGCGTCCGACACGAAGTTCTCCAGCGTCGAATAGTGATAGGTGCCCGTCTGATTGCGCAGCACGCCGGTCGCGTCGGTGTTGTGAATGAGATCGAACCCCGCCTTCACCAGCAAACCGCCATGCACCCAGTCGATGGTTTCCCGCGCCTGGGCGATCTTCTCGTCGGGATAGCTGCCGGCGCCGAAGCGCGCCGGATTGCCGATGGTGAATCCATAGCGCGAGTCGACCACGATCTGCGGCAACTGACCCCACACACTCCCGCTCAGGAATGACTGCTCGAATGCCGATGGCGTCTCCGGCCGCGTGCTCAACACGTTACGTCCCCATGACCCCTGCGTTGTGGCCAGCAGGTTCGGCGTCAGGAATGCTTGCCATCGCGCCATGGCCCACTGCTCCGTAGCGTGGCTCGCCCCATAGCTGTGGTTCCCATAAGTCTCCGAAACCCGCGTCAGCCCACCACCCGGCGAGTCCCAAAGCGCGCCGGTGCCTTCGAACGAAAAGTGGTGCCGCTCGGCCGCGTTCCAGTCGACCCGCGCAAAGCCCACTTCCTGTGCCGCTGTGCGCGGCGCCGGACCCAGCAGCCCGGCCAGCGTGCCGAGCATCTGCGAATAAGCCGCCAGGCCCTCCACAACGGGATTCGCGCTGCTCAAGCGCAGCCGCGCGGCCAGTACCTGCATCTGGTCGTTCGAAGGCTGCGCAAAGAACAGGTCCGGATGCTTCACCGTCGACAGCCCTGGATCGTTGCGCCGGAATCCGTCCACGGCGGCAAACCAGAACAGCTTGTCCCGCCGGATTCGCCCGCCAACTCCAGCGCCGAATGTCAGCTCGCGATCCGGCGGCGTGTATGCGACCGGCGAGAATACCGGCGTCGTCAACTCCGTCGCCGGCTCCGTCTCCTGCACCCATTGCGTGAACGGATTCCGCGCTCCCCACGAGTTCTGGCGATCGAAAAAGAACGCCTGCCCATGCAATTGATTCGTACCCTCCCGGCTCTCGACCAGAAAGGCGCCTCCCGCCGCACGCCCCGCTTCCGCCTCCGCATTTCCCGCGGCAATCTGCACCTCGCGAATCGCCGTCTGGCTCATCGCCGGACCGCCGGCACCGGCTCGGTGGCCCTGCGCCCACGCTGCTCCGGCCCCGTTCTCGCCGGACCCGTCCTCCTGGGAGGGCTCGCTCCCGCTTCTCGATTCGGCCGCTCCGAATGCCAGTGTCCGGGTCGCTCCGTCCAGCGTCACCTCCGGCGGCTGCGCTTCGGCGCCGCGAACGGAAGGCTGCGCGCCTCCGGCGGTCGCCGCAACCGCCGGCGTGTCGAGCGCGAAGTCCTCCCAGCGCCGTCCCGTCAATGGAAGTTGCTGCAATTGTTCGGATTCGATCGTGGTATCCACCACCTGCGCCGCCGGGTCGATCTCGTGAAATGCCAGCCGGATCTCCGGCCGCCGCGCCAGCTCCAGCTCGATCGCCGCCTGCACATGCGCCTCGTGCCTCGCCGCGATCACAATTCCGTCGACGCGCCCACGCCCGAGCTGCGGGCTGTCCGCCTCCAGCGTATACTCGCCGGCTTCCAGACCCATGAACCGGTAGGCGCCATTTTTCGCTGTGGTGGTGCGCGTTTCGGCGCCGGTGGCCTCGTTGTGCAGGATCACGGTCGCGCCTGCGAGCGGCGTCGAGTAGGAGTCAGTCAGCCTGCCGGCGAGCGAACCTGAGCCAGGACTGGTTTGCGCCGCGACCGGCAACCCGGAGATCGCGGCCGCCAGCAACAAGGACCAGAAGCGATGTGCACCTGCCATCGAGAGCCTCTCTCGCGGCAGATCGTGGGAAAACTCAATTCACGCTCATCGCAGTCCCGCTCTTCCGGCGGGTCCTCGCTGCATGGATTCGCGACCGGCGCGCCATTTTGCGCGTCCGCGCATCGATTCAGCTCAGGGGAAGTATTGCCAGCGATTCTAGCGCGCCGAACGGCTTCGGTAAACTAGAAAGACGTGCTTTCGAGCCCGAAGTTCGTAGTTCGCTGTTGCCGACTGGGATTGCGAAAGCAAGCCGCGAAGGCCGAGAACCGTGAACCCGGCTCTGTGCACTGACTCTCCATGTTCATCGACGAAGCTAAAATTCGCGTCAAGGCCGGCGACGGCGGCAACGGGTGCATGGCCTTCCGCCGCGAGAAGTTCGTGCCCCGCGGCGGCCCCTCCGGAGGCGACGGCGGCCGCGGCGGCGACGTCATCATGCAGTCCTCCGAACGGCACAACACCCTCATCCACTTCCGCTACAACCCCGAGCATAAGGCGCAGCGCGGCGAGCACGGGATGGGCTCCAACTGCACCGGCTCCGACGGCGGCTCCGTCGTCCTGCAGGTCCCGGTGGGCACCGCGCTCTACGATCAGGAGACCGGCGAGCTCGTCCACGACTTCCAGCAGCCCGACGAGCGCATCGTCATCGCCAAAGGCGGACGCGGCGGACGGGGCAACCAGCACTTCGCCACCAGCACCCACCAAGCCCCGCGCGAGCACGAGCTTGGTCGCGCCGGCGAAGAGCGCCTTTACCGACTCGAGCTCAAGCTGCTCGCCGATGTCGGCCTCGTGGGCCTGCCCAATGCCGGAAAGTCCACGCTGATCTCGCGCATCACCGCCGCGCGGCCCAAGATCGCCAACTACCCCTTCACAACGCTCGAGCCCAACCTCGGCGTGGTGACTGTCGGCGAGGAGCCAGACGTGGAATCCTTTGTCGTAGCCGACATGCCCGGCCTCATTGAAGGCGCGCACCTCGGCTCAGGACTCGGTATCCAGTTCCTGCGCCACATCGAGCGTACCCGCCTGCTTGTACACCTGGTCGACGTCTCGGACGCATCCGGCCACTCCGACCCCGTCGCCGACTTCAAGACCATCAACGCCGAACTTGCCAGTTTCTCGAACGGCGCCGGAGAGCACCCGCTGGCGCACAAGGAGATGATCGTCGTCGCTTCAAAGATCGACGCCGCCAACCCCGACAAGCTCAAGAAGCTGGCGGCCCACGTCAAGCGCCGCAAGCTCGAGTTCCACGCCGTCTCCGCCGCCGCCGGCGAAGGCATCGAAGAGCTGAAATGGGCGTTGGCCAGGCGCCTGCGCGAGTCTGCACAGAACCGCATCGTCGCGCAGGAAGCCGGGTAATTGCCGCAACCTGCGGATTCCCTCGATGGCTGGCTCACTTCGCCGTCACCAGGCCGGTTTTGATTAGGTAGATCCCGCTCCCGGAACGGAAGGCCATGCCGTTGCTGCCGATACGAAGGAGGTGGCCCGGCGTGATCGAACTGTAGCCGCCCATGAACAACGTTGGGATCGCTCCCAGGATCTTGAAGGTGCTCGTCGAAACAACATAGATCCCCGGTTGATATTGTCCCGGTACGTACCCGATGCTGAAATAGGCTTTGCCGTCGTCCTTGTCCACGGTGACCCAACCGCCAGAGTCGATAGGAAAAGTCGAGGCGAACGGCATCGTAGCAATCTGCTGAAAATTGGCCGGCGAGATTACTTTGCCGTTGCTCTCAAAGATATTCTTGCCGTCCGTCGCCAATTGCCCGCCGCCCAGCCCTGAATAGGACTTCTTCGGTTTCAGCCCGCTCGAATCGATCGAAAACACCGACAGCGTTTCGCCCGAGTCTTCCGTATCGCTGGCATACAGCGTTCCCGGGCTGCTCAGGTAGAGCAAGTAGTCCGCATATGAATTGCCACCTTCCACTTGTGTCGGCTGTGGCTGACCGTTCTTGAAGATCTGCACCGCACTAGAAGGCCAGAAGAAATACGCTAACAACCAGCATCACACGGCTACGCAACTCCATAAAACCCCTTCGCCAAGCGGTTGATCGCCTCCTGAATGGGAAGAAGAAATCTGTAAAATCGGTTTTCCACCAGTCGTGGGTGATTCTACACCGCATCCTGTGTCTTAGGCGGAAGGATGGCATCTTTGTAACCAAAAATAGATATTTCTTCGAAAATTGCTAACTGTCACAGCTTACTTGTTACAGCAGTTTCCATGACTCCCCGCCCCCTACACCATCGCCCGTTCTTTCACCGTCAGATACTGGTTCAGCACGGTCGAAGTCAGCGCCTCGGGGTTCAGGTCCATGGTCAGCGCGCCTTGCTCGTGCAGGCGCGCCAGCAGCAGTTCCCGCCGGCCGGCCATCTCCTGCGCCGCCGCCGACAGAAACAACTGATCCAGGTCCTTCGGCCGGGTTGCGGCAATCTCCTCCACCTCCGGCTGCGCCATGGCCACAAACAGCAGAACGTGCCGCCGCAGCAGTTGCAGCGCGCCGTCAATCACCTCCGGCCGCATTGCCGTCTCTGCCAGGTCCGTCACCCAGAGGATCAGCGACCGCCGCGGCTGCAGCCGGTTCAATGTCGCCGTCGCCCGCAGATGATCGGCCTCGCTGCCCTCGGCCTTCACCTGCGCCAGAGACTCGATGAGCTGCCGCAGATGCGCCGCCCCTCGTCCCGGCAGCAGCCTTTGTTGAATCGCCTGCCCATAGGCCAGCAGCCCGACTCGATCGCCTGAGTAAAGCGCGAGCTGGGCCAGCGCCACTGCCGTGGTACACGCATAGTCGAGCTTGGAATGAATCCGCCCGTCGGACCTCTTGTCCAAAGGTCCGCGGCGCGCAGCGACGCGCGACCGCATCAGCCGGCCGCAATCCAGCACCAGCCACACCGGCTGGCTGCGCTCGGTTTGGTATTGGCGCGTGATCAAGTCGCCGCGCCGCGCCGTCGCCGTCCAGCAGATGTCGCGCAGGTCGTCGCCCTCGCGATACTCGCGCAGGCTCTCGAAGTCGCGCCCCAGCCCGCGCTGCCGCGCCTGCCTCAACTGCAGGTCGATCTGCCGGCTCCGCGCCAGGAAGATCTGCTGCTCTTCGCCCTGACGCAGCGCCGGATACACCCGCACCGTCTGTGTCAGCGGCGCCCTGGCCCACTTCTCGAAGAGGCCCAGCCCGGAACGATACCGCACATAGAGCCAGCCTGTATCCCAGTCGCCGCGCTCTTTCGGCTCGATGCGGTACCTCAGCTTGGCCGGCACGCGGGGAAACGCCGTCAACCGGTGTGTGGCCGGCTCGCTTACCAGCGCCGGGGGCAGATCGTCCACCAGCCGGCACAACACGATCATGCGGCCCTGGTTATCCAGCGTGAGCTCGATCTCACTCTCCGAATCGAGCGCCGGCGCGTTCGACCACGACCGCTCCGCGGCAAGTTGGCGCGCTCGCGGCAGCCGCAGGCCGTCCATCGCAGCCGCCAGCAGCACGAGTCCGTCCCACAGCAACATGGCGTAGGCCAACTCGCCCTTCCAGAATCCGGGAATCAGCCACAGGAATCCGGCCAGCAGCAGGCCGATGGTTCGCCGCGTCAGCCCGAATCCCCAGCGGCTGCGCCGCTCGCACTGCGCTCGCACCGGCCCGGGATGGAGAGACGGAGAAATCACTGTCTCGGCACCGGCACCCCGGCCACTACGTCCGACAGCACGCGGTCGGCATCGAAGCCCTCCAGCTCCGCCTCCGGCTTGAGCATCACGCGATGCCGCAGCACCGGGACCACCGCGCGCTTCACATCGTCCGGCACCAGGTAATCGCGCCCGTCGAACGCCGCCGCGGCCTGCGCCACCAGCATCAGGCAGAGCGCGGCGCGCGGGCTCGCGCCCAGCAGCAATGTGGGCCATTCGCGAGTCCGCCTGGCAATGGCAAGAATGTAGCCGTAAAGCTCCGGCTCAATGCGGATCGCCCGCACTTCGGCGTGCGCCGCGGCCAGCAGCCCCTCCGGAATCGGCCGAATCGCCGCGTCTTCGAGCAGTCCTGCGCCCGTTCCGGCATGATGCCGTTGCAGAATCTCCAGCTCATCCTGTTCGCCTGGATACGCCACACGGATTTTCAGCAGGAACCGGTCCAGCTGCGCCTCGGGCAAGGGATAGGTGCCTTCAAAGTCCACCGGGTTTTGCGTCGCGAATACCGTGAACCATGCCGGCAGCGGTCGCCGCGTGCCGTCGCTCGTCACCTGCCGTTCTTCCATACATTCGAGAAGCGCGGCCTGCGTTCGTGGAGGCATGCGGTTGATCTCGTCAACGAGCAGCAGATTGGTGAACACCGGCCCGGCGTGGAACGTGAACGCATCGCTCCCCGGCCGCAGAATCGTCGTGCCCAGGATATCGGCGGGCATCAGATCCGGCGTCGCCTGCACGCGCTGGAAGCCCAGCCCGAGCAGCTTTCCCAGCGCTTTCACCATCAGCGTCTTGGCGATGCCCGGCACGCCTTCCAGCAACGCATGCCCCTGGCACAGCACGGCCATCATCACCTCTTCGATCGCCTCTTTCTGCCCGGAGATCACTCGCCCCAGCTCGCCGCGCGCATGGGCAATCAGCTCGCTCGTCGCGCGCAGCCCGGGCGGCCCTTGAGGAGCACCCGGCGCCGGCGCCGCGGCCGCACTGCTGTCTTTTTCCGGGTAGAGATTCGGATATTGCGTCGTATCGTCGCTCATCCAATCCTTTCTTCCGCCGACTTCAACCCCGGCCTCGCGCCAGCGCCTTCAGCTCAATGCGCTGCAGCATCTGGCCGCGGATCGTCGCCATCTCAGCCAACTGCTTTTCATAGTCATGGAGAGCCTGCACCAGTTTAAGCGCCTGCCGCGGTTGCACCGTCTCGCCCCACGCCGCTTCCTCGGCCGCCGCAAGATCCGCTTCCAGCGAATCGCCCACGAGCGGAAACCGCCGCCGGATCAATGCCGCAAGCTCCGCCGCACCCAGCTTCTGGCTGCGCAGGCCGCACAGTTTCGTGCCGTGCCGCCGGAATCGTTCCCACGCCACGGCAACTGCCGCCGAAGCCGCACCGGCATTCTTGTAAAGCGAGCCCAGCGCCTGGAGATATTCAATCGGCGTGGCCCGCGCCGGCGGCGGCAGGTCCCGCACCGGCCCGCTGCGGCGGCTGAAGCTCAACACCACCAGCAGTCCCACCCCCGGCAATCCGATCCAAAGCAACGTAAGCGACGGCCCGCCCGCATAGGTCCACACGGATCGCACTTCGCCGTGCAGCGACTCGTCCCAATAGAAGTGGTGGCCCTCGCGCGGCCCCAGCGAATTCAGGAACAGGTCAAGATTGCTGGCGCGCGCGATCGAACCGTTCTCGAGCGGCGTAGAGCTGGCCCACCACACCACGTGCCCCTTTTGCCAGTCGTACTCGACCACCGCCGGCTGTCCCGCACAGCTATAGTCGACGCGGTAGGCCGGATTGCCAACAGACCAACCCGATTCCGGCACCATCCAAACCTCGCCGGAACCGGAAAGCGGGTCAATTCCCTCCGCCTCCAGCTTGCATGCGGCAAATTGCAGTTCGCGCGTGGCCGCGCTCGCTTCGCCCGGCATAAGGAATCCGCCCAGGAACCCGGTCGCGAGCACCCGCCCGCCGCGCTCGACAATCTCGCGGATCGCCTTGATGTCGGAGCGTTCGCGCGAGAACGGCGAGGCGAAGATTACGACCGTGCTCGAGTCCGCCGTAGCCGCCAGTTCGCCCAGCGGCCGCTCCCAGCGCTCGACCGGATACCCGGCTGTCAGCAGCATTTCGTAAGCCGCGCGCGCGCCGTGCCGCCCGCTCAAATACGTCGAGGGCAGTGGATTGTCGTTGTTGTTTCCGTTGGGCAGAAAGGCCCCGGCGACGATCGCCATGCCCAGCGCGATGCTCACCGACCAGATCAGCAGCTTGCGGTCCTTGGGGTCGAGCGAGGAGAGAAACGTCATCCCGCACCGCCGCCCGCAATCAATCCCTGCGCCAGCTCCTCCGCCGCACGATAGTCGCTCTCACCGGCCGCGCGTCCGCCATACCAGATGCGCTCAAAGCTTCCGGTCAACGACTTGAGGCCGGCCTTCCGCGGATCCTCCTCGGCCACGAGCGCCAGGTACTCGCGCGGCGTCCGCGCGCGATCCGCCGGCCACAGCCGCCTCGACTCCAGCCGCGAGATCGCCGCCCAGTAGACGAAGTGCACCGCCTCGCGCCACCGGCCTTCGCCGGCGGCCTTTCGCGCATCCTCCAGCCACAGCTGCCAGCCGCGCGCCGAGGCCGCATCCGCGGCTGGCCCATCCTGCGACGGCACCAGGCGAATCCGCCAGCGCCGCTCGAGCTGGATCAGCCCCCAGAGCAGGCCGACACAGACAGCGCCAAGGAAGCCCCACACCACAATGCGGCCGATCCAGCGCGACCGCGCGCCGAAGTTCGCGATCCGGTCGAAGAACTGGTTGATCCAGTTGCCGATTCTCTCCAGGACCGTGTCCCGGGGAGATTGCTCTTCGATGTTGCGAAATTCGCGCCTCGCCAGCACGGTCTTCAGCGTTTCGCGTTCCCTTGGATGGGCCGCCGGTGCCGCCGCAGGCCCATCGATCTGCGCCAGGTCCTGCGAAAGCCGGGTCCCGGCGTCCTTCAAGAGTTGTGTCGTCGCGGGCTTCGGCGGCCGGACATTCGCATACCCCGGAATTACCTGCGCCGCCGCGTCAGGCTTTTCATTCTGCTGGTCTTTTTGCTGGGCGCGCACCAGCAGAACGCGCAGCCAGTCGTAGCGAATCAGCCGCTGCTCTCCTGTTTTGCCCAGCCGGACGCGGTCGTCCGATCCCACCAGCCCCGGGTCGCAGCTCTTCCCATCGCGCGCCCTGGCACACGCCTCCACGATGGGTTTCAGCGCGTTCAAATGGCGGCGGTATTCGTCAAGCGTCGAGTCCTGGGCCGCAACGCTCGTCGCCGGACCCGCGGTTTCAACAGGTTGAGCCGCGCCACCCGTTGCCCAGCCCGGAAACAGAGCCATCGAGATGCACGCGGTCAGCGCGAAACGCGTGTCTCTTCTGGCAACGGGCATAACTCTCTCTATATCAGACTCGGCAACTGGACTCAACCTGCCGGAGGCCGGGTCTGGCACCGAAGTCAGTCGAGGCGGTAAGCTTCGCTAACTCGCTAACTTGCTATCTTCCCACCCGCGGAGCGTAACTTGGTGGTTCCTTACAACTAGCTCCGCTGTTCGCGTCTCATTGCGCCGGGTGAATCCAGATCGCGTTGCCGCCGCCCGGCGCCATGTGTACCTCGAGCGCGCTGTTCTTGTTCACGCCCAGTTTCGAGAAGCTGGTATGCGTCGGTTCCTGTGCCGCGTCCTGCGCGTCGGAGTACATCTCCGCCGTATACTCACCGTCGCCAAGGAAGCTGAACGAAATGGTGACGTCGCGCTCGTTCCAGTTTGTCAGCGTGCCCACAAACCAGTCCTTGCCGCTGCGCCGGGCCAGCGTGATCGACTCCATGGGCCGGCCGCTCACCACCTTCACCTCGTCCCACGTCGCCGGCACGCGCTTGATGAAGTCGAACTCCGTCTGATCCTTGTAGCGCTCCGGGTAATCCGAAACCATCTCGAACGGGCTCTCCAGTACGACATAGAGCGCCAGCTCATGCGCGCGCGTGCCCAGCCCCATCGGCTCTTCGTTGCGCGGCACAAAGGTCTCGCGGTTGGCGTTCCCGAATGCGCCCGGCGTGTAATCGAGCGGGCCCGCCAGCATGCGCGTGAACGGCAGCGTCGTATCGTGCAATGGCGTCGTCCGCGCGCTCCATTTCAGGTATTCCTTGCCCATCACGCCTTCGCGCGTAATCAGGTTTGGCCATGTCCGCCGCAGTCCATCCGGCTTGTAAGCGCCATGAAAGTCGATCATCAGGTGATGCGTCGCCGCCGTCTCCACCACTTTTCGGTAGAACGCCACCATCTGCTGGTCGTCGCGATTCATAAAGTCGATCTTCACGCCCGCGATGCCCCACTTTTCGAACAGCGGAAACGCCTGGTCCATGTACTTTTCGACCGACGTCCAATGCGCCCACAGCCACAGCTTCACATGCTTTTCATTGGCATAGCCGAGCAGCTGTTGCATGTCGATATCCGGGTTGGTCTTGGTGATGTCGGCAAGCTGTGCGTAGTCGTCCGGCTTGGAATTCGGCGCCGCCGCCCATCCGGCATCGATCAGCATGTACGGGAACCCCGAAGCCGACGCGAAGTCGATGTAGTGCTTCATCGTCGCCGTGTTCATGCCCGTTTTGAAATCGACGCCCGGCGCAGCCTCGCCGCTCCACCAGTCCCACGCCGACTTGCCGGCCTTGATCCACGAGGGGTCCGCGATCCGCGACGGCGGATTCAGGTTCAGCACGATGTTCGATTCGACCAGCCGCCCCGGCTCGTCCCCGATCATCAGCACGCGCCACGGGCTCGTTACCGGCGCCGCGGCATCCACGGCCACGCCCGGCTCGTCCAGGCGCGGCGACAGCTCCGCGCGCACGCCGAAGCGGTCGTTGCTCTTCTTCAGGTACATTCCGGCGTAGTTGTCGATGTTGGCCTCGGTGATCGCCACCCATCCCACGCCCGGTTCCTCGGCCAGCAACGGGAGCCCGATCAGCCAGTCATGATGCAGCCCGCTCACCTGCCGCTCTACGTACTCGTCCTCATACGCCGTCTGAAAATTGTCGAGAATCAGAGGATAGGTCGTTGCGTCCTTGGCATAGACGAACTGCGTCAGCTCACGCGCGATCTTCACCTGCTTGAGGCCGGCCTGGTCCGGAACCACGTAGCGGAAGCCGATCCCATCGTTGAAGACGCGGGCTTCAATCCACATCTCACGTCCCTGCGCGTCCTTGAACTGGGCCCTGACCGCCGCGCAGTGGTTGTGCACCGTGCTCGTCTTGCCGACAGGGATCGTATAGCTCTCGTCCACGTTGTCATTCCGCGTGTCGACGCGATGCATGGAGGGGCCGAGCAGCAGCAGGTCGGTGTTCTCCTGGCTCTTTTTCTTGCCCTGCGCCTGGGAGGCGAGCTCGAGACCGAGCTGCGATTCGTCAATGAGCCGTTTGCCCTTGAACTCCACGGCGTAATGCAGCGTGGCCGCTGTCGCCACCTGGCGCGGACCGGGAGGCGCCGCAGTATTCGCCGGCGCAAGCGGCGCCGAAGCCTCCCACAGCAGAAGCGCAACCTGTCCATTGGGCGAGGTCACCTTCAACGGAATCGGCTCCTGCGCCCGCAATGCCAAAACTGCAGCGGCAAAAAACGCAACCAGGCAAATTACGACACCACGCGCGTGCGACATGGTTCCTCCGGCAAAACGGAAATTGATTCCGCGGATGATGGCAGCTTTTTGAGACCGGGCCAGTATACTCTGGCCCAGCCGCCGCGCCGCATGGCGACCCCGCTGAAGGCACACCGAAGGCCCTTGACTTGTCACCAGTCGGTCTGGACGGCTGTGGCCTCGGCCTTCTCGCTCGCTGGAGCCGCATCCATCCCCGCCGCCGCCATCAGCAGCTCGATGTCGTAGCCTTCGTGTCTTACTCGCTGGTCGTAGTAAATAACCGTTGCCGCCACCGGATAGATTGGGCCGACAACCCCCGCTAGGAAGGCGTTCATCAAGAGTGCTATTGGAACGTAGAACCCGTTGGCGGTCAACACAAGATGGAATCTCCAATAGAGCAAGACTACGATCCACCAAAGGCAGCGCTGAAGTCCGAATCCGAGAATCCAGGAAATGGCGAGAATCGTGAACCAGATTGCAAAGACTCGTCCGCGGCTTCCCCTTGTCAGGCGCCAGCTACGTCGCAGCGTGCGAAACCCTCGAACGGGCTCGATCACTGCGACTGGAAACGCCAGTGACAAGGAAGCACCAATCCAGGCGAATAAAATGCCCGCGCCCAAGGCGGGCAGGATGAGAATCGCCCAGGCAGCCGGCGACCACGCAACATCGTTGAATGCGCCAATCGCATCGGCAACGAATGCGGCGGCAGCTATCACGCCGACAGCGGCAACCTCTGGGAGGATCAACTGAAAAAGGACCTTCAAAAGAGCGATCCAAAAATAACCACCGAAGCGCGCTGCCGCAAATCGAATCGCTTCCCAACTCGTCACTGGGCTGCCCATTATTTGACCGGAACCCACTCGCGTCAATGCCGGAAGCATCGGGAACGACACGAGCGTGCTCACGTGGTAGAAGAAGAGCCCGACGACGAAGTTCCACACGTAAGTGGCCCTTTGCGTGGGAGGGCGAAACAAATGGCCAACTTGCAACAACGCATGATCCGCGAGGTGGATCGAGAACATAGCGAGGGCGGGTATGAGAGCGATTCCAACTAACGCGAGAAACCTCGCCCGGTAGATTGTTACCGTCCGGTCGAGGATCTCGCCCAGCGTCATTGGCCGGAGCGTCGGCGTCACGTAAGCCCGCCCGCCGCCGGCGCCGGCACTGTGGTGTTCCCAAACCGCCACTTCTGGTCGCAGTAGACCACCCCCACCAACGTGGAATACCCCACGTAGGGCAGCGCGAACATGAACAGAAGCAGCACGAGCAGCACCACCAGACCCGCCGGCACAAAGAAGAAGAGCAGCACCGGCGAGTGCAGAGTGATGTGCATGAATACGCCCGCAAAGACGCCGATCCCGGCCAAGACGAGAAGCACCAGCTCGCTGACCAGGATCAGAACAAAGGTCGCCGCATACATCACCAGCATCACGACAAAGAACCGGCCGCGCCCGCCGCGGGTCAGTGCCGCGCTGCGCTTCAGGGATTCGGCCGCCGGCAAATTCTCCATCACGCACGCCGGAATTGCCAGCCCAAAGCAGAGAAACATCCACACCATGTAGACCTGCGAAACGAGGTTCAGAATGCTCAGCATGGGCATCAGCGCGAAGAACGCGAACGGCGCCGCCGAGCCGCCGTGCGCAGCGGGAATCGCGACGGCCGCAAACATCGCTCCCATCCCACCCATCACGAGATAGATTGGACCGGCGAGGATCAGAATGAGCAGAAACATCAGCCAGATGTACCGCTCTGCGCCCTTGCGCGCCACGGTCCACGCCTCGGCGCCGGTGACCGGCTCGCCGCGGTGCGTCTTCACCACGGCATAGGAGGCCGCCGCCCCGTACACGGCATATACGGCAAAAACGCAGCAATACAGCACGACGGCCGGCGGAATCAGCCAAAGCAGGGGCAGGAAGTCGGCCGCAGTGGGTTGGCCATGCAGGCGCCGCAGTTCGGGCAGGAGTGTCAGCACCGCCATACCGCCCATCGCGACCAGCGCACCCAGCATGGTCCCGGCGGGAACCAGCGCCAGCCCCAAAAACATGCGCAGGTTCGCGCCGATCAGACGGAACACCCGGTCGAGGATCTGCCCCATCGTCATTCCCGGTGGCGGTGCGGGCCATCCGGAGATTGCGCCGCCAGGCGCTGGTTCGCAGGGATATCCGGTTCCGCTCATGGTTGCTCCTGGTTTAGTTGTTCCTGAATTGGTTGGCCCTGGCTTGATTGGTCTGGGTTCAATTGCTCCTGAATTCGTTGGCCCGGGTTTGATTGCTCCGGGTTCGTCAGCGCTCCGGGCGCAACCGCCGGCGCCGCCTCGATCGTGACCGCGTGCTCAGCCGGCACGGCTGCGGCCCCAGAATTCATGCTCATCGCCGGCGCACCGCTCCCCGCCGCCGGCGCTACCAGCCCAGCGCGCGCCATCATCCACTCGATGTCGAACCCTTCCAGCCGGATGCGCTGGTCGTAGTAGAAGAGCACCAGCGCGATCCCATACACCGGCTTGGTCAGCGCCTGCACCGCAAACCCGCCTGCGTACGCAACGAACATCACCACCACCGCCGTCGCTTGCGCGCGCTGCGGACTGCTGGAGCCCGGTATCAGGGCCATCACAACCGACGCCACGATCAGGATTCCGCTGGCCAGCACCCAGCCCAGCACGACTCCAAGCAGGTAGAGCAAGAAGATTCTCCCCCTCGTGCCCTTGCTCAAAAGGCCGCTCCGCTTCACCGCCGCCCAGGCCGTGATCTGTTCCACTACGCAGGCGGGAAAGATCAGGCTCAGCCACAGCGCCATCCACACACTGAAGCCGGCGAGCGCAGCCAGGACCATCAGAAAAAGCAGCCCGACAGCCACACTGCCAGCCGCCGAGCCTGCCGCGGCTGCAAGCACACTCAGAACGACGAAACCGAGCCAGGCGACCGCCGGCGGTCCCCACACTGCCAGCACTTTCATCCCATAGAGCCAGATGTATCGCCATCCCCGCGGCCACACGGCAGCGTATGCCGCGCGAATCGTCGTCTTCTCGCCGTACCACGCCCGGTTCACCGCCTGGGTCATCGCAGCTTCGGCGAGCGCCGTCATTCCCAGCATCAACGGCAGCGCGATCAAGCCCAACCCGGCCAGGAATGCGATTGCTATCGCGCCCGTGACTTCCTTCGAGGCGCCCCCCGCGCCGTTGTTGCCCCACCAGGTCAGAAAAAGGAACACCCCGGCCGCGATCACCAGAATTACGCCGGTGGGCAGCACCGAGATGCCGAAGAAAACCCAGAATCGCGACCGGTAGAAATGCGCCGTCCGGTCCAGGATCTCGCCCAGCGTCATGGGACGCGGCGCTTCCATTACACCTGCTCTCCGGGCGGCCGCGGCTCGCTGGACGGCGCCGGACCGGTTCCAGCACGCGAGGCATTCGGGGCAGCCGGCGTTTCAGAGGCGTCCAGCCCGGACTCCATCATTCCCTCCGCTGCTTGGTTGCCCACCGCGGGCGGCGGCGCATTCAAACCCGCCGCCTGCATCATCCATTCGATGTCGTAGCCTTCCTTGCGCACCCGCTGGTCGTAGTAAAACAGCGTGAGCCCCGTCGCGAGGATCGGCGTCACGAACGTATTCGTGCAGAACCCCACCAATTGCTGCAAGACCCGCCATCCTACGGCCAGCTCGCCCCGGTGCTTCATCGCCATGACCACGAAAAACGATTGCGTGACCATGGTCAGGCCGAACTCGATGACCCACACCAGCAGCCAGAGGACGAAGATTCTACCGCGCGAGAACTTGCTCAGCGCGATGCTGCGCTTGATGGCCGCCCGCGCCGGCAAGTCTTCGACGACGCTGGCCGGCACAGACAATGCGTACCGCAGCCCCATCAGGATTCCGTAGATCAGCGCCGGCAGCGCAAGAAGCCCAAGGACTGCGATCACGAGGAACGAAGCAATCATCTGCGCGCTTTGGGCCGGCGGCGGCATCGTCGGGGGCGTCGCGGTCTGGCTAAAGATGCCTTTTACGCCCAGGAAGAGGAGCACTGCGACGATGCCGAGGTAGATCGCAATGAGCGGCGACCAGGCAAAGAAGATTTTGAGAACTCCCAGCCACAGGTAACGCCAGACCCGCGGCAGAACGCCCGTGTAGGCGCTGCGGATGGTTGCCGGCTCGCCCAGGTGCAGCCAGGCTACCGCCCGGTTGTTGGCCGCCACCGCAATGCCGCCGAAGATGAACATCGCCGTGTACAGCACCAGCACGGCGATCCCGCTCGACCAGACCAGGGCTCCCGTTTTGTGCGCCACGCGCAGCCATTCCTGCACGCCGGTCTCCGCCAATCCCACCACGAGCAGCATGCCGGCATAGACCGACGAAATCCCGGCAAATAACAGAAAATTCTGCCGATAGAGCTGGGCCGTCCGATCGAGAATCTCGCCCAGGCTCATCGGGCGCAGGCTGGTTTCCATGGTTCGGTTCCTTGCGGATCAGCGTGGGCTTGCTTGGCGGGATATTAGCACCTTTCCGCGCGGCCCACCCGGAAGCAGGGGATCGTTCGTCACCTTCTCCTTGACAGCTTAGGAGAGCAGCGCTAATCTCCTAATCAACTTAGGAGGAGCCGCATGGCCGAACAGGCTCAGATCCTTCCCGGCACTCTGGATTTGCTTATCCTCAAAGCCGTCTCTCTCGGCCCGCTGCACGGTTACGGCGTGCTTCTGCGCATCGGCCAGATCTCCGGCAGCGCCCTCGAAATCGAGCAGGGAGCGCTCTATCCGGCGTTGTTCCGCCTGGTCCGCCAGGGTTTGCTCAAGGCCAGTTGGGGCACGTCGGAGAACAATCGCCGCGCCAAGTTTTACGAGCTCACCACGGCGGGCCGCAAACGCCTTCGTGAGGAGACCGATGGCTGGAACCGCCTTGCCGCGGCCATGGGCTCGGCTCTCGCCGCCCGTGCGGAGGAAGTATGAGTCTCTACTCCAGCATCCGCGCCCTCGCGCAGAAGCTCTTGCGCGGCAAGGAGCTTGCATCGGAAATGGAAGAGGAGCTCCGCTCGCACATCGCGCTCCGCGCCGACGACCTGGTCCGCTCCGGCGTGCCGCGCGCAGAGGCCGAGCGCCGCGCCCGCATCGAGTTCGGCAGCCGCGAGCGGTACCGGGAAGAGAGCCACGAGGCCGCCGGAGGCAATTACGTCGAGAACCTCGTTCGCGATGTGCGCTTCGCCCTGCGCATGCTGAGCAAGTCGCCCGGCTTCACTGTCGTGGCTATCGTCACCCTCGCGCTAGGCGTTGGAGCCAACGCGGTTGTGTTCAACCTGCTCGACGCACTCGTGGTGAGGCCGCTTGATGTTCCCGGCGGCGGGAATCTCTACCAGATTGAACAGCGCAACGCCCCGCAGCAGTCCTATCCGGACTACGTCGACTTGCGCGACCGCAACCGCACATTCGATGGCGTAATCGCCTACGAGATCTCCACCGCCGCCCTTGATTCCGACGGCCGCCCCGTCCCCGCCTGGCTTTACACGGCAAGCGGAAACTACTTCGATGTGCTCGGCGTGCAGCCGCTGCTCGGCCGCTTCTTTCACGCGGCAGATGAGCGCGGCCCCGACAGCGCTCCCTACATCGTTCTCAGCTACGCCTATTGGCAGCGTCACTTTCAATCCGACCGCGGCATCGCCGGGCGCGCCGTTCGCGTGAATAAGCATGCCTACACGATCCTCGGCGTTGCGCCTGAGGGCTTTCGTGGAACCGAGTTGTTTTACTCGCCCGATCTGTGGACGCCGATCGTAAACCAGCGCCAGATCGAAGGCGCGGACGTGCTGGAGCAGCGCGGTAATCGCGGCCGTGAAGTCGTCGGAAGGCTGAAGCCGGGCGTCACTCCGGCGCAAGCCGCCGCCGATCTCAACGCAATTGCCGCCGCGCTGGCCAAGCAATATCCCAAAGAAGACGACGGCATTCATTTCTCTCTGGCCCGTCCTGGCCTGGCCGGCGACATGCTTGGCGGGCCAGTCCGCGCATTTGTGGCGGGACTCATGCTGCTCGCGGGCCTGATCCTGCTCGCGGCCTGCGCCAACCTGGGCAGCCTTTTCGCTGCGCGCGCCGCGGACCGATCGCGCGAAATGGCGCTGCGGCTGGCCCTCGGTTCGACGCGCGGCCGCATCCTGCGCCAACTCCTGTCTGAAGCATGGCTGGTCTCGCTGGCGGGCGGGGCTTTGGGAACGGGATGCAGCGCAGCGTTGCTGGGTGCGTTGCGCCAGTGGCACCCCGTGCCCGACTTTCCTCTGACCCTCGCCGTCGATCCCAACCTCCGCACCTTCGTCGTAGCCTTTCTCCTGGCCCTGGCCAGCGGTCTCTTCTTTGGGCTGGTGCCGGTGCGCCAGGTGCTCAGGTCGAGCCCCTATCAGGGAATTCGATCCGGCGCGGCGGGAACAGACGGAGCCAAGCGACTCACCTTTCGCGACGTACTCCTCGCCGGCCAGATCGCAGTCTGCGCCGTGCTCGTAACCGCTTCACTCGTGGCCGTCCGCGGCATGCTGCGCTCACTGCACGCCAGTTTCGGATTCGTCCCCCAGAACGTAATTCAGATCAACACCGATCTGAATGGGGCGGGGTACAAGGAGGACCAGGTTCCCGCCATGCAGCGGCGCATGCTCGACGCGGTCTCGAGCGTTCCCGGCGTGACCTCGGCAGCCTATGCAGGCCGCGTCCCGCTCAATCTCGGCTGGGCGCAGAACGACGTTTACCGCGATGGCGCCACCGACTACAGACCCTCCAATTCCGCGGCGGAAGCCATGGAATACAGCGTCTCGCCGGGATACTTCCAGACCGCGCAGACAACCGTGCTGCGTGGACGCACCTTCACCTGGAGTGACGGCAAAGACGCGCCCCGCGTGGCGGTGGTGAACCAGGAGTTTGCGCGCCGGCTGTTCGGCTCTGACGCAAATGCGGTGGGCAGTTTCTTCAAGATCTGGGGCGGCGCCCGCGTGCAGGTCGTGGGAGTGGTTGAAGACGGCCGCTACCGCACGCTCGCCGAGGATCCGCAGCCCGCGATGTTCTTCTCCGTCCTGCAGTCGCCTTCCCCGTGGACCTGGCTCCTGGTGCGCTCGAATCGCAGCCCCCAGGAGCTGGAGCCGGCGCTCGAAGGCGCGCTGCGATCCCTTGACAACGGCATGGCCCTCACCATGAACACGTGGGAAAAGGAACTGGGCGCCGCGCTCCTCGCCGCGCGCGCAGCGTCGCTGGCTCTGGGTGTCCTGGGCGGCCTTGGCGCCATGCTGGCCCTGACCGGCATCTTCGGCATGGCCGCCTACTCTGTTTCGAAGCGCCTTCGCGAGCTGGGAATCCGCATCGCGCTTGGGGCGCGGCGGAAGGAAGTGCTCGCAGCCGCGCTGGGCCGCGTCTTGCGGCTGCTTGCCATCGGCTCGGCGGCGGGATTGCTGCTTGGACTCGCCGCCACCCGGCTGCTTTCTTACATCGTTTATCAGGCAACGCCTCGCGACCCGGTTGTTCTGCTCGGCGCGATCGCCACCATGATGGTGCTCGGGCTGATTGCCGCCTGGATCCCAGCTCGCCGGGCGCTGGCTGCCGATCCGCTGGTTCTGCTTCGCGACGATTAACACCGGACGTACCTCGGAGACCGCCATGCCGAACCGCCAACATCGCGCAACGATTCCGCAAACGAGAGTCGCATTGGACCCTGTATCCCTGGCACAGTTGGAGGACCTTTGAAGCTCGCCGATCCGCTTCGCTCCATGTTTTACGCCCTCTTTCGCTCGTCAGATGTGAGCGAAGATATCGAAGAGGAGCTCCGCTCGCACATCGCGCATCGCGCCGACGATCTGGTCCGCTCCGGCGTGCCGCGCGCAGAGGCCGAGCGCCGCGCGCGCATCGAATTCGGCGCCCGCGGGCGCTACCGGGACGAGAGCTACGAAGCTCTGGGCGGCAACTTCCTCGAAACGCTCGGGCAAGACATACGCTTCGCCATCCGCGTTCTGCGCAAGTCGCGCGGCTTTGCCCTGGCTGCCATTCTCACGCTCGCCATGGCCATTGGCGCCAACGCCGTGGTCTTCGGGGTCATGAACGCGCTCATCTTGCGCCCGCTCAACGTGCCCCAGGCGGATAGCCTCTACGGCACCGAATACGGCGACGGCGCCGGATGGCAGGCGTACCCGAACTATCGCGACCTTCGCGACCGCAACCGCAGCTTTGAAGACCTGGCTGCCTTCCGCTTTGCCTTCGTCGGCATCGATACCGGCGGCGATCCCGTGGCGGGCAGCGGATTCGCCACCACCGGAAACTACTTCGACGTGCTCAGGATCCGGCCGGCGCTGGGCCGCCTTTATCACGCTGCCGACGAACGCGGCCCCAACAGCGCACCGTACGTCGTGCTGAGCCACGCCTACTGGCACAGCCGCTTCCAGGAAGACCCCGGCGTGGTCGGCCGCCAGATTCGCATCAACAAGCATCCCTTCACCGTCATCGGCGTCGCACAGGCGGGCTTTCAGGGAACGCTGATGTTTGTGGCGCCCGACTTTTTCCTGCCCCTCGTGAACCAGGAGCAGATCGACGGCGCCTACATTCTTGACGATCGCGCGAACAACGGCGCCATCTTCGAGGTCTTCGGACACCTGAAACCGGGGGTAACGCCGCAGCAGGCCATTGCCGATATGAACGTCATCGGCTCGGAGCTTGAGAAGGCGTATCCGAAGGAGTTTCTCGCTGCATTTCCCGGCCACAAAGGCTGCGTGCTATCCCGTCCGGGGTTGACATCGTTTCGCGGCGCCGCGCAGGCATTCGTCGCCGGGTTGATGGTGCTGGCCGGCCTCATCCTGCTGGCCGCCTGCGCCAACCTGGGCAGCCTTTTTGCCGCGCATGCCGCGGATCGTTCGCGCGAAGTGGCGCTCCGGCTCGCGCTGGGTTCGACTCGCCAGCGCATCCTGCGGCAGCTCCTTACCGAAGCCGGAATCATCGCCCTCGCCGGCGGCGCCGCGGGGCTCTTCGGCAGCGTGTTCCTCCTGCGCAAGCTGAGCACATGGCAGCCCATTGCGAGCGTTCCATTGCATATCCCCGCCGACCCGGACTACAGGGTCTACGTCGTCGCGCTGGCGCTCGCACTGGTCAGCGGATTTCTCTTCGGCATCGTGCCCGTGCGCCAGGTGCTCCGCACCAATCCCTACGAGGTCGTGAAGGCCGGCAGCGGCGGCGTCCCGGCCGGCCTCGGCCGCCGCGTGACCGCGCGCGACCTGCTGCTGGTGTTACAGATCGCGGTCTGCGCCGTGCTCATCACCTCTTCGATTGTCGCCGTGCGCGGCCTCATGCGCTCGATGCAAAGCAATCTCGGCTTCGAGCCGCAGGGCGCAATGGTGATCGGCGCCAATCTTGCTCAGGCCGGCTATCGCGGGGATCAGGTCCAGGCGCTGGAGAAACGGTTCGTCGACGAACTTCGAACCGTCCCTGGGGTCGAGGCCGTGGGCATGGTCTACCGCTACCCTCCGCTGGTGTATGCCGCCGGCGAGCGGTCCAACGTGTTCAAGGACGAGACACGCGACTTCAGGCAATCGAATGTCGCCGCCCTGCCGTATCACGGGGAGGTCTCGCCCGGATACTTCCAGGCCGCCGGAACGCCGCTCCTCGCCGGGCGCGGCTTCGAATGGCGCGACGACCGCGGCGCCACACCCGTCGCTGTCGTCAATCGCGAGTTTGCACGCAGGATGTTCGGATCGGCCAATAACGCCGTCGGCCGCTTCTACCGGCGGCGGGACGGAGTGCGCGTGCAGATCGCCGGTGTCGTCGAAGACGGCAAGTATCTGAGCCTCACCGAGAATTCCGAACCGGCCGTCTTCGTCCCGTTTCTGCAAGCGGAACCGGACTCGGGCTATCTCATCGTGCGCTCGCATCGCGATCCGGTCGAACTGGCCGCTGTGCTCCGACAGAAAATGCGCTCCCTGGACGAGGGTTTGCCGCTCGATATCCAGCCCTGGAGCACGATGCTCGAAACCGTGCTTTTCCCATCACGGATGGCGACCATGGCACTCGGCGTCCTCGGGCTGATGGGGGCCATGCTCTCCATCACCGGCATCTTCGGCATGGCCGCCTATTCGGTTTCCAGACGCATTCGTGAACTGGGAATTCGCATGGCGCTGGGCGCCCGGCGCTCCGCAGTGCTGAAGGCGGCGCTCGGCCGGCCAGTCAGGCTCCTCGCATTCGGCTCCGCCTCCGGCCTGATCCTGGGCATTCTGGCGACAAAAGTCCTTTCCTCCATCGTCTACCAGGCCACGCCCCGCGATCCCATCGTGCTGGCCGGCGCCGTGCTCGCCATGTCATTGCTAGGCCTTCTGGCAACCTGGATCCCAGCACAGCGCGCCCTGTCGGTTAACCCGCTGATCCTTCTGCGCGAGGAGTGACATCGCAAGAACACCCTGCCCATCGGATCGTCCAACCCGCAATGCGCTTCCCCCTCGACGGCAATGCCAAAGGTGTGTCATTTTCACCGAAAATACCCCTAAGTAATCTGAGCGATATAACTCCCGCGCGCGCCCCCTGCCCGATCCTGGCGTGAATTTTTCCACCTTTCACATAGAATTTGTTAACAAATCAACTTCTTTTCGCACTTACGGTAAACTGAACTCCCGCACGATGGACTCGTCCCCGATCTCCGTCAACGAGCTTGCCCAGGCCTGCGCCCGATCCGCCAACGCGGCGGAATGGGCGGAGTTTCTGCGCCGGATCACGCCGCTCGCCTCACTCGTAGCGGCACGTGTCTCCCGCCTGTGGATGACGCCGCCAACGCCTGAGCTGGTTGGCGATATGGTGCAGGAGGTTTACCTCAAGCTGTGCGAGCACGACCGCCGCATCCTGCGCGAGTTCGAGCCGCGTGGCGAAGACTCGTTCCTCGGCTTGTTGCGCATCGTCGCCACCTCCGTATCCAACGACTACTTCCGCCGCCTTCGTTCCGCAAAAAGGGGTGGCAAAGTAGTCACATCCCAGCTCGTCGCGGGCATGACTGCCGATCCCTTCGACAGCAGCACGACATCGGCCGGGATACAGAAAGACGTCCTGCTCGCAGAATTCGATCGCATGATGCGCAGCTCAGGCAACGGAGTCTCCGCCCGCGACCGGACTCTTTTCTGGCTCTATTATGTCCGGGGATTTACCGCCGAGGAAATCGGAGCCATCCCCTCGATCGGGCTCTCGGCAAAGGGCGTGGAAAGCGCGCTGCGCCGGGTCGTCCTGTGGCTCCGTGCCGAAATCGGGCTTCCGTGCGGGGAAGAAAAGCCGGATGCGGCCTCCCTTAAAATCGATCTGCCAAAAGGAGCACTTCCGCTGAATCCGTTAAACAGAGACTAGAGATGAAAGAAACCCCCAACCCGGGTCAGCCGCCCGCCGCGCCTTCGCGCCAGCCCGGCGGTACGCTCGCCGATGCACTGCGGGAGCTGATCGCACGCCGCGAGTCGGGCGAGAATCAAACTGCTGCCGGCCCGGAAATGGCGAGTTCCACTGCCGCATCCTGCCCGGATCCCGGCGATTGGATTCGCTTGTCCCTCGGAGAGGCATCGGCGATCGACGCCGACAATCTTCTTGCCCACGTGGCTCTTTGCCGGGACTGCGCCGACCGTCTGCGCCGGGCTCTTCTCATCCAGTCCGCAGATACCACTGCCGAGGAAGATGCCGAGGTTAACGCTTTCGAAACGGCCCTTGCCGCCGATCGTCCCCGGTTGGCCGGCATTCTCGCGCACACTCGTCATCGATCGCCGGCCGGCGCTCGCTCCCGTCTCTTCGTGTGGGGCGGGGCCGGCGCGGCCGCCTGCCTGGTCACCGGCGCTTCCCTCTACTTCTACTCCCTGTGGGAGCACCGCAACTCTCCCGAGTGCCTTCTTGCCGACGTCTATGGGCACAATCGCATCTTCGCTCTGCGCATTCCGGAAGCACCCTATTCCTCGGTCAATCCAGCCATCCATCTGCGCGGCGGCTCGCGGAGCCGCGAATCGGCCGACCTGCTGGATGCCCGCGCCTGCATCGAGCGCCACCTGGAGCACTCTCCGCAGGACCCGCGTTGGCTTCAGCTCGAGGCTCGTTCCGATCTCGTCGAAGAGAACTTCGACGCCGCCATCGATATCCTCGACCGCCTCATCGCGGCCGGTCCGGTAACCTCCGACCTGCTCGCGGATGCCGCCACGGCCTACTTCCAGCGCGGCCTCGCCACCGGCAGCCAGAATGACCGCGCCACGGCTCTCGAGTATCTGCGGCGCGCCGATGAGCTCGCCCCCAGTGACCCGGTCGTCCTGTTCAACGAAGCCGTCGTCATGGAGGATCGCGGCCAGGTGATGAATGCGGTCGAGACCTGGAACCGCTACCTGCGCTTTGAGCGTGACCCACAGTGGCTGGGTGAAGGCCGCGCCCGGCTCTCCGCGCTCGAACAGAAACTCGACCGCTTGAAGTCGCACCAGTCCCGGCTGGAGCGATATCTGGCGTCTCCCGCGGCCATGCGCGCACTCGCCGCCGATCCGGCCACTCTCGCGACATTCGACGAAGAGCTATCGAGCACGCTGCTGCCGAAGCTGCTCAACGCCGCATTTCCTTCTCCAGTGGACCGCTCCCGCGGCTCCCCGAGTACCGAAGACCGCCAGGCCGCACGCGCTTTGCTCCATTCCCTCGCCGCCTCGCTTGAATACAACCATCAGGACCCCTGGCTCCTCCACTTCCTTCCCGCCGAATCAGCTCCTCCATCCGATTCCTTCCTGAGGGGCGCTCAACTCCTTGGCAGAGCCATCGATGCCGAAATCCTCGCGGATTATCCCAGCGCAGCCAGCCTGGCCAATCAATCCCGCCGGCAGTTTCACTTGGTCGGCAACTCCGCCGGCGAGGACCGCGCCGAAATCGAACTTTCTTACGTTCAGCAGCGCGCTTCTCACTTCGGGGATTGCCGCGCGGCCGCGCAAGAGTTGCTTCATCGCGACCGCGAGCTGGCCTGGATTCAGATCACGGCCAGTCTCGAAGACGCCATCTGCAACGCCGGTCCCGGCGTCGCCGACGAGGCCCGGCCGATCTTCGAGCGAATTCTCCGCTCGGCGCGCGATCGCCACTACAGTCTTCTCGAGCTTCGCGCGTGGACGATGACCGCCGGTCCAGCCGTCGAATCCGGCGATTCCGAGGAAGCCTGGAGCATCGATCTTGGCGGCATCCACCGTTTCTACCAAGGCGACTACCCCGCGTTCCGCCTCCTGAACCTGTTGGATGGCCCCGCGGAGGCCGAGGTGGAGACGCCCAGGGTCCACCTCGAGCTCCTGCTCCGGAAGGAGGCTCTCTCGGTCCTCCAACTCACGCAAAGTCAAAACCAGGTCCCCGCTGCCCGCATGTGGATGGCGGTCGCGGCCATCCGGGCAGGCGCAGTCTCGCTGGCCGAGGACCAGATGCAGCAGGCGCGGCGCGAGCAGGCAACACTCGGCGACGTCGCTCCCATGCAGTCTGTGGCAGTCGAAAACGAGATCTCGCTGGCGAACCTCTATCTCGATCGCGGGGATCGCGAGAAGGCTGCCGCAAGGCTCGACGAGGCGAAGGTGCGCCTTTCCGGGGACGACAACTTCGTTCACCATCGCTCCTATGCGGCGGCGCGCGGCCGGCTCGAGCTGGCCCTCGGCCACCCGGAGGCCGCTGAGTCGATGCTGCGCAAGGCGATCCTCGACGAGGAACGCCAGGCGGCCAAGGCCGGTGCTCGAAACATCGCCTTCGCCCTCGAGAATCGCGACCTTTACGCCGTTCTCGCCGCAGTCTGGCTGGCAGAGAATCGTCCCGCGGAGGAGATCCTCGCACTCTGGGAGAGATACAGGCTCCGCATCCTCGGCAGACCGGTTCCCGCATGCGGCGAAGAACGCCTTGGCTGCCTCCAGCCCCGCCTTGCGGCAGCCCTCCATCATCTCGGCCGCAATCGGCTGGCCGGACAGATCGTGCTCACCGATCGCCTCCTGCTCTATGATGCCGGCGCGGACGGTGTCTCGTGGCGTTCCGTTCCCGTCACAAGCTCCGACCTGCTGGCTGCCGCGCTTTCGCTGGAGCGGGCGGCCAGCACTCCCTCGACTTCGCGCGACACGATCGAGCAGGCTGCAAGCCGCGTGGGGGACACCTTCTTTCCGTCAGAGCGCGACGTTCCGGACGAGTCGGCTGAACTCCTGCTTGAACCGGATCCTTTGCTGGGAAATCTTCCCTGGCCTGCGGTTGAGATCCACGGTTCAGCGATCGGCCTTCGATTCAACCTCGAAGAGACGCCATCGATTCTGCTGGACCAACATCCCGGGCCTGCGCCCGGACCGTTCACCGGCTCCCTTGTCGTGGGCGCATCCATGGCCTCCGGCGACCTGGACCCGTTGCCCGAAGCTTTGAACGAGGCCCGCGAGGTGGCACGGTTTGTCCGCGATCCGCGCCTGCTGCTGGCGGGCGACGCCACCGGGCCCGAGGTGACTCGCGCGATTCCCAATGCCCAGGCCATTCACTTCGCCGGCCATGCCGTGGAACGCCACGGCTCAACCCGCCTTCTGCTCGCATCCTCACCGGGTTCCGATTCCAAGGCCTACCTCGACAGCGATCTGCTGCGCAAACACCCTCCACGAGCCGCGCGTCTGGCCGTTATCTCTGCCTGCTCCAGCGGCAAAAGGGAAGAGGGCTGGAATCACGATATGGGAGATATCGTTGACACACTCGCAGCCCTGGGGGTCCCCGAAGTGGTCGCCACACGCTGGCAGATCGACTCCGCCGCGGCCGTTCCCATGATGGATGCCTTTTACGGCGGTCTCTCGCAGGGCCTCGCGGTCTCCACAGCTCTCCGGCGAGCGCGGTCCACCATCAGCCGCGATCCCCACTACCGGCACCCGTACTACTGGGCGGCCTACTACGCCTCGGGTACGGGCGCCACCGATCTCAGCGAGGCGATCCATGGCGGCAGCAAGTAATCCCGCGGCAACCTCCCAACTTGATGTGATCCTCGACGGCACCTGGGTGATGATGCCGTCAGTGGACACAAGCAGCAATATCGTCGGCGTCGACGTCTACTCGCCATCCTGCGGCCACCCGCATGGCGTGGTATTCGTCGCAGAGCTCAACCCCGATCCATGGCCGAGCCCAACCTCGTTCCATCTGCTCGACGACCACAGCCACATGCTCGTCATCCAGCGATCCTCCGGATCAAAGGCAGGTATGCCAATCGGCGGCATCGACCAGTCCGCAAATCACTGCCTGAAGGGGGCCCGGCCCATGGGCAGCAACTGGGACCTGATGTTTTCGATCACCGCAGGCCCCGATTCCTGGACCTCGAGCGAAACCATCGCTCCCGAAACCACGGACCCATTCGGCAATATCGTCGCCTGCCTGGTAGGAAGCGACGCTCCAACCGGCAAGGTCTCGGGAATGCAGAAACTCAGCTTTCTCAATGTCTCGGGCGCGGAATTCCTCGCCGCTCCAAGCGATGTCCAGAGCCTTCTTCCCTCGCCGTGGCAGGGAACCGGCTCGCTCATCTTCGAAGGCGAAGTCCCCTACATGCCGACACTCCAACACGAACGCGCGGCATTCGACGCCATGGCAAACCTGGCCGGGATGGATCTGGCGCTCAACTATCCATTGCCGCCCAAGAGTTATCCGGGAGCGCCAAAGACGCCTCAACCCCGCTACCACACCGGCATGGACTGCGGCTATGCGCTAATCGTTTTTCCGTCGTAGAGATTGCGAATCGAACCGTTCCCGGCGGCTTGAGTTCCTCCCCCGCCGCTAAGCCGCCTACGCAAACTCCTCCACGTTGAAGCCCAGGTCGTAGCGCTCGCCGTGCGCCAGCAGTTCCTCCCAGGTGACCTCGCGCCGCGTCAGGCCGGCCATGCGCCCCAGCATGCAGCTCAGCGCCGTTTCCACTCCCGCGGCGATCTGGTTGTGCGGCTGACCGGATGTGATGCTTTCGATGAAAGTGCGCTCCTTGTCGCGGTCGGCATACTTCAGGTTGTCTTCGAAGGCGCCATTCGCGGCGAACTGGCCCGAGCCTGCCTGTGTTCCCGTCGACTCAGACCACTCCCATGGCTGCGAGCCTTTGATCTGCACCGGACCGGCATAAGGACACGCCGCCGTCCCTTCCGATCCGAACAGACGCAGTCCCGCGTCGAACACGCCGTAGTCGCCGAACTGCGTCGACGAAAATGACAGCCGCACATCGCCCGGGTAGGTGAACACGACCTGGTAGTTGTCCCAGCAGTCGCCGAAATGCGCCAGCACGTTCCGCCCGCCGCTCGCCGAAGCCTTCAGCGGCTTCGACCCCACCATCCAATTGCACAGGTCAATGATGTGAATGTTCTGTTCCACCAGGATGTCGCCCGAGAGTGCGCGGTCCCAAAGCCAGTTGCGCAGGCGGTACTCATCCTTCGCCGCGCCCGCGCTGCCCGGATGCTCCTTCGACGCCGGCGCAAAGTACCACCCCTCCACGCTCGCAACCTTGCCCAGCGCTCCGCTCTGGATCCGCTTCGCTGCCTCCGCGACGGGCGGCGCGCTCCGGCACTGGAATCCGACATCGACGCTCTGCGCCGGCTTGACTCGCCCGGCAATCTCGAGCGCCTGCCTGGCCTGGCGCACGTCGATGCCCACCGGTTTCTCCACGTACACGTGCTTGCCCGACGCAACGGCAGCCTCGAGGTGCTGAACGTGAAAGTACGGCGGCGTAGAGATCTGGATCAGGTCCACGCCCGGCGAAGCGGCCAGTTCCTCAAACGCGTGCGGCCCTTTGAACGCCATCTTCGCGTCGATCGGCGCCCGGCCCAGCTTTCCATTCAACTCGTCGAAGTGCTTCCGGCCGGCCGCAAGCTGATCGGCGAACAGGTCCGCGACGGCTACGACTTGCGCCGCCGTGTTCTCCGAAAACGATGTCGCGACCGACGTCCCGCGATTGCCGCAGCCCAGCAGCCCATGCCGCACCGCCGAGTTGGCTTTGTATCCGAACGCCGTCCTGGCATCCAGCAACACCAGCCCCGCTGCCGCTCCCATCCCTGCCTGCAAGAACTCCCTCCGCTCCATACGCCTCCGTCGACTCCTCTCGCCTGACTCAGCAAACCCCTTATGCACCTTTGCCTGTGTCCCCGGCCTCTCAGTCCCCGATTCCCCTCAGAACGTCTTCCAGATACAATTTCTCCGCCTTCACATCGGCAATCTGCTGCGGCCCGCTCGTCTCGCGCTCGATCGTGATCGCGCCGGTGTACCCCAGCTTGTGCAGCTTCTCGAACACCTGCTTGAAATCCACGAGCCCCTTGCCGATCAGCACTTCTTCGCCCAGGTTGCTGGGGTCGGACGGCCACATTCCGTCCTTGGCATGCACGCTGCGCACATGCGGACCCAGAATGTCGACTGCATCCACCGGGTTCGCCTTCCCGTAGAGAATCAGGTTCGCCGTATCCAGCCCCACCGCCAGGTTCGGCATGGCCACGTCGCGAATCATCCGCGACATCGTGGTCGGCGTCTCCTGGCCCGTCTCCATCAGGAAGTACTGCGCGTTGCCCCGGCAGTGCTGCGCCACCGCGCGAATCGCATCCACCGTGCCCGGGTACTTGGGATCCGCTGGATCCTCGGGGATGAAACCGCAGTGCGTCTGCACCTGGTTCACGCCGATCATCCGGGCAAAATCCGACGCCTGCCTCAGTGCATCGATCCGCGCCGCGCGCGTCTTCTCCGGCACCAGCCCGATCGTCGACGGCCCTTCGAGGAAGTTCCACTTGAGCGGCGCCGGACCTACCACCTCCACCGCGGTTGCGATCAGCTCGTTCCTGGCCAGCAGATTCCTGAACCCCTCCGCCAGATCCTTCGTAAACCCTCCGCCGATGTAGCCGTCGAGGGACAAAAAGCAGTTCGAGAACCCCATCTCCCGCACCCGCTCGAACACCTTTTCCGGCGCGCCAAATGGACTGACCAGCAGCCCCACCGCCATCGGCTTGAGCCCCTTTGGCTCATCCGGAGTCACCGCCGGATTCGCCATTCGCGCCTCTCCCTGCATTCCGGTTATTCCGCTCATCGCTGCAACCGCTCCCGCCGCGCCCAAAAACTGCCTTCGATCCATCGCACTCCCTCCGCTGCCGCGGTGAACTATCAGAACCTTACTTTGTAGCACACGGCTCCCACCCGCTGCCGTCCCTCGCCGAGCGGTCACAATCGCAACTCTGAAATTGCCCCGCACGGGAACTTCATGCTTCTCACGCGGACGTCGACGCGACGGGAACGGCATCGCGAATCATAATGATCCGCAAGGGCTACCTGTTCAGCTGCTTTCCCGGATGCGGCTGGGGGACGTTCCGGCTGGAAGCGACTACCGATGGAGCCATCGAGGCGCAGCAGATGTCGGGCGAACAGCACCTGGAGGCGGCAAAGGCCGCCCTTGAAGCGATGAAATTTCCGGCGCTGCTTCCGCCGGGATGGACGGCTCACCTGCTGCGCAGCGCGGTGTTGAGTTGCTCCATGGGCAAGACATGCGAGGTCGTGCCGGCGCCCGATGAAGGCCTGCAGACGAAACGGGATCAGGTCCGGGAGAAGGAAGTCTTTTCAGATCGCCGCCAGCGCATCGGCCTGGCTGGGAAACAGACCTGCATACTTGGTGATGCCGACCATGGTAAAGACTTTGGTGAAGTGCGCCGATAGCCCGAAGGCGTAGACCTTCTGCGCTGCGTTGGAGGCTTCCATGAGGAGCTGGATGACCAGCGCGATGCCGCTCGAGTTGATGTAGTCAACCTTGGTGAAATCGAGCAGGATGTTCTTGACGTTTTCCTTCGAGAGGCCCTGGTAGGCGCCGAGGACAGCATCCTTCGAGGTGCTTGCGATATCGCCCTCGAAGCGGAGGACGGTCACTGAGTGTCCTGCGGGGGAAGTCAGCTGGTCAACGCGCGACTTGGTTTCGCTCTGCACGATCTTGTCTTCTCCGTGGTGCCTGAAGTGTGAAGTGCTATCTCTACTCGGTGTCTTTATCCAACCGTATCACCAGCCGCACATAGCTGGAGCGGCCGTTGGTGCCTGCCACCCACTCGGCTTCATCCACGAGGGCCTGAATGAGGAACATGCCCATGCCGCGGGGGTCTTCCTCGCCGTGAATCTTCTTGTCGATGTCCGGCTTATGGGGCTTGGTCTTCATGCCTTTGCCGTCGTCGATGACTTTGACTTCAAGCGCGTCAGCGCCGGCAGAGAGAACTACGCCGACAGAGAGCTTTTCGTTCATCCGGTTGCCATGCTCGATGGCATTGATGCAGGCCTCGGCGACCGCGGTTTTCAAGTCCTCGACGCGGTCTTCGCGAAAACCCATCAGTCTGGCCACGGCAGCGGCTGTGCTCATGGCCACTTTCTCGAAACCCATCCGCGAGGGCAGCCGGACCTCCACGCTGGTGGATTTGAACTCGCTCATGCTTCGTTCTCCAAGGGACTCGCGCATCGGCAAAGCGCCAACGCGGTCATATCGTCCCCCTGGCGGCTGCCCGCCGAGAATTCCTCAATGGCCGCCCACAATGAATCGAGAATACCATCGGCCTTATCTATCGGACATTTCGAAAAGTTCTCCAGCAGTCGCTCGGGACCAAATTCCTCATCCCCGCGGAAGACCTCGGTGAGTCCGTCGGTATAGAAAAGGATCCGCGCCCCGCACTCGAAGACGGCACGCTCACCGGTATAGCTCATCCCGGGCAGGAGTCCGAGCGGCGTTCCGGCAGCCTCGAACTGGCGGACGGACTTATCGGGCATGACGAGGAAGCCGGGATTGTGGCCAGCGTTGACGACCTCGACCTCGTTCGATTCCGGATAAAAACGGAGAAAGATTGCCGTGACGTAACGCCGGCGCGCCTCTTCGCCCTCCAGCCAGTGGTGCTGGTTCATGCGCGTGGCCAACTCGTCCAGCGGCATTCCGGAGATGGCCATGGCGCGAAACGCCGACCGGAAGTTGGTGGACATCATGGCCGAGGCCAGACCCTTGCCGGCCACGTCGGCCACGGCGATCAACAGGCTGCCGTCGGGCTGGCTGACAATGTCGAGATAGTCGCCGCCGACCTCGTAGCAGGTGACGGAGCGGAACCCGAGCGAGTAGCCGGGGATGGCAGGCAGCTTTTGCGGCAGCAGGGAGCGCTGGATAGCGCGGGCGGCATCGAGATCCTGCTGAACGCGGGCGAACTCGATGTTGCGCTTGTGGTAGCGGGCGTTTTCGAGGGCGACGGCGGCCTGCAGCGCGAGGCCTTCGAGAAAGTCGGCTTCGTAGATTGTCAGCTCGCGGCCATCGGGCGGCGCCACGACCAGCTCGGCCATGCGATGGCCTTCGCGGTCGTCGAGCGGGTACATGCGCAGCGCGGAGGGGGAGCCGGCGGGCTCATCCGACAAAGGAATCTTTTCGCCGTAAGACAGGCTCGCCGACGGGAACGAGGCGCCGGCCATCTCAAGCTCGCGGACCACGATGCGCAGAACCGTCTCCAGCACCTCGTCTTCCTGGGTCATGGAGTGGACCTGGCGGGAGACTTCGAGAAGGGCCTGCAGTCGCGCCACCTGCTGCTGCAGGTCGATTGTGTCGCCGCGGTCGGGGATCTGGATTCCGGCTGCCATGGGCGAATTCTCCGTGGAATCTCAATCTATCACGACGACAATCCCCTTGGCCGAACGCCGGCTTTCGCGCGACGCTGCGAATTTGCAGTCCGGGGCGAGCCATTTGTCCCATCGATGCGCAGGTTCGTCCCTGGTGACAGTTCCCTGACAAGCGGCTGACAACTGCCGGACGGCGAACCCGTAGCCTGCAAGCAGAGTTCTTCCCCGCTCCGCTGTATTCCATGTAGAACCGCTTCACCTGGCCCCTTCAAGGCCGCGCTGTGCCGGTTCAGTCTTCATTCGGGCCCTATCGCCGTGGAAGATCTCAATCGACTTCATCAAGGAGATTTTGTGACTACTGGATTCGCCCCTCGAATCGGTTCGCTGTTGTTGACCTTCATCCTTCCCACCATCGCCAACGCTGCCCCGCCGGCCGCGGGCTACCGGCAAATCAATCTTGACTCCGACGTGCGCGGCGTGGCCTCGCGTGTCGATCGGCTTCTGCGGAGCCCATGGGGCATCGCGCTCTCGGGCCCTGGCATCGAGCAGTCCCCCGCGGGCTCGTTCTGGGTCGCCAACAATGGCGGCATCGGATGGGCGACCGCCTACGACGACCTTGGCGATGAGGAGCTGGCCGAAAGGATCAGCGGGAGCGCCTGGTCCGCCGGGGATTCGATGCCCACAGGGATCGTCCACAATACGACCGACGGCTTTATCGTTGGAGGGCCCGGCGCATTGCCCAGCCAATTCCTGTTCGCGACCGAAGACGG
>Ga0335069_10000444_pt1 | contig 70445 bp, 61 predicted proteins | sample Lox_Sample_11_FD_206714 | JGI IMG/M metagenome (GOLD analysis project Ga0335069, IMG submission 206714) | Soil microbial communities from Loxahatchee National Wildlife Refuge, Florida, United States - Lox_Sample_1.1 | ecosystem: Environmental > Terrestrial > Soil > Wetlands | place: USA...
GCGGTTGACGACGCCGGTGGCCCAGGGCGACGCGCCGATCGTCCGCTTCAGGAGCGCCGCGCCCGTCGCCGCGGCCGCCGAGGCGATCGCCGCCGGCGCCGCGGGCTCGGCGCTGACCGTCCTCTTCGCCTCGGGCGACTACGCGCTCGGCGAGCTCGGCGCCGCGCTCGCCGCGCGGGGACTTGCGCACGTGATCGGGGCCGCGACCGGCCGCATCATCGGCGCCGGCGGCGTCGAGCGCCACGGCATCAGCGGCTTTCACCTGCCGGCCGGGCGCTTCGCGGCCGCGGAGACGGTGTTCGAGGACGTTGCGGCGTGGACGCTCCCGCAGCTGCGCGAGCGGGTGCGCGCGCTTCGCGCCGAGCTCGACGCGCGCGCCGCAGGGGAGCTCGCGAACCACTTTGCGCTCCTGCTCGTCGATGCGGAGACGCGCTGCGAGGAGCGGCTCGCCGCGATGCTCGGCATGGAGCTCTCCGGGGTCGCGCTCGTCGGCGGCTCGGCAGGGGACCTCTACTTCAACCCGCTCGGGCGCGGCGTCGACGCCCCGCCGCTCCTCTATCATGGCGGGGCCGTCCGCAACGCGGCGCTGCTCGCGCTCGTGGCGACCAGCGCGCCGCTCGCGGCCTACTGCCACAATCACTACACGACGACCGAGCGCAAGGTCGTGATCACGGGCGCCGACCCGCTGCGCCGCATCGTCGACGAGATCGACGGCATGCCGGCGCTCAAGACCTACGCGGCGCTGTGCGGACTCAGGCGCAACACCGTCTCGGCCGAGGACTTCGCGCCGTTCCCGCTGATGGTGCGGATCGGCGGCCAGTACTACGCGCGCGGCGTGCAGCGCATCGCCAACGGCAGCGCGCTCGAGTTCGCGTGCGCAATCGAGCGCGGGCTGGTCGTGACCCTGGCCCGCCCGGGCGACATGGTCGAGCGGCTGAAGGAGCTCTTCGGCGAGATGCGCGCGCGGATCGGGACGCCCGAGCTCGTGATCGGCTTCGACTGTGCGGCCCGCGCCGCCTACATGGAGCGCCAGGGCCTGACCGGGCGCATCGCGCCGCTGCTCGCGGCGCACTCGGTCAGCGGCTTCGCGACGCTCGGCGAGCAGTACAACACCGTGCACGCCAACAACTCCTTCACCTGCCTGGGACTCGGCGCGCCGTGAAGCGCAAGCGCGCGCCCGCGAAGCGCGCGGCGCGGCGCGCGCCCAAGGACCCGCGCCGCGCCCGGCTCGTCGCCCAGAACCGCGCGCTCAGGAAGCAGGTGCGGGCGCTGATCGAGCGCGTCGAGCGCGCGGTCGATGAGCAGGGCGGGGCGTTCTCGTGGTTCCAGGCGGCCGCGACGCTCGAGGAGACGGTGCGCCAGCGCACGCTCGAGTACGAGCAGCTGAACCGGCGCCTGACGCGCGAGCTCGAGGCGCGCCGCGAGATCGAGCTCGCGCTCAAGGCCGCCAAGGCCCAGGCCGAGCTCGCGAACCAGTCGAAGACCCGCTTCCTCGCCGCCGCGAGCCACGACCTGCGCCAGCCGCTCTCGTCCGCGATGCTGTTCCTCGAGTCGGTCGAGACCGGCTCGCTCGCGACCAGCGACCGCGACTACCTGCGCAAGGCGCTGGTCGCGCTCGCCTCGCTCAGCAACCTCCTCGGCACGCTGCTCGACGTCGCGCGCCTCGACTCGGGCACGATCGAGCCGCAGTACGCGGACTTCCCGGCGGCCGCGGTGCTCGACCGGATCGGGCCGGAGTTCGAGGGCGTCGCGCGCGCGGCGGGGCTCGAGCTGCAGTTCGTGCGCTCGGGCGCCTGGCTGCGCTCCGACATGCACCTCCTCGAGACGGTGCTGCGCAACCTCATCAGCAACGCGATCCGCTACACGCCGCGCGGCCGGGTGCTGGTCGGCTGCCGGCGGCGGCGCGACGGCCTCGAGATCCAGGTGCACGACACCGGCATCGGCATCGCGGGCGAGCACCTGAGCGCGATCTTCGACCCGTACTACCAGGTGCCGGCCGGCGCGCGCTCGCACGGCGCGGGCATCGGGCTCGGGCTGTCGATCGTCGACCGGATCTCGAGGCTGCTGTCACTCGAGCGGCGCGTGCGCTCGCAGCCGGGGCGCGGCTCGATGTTCGCGGTGCGGGTACCCTACGGCCGTGCGCCAGAGACGCACCGGCGCTCGCGGCGCAGCGTCGCCGGCGTGCAGCGCCGGCGGGCGCTCGCGATCGCGGTGATCGACGACGATCCCGACATCCGCCAGGGACTCGCGGCGACGCTTGCCAAGTGGGGGCACCGGCCGCTCGCGGCAGCGACCGCGACCGACGCGGTCGTGCAGCTGATCGGCGGCGACCTGACGCCCGACCTCGTGATCAGCGACTACCACCTCGCGGGCGGGGTCAAGGGCGACGCGGCGATCGAGGAGGTGCGGCGCGAGTTCGACCACGTGCCGCCGGCGGTCGTGATGACGAGCGACCCGGACGCCGCGCTCAGGCGCTCGCTCGAGGCGCGCGGCTTCACGCTGCTCGAGAAGCCGCTGAACCTCGCGCGCCTCAGAACGCTGCTCGAGCGGCTCGCCGCTCAGTGAGCGGGCCCCTTGCCGAGCAGCCGCCCGGCCTCGAGCACCGCCTGCACGCGGTTGGTGACGCCGAGCTTGCGGAAGATCGAGGAGACGTGCGCCTTGACGGTGATCTCGCTGATCGCGAGCGTGCGGGCGATCTGCTTGTTCGAGAGCCCCTGCGCGAGCAGCTCGAGCACGCGCCGCTGGCGCAGGGTCAGCTCGTCGCCGCCGCCCTCCTCGCGCGGCTTGGCGCGCGCCTGGCGCAGCGCCTCGATGACCTCCGGCGACATGTAGGTGCCGCCCGCGAGCACCGCGCGGATCGAGCTCATCAGCACCTGGCGCGGCGCCGACTTCGGCACAAACGCGTTGGCACCACCGAGGATGACCTCCTGCATCGTGTGCGCGTCCTCGACCGCGGAGACGACGACGACCGGCGTCTGCGGTGCCGCCTGCCTGAGCGCCGCGAGGCAGCTGAGGCCGGAGGCGCCCGGGATGTTGAGGTCGAGGAGCACGAGGTCGAAGTGCCGGCCGCCCGCGACCGCGGCCACGACCTCGGCCTGCGAGCCCGCCTCGCTGATCTCGGCGTCGGGGCAGGCCTGCGGCACGACGGCGCGCAGCGCCTCGCAGTAGAGCGGATGATCGTCGGCGATCAGGACGCGCTTCCCGGACACCGCTGCCACCGTCGCTGTTACGCGCCGCCGCGCCGCAAGGCGCAAGGCGTACCGCGCGCGCTACATACCAAAGTATGACCCTCTTGCTGCGAACGACTTATACACGACGAGGGGTGCGACCGGGATACTCGGGCCCAAGGACGCAGCCGGTGTCCGCGAGTATATTGGCGCCTCGCCGCGGGTAGGCCGGAACCCCGGTTGGGCCAAGCGTCCAGCAACGTGCGGTTCCACGCGCATGGGGGATCAACCGATGACGACGCAGAAGCTCTCCAACCGGCCGTCCGGCCGCCCGTCCGCGGCGCTCGCCGCCGCGATCCTCGGCGTGCTCGCCGCTCCGGTGCTGGCGCAGACGCCGCCGCCCGACGAGGGCGCGATCGCCGAGGTCGTGGTCACCGCGCAGAAGCGCAGCGAGAGCCTGCAGAGCGTGCCGGTGTCGGTCACGGCGCTGACGAGCGCGCAGCTCGGCGAGCTCAAGATGGACTCGCCGTCGGACCTGACGACCCAGATCCCGAACCTGCAGGTCAACGGCATCGTCGGCGAGGGCTCGCCGATCTTCTCGCTGCGCGGCGTGTCGATGTTCGACTACAGCCTCAGCCAGTCGAGCCCGGTCGCGAGCTACATCGACGAGGTCTACAAGGGCAACTTCGTGCTGTTCGGCGTCGAGATGTACGACCTGCAGCGCGTCGAGGTGCTGCGCGGCCCGCAGGGCACGCTGTACGGCAAGAACACCACCGGCGGCGCGATCAACTTCGTGACGCGCAAGCCCGGCTTCGACACCGAGGGCGAGATCAAGATCGGCACCGGCAACTACGGCCGGCAGGAGGCCGAGGGCGCGTTCCAGACCGCGCTCGTCGCGGACCGCCTCGCGATGCGCTTCGCGTTCACCTACACCAAGCAGGACGGCTTCATCCAGAACGTGCTGCCGGGCCACCCGGACATGGAGGGCGTCAACCAGTACGGCGTGCGCCTGTCGCTGCTCTACAAGGTGACCGATGACCTGAGCGCGACGCTCAGGCTCTCGAAGAGCATGCAGGACCCGCAGAACTACGCGATCATCGCCGGCAACATCTGCCAGAGCGCGCCACCGACCTGCGGCGGGCCCGGCGTCGGCGGCTTCGGCTACTTCCGCACCGCGGACGGCACGCTCGCGACCGCGCCGCTCGCCAACGACCAGGTGGCGCAGAACTACACGCCGAAGCGCCGCCAGGACAACGAGGCGGTCGCGCTGACGCTCGACTGGCAGCTCGCGCCGACGCTGGCGCTGACCTCGATCACCTCGTGGGACCAGGGCTCGCTCTTCAACCCCGAGGGCACCGACGGCTCGCCGATCGACCTGTTCAAGATCCCCTACATCGGCAAGACCAAGCAGGTGGCGCAGGACCTGCGCCTGACCTCCTCGACCGGCGGCGCGTTCGACTACATCGTCGGCGCCTACTACCAGCACGAGATCATCTACAACTCGACCGAGAACCAGTTCTTCAACGTCTTCGACTACACCGGCGACGGCACGCTCGACTACAACGACTGCGCCTACGCCTCGTTCGTCGCGCCGGCGACGCCGGCGCAGCTGCCGCCGGCCGGCACCGGCTACGCCAACGGCGTCGTGATCAGCCCGGCGTGCCGCTACTACAACCAGTTCGACCAGCTGCGCAACAGCTGGTCGGGGTACTCCGACGCCTCGTACAAGCTCACCGACATCGTCAAGCTGCGCGCCGGCGTGCGCTACAACCACGACAACGCGGCGCAGAAGAACGCGCTCGACCAGCTGCGCGGCCCGGACGAGATGCCGATCGCGAACCTCGCCTTCTTCGCGCAGCAGCCGGGCGGCGCCTACCAGGGCGTCCCCTATGCCGGCTACTTCGGCCCGGCGTTCCTCGACCCGACCAACCCGGCGAACGCCGCGGCGCTGGCCGCGACGCGCGACCAGTTCGTGCACAACACCGCAGTGACCGGCCGCGCCGGCATCGACGTCACGCCGGCCAAGGACGTGCTGGTGTACCTCAGCTACAGCCGCGGCTACCGCTCGGCGGCCTTCAACGCGCAGTTCCTGTTCACGCCCCAGGACTTCACGGCCGTCAAGCCCGAGACCCTCGACTCGATCGAGGCGGGCTTCAAGACCGCGTGGTTCGAGAACCGCCTGCAGCTCGACGGCGCGGTGTTCCACTACCAGTACAAGAACCAGCAGTACATCGACGTGCAGCCGACCGGCCAGCAGCCGCTGATCAACCTCGCGAAGTCGAAGATCGACGGCGGCGAGCTCGAGCTCGTGACGCGCCCGGTGCGCGACTTCACGCTGCGCGTCGGCCTCGGCTTCCTCGACGGCAAGATCCAGGACGGGTCGATCGCCGGCGGCGCGATCGACGTTTCCGGCCACAAGCTGCCGAACGCGCCCTCGACCTCGGCGACGCTCGAGGCCGACTGGGACGCGCTGCACTTCGGCGACTCGCGCCTGACGCTGCACTTCGACGGCAGCTACGCCTCCAAGCAGTACTTCGAGCTCCTGAACGAGGACCGGATCGCGCAGGACGCCTACGCGATCCTGAACGCGCGGGTCGCGTACCACGGCGGCGGCGAACGCTGGGAAGTGGGCGTGTGGGGGCGTAACCTCGCCGACAAGTACTACCTGACGAACGCGGTCGACCTGCAGGCGCTCGGCTACGACTACGAGCACCGCGGCCTGCCGCGCATGTACGGGATCGACGCGAGCTACCACTTCTAGCGCGCCGCGCGCGCGGGGACCCGGCGATGAGCGCAGCAACCGGCGCGACGCAGCAGAGCTTCGTGTCGGGCGCGGGCGGCGCGCCGCTGTGGTACCTGACCGTCGACCAGGTGCTGCGCGGCGCCGTGGCCCGGGGGCCCGAGCGCCCCGCGCTCGTCGTGCCGCACCAGGCGGTGCGCTACACCTTCGCCGAGCTCGACGCCGCGGTCGAGCGGGTGGCGCGCGGCCTCGTGGGCCTCGGCCTGAAGCCCGGCGAGCGGATCGGCATCTGGGCGCCGAACTGCGTCGAGTGGGTCCTGACGATGTTCGCCGCGGCGCGCGCCGGGCTCATCCTCGTCAACATCAACCCCGCCTACCGCACCTCCGAGCTCGAGTTCGCATTGAGGCTCGTGGGCTGCCGCGCGCTGGTGTTCGCCGCGTCCTTCAAGGGCAGCGACTACCACGCGATGCTGAAGGAGCTGATCCCGGGGCTCGAGCACGCGGCGCACGGGCGCCTCGTCACCGAGCGCTTCCCGGAGCTGAGGCTGCTGGTGCGCATCGGCGCCGACGAGGCGGCCGGGTGCCTGAAGTTCGCCGACCTCGAGGCCGCCGGCCACGGCGTCGCGCCGGGGGCGCTCGCGGCGATCGCGGCCGACCTCGACCCGGACCAGCCATACAACATCCAGTTCACGAGCGGCACGACCGGCTCGCCGAAGGGCGCGACGCTGACGCACTTCAACATCGTCAACAACGGCTTCTTCGTCGGCGAGGGCATGCGCCTGACGCCCGACGACTCGATCTGCATCCCGGTCCCGCTCTACCACTGCTTCGGCATGGTGCTCGGGGTGCTCGCGGCGCTGACGCACGGCGCGGCCAGCGTGTTCCCGGGCGAGTCCTTCGAGCCGCTCGCGGTGCTCGAGACCGTCGAGCGCGAGCGCTGCACGGCACTGCACGGCGTGCCGACGATGTTCATCGCCGAGCTCGAGCATCCCCGCTTCCTCGACTTCGACCTGCGCTCGCTGCGCACCGGCATCATGGCCGGTGCGCCGTGCCCGATCGCGGTGATGCGCAGGGTCGTCGACGAGATGCACATGCCGCAGGTCACGATCTGCTACGGCATGACCGAGACGAGCCCGGTCAGCTTCCAGAGCAGCTGCGACGACCCGCTCGAGCGGCGCGTGACGACCGTCGGGCGCATCCATCCGCACGTGCAGGTCAAGATCGTCGACCCCGAAGGGCGCACGACGCCGCGCGGCACCTCGGGCGAGCTGCTGACGCGCGGCTACAGCGTGATGCGCGGCTACTGGGCCGAGCCCGAGCGCACCCGCGAGGCGATCGACGCGAGCGGCTGGATGCACACCGGCGACCTCGCGGTCATCGACGCGGACGGCTACTGCAACATCGTCGGGCGCGTCAAGGACATGATCATCCGCGGCGGCGAGAACATCTCGCCGCGCGAGATCGAGGAGTTCCTGTACCGCCACCCGGCGGTGCTCGACGTCGCTGTCGTCGGCGTCCCCGACCACAAGTACGGCGAGGTCGTCTGCGCCTGCATCCGGCTCAAGGACGGCGCGCGCGCGACCGAGGACGAGATCCGCGAGTTCTGCCGCGGCCAGATCGCCCACTACAAGGTGCCGCGCCACGTGCGCTTCGTCGACACCTTCCCGATGACCGTCACCGGCAAGGTGCAGAAGTACCTGATCCGCGAGCACCTGCGCGCGGAGCTCAAGCTCGCGGAGGAGGCGCACGCGTGATGCGCGCCGCCGACGTCGCGGTGCTCGGTGCCGGGCCCGCCGGCGTTGCGGTCGCGCGCCGGCTCGCCGCGCAGGGTGCCAGCGTCGTCGTCGTCAGCGGCGCGCCGCCGGCGGGCGCGCGCGAGGGCTACTCGGCGCGCACCCGCGCGCGGCTGCTCGCCGAGGGGCTCGACGAGGCGGTGGCGACTCTGGTCGGGCCTCTCGCGCGCTCAGGCGTCTGGGGCGAGGGGCGCGCGGTCGCCGGCGCCGAGTGGCTCGCCGACCGCGCGGCTGTCGCCGCGGCGCTGTGGCGCGCAACCGCGCTTCCCCGGATCGCGCGTCTCGAGGGCCCCGCGACCCGCGTCGCGCGCGCGACGCACGGCTTTGCGATCGATTCGCCGGCCGGCGGCGTCGCGGCGCGGCTCGTCGTCGATGCGCGCGGGCGGCGCGGCCCGCAGTCGCGCGGGCCGCTGCTGCTCGCGCTCGGGCAGCGCTTCCAGTTCCGCTCGCGCGCGCCGCGGACCTTCATCGGGCCCTGGTCGCGAGGCTGGTGCTGGCTCGCCGACGACGGCGAGTCCGTCTACGTGCAGCTTGCGGGCCGGGCCGGGGACGCCGCGCCGCGCGCGTGGTTCGCGGATGCGGCCCGCGAGATCCCGGCGCTTCGGCCGATCCTCGCCGCGCCGCGCGCGGGCCCCGCGACGGCGCGACCGGCGCACGCGCGCCTCGGGCGCGCGGGCACCGATCCTGGCCTGTGGCGCGTCGGCGACGCCGCGCTCGCGCTCGATCCGCTCTCGGGACAGGGCGTCTTCGAGGCGCTGCGCGGCGCCGTTGCCGTCGCCGCCGCCGTCGTCACGGTGCTCGAGGGCGGCGATGCCGGCAGCGCCGCGCGCTTCGTCGCCGCGCGCCATCGCGAGAGCTGGCGGGCGACGCTCGCGACCGCCGGGGGCTTCTACGCCGAGAACGGCCAGCGGGGCCGCTTCTGGAGCGAGACCGCCGCGGCCTACGCGCGGCTCGCGGAGCCAGCCGCCCCCGAGGCCACACGCATCGAGCGGCGGCCGGTCCTCGAGGACGGCCGCATCCGCGAGCGCGAGGTGCTCGTGACGCGCAGCGCGCCGCGCGGCGCGTGGGTCGTCGACGGCGTGCCGCTCGTGCCGCTGCTCGCGCTCGTCAGGGACGGCGCGGCGATCCCGGACGCCGCTGCGCGGCTCGACCGGTCCCCGGCCGCGGTCGCCGCGGCCCTCGAATGGCTCAAGGGCGCAGGCGCACTCGCGCCCCTTTCCTCAGGAGTTTGACGCCGTGCTGATCCGAAGGCTCGCGATTGTCATCGCCACGCTCGCGCTCGCCGCCTCGGCCGCCGCCGAGGAGTCCGGCCCGACGCTCATCCGCAGCTACTGCGGCGGCTGCCACAAGGAGGTGCGGCCGGGGCAGTTCGAGCGCATCAGCGTGATCAGGAAGTCCCCGGAAGGCTGGGTGATGACGCTGTTCCGGATGCACCAGGTGCACCATCTCGCGCTCAGCGACGAGGTGCACGACGCGATCCTGCGCTACCTCGCCGACACGCAGGGGCTCGCGCCCGCCGAGGCGGCGCCGGCGCGCTTCGCGCTCGAGCGCCGGCCGAACGTCAAGGACCTCGACCTCGGCCCCGAGCTCGGGGTGATGTGCGGGCGCTGCCACTCGCTGGCGCGCGTCGCACTGCAGCGCCGCGACGCCGACGAGTGGCTGAAGCACATGCACTTCCACGTGGGCCAGTTCCCCTCGCTCGAGTACCAGGCCTCGGGGCGCGACCGGCCGTGGTGGCAGATCGCCTCGCAGCAGCTGCCGGCCGAGCTCGCGCGGCGCTACCCGCTGTCGACGCCGCAGTGGAGCGCGTGGCAGGGACGCGCCAGGCCCGACCTCGCCGGCCGCTGGGTCGTCGTCGGCCACGTGCCGGGCGGCCACGACTTCTACGGCAGCGCCGAGATCGTGCGCGACGCCGACGGCAGCTACCGTGCGCGCTACGCGCTCAACGAGGCCGGCGGGGCCGCGTTCGCCGGCGAATCGCACGCGATCGTCTACACCGGCTACGAGTGGCGCGGCCGGGCCTCGCTCGCGGGTCGCGCGGTGCGCGAGATCTACGCGGCGTCCGAGGACGGCGCGCGCCTCGCCGGCCGCTGGTTCGACCCCGAGCACGCCGAGCAGGGCGGGGAGTGGAGCGCGGTGCGCGCCGACGCCGCGGCGCAGGTGTTGGCGGTGCTGCCGCAGGCGGCGCGCGTCGGGGCCGCGACGCGCCTCACCGTCGTCGGGACCGGCCTCGGGGGCGATGCGGCGCCGTCCTTCGGCGAGGGCACGCACGCGCGCATCCTGCATCGCGACGCGAACGTCATCGAGGCGGTCGTCGACGTCGCGGCCGATGCGGCCGCGGGCCGGCGCACGATCAGCGCCGGCGGCGCCAGCGGGACGCTCGCCGTGTACCGCGAGATCAACCAGATCGACGTGCAGCCGGGCTACGGGATTGCGCGCCTCGGCGGCGGGCGCGTGGCGCCCGTCACCGCGCAGTTCGAGGCGCTCGCCTCGACGCGGCTGCCGAGCGGCGAGCTGCTCCCGCTCGGGCCGGTCGCCGCCGAGTGGAGCACGCAGCCGTTCGACGATGAGGCCAAGCGCACCGGCGACGACCGCTATGCGGGCCGCATCGAGCCCAACGGCCGCTATCTGCCGGCCGGCGCGGGCCCGAACCCGGCGCGGGAGTTTTCCGGCAACAACGTCGGCAACCTCACGGTCGTCGCGCGGGTCGGCGAGGGGCAGTACGCGGTCGAGGGCAATGCGCATCTCGTCGTGACCGTGCAGCGCTGGAACACGCCGCCGATCTACTGATCAAGCCATGAGCGCCACGACCGAACGCCTCGAGCACAACGCCGCCAACGGCCACGTCGTCGGCAGCGAGCCCGCCTACCTGCTGCACGTGCCGACGACGGCGCTGTTCGGCCTCGACGCGCTCGGCGTCGCGCTGCTCGGCGCGTGCCGCAAGGGGGCGGGCCGCAGCGTCGAGGAACTCGTCGAGCTCCTCGCCGCGCGCTTCGCGCCCGAGCGCATCCGCTCGCTCGCGGGCGAGCTCAGGCGCCTCGAGGTGCTGCAGCCCGCGGGGTCGCTGCGGCCGCTCAACCCCAGGGCCGCGAAGCTCGATGCTTATCCGCTGTCGACGCTGGTGCTCAACGTCAACACCGGCTGCAACCTGTCGTGCACCTACTGCTACAAGGAGGACCTCGCACGGCCCGCCGAGGGCCGGCGCATGGACTTCACGACGGCGGCCAGGAGCGTCGACCTCCTCTTCAAGGCAGGCCGGGAGCGCGAGCGCATCCACATCGTGTTTTTCGGCGGCGAGCCCCTGTCGAACGTGCCGCTGATCCGCGACGTCGTCGCCTATGCCGAGGCGCGCGCCGAGCAGGCCGAGCGCCGCATCGAGTTCTCGCTGACGACGAACGCGACGCTGCTCAACGAGGAGCTCATCGGGTGGCTCGACGCGCACCGCTTCGGGCTCTCGGTGTCGATGGACGGTCCGCAGGCGATCCACGACCGGCACCGCAGGAGCGTCGGCGGCAAGGGGACCTACGCGGTCGTGGCGCGCAAGGTCGGGATGCTGCTCGCGCGCTACCGCTCGCGCCCGGTCGGCGCGCGCGTGACGCTCGGTGCCGGCAACGTCGAGGTCGAGGCGATCCACGCGCACCTCAGGGACGAGCTCGGCTTTCACGAGGTCGGCTACGCGCCCGTGACCTCGGCGGCCGACGCCGGGCATGCGCTCAGCGAGGCGGAACTCGGCGAAGTGCACGCGGCCTTCGAGCGCCTCGGGCTTGCGTACCGCGACGCCGCGCTCGCCGGCCGGAACAACGGCTTCTCGAACATGCATCAGCTGATGACCGACCTTCACGAGGGCCGGCGCAAGACGGTCCCCTGCGGCGCCGGCATCGGGATGCTCGCGGTCGACGGCGCGGGCGAGCTCAACCTCTGCCACCGCTTCACGGGCTCGGAGCTGCCGACCTTCGGCAACGTCGCGACCGGCATCGACGCCGAGCGGCTCGGTGCCTTCATCGGGCGCGCCAGCGATCGCGAGGGCACGCATTGCCAGAGCTGCCGGATCCGGAACCTGTGCGCCGGCGGCTGCTACCACGAGTCGTACGCGCGCTTCGGCGACCCGCACCACCGCACCTACCACTACTGCACGCTGCTGCGCCGCTGGGTCGACTTCGGCGTCGGCATCTACGCCGAGATCCACGCCCGCAACCCCGAGTTCTTCGCCCGCCACCTCGAGCCGAGGAGTGCCCCCGCATGAGCGAACTGAAGCCCACGAACCGCAAGGCGGAGCTGTTGCTCGACGCCGCCGCCGACGGCCGCGTCGCCGAGGTCTATGCGATGGACACCGTCGCCGGCTGCGCGACGACGTTCGATCCCGGCTGGGAAGTCGATCCTTTCGGCGGCGTCGCCTCGCTGTGCCAGCCGATGGAGGCCGACCTCTACGGCTGCTCGGATCCGTGCTGGTGGCCGGCGCAGGTGCCGGACACGATGCAGACCTACCCCGACTGGGACGCCGGCAAGCCCTCGGCGCAGAACGACTGGCGCGAGCTCGACAGCGTGTTCCCGAAGAAGTGAGGAGACGAGAATGACGAGTGTCCGCCCGGCCGCGTTTGCGCTCCTCGCCGCGCTCTTCGCCCAGGCCGCGCCGGCCGGCGACCTGATCCTGACCGGCGCCAAGCCCGACAAGCTGTACGTGATCGACGCAGCGACCCGCGCGATCCGCTCCGAGACCAGGATCCCGGGCGCCGACGGGCTCGTCGGCTCGATCGTGCCCTCGGCGGACGGGCGCATCGCCTACGTCGTCATCAACCACATGGAGTCGATCGTCGGCGTCGAGCTCAAGAGCGGCCACATCGTGTTCCGCGCCGACCTGTCGACGCCCGAGGAACGCGTCAAGGACTTCTTCGCGCTCGCGGTGACGCCGGACGGCAAGGAGCTCGTCGTCTACGAGGTGCCGACCAGGCTGCTGCCGAGCGAGTACCAGGTCGAGGAGCCGCGCTTCGCGGTCTTCAAGACCAGCGCCGGCTTGAAGGCCCAGGCGGCGCGCCGCTTCCCGGCGCCCCGGCGCCTGCACATGCTGCTGATGCGCCCGAGCGGCAAGAGCTTCTACGCGCTCGGCTTCGATCTATATGAGTACGACGTCAAGACCGGCAAGCTGCTCGGCACGCGCGGCATCCAGAACTGGCAGCTGCCCGGCCATTCGCAGCCGGACCTGCTCGCGTTCTGGCCGGTGACCGAGCCGACGGGCGTGTTCACGAGCCCGCTCTACGCCGAGGCGCCGGTCGACGGCAAGCCCGTGCCGACGACGGCGCTGATGTCGCTCGACGTCGCGAGCGGCGCGCTCGACTACCGCGACTTCGAGCCCCTGTCCGCGCTCATCTTCTCGACGGTGCTCAGCCCCGACCGCAAGTACGCCTATGGCGTCTACTCGACGCTGACCAAGGTCGACGTCCAGGGCAGGAAGCTCGCCGGCCGCGTGCCGCTCGACCACACCTACTACGCGGTCAACGTGTCCTCGGACGGCAAGGAGATCTACACCGGCGGCGCGATGTGCGACGTCGGCTTCTACGACGCGGCCAGCCTCGAGAAGAAGGCGATCCTGAAGCTGCCCGGCTGCGCCGACCAGGCGCTCGCGTCGCTGCGTGTCGTCCGCGGACGGTAAGGCGCTCGCGGCACTGCTCTGGCCGCACCTGCGCCCGCGCGCCGGGCGCCTCGCGCTCGCGCTCGGGCTCGGGCTCGTGATCGCCGGCCTCGCGGCGCTGCCGCCGCTCGTGACGCGCTACGCGATCGACGCCGGGCTGATCGCCGGCCGCTACGACCGCCTCGCGCTCGCCTGCGCGGCGATGCTGCTGCTCGCCGCCGCCGGGCTCGCCCTCGGCGCGCTGCACCGCGTGATCTACGTGCGCGCCGCGGGTGCGGCGCTGTTCTCGCTGCGCGGGGCGCTCTATGTGCGGCTCTTGTCGGTGTCGCCGCGGCGCCTCGCCGAGTGGTCGGTCGGCGACCTCGTCGCGCGTCTGGACGGCGACGTCGCCGAGGTGCAGCGCTTCGGCACCGATGCGATTGCCTCGTTCGTGAGCGGCGCGCTCGGGCTCGCGGCGACCGTCGTCGTGATGCTCGCGCTGTCGTGGCGCCTGACGCTCGCGGTGCTGGCGCTCGTGCCGCTGCAGTTCCTCGTGCGCCACGTCGCGCGCGCGCGAGTCGAGGCGAGCGCGCGGCGGGTGCGCGCGCAGGCGGGCGAGATCAGCGGGTTCTTCGTCGAGACGCTCGGCGCGGCGCGCGAGGTGCAGGGCGCCGCCGCGGTGCGGCTCGAGGAGCGGCGCCTCGCGGCGCTCAGCGCCGAGTACCTCGAGCGCACGCTCGCCCAGCAGCTGGTCGGTTACGGGACGGGCGCGGCGGCGGCGCTGCTCGGGCACCTGACGACCGCGGCGGTGCTGCTGTTCGGCGGCTACGAGGTGCTGCACGGCGCGCTGACCGTCGGGACGCTGGTGGCGTTCGTCGCGCTCGTCGCGCGCGGCACGGGCTCGGCGGGCTCGGTGCTCGGCCTCTACACCGGCTACCAGCGCGCGCGCGTCAGCCTCGAGCGGCTGCTCGCGCTCGCGGCCCTGCCGACCGTGGTCGAGCGCGCCGATGCTGCGCCGCTCCCGGCCGCGGCGCGCGGTGCGCTTGCGTTCGAGGCCGTGACGGTCGTGCTCCCGGACGGCCGGCGGCTCTTCGATGCGCTCGACCTGCGCATCGCGGCGGGGTCGAAGGTGCTCCTGCAGGGCGCCTCGGGCGCCGGCAAGTCGACGCTGACCGACCTCGTGCGCCGCTTCGTCGAGCCCGACGCCGGCCGCATCCTGCTCGACGGACGGCCGCTCGATGCGCTCAGGCTCGAGGACCTGCGCCGGCGCGTCGTCGTCGTCGAGCAGGCGCCGGTGCTGTTTCGCGGGACGCTGCTCGACAACCTGCGCTACGGGCTCCCCGAGGTCAACGAGGCGGCGGTGCTGGAGGCCGCGCAGGTCGCCGGCGTCGAGGAGTTCGTCCGCGAGCTGCCGCAGGGCTACCAGACGCCGGTCGGCAGCGGCGGGGCGACGCTCTCGACCGGCCAGCGCCAGCGCATCGCGATCGCGCGCGCGGCGCTCGCCGACCCGCTGATCGTGATCCTCGACGAGGCGACGAGCGGCCTCGACCTCCCTGCGGCGCGCGCCGTGCATCGCGCGCTCGACGCGACCTTCCCGACCCGCACGCGGATCGTCATCACGCACCACGCGGAGCAGGTGGAGGCGTACGACCTCGACCTGCGCGTCGAGTCCGGGGCGGTCCGCGCGGCGCCGCGGATGCGGTAGCGATGCGCGTCGGCCTCATCGACTCGGGTGCCGATCGCGGCCGCGTCGTGGCCGCAAGGCGCTTCGCCGCCGATGGCGCGGTGGCGCCGCTCGTCGTCCCCGACCCGACCGGCCACGGCACGCGGGTCGCGCAGCGAATCGCGGCGGGTCGCGACGGCCTCGAGTTCGTGCTCGGCCAGGTGTTCGAGGCGGCGCGGCCGACGTCGGCGCTCGCGGTCGCGGCGGCGCTCGACTGGTGCATCGCCGAGGGCGCCCGGCTCGTGCACTTGAGTCTCGGGCTCGCGGCCGACCGCGCGCCGCTCGCGGCGGCGGTGGCGCGCGCGGCCGCCACGGACTGCCTGATCGTCGCCGCGACGCCGGCGCGCGGCGGCCCGGTCTATCCCGCTGCCTATCCGCGCGTGATCCGCGCGACCGGCGATGCGCGCTGCCGGGCGGGCGAGCTCTCGTGCCTCGGTCCCGCGACCTTCGGCGGCGACCTTTCGAGCGCCGCGGGCGGGCGCGGCGCGAGCATCGGGGCGGCGGCCGTCAGCGCCGCGCTGCTCGCGCTGATGGGACCGGGCCTTCGCTACGAGGACGCGCTTGCAGCGCTCGCCGCGCGGTCGCGCTACGATGGACCGGAACGGCGCGCGGCCGGAGGTGGAGCATGAACGCGAATGTCGAGGCGCAGGCCGAGCCGCTCCTGATCGTCGAGCGCGCGGCGCCGGTCGCGCGGCTGACGCTGAACCGCGCCGCGAAGTACAACGTGCTGTCGGCGGCGATGATCGGCGCCCTCAAGGAGGCGCTCGCGACGCTCGCCGGCGACTCGTCGATCCGCGCGATCGTGATCGCCGCCGACGGCAAGGCGTTCTCGGCCGGGCACGACCTCGCGGAGCTGGGTCCCGAGCGCTCGCGCGCGGAGCTCGAGGCGCTGTTCGCGAGCTGCAGCGAGCTCATGCTCGCGATCCAGCGCCAGCCGCAGCCGGTGATCGCGCGCGTGCAGGGCGTCGCGACCGCGGCCGGCTGTCAGCTCGTTGCGATGTGCGACCTCGCGGTCGCGGCCAGCAACGCGCGCTTCGCGGTCTCAGGGATCAACCTCGGGCTATTCTGCGCGACGCCGTCGGTCGCGCTGTCCCGCAACGTCGCGCGCAAGCCGGCGCTCGAGATGCTGCTGACCGGCGACTTCATCGACGCCGAGACGGCGAGGGAGCGCGGACTCGTCAACCGCGTCGTTGCGCCGGAGGCGCTCGACGACGAGATCGCGAAGCTGACGGCCTCGATCGCCGCGAAGTCGCCGGCCGCGGTCGCGGCCGGCAAGCGGCTCTTCTATCAGCAGCTCGAGCTCGGGATCGAGGCGGCCTACGCGCGCGCCGGCGAGGTCATGGCCTGCAACGCCGTCGAGCCGGACGCGCGCCGCGGCATCGCTGCGTTCACCAAGCGCGGCTGAGTGCGCCGTCGCGGTCCGCGGTCGCGACGTCGGCGACCAGCGAGCGCACTTCCTCGACGGTCGCGCGGCGCATCGGCCGCCCGTCGCTCGGTGAGAGCGGCGACTGGCGGATGCCGTCGCGCGGGAACACCAGCGCCTCGACCGGGAAGTCGTAGACGCTGAACTGCACCGCCGGTATCGCGAGCACGCGCTCGGCGTTCATCTTCACGCGGTGCTCGGCGACCCGGTACTGGATCCGGTCCTCGAGCAGCTTGATGCTGACGGCCTCCGGCGTGTCCGAGAAGACGTGCAGGCTGATCTCCTGGTGCGGCGTCGCAGTGCCGCTCAGGACCGGCCCGACAAGCCTGGGCTCGAACTCCTCCAGCAGCTCCATCGCGTCGATCGCGGCACGGCGCTGCGCCGCGAGCGTGTCGGCGTGCGTGTCGGCGGCGAACAGGCGCTGATACTCGGCGAGCGCGGCGTCGATCTCGGCGTTCTTCGGCAGCACCGCGTATTCGCTCGCGCCGAGCCGCTCGGCGGCCTTGCGCTTGGCGAAGCCGTAGTCGTCGACGCCGTGCTCGAACATCAGTCGCGCCGCTTCCTGGGCGAGTGCGCGGCGCAGGTCGTCACCGCGGATGGCGCGCGGGCGAGTCATGGTCGGCTCCGGCGATCGTGACGTCCCGACTCTAGCACAGCGCTTGGCGCGCTCCGCCGAGTGCGTCTCAGAAGATCGATTCCTCGGCCTTCTCGCCGGGCCTCGTGGCCTGCACGCCGGCGCCCTCGCCGGCGACGCCGCCGGGAAGCTTGCCGGCGAGGAACAGCTCGAACATCGCGTCCGGATCGTTGCCGCGCGCCGGTTCCCCGGTGCTCGCCGAGATCCGCGCGCTGACGATGCCCTCCGGCTGCGGCAGCCGGTGCTCCGGTCGCCCGGCGAGCGCCTCGCCCATGAAGTAGACCCACATCGGCAGCGCCGTGTGCCCGCCTTCCTCGCCGGGGCCGAGCGAACGCTCCTGGTCGAAGCCCACCCACGCGGTCGCGACGATGTCGGCGTTGAAGCCGGAGAACCAGGTGTCGCGCCGGTCGTTGGTGGTGCCGGTCTTGCCGGCGATGTCGTCGCGCTTGAGCGTCAGCGCGCGGCGCCCGGTGCCGCGGCGGATCACGTCGCGCATGAGGTCGGTCATCAGGTAGGCGTTCGCGGCCGAGATCACCCGCGGCGCGATGGTCTTGGCCGGCGGCACCGTTCCGCCGTCGCCGAGGTCGGTGAGACGCGTCGTGCCGGCCTCATTCGCGCCCACGACGTGCAGCGTCGTGGCGCCGGGCGCGACGCTGGCCGGCACCGCCGCCGGGCTCGGGCCGCTGTCGGGCTCGGCGTCCGCGCCCTTGCCGGCGGCATCGGCGGGCGGCGGCAGCGGCGGGACGATCGGCACCGCGCACTCGAGGCAGGCGACGACCGGGTTCGCGGCCATGACGACGGTGCCGTTCGCGTCGCTGACGCGCTCGATCAGGTACGGGCGCACGCGAAAGCCGCTGTTGGCGAACACCGCGAAGCCGGACGCCATCTCGAGCGGCGTCAGCTGCGCGGTGCCGAGCGCCATCGTCAGGTTGTGCGGCAGCTCCTCGGCGCTGAAGCCGAAGCGGGTCGCATAGTCGACCGCGTAGTCGACGCCGAGCGCGCGCAGGATCCGGATCGAGACGAGGTTGCGGGAGCGCGCCAGCGCGTCCCTGAGCCGCGTCGGCCCGTAGAAGCGCCGTGCATCGTTCTCGGGCCGCCACATCTCCTCGACGCCGGCACCCTCGATGACGACCGGCGCGTCGAGGATCACCGTCGCCGCCGTGAAGCCGTGCTCGAGGGCGCCCGAGTAGATGAAGGGCTTGAAGCTCGAGCCCGGCTGGCGGCGCGCCTGGATCACGCGGTTGAAGTTGCTCGCGTAGAAGTCGAAGCCGCCGACCAGCGAGGTGATCGCGCCGTCCTGCGGATCGAGCGAGACGAAGGCGCCCTGCACGAGCGGCACCTGCGCGAGCAGCGCGAAGCCGCCGCCCGAGGGCAGCACGTAGACGACGTCGCCGGCGCTCAGGATCTCGCGCGCCTCGCGCGGCGGGGCGCCCGGGCCGTTGCCCTTGTCGGCGCGGTGCGCCCACGCAAGCCCCGTCTCCCACGGCAGCACGAAGCGCCGGCCGTCCTTGGCGAGCGCGACTGCGCTCTTGGGCGCCACGCTCTGGATCACCGCCGGCTCGAGGCCGCCGACCGGCGTGAAGTGCTCGAGCATCTGCGCCGCCTCGCGCGCGTCGGCCGGCGGGCGCGGTGCGTGGCCCGAGGCCCCGCGCCAGCCGTGGCGGCGGTCGTACTCGAGCAGCGCCGCGCGCAGCGACCAGTCGGCGGCGCGCTGCAGCCGGCTGTCGATCGAGGTGCGCACCTCGTAGCCGGCGCTGTAGAGCTCATCGCCGAAGCGATCCGCGAGCTCGCCACGCACCATCTCGGCGACGTACGGCGCGTCGACCTCGACGCGCGCGCCGTGCTCGGTGGTCTCGATCGGGACCGCGACCGCGTTGTCGTGGTCGGCTTGGGTGATGTAGCCCTTCTCGAGCATGCGCCTGAGCACGTAGGCGCGGCGCTGGCGCGCGCCGTCGGGGTTCGCGATCGGGTTCAGCGTCGAGGGCGCCTTCGGCAGCCCGGCGATCGTCGCGATCTCCGCGATCGAGAGCTGCGCCAGGTCCTTGCCGTAGTAGACCTCGGCCGCGGCGGCCACGCCGTAGGCGCGCTCGCCGAGGAAGATCTTGTTGAGGTAGAGCGTCAGGATCTCCTGCTTGGAGAACTCGCTCTCGATGCGAAACGCGAGGAAGATCTCGCGCAGCTTGCGCCGCATCTTCTTCTCGGGCGTCAGGAACATGTTGCGGGCGAGCTGCATCGTGATCGTGCTGCCGCCCTGGCGGGCCTCGCCCGTCGCCGCGGTCACGATGAGCGCGCGCACGAGACCGAAGGTGTCGATGCCGCCGTGCGAGAAGAAGCGGTCGTCCTCGGCGGCGAGGAAGGCGTTGACGACCGGCTTCGGCACGTCCTCGAAGCGCACCGGGATGCGGCGCTGCTCGCCGATCTGCGCGAGCAGCCGGCCGTCGCGCGTGTAGATGCGCAGCGGCACCTGCAGGTGCACGTCGCGAAGCTGCGCGACCTCGGGCAGCGTCGGTGCGAGATAGGCGTAAGTCGCGAAGCCCGCGAGCAGCACGGCGCCAGAGATGAGCAGCGCGAGGGTCGCGACGACCGCGCCGACGCGGACATAACGTGGATTCAACGGAATGCGGCGCAAGTATTTGCCTCGGGGGGGGCGATTATGCATAGTTGGCGCCGCTTAAGGGCAAACCCATCGAAAGGTGGGGACGCAAAGCCTCCGGTCTAACGGCGGTGCCGACGACGAGTCGGCCGGGCCTATGACAGCGGGGTTGCCGGCAGGGAGTCTCGAGGCGCGCATTCGATCGCGCCCTCCCATGCTGATCGCAATCCCGCGTCATTCGTTCCCGGTCTCATCCGGCGCGCCCCCGATCGGAGGGCCTGCGGGCGGATTCCGTCGGTCCTGTGCGCCAGTTCTCGCCGGGGCGGAGCGGGGTCGAGCGAGGGAACGAACCGTGATTATGCTCACGTTCCATTTAACAGTTTGTTGCTATAAAGTTGCTCGGAATTCCTAAAGCGGATCGGCGGCAAGACTATTTAACGTCTTGAAAGAAAAAGGATTTATGAAGCTTTCTCTGCCGCAATTGCCGTTCTCCTTCGGGGCCAAGTACCGGCCCCTCATCGGGCTCGACATCACGACCTCCTCGATCAAGCTGATCGAGCTGTCGCAGGCGAGTGGCCAGTATCGCGTCGAGGCGTACGCCGCCGAGGCGACCCCGCACAGCGCGATCAACGAGAAGGCCATCGTCGATGCGGCCGCGGTCGGCGAGGCCATCAAGCGCGCGATCAAGCGCAGCGGCGCACGCGCCAAGGAGGTCGCGGTCGCGATCTCGGGCGACGCCGCGATCACCAAGGTGATCCAGATGCCGCGCTCGCTGTCGGTGCGCGACCTCGAGTCGCAGGTCGAGCTGCAGGCCGACCAGTACATCCCGTTCCCGATGGAAGAAGTCAGCTACGACTTCGAGGTCATGGGTCCCTCGGACAAGGACCCCGAGATGCAGGACGTGCTGCTGGTCGCGACGCGCACCGAGAACGTCGAGCAGCGCCAGGCGGCGGTCGCCGCGGCCGGCCTCGCGGCGCACATCGTCGACGTCGAGGCCTTCGCACTCGAGAACGCCTGCCGCCTGATGACGCACCAGATGGTCGACGGAGGCAACGAGCACACGATCGCGGTCGTCGACTTCGGCGCCAGCACGACGACGTTCAGCGTGCTCAAGAACCTGCGCGTCATCTACACGCGCGACTTCGCCTTCGGCGGCCAGCAGCTGACCGAAGAGATCATGCGCACCTACGGCCTGTCGATGGAGGAGGCCGGCCGGGCCAAGAAGGAAGGCGGCCTGCCGTCGAACTTCCAGCCCGAGGTGCTCGATCCCTTCATCGACGACATGACGCAGCAGGTCAGCCGCAGCCTGCAGTTCTACCTCGCCTCGGGCGGCGGTCGCGAGCAGCCCGAGCAGATCCTGATCTGCGGCGGCTGCGCGAACATCCCCGGCGTCGCCGACGTGATCGCGAGCCGGGTCGGCATTCCCGCCGAGCGCGGTGATCCGCTCGGCCAGATGAAACTGTCCTCGAAGGCGAAGGCGCAGGGCGTCGGCAAGGACGCGACGGCGCTGCTGATCGCCTGTGGCCTCGCGCTGCGGAGCTTCGACTGATGCCGCGTATTAACCTACTGCCGTGGCGCCAGCAAGAACGCGCCCGGCGACAGAGAGAGTTCGGCTTCGCGGCGATCGGCGCCGTCGTCGCCGCGGCCGCGGCGATGCTGCTGACGAGCTGGGGCTACAACTGGGCGATCGACCGCCAGAAGGAGCGCAACGCGCTCCTGAACAAGGAGATCGCCGAGCTCGACAAGCAGATCACCGAGATCCTGGGACTCGAGGCCCAGAAGCAGCGCCTGGTCGCGCGTATGGACATCATCACGCGCCTGCAGCGCAGCCGCCCCGAGGTCGTGCACGTGTTCGACCAGCTGGCGCGCACGCTGCCCGACGGCGTCTACCTGACCTCGGTCAAGCAGAACGACAAGCGCCTCGAGCTCAAGGGCATCGCCCAGTCCTCGACGCGCGTGTCGACGCTGATGCGCAACATCGAGGCCTCGCCGTGGCTGACGAACCCGGAGCTGCAGGTCGTCGAGACGCTGAAGAGCGGCGGCGCGGGCTCCGAGTTCACGCTGTTCGCGACGCAAAAGAGCGTCGAGCCTGCCGAGGATGAGCGCAAGCCCGGGCGCAAGCCCGTACGGCCTGCCGGAGCGTCCGGACAATGAACTTCCTCGAAGAACTGAAGACACTCGACCCCAAGGACCCGGGCCGCTGGCCGCTGCTGTTCCGCGCGCTCGCGATCCTGGCGCTGTTCCTGGTGCTGACGGCGGTGTTCATCTACTTCGTGCCGATCCAGAACCAGGCGCCGGAGCTCGAGCGCGCGCAGCGCGAGGAGCAGGACCTGCTGCGCACCTTCGACGAGCGCCAGCGCAAGGCCGCGAACTTCGAGGCCTACAAGGCGCAGCTGAAGGAGATGGAGCGCTCCTTCGGCGCGATGCTGAGGCAACTGCCCGGCCGCACCGAGGTGCCGAGCCTACTCGTCGACATCTCGCAGACCGGCCTCGCCGCGGGCCTGCAGGAAAAGCTGTTCCAGCCGGCCGCCGAGGTGCGCCGCGACTTCTACGCGGAGCTGCCGATCCGGATCCGCCTGACGGGCTCGTACCACCAGTTCGGCAGCTTCGTCAGCGGCATTGCCGCGCTGCCGCGCATCGTGACGCTGCACGACATCCAGATCGGCCCCGAAGGCAAGGACGCGTCCCCGGACCGCCTGACGCTCGACGTCACCGCCAAGACCTACCGCTACCTCGACGACAACGAACTCGCGACGGTCGACAAGAGCAAGGCGAAGCCGGGCGCGAAGACCGGAGGGGGCGGTTGATGAAACGCATCGCGAACACGATCCTGACCGTTTCCCTCGCGACCGTGCTCGGCGCATCGCTCGCTGCCTGCGGCGGCGGCACGGCCGACCTCAAGCGCGAGCTCCAGGAAAAGAAGGCCCGGCCCGGCAGCCGCATCGAGCCGCTGCCCGAGATCAAGCCCTACGAATCGTTCGTCTACGACCCGGCGGGCCTGCGCTCGCCGTTCCAGCCGAGCGTGCCGGTGGTGGCGCCCGGCGCCGGCGGCGTGCGCCCGGACGCGCACCGCAATCGCGAGTTCCTCGAGGGTTTCTCGCTCGATACGCTGAAGATGGTCGGGACGCTGCGCCAGGGCGGCAAGACCTACGGCCTCGTCCAGACCAAGGACGGCCTGATTCACAAGGTGCTACCCGGCAACTACGTCGGCCAGAACGACGGCCGGGTGCAGAACATCCTCGATTCGAAGATCACCGTCGTCGAGATCGTGCCCGACGGCCTGGGCGGCTACATGGAACGCCCCGCCGCGATCGCGCTTGCGAACAACTGATTGTTACCGGGAGTAGTGGGAATGAACGCCAACCTCGGGCCTGCCACCCTCGCGCCGCGCCACCGCGCCGCGCGCCTGGGATTTGCCGCGCTGGCCCTCGCCCTCGCGTGTGTGTCGTCGCCGGCGGCCCTCGCCCAGGCGGTCGCCAACCGCCTCGAGTCGGTCGACGTCACGACGCTCCCCGGCCAGCAGGTGCAGCTGAAGCTGCACACCTCCGGTCCCGCGCCGCAGCCTCTGACTTTCACGATCGACAAGCCGGCGCGCATTTCGCTCGACCTGCCGGGCGTGTCGCTCGCGCTCGCCCAGCGCCGCATCGACGTGAAGTCCGGCAGCGTCGACAGCGTCGTCGCCGGCGAAGCGAGCGGCCGCACGCGCCTCGTGCTCAACATGGACGCGCTCGTGCCCTATGACACGCGCGTCGAAGGCAACACCATCGTCCTCACCGTCGGCCAGGGCCGCTCGGGCAGTCCGGTCCCGACCTCGCAGAGCGCCGCCGCGGCCGCCGCGGCCGCCGCGAACGCCGCTCCCGCCGGCGACCGCAAGCTCTCGTCGATCGATTTTCGCCGCGGCGCCGACGGCACCGGCCGCGTGACGATCGCGCTCTCGGATCCGCGCACGCCGGTGAACCTGCGCCAGGAAGGCCAGCAGGTCGTCGTCGACTTCGTCGGCGCCAAGATCGGCACCGACCTCGTCAAGCGCTACGACGTCGTCGACTTCGCGACGCCGGTCACCTACGTCGACGCGCTCAAGGTCGACGGCAGCTCGCGCCTCGTGATCAACGCTCAGGGTGACTACGAGCAGCTCGCCTACCAGACCGACAACCAGTACGTCGTCGAGATCCGCAAGGCCGCCCCGACCTCCAAAGGCAAGGCGCCCGACGACAAGAAGGAGTACACCGGCGAGCGCCTGACGCTGAACTTCCAGGACATCGACGTGCGCGCGGTGCTGCAGCTGCTCGCGGACACGAGCGGCCAGAACATCGTGGTCAGCGACAGCGTGAACGGCGCCGTGACGCTGCGCCTGCAGAACGTGCCGTGGGACCAGGCGCTCGACATCGTGATGCGCACCAAGGGCCTCGCGATGCGCCGTCGCGACAACGTGATCCTGGTGGGCCCGGCCGAGGAGCTCGCCAACCGCGAGAAGGCCGAGCTGCAGGCGCGCAAGGAAGTCGAGGAGCTCGCGCCGCTGCGCACCGAGTACCTGCAGGTCAACTACGCCAAGGCCTCGGACCTCGCGGTGCTGATCAAGGGCAAGAGCGGCAACTCGCTGATCTCGCCGCGCGGCAGCGTCGCGCTCGACGAGCGCACCAACACCCTGCTCCTGCAGGACACGAGCGACCGGCTCGCCGACATCCGCCGGCTGGTCGCGACGCTCGACATCCCGGTGCGCCAGGTGCTGATCGAGTCGCGCGTCGTGATCGTCAACGACGACTTCACGCGCCAGCTCGGCGTGCGCCTCGGCACGACCGACGTGCGTTCGCGCAGCAATGGCCTCGTGGCGATCTCGGGTGACGCGGCCTCGAACAACACGATCGTGAGCTCGGCGCTCACGAACCTGCAGGCCGGGAACAGCGCGTTCCCGGTGACGATCCCGACCCAGGCCAGCGGCACGCCGAGCTTCCTCGACCGCTACAACGTCAACATGCCGGTCGCGAACCCGACCGGCAGCATCGCGCTGTCGATCCTGAGCGGCAACTACCTGGTCGACCTCGAGCTCTCGGCCGCGCAGGCCGAGGACCGCGCCGAGATCGTCTCGGCGCCGCGCGTGATCACCTCGAACCAGAAGGAAGCGCTGATCGAGCAGGGCGTCGAGATTCCGTACCAGGAATCCTCGTCCTCGGGCGCGACCACGACGCAGTTCAAGAAGGCCGTGCTGTCCCTGAAGGTCAAGCCGCAGATCACGCCCGACAACCGCGTGATCATGGACCTGACCGTCTCCAAGGACGCCGTCGGCCAGCTGGTGCAAAGCGCGACCGGCGGCCAGGTGCCGTCGATCAACACGCAGTCGATCACGACCCAGGTGCTCGTCAACGACGGCCAGACGGTCGTCCTCGGCGGCATCCTGCAGACCGAGAAGCGCACCACCGACAACAAGGTGCCCTTCCTCGGCGACATCCCGGTGCTTGGCTACCTGTTCAAAAACCGGGCCATCAGCAACAACAAGGACGAACTCCTGATCTTCGTGACGCCGAAGATCCTGCGCGAGGGAGCCAACCTGTACTGACGCTCGGCGGGGAGAGCGGCAGGCGGCAACGAATTTGGGAGGACGGATGAACCTGTTCAAGAGTTTCGGTGTGTCACTGGCGGCGGCCCTGCTCCTCGCGGGCTGCGGCGGTGGCAACACGCTGTCCGGCTCGTCCGGCGGTGGTGGCGGAGGTGGCACGTCGGCCGTGGCCAAGGTAACCGTCATCGCCAGCGCCCCGACGGTCGCTGCCGACGGCAGCACGTCCTCAACCATCACGGCTACTGCGCTCGACGCCAACAACGTCGCCGTCGCGAACGCGACGGTCACGTTCGCGGCGACCGCGGGCGGCCTGCTGCAGGGCAACGCGGCGAAGACCGACTCGTCCGGCCACGCGACGGCCACGCTGGCGGCCATTCCCGGCACCGCGGCCGGCACGGCGATCACCGTCACCGTGACGATCGGCGGTGTCGCCGGTTCCACCGGCGTCAACGTCGTCGCGATCCAGCAGTCGATCAGCGTCACGACCGACCAGCCGCAGATTGCGTCTGACGGCTCGCAGACGGCGAACATCGCGGCGCTCTTGCGCGATGCCAACAACGTCGCACTGTCGGGCGTCACGGTCACGTTCTCGGCGACGTCGGGTGTGCTCACAGTAACCCAAGCGACGACCGATGCGACCGGCACGGCCAAGGCCACGCTGACGGCGGGCAGCGACCCGACCGATCGCACGATCACGGTCACAGCCGCGGCGGGCTCCGCGATGCCGGCGACGCTCCCGGTCCAGGTCACCGGCACGACGCTGTCCATGGCGGGACCGACGAACCTCGTGCTCGGCAGCCAGGGCAGCTACACGGTGTCGCTGAAGAACTCGGCTGGTGCCGGCATTTCGAACAAGACCGTCACGCTCACCTCCGCGAACGGCAACACGATCGCGCCGGCGAGCGTGATGACGGACGGTAACGGACAGGGCACGTTCACGGTCACCGCCAGCAGCGCCGCGAATGGGGGCAACGACACGCTGAGCGCCGCGGCGCTCGGGCTGGTTGCGACGCGAGCGCTCGCCGTCAGCAGCCAGAACTTCAGCATCACGACGCCAGCGACCAGCGGAACCAAGGTGACGCTCGGCACTGCGCAGACCATCACGGCGACCTGGCTCTCGGGTGGCGCCCCGCAGGTCGGCCAGACCGTCACGTTCTCGGCGACGCGCGGCTCGTTGAGCGCCGGGTCGGCGGTCACGGACGGCAGCGGCAACGCCACCGTGACGATCTCGTCGAGCACGGCGGGTTCCTCGGTCATCGCCGCCTCGGCGAGCGGAGTGTCGGCGCAAACCACGATCGACTTCGTCGCGACCAACCCGACGCAGATCGCGGTGCAGGCGGCGCCTGCGGCCGTGAGCGTCGGCGGGAGCAGCGTGATCACTGCGACCGTCCGTGACCCGGCGAACAACCTCGTCGAGGGCGCGACCGTGTCGTTCGTACTGCAAGACAGCACCGGCGGCTCGCTGTCGGTCGCCTCGGCGCTGACCAACGCACAGGGCCAGGCTCAGACGACCTACACCGCGGGCAGCACGTCGAGTTCCGCCAACGGCGTCGTCGTCACGGCGCAGGTCACGAACGCCTCGAACCAGACGGCGACGAGCTCGGTGGACCTCACGGTCGGCGGTCAGACGGTGTTCCTGTCGCTCGGCACCGGCAACAAGATTCAAGCGCCGGACCAAGCCACTTACCTGATCCAGTTCGCGGTCTTCGCACTCGACGCGCAGGGCGCCGCGGTCCCGAACATCCCGGTGACGCTGCGCATCCTGCCGATCAGCTACGTCAAGGGCATGCGGGTCTGGAACGGCACCATCTGGGCGACGGTCCCGAGTACGGCGGCCAACGATCCAGATGCGTCGCCGCCGGGCACGCAGACCTGCGCGAACGAGGACACCGACTACAGCGGCATTATCTCGTCGCTGGATCCGCCGGGCGCGCTGCCGACGTGCACGGACCTCGTCACCAACACGACGATCACGCAGCACCAGAAGGACTACAACTGCAACAACCGCCTCGATCCGGGCAACGTCGCGGCGGTGTCGCCGAGCTCGGGTACGACGGACGCGAACGGCGAGCTGGTCGTGAACGTCACGTATCCGCAGGACCACGCGTACTACGTGAACGTCAAGCTGACGGCCACGGCGACGGTCAATGGCACGCAAAGCAGCACGAGCTCGACCTTCGCGCTGCCGGGTCTGGCGACGGATTTCAGCCAGCAGAACACCGCGCCGCCGGGCCCGACGAGCCCGTACGGCGTCGCGAACGTGTGCTCGAACCCGCTCTGAGCGGCCGGGCCCTCGACGAACCCAACGGCCGCCTTCGGGCGGCCGTTTTCTTATTGGACCCGCCAAACCCTACACTCGGGCGATGGACGATCCGACCGCCACGGAACCCGCCGCGTCTGCAGCCGCCGGCGAGAGCATCTTCCTGATCGGGCCGATGGGTTCCGGGAAGAGCGCGGTCGGCAAGGTGCTCGCGCGGCTTCGCGGGCTCAGCTTCATCGACAGCGACGCCGAGATCGAGAAGCGCACCGGCGTCGACATCCCGTTCATCTTCGAGAAGGAGGGCGAGGCGGGCTTCCGGGTCCGCGAGCGCGAGGTGCTCGACGACCTGACGCGGCTGCCCGGCATCGTGCTCGCGACCGGCGGCGGCGCGATCCTGCTGCCCGAGAACCGCGAGCACCTGGCCGCACGTGGCATCGTCGTCTATCTCGAGGCCTCGATCGCCCAGCAGGTCGAGCGCACGCGCCACGGGCGGCAGCGGCCGCTCCTCCTCAACGCCGACCCCGAGGCACGCCTCGCGGCGCTGATGCAGGTCCGCGAGCCGCTCTACCGCTCGATTGCGCGGATCACGGTCGCGACCGACCGGCGCAAGGTGCAGGCGGTTGCCGAGCAGATCATCGCCGGCATCGAGGCGCTGCCGCCCGTTCCGGGCGCCTGAGGGTGACTCGGGGAATTTCTCATTGAGGACATGGCACATTCTCGCAACACTACGGCCGCCGCGGGGCCTCGCGTCGGGCCGGCACCCGGGCTTGGGGAGTACCAGAACAAATGAACGAGCCCCGTGCCGGTGACGGCGGGAGCTCCGGGCCGACGCGCGGCGGCCCGGTCCGGATCCTGTTGGTCGACGACCACGAGGTGGTGCGCATCGGGCTGCGCCAGCTGATCGATTCGCACGGCGACCTGACCGTGTGCGGCGAGGCGACCTCGATCGACGAGGCGCGCCAGGCGATCAACCTGCTCCGGCCCGACGTCGTGCTCCTCGACCTCACGCTCGGCGAGGAGAGCGGCTTTGACCTCCTGCGCTCGCTCGAGGAGCTTTCCTACACGCCGCGCGTGCTGGTGCTGTCGATGTTCGACGAGTCGCTGTACGCGGACGATGCGCTCGCGCTCGGCGCGCGCGGCTACACGATGAAGGACGTGCCGCCCGACGACCTGATCAAGGCGATCCGCACCGTCGCGTCGGGGAGCGTGTACCTGAGCGACCGGCTGTCGCAGCGCGTGATGCGCAGGGTCGCCGCCGGCCGCGAGCAGGGCCCGACGCCGCACGAGGCGCTGACACCGCGCGAGCACGAGGTCATCGAGCTCCTCGGCGAGGCGCTGACGACCCGCGAGATCGCCGCGCGCATGGGAACGGCCGTCAAGACCGTCGACTCGCACAAGCGCAACATCTGCGAAAAGCTCGGGCTCGAGTCCGCCGCCGAGCTCCTGCGCTACGCGGTGATCAACGCGCGGCAGCGCCCGCGCGAGTGAGCGCCGGGCCGCGCTAGGGCACTGATCCTTCGGGGATTTCCGGGTTCCTGCCGGCGCCTTCGCGGCGCGACGCGCCAGCGCTCTCGCGCCCGCCGAGCGCGGCGAGACCCCGGACCTTCGTTCTTGTTATCGTCCCCGGCATGACGTTCGCCGTGCGCACCGTCTCGATCGACCTGGGTTCCCGCAGCTATCCGATCCACATCGGCGCCGGGCTCATCGCCGATCGCGCGCGGCTCGAGGCGGCGCTCCCGGGCGGTCCGCTGCTTCTCGTCACCAACACGACGATCGCGCCCCTTTACGCCGCCCGGCTGCGCGCGGCGCTCGCCGGCCGCGCGCTCGGCGAGTGCGTGCTGCCGGACGGCGAGCAGCACAAGACGCTCACGACGCTGTCGCGCGTCTACGATGCGCTCGCCGAAGCCCGGGTCCACCGCGACGGCGCCATCCTCGCGCTCGGTGGCGGGGTCGTCGGCGACATCGCAGGCTTCGCGGCCGCGACGTGGCAGCGTGGCATCGCGTTCGCGCAGCTGCCGACGACGCTGCTCGCGCAGGTCGACTCGGCGGTCGGCGGCAAGACCGGGGTCAACCACCCGGCCGGCAAGAACCTGATCGGCGCCTTCCACCAGCCGAGCGTCGTGCTCGCCGACCTCGAGACGCTCGCGACGCTGCCGCCGCGCGAGTTTCGCGCCGGGCTCGCCGAGGTCATCAAGTACGGCCTGGTCCGCGACCCGGCCTTCCTCGACTGGCTCGAGACGGCGCTGCCGCGCCTCGAGCGCCGCGACGCCGAGGCGCTCGCCGAGGCCGTCGAGAGAAGCTGCCGGATCAAGGCCGAGATCGTCGCGCAGGACGAGCGCGAGGGCGGGCTGCGGGCGCTGCTGAACCTCGGCCACACCTTCGGCCACGCGATCGAGGCCGCGACCGGCTACGGCGAATGGCTGCATGGCGAGGCGGTCGCGGTCGGGCTGGTGCTCGCCGCGGAGACCTCGCAGCGGCTCGGCTGGCTCTCGCCCGCCGACGTCGCGCGGGTCCGATCGCTGATCGGCCGCGCCGGGCTGCCGGTGCATGCGCCGCGCGTCGGGATCGCGCGCATCCGGGAGCTGATGGCGCTCGACAAGAAGGTGCTCGCCGGGCGCGTGCGCCTCGTGCTGCTGCGCCGGCTCGGCGAGGCGGTGCTGTGCGCCGACTACGACCGCGCGGCGCTCGACGCAGTGCTCGCCGCCGAGGTCGCCTGATGGCGGAGCTCGCGCCCTACGCCTGCCACGAGTCCCTGTCGCGCGGCCGCCGGCATCCCGAGCCGCCGGTCGGCCGCGAGCGCGGCGAGTACCAGCGCGACCGCGACCGGATCGTGCACTCGACGGCGTTCCGGCGGCTGGTCTACAAGACCCAGGTGTTCGTCAACCACGAGGGCGACCTCTACCGGACGCGCCTGACGCACTCGCTCGAGGTCGCACAGATCGCGCGCTCGGTGTGCCGTGCGCTCAACCTCAACGAGTCGCTGTGCGAGGCGATCTGCCTCGCCCACGACCTCGGCCACACGCCCTTCGGCCACGCCGGCCAGGACGCGCTCAACGAGTGCCTGCGCGACCACGGCGGCTTCGAGCACAACCTGCAGTCGCTGCGCGTCGTCGACGAGCTCGAGGAGCGCTACGCGGAGTTCCAGGGGCTGAACCTGACCTTCGAGTGCCGCGAGGGGATCCTCAAGCACTGCTCGCTCAAGAACGCGGCGACCCTCGGCGACGTCGGCGAGCGGTTCCTGAAGCGCGAGCAGCCCTCGCTCGAGGCGCAGCTCGCCAACGTCGCCGACGAGATCGCCTACAACAACCACGACGTCGACGATGGCCTCAGGGCCGGGCTCGTGACGACGAAGGAGCTGCGCGCGGTGACCCTGTTCGCGCGCCACTACGACGTCGTCGAGAACCGCTACCCGGGCATCGCCGAGCGCCGGCTGATCCACGAGGTCGTGCGGCGCATGATCAACGAGGTCGTCACCGACCTCATCGACACGACGCGCGCGCGCCTCGTCGCCGCGGCACCGGCCGACGTCGCCGCGGTGCGCACCGCAGGATCGGTCCTCGTCGGCTTCGGTGAGCGGATCGCCGCGGAGCACCTCGAGGCCAAGCGCTTCCTGCGCGAGCGCGTCTACCGGCACTTTCGCGTCGTGCGCATGACGACCAAGGCGCAGCGCATCGTCCGCGAGCTCTTCGGCGCCTATTTCGAGGACATCAAGCTGCTGCCCGACGAGCACCGCGAGGCCGCGCGGCGCCTCGAGGGCCGCGACGGTCCCTCCGGCCGGGCGCGCGGCGTCGCCGACTACATTGCCGGCATGACCGACCGCTACGCGATCCTCGAGCACTCGCGGCTCTTCGACCCGCGGATGCCGTAGCGCCGCGCTCGCGCTAGTGGCCGCGCGCACGGCATAATCGCGCCATGCACAGCATCCCGCCGCGCGAGCGGCTGATTTTCGCGCTCGACGTCCCGGACGCGGACGCCGCGCGCAGCCTGGTCGAGACGCTCGGCGATTCGGTGGTGTTCTACAAGCTCGGGCTCGAGCTGCTGATGGCGGGCGGCTACCACGAGCTCCTCGACTGGCTGGCGAAGCGCGGCAGGAAGATCTTCGCCGACCTCAAGTTCTTCGACATCCCGGCGACCGTCGCCGGCGCGATCCGCGGGCTCAACGGCCGCGGCGTCACGTTCACGACCGTGCACGGCCACCGCGCGGTGATGGAAGCCGCGGTCGGCGCGGCCAGGGACCTCAGGATCCTCGCCGTCACGGTGCTGACGAGCTTCGACCGGGCCGACGTCGACGAGCTCGGGCTCGGCATCAGCGTCGAGCAGCTGGTGCTCGCGCGCGCGCGGCAGGCGCTCGCGACCGGCTGCGCCGGCATCATCTCCTCGGGCATCGAGGCCGAGGCGGTGCGCCGCGAGCTCGGCGAGAAGCTGCTGATCGTGACGCCCGGCATCCGGCCGGCCGAGAACCGCCCGGCGGACGACCAGAAGCGCGTGCTGACCATCGAGCGGGCGTTCGCGAGCGGCGCCGACTACATCGTCGTCGGCCGCCCGATCCGCGACGCCCGCGATCCGCGCGCCGCGGCCGAGGCGATGCAGGCCGCGATCGCGGCCTCAGTCGGCTGAGCCGTGGCGGCGCTCGCCAACGACCTCTTCCTGCGGGCGCTCGGGCGCGAGCCGACGCCGCGCACGCCCTTGTGGATGATGCGCCAGGCCGGGCGGTACCTGCCGGAGTACCGCGCGACGCGGGCGAAGGCCGGGAGCTTCCTCAGGCTCTGCACGACGCCCGACTACGCCTGCGAGGTCACGCTGCAGCCGCTCGCGCGCTACCGGCTCGACGCCGCGATCCTGTTCTCCGACATCCTGACGATCCCGCACGCGCTCGGGCTCGGCCTCGAGTTCGAGGCCGGCGAGGGACCCAAGCTCGAGCGGCCGGTGCGCAGCGCCGCCGACATCGACCGGCTGCCGACGCTCGACCCCGAGCGCGAGCTGAAGTACGTGATGGACGCCGTGCGCCTGATCCGCCGCGAGCTCAACGGCCGCGTGCCGCTGATCGGCTTCGCGGGCAGCCCGTGGACGGTCGCGACCTACGTCGTCGAGGGCGGCAGCAGCAAGGCCTTCGCGCGCATCAAGGCGATGCTCTACGGCGCGCCGTCGGAGCTGCACCGGCTGCTCAGGCACCTGACGCGCGCGACCACCGACTACCTGAACGCCCAGGTGCGCGCCGGCGCCCAGGCGCTGATGCTGTTCGACACCTGGGGCGGGGCGCTCGCGCCCGCGGCGTACCGCGAGTTCTCGCTCGCCTACATGGCCGAGATCGTCCAGAACCTGCTTCGCGAGCACGACGGCCGCCGGGTGCCGGTGATCCTGTTCACGAAGGGAGGCGGGCAGTGGCTCGCCGAGCTCGCCGCGACCGGCGCCGATGCGCTCGGCGTCGACTGGACGACCGACCTTGCGAGCGCGCGCGCGGCGGTCTCCGGGCGCGTCGCGCTGCAGGGCAACCTCGACCCCTCGGTGCTCTACGCGCCGCCCGCCGCGATCCGCGACCAGGTCGGGCGCGTGCTCGCGAGCTACGGTGCGGGCCCGGGGCACGTGTTCAACCTCGGCCACGGCATCCATCCGGACGTGCCGCCGGAGCACGCGGCCGCGATGGTCGATGCGGTCCACGAGCTGTCGCCGGCGTACCACCGCTAAAGCCGGATCCGGCGGGACTTGAGCCCCGCCTGTCGTTTCCATGCGACGGATCACAGATCGGCCGGCCGGCCGGCGAGCGTGCTTCAGGTGCGCCCGGAAGCGCCCGATACGCTGCATGACGGCGGATGGAGTCCGAACGATGAACGCGGGAAATCGCTCGCGCGTGCTGCTCATCGAGGATGGCGCGCTCGAGGCCACGGTTCTGATTGAGGCGGCCGAGCGCGCCGCGCCCGGGCGCTTCGAGTTCGCGATCGTCGCGACGCTCGACGGCGCGCTCAGGAAGCTCGGTCGCGCGAGCACCGACTGCATCGTGCTCGACCTCGAGCTTTCCGGCGCGGCAACCCCCGCCGCCGTTGCGACGCTGCGCGCGCGCGCGCCCGCGACGCCGCTGGTCGCGCTCGGGGCGATGGGCAACGCCGGCCTCGCGCGCGCCGCGATCCGCGACGGCGCGGACGATTGCCTCGAGAAGTCCGCCTTCGATGCGCGCCAGCTCGTGCGCACGCTCGAGCTCGCGCTCGAGCGCGGTGCCGCGCGGCAGCGCCTGCTCGAGATCGCGCGCCGCGACCCGCTGACCGGGCTTGCGAACCGCGCCCAGCTCGACGAGTCGCTGGCCGCCGCCTGCGCGCGCGCCGCGCGCAGCGGGCGCCTGCTCGGGCTGCTGTACCTCGACCTCGACGGCTTCAAGCTCGCCAACGACGCGCTCGGCCACGAGGCGGGCGACGCGCTGCTGAAGGCGATCGCGGCGCGCTTCGCCGGCCAGCTGCGCGCCGGGGACCTGCTCGCGCGCCCCGGCGGCGACGAGTTCGCGGTGGTCCTCGAGAACCTGCCGAGCGCCGAGTGTGCGGCGCGCGTCGCGCGCAAGCTGATCGCGACGCTCGAGGCGCCGCTTATCGTCGGCCACGAGGCGCTGCGCATCGGCGCGAGCGCCGGCATCGCGTTCCGGCCGACCGACGGCGAGAGCCCCGCGGCGCTCCTGCGCGCGGCGGATCGCGCGATGTACGCCGCCAAGCGCCGCGGCGGCGGCCGGATCGGCTGCAGCGCGCGCCTCATCGACCTCGAGCGGACGCGCCCGGCGAGGGCGGTGGCTGTCGCGCACGCGTGAGCGCGACGCTTCGGGTAACCTTAAGGGGTGACCCCGTTCCTGATCGCCGTCGGTGGCGCGCTCGGCAGCCTCGCCCGCTTCTGGATCTCCGAAGCGCTCGCCCTCGCACTCGGCCCCGAGTTCCCCTGGGGAACCGTGCTCGTCAACATCAGCGGCAGCTTCCTGATCGGGCTCGCGGCCGGCGGCTCGATCGGCGACACGCGCCTGATCGCGACGCCGTTCGTGCGCAACTTCGTGATGGTCGGCCTGTGCGGCGGCTACACGACGTTCTCGGCGTTCAGCCTGCAGACCGTCGGGATGCTGCAGGCGGGCGACGTCGGTCGCGCCTCGCTCAACGTCGCGGCCTCGGTCAGCGCCTGCCTGGCCGCGACCTGGGCCGGCTACGCGCTCGCGGCGGCGCTGTCGCGCTGAGCGCACGGAGTCGCCATGGACCTAAGCCAGATTCCGGTCGGCATCGCCCCGCCCTGGGACGTCCACGCGGTCGTCGAGATCCCGCAGGGCGGGATCCCGGTCAAGTACGAGCTCGACAAGAAGTCGGGCGCGCTGTACGTCGACCGCTTCCTGCACACCTCGATGTACTACCCGGGCAACTACGGCTTCATCCCGCAGACGCTGGCCGAGGACGGGGATCCCTGCGACGTCATCGTCGTCGGCCAGGTGCCGGTGGTGCCGGGCGCGGTGATCCGCTGCCGGCCGATCGGCGCGCTGATGATGCGCGACGAGGGCGGCGGCGACGAGAAGATCGTCGCGGTCCCGGTCGACAAGCTGCATCCCTTCTACAGCGGCGTGCGCTCCTACCGCGACCTGCCGCCGATCCTGACCGAGCAGATCGCGCACTTCTTCCAGCACTACAAGGACCTCGAGAAGGGCAAGTGGGTGACGATTTCGAAGTGGGAGGGGCCGAACGGCGCCGCGCAGCTGATCCGCGACGGCATCGCGCGCGTGCAGGGCATCGCGGTGCCGCCGGCGGCGCGCGCCAGGGGCCGTGCGCGCGGCCAGAGGCCACGCCGGTGACGATCGACGCCGGACCCGGCGAGCTCTACACGACGCGGGCGCGCGCCGCCGACGTGCCGGCGCTCGTCGAGCTCATCAACGGGGCATACCGCGGCGAGTCGAGCCGACGCGGCTGGACGCACGAGACCGACCTCGTCGGCGGCCGGCGCATCGATGCGGCGACGCTCGAGGCGATCGTCGCGGACGCGGACGAGGCGATGCTGGTGCTGCGCGCGCAGTCGGGCCTGTTCGCCTGCGCGCACGTCGCGCCGCTCGCGAGCGGGGTCGCCGCGATTGCGCTCCTCACGGTGCGGCCGGCGCTGCAGGCGAGCGGGCTCGGCCGGCAGATGCTCGCCGCCGCCGAGCACCATGCGCAGACGCGGCTCGGGGCGCAGACCATCGAGATCACGGTCGTGAGCGCGCGCGAGGAGCTCGTCGCCTGGTACGAGCGGCGCGGCTACAAGGCGACCGGCGAGCTGCGCCCGTTCCCGTACAACGACGAGCGCTTCGGCATCCCGAAGCGCGAGGGCCTGACGATGCTCGTGATGCGCCGCGCGCTCGCGCCTCAGGGACCGAGCGACGCCGCGTAGGCGCTGAGCGCGATCAGCTCGCCGCCCGCGAGCGGCGCCACCACCGCCTGCATCGGCAGCGCCGCGGGACCGCCGCGGGCGCCGGTTCTGAACGCCCAGAGCGCGCGCAGCAGGTAGGTCGGCGAGCGGCCCGCGAGCCTCGGTACCGCGCCCAGGCCCTCGAGCTCGGCTCCGTGGCAGGTGACGCACGGCGCGGAGCCCGCGTTCGCGAGCTCGCGGCCGCGCGCGAGGCTGCCGATTGGCGCATAGGCGACGTACACGAGCGCGTCATCGCGGTCCTCGTGGCGCCGCGCATCCGGCGCGAACTCGAGCAGCCGCTCGCCGAGCGGTTCCATTCCGTCCGCGGCGACGTAGACGAGCCCGACGACGCGGGCGCGCGGCACGCGCTCGCGCTCGAGGACCCGCACGCGCCGCGCCGGCCGCTGCGCGGCGAAATACGCGGCCGCCGCCTGGATCTCCTCGGCGCTCGCCGCCTTCGCGGTCGCGATCATGAGCTCGGTCGGCAGGTACCGCCCGGGCCAGGCGCCTCTTCGTTCGCCGCTCTTGAAGCCCGCGACCTGCGCGACGATGTAGGACGCCGGCAGCCCCGCGAGCGAGGCGTTCTCGGGGCGTCCCTGGCCGCCCGGCGTGTGGCAGTAGCCGCAGGCGAACACCAGGGGCTTGCGGCCGTGCGCGACGACCTCCGGCATCGGGTCGTGCGAGGCGGGATGCCAGTCGGGGCCCGAGTACAGGTCCGCGAGGACCGCGCGGCTGTAGCGCCGGTGCGAGCCCGGCACGCGCGCGACCGCCGACACCGACGCGCCGTCCGGGGAGTTCTCCGGGTAGAGCCACGCCGGCACGACCGGCTCCGCGGCGAGCGCCGCGCCCGCCGCGAAGTGCAGGAGCGCGAGCAGAGCGCTAGCGCAGCGTCTCGCCAAGGAACTCCAGCGTCCGGGTCCAGGCGAGCGCCGCCTGCTCGGCGTCGTGCTTGAGGTACGGCAGGTGCTTGTCGTCCGCGGTCTCGTTCGCAAACGCGTGGCTCGCGTCGTAGCGATGGAACGTGTAGCGGACGCCCGCGGCCTTGAGCTTCTGCTCGAGCGCGTCGACCTTCGCGATCGGGAACACCGAGTCGCGCGTCGCGTAGTGGCCGAGCAGCGGCACCTTGATGCGCGTCGCGTCGAGGTACTCGAGCGGCGGGAACCCGTACCAGGGTATGGCGGCATCGAGCTCGGGGACGTTCGCCGCCGCGAGGAGCGTGAGCGCGCCGCCCATGCAGTAGCCCATGACCGCGACGCGCGCGCTCCCGGTCGCCTTCAGCTGCTGCACCGAGGCGCGCACGTCCTGCGAGGCCGCGTCGCCGAAGTCGAGGCCCTTCATCAGGTGCTCGGCCTCGTTCGCGCCCTCGGCGACCTTGCCGCGAAAGAGGTCCGGGACGAGCGCGCGGTAGCCCGCGGCCGCGACCCGGTCGGCGACGCCCCTGATCTGCGCGTTGAGGCCCCACCACTCCTGGATCACGACGACGCCGGGCGCCGCGGCGCCCGCGGCCGGCTCGGCGAGGTAACCGGCGAGTTCGCGGCCGTCCGGTCGCCGGTAGCGGATCATCGTGCCCATCGCGCGGTCCTCCGGTCAGGGCTTCTTGTGAAGCTCGTCTCTGAGCGCCCGGCGCAGGATCTTGCCGACGTTGGTCTTCGGCAGCTCGTCGCGGAAGTACACGTGCTTCGGCACCTTGTAGCCGGTCAGCTCTTTGCGCGCGAAGTCGATGACCTGCTCCTCGGTCAGCGACGGGTCCTTGCGCACGATGTAGACGGCGACGACCTCGCCCGAGCGCTCGTCGGGCTGCGCGACGGCCGCGACCTCGAGCACGCCCGGGTGGCGGGCGATCACGCCCTCGACCTCGTTCGGGTACACGTTGAAGCCCGACACCAGGATCATGTCCTTCTTGCGGTCCTCGATGTAGACGAAGCCGGCGGAGTCCATGTGGCCGACGTCGCCGGTGCGCAGCCAGCCGCCGTCGATCATCACGTTGGCGGTCTCGTCGGGCCGGTTCCAGTAGCCGCGCATGACCTGCGGTCCGCGCACGCAGATCTCGCCGGTCTCGTTGATCGGCAGCTCGCGCCCCGAGTCGTCGCGGATCGTGATGTCGGTCGAGGGCATCGGCAGCCCGATCGAGTTGTTGAAGTCGGTGTCCTTCGGGTTCGTCGTCGCGACCGGCGAGGTCTCGGTCAGGCCCCAGCCCTGCAGCAGCACGCAGCCGGTCATCGCCTTCCAGCGCTCGGCGACCGCGCCCTGCAGCGCCATGCCGCCGGCGACGCACGACACCATGCGCGTGAAGTCGACCTCGGCGAAGGCGGGTGTGTTCAGCAGCCCGTTGAAGAGCGTGTTGACGCCGTAGTAGACGCTGCAGCGGTACTTCTTGAGGTCCTTGACGAACGCCGCCATGTCGCGCGGGTTGGTGATCAGCACGGTGTGGCCGCCGTTGTGCAGCCACACGAGCGCGATCGAGGTCAGCGCGAAGATGTGGTAGAGCGGCAGCGCGCCGACGATGACCTGCTGGTCCTCGGGCGCCAGCGCGTACTGGCCGAGCCAGGCGTGCGCCTGCAGCGTGTTTGCGACCATGTTCCGGTGCGTCAGGATCGCGCCCTTCGCGACGCCGGTGGTGCCACCCGTGTACTGCAGGAACGCGACGTCGTCGAGCGCGAGGCCCGGGTCCTCGAGGTTGACCCACTTGCCCTGCTCGAGGACGCTCACGAACGAGTGCGCCTGCGGCAGCGTGTACGGGCGCACCTGCTTGCGGACGTTCCTGAGCACGAAGTTGACGATCGGCCCCTTCGGGAAGCCCAGGAGGTCGCCGATCCCGGTGACGATGACCTCCTCGATGTCGGTCTGGTCGAGGCAGGCCTCGAGGATGTGGGCGGCGTTCTCGAAGATCACGATCGCCTTGGCGCCGGAGTCCTTCAGCTGGTGCTCGAGCTCGCGGTGGGTGTAGAGCGGGTTGGTGTTGACGACCGTGAGCCCCGCCCGCAGCGCCCCGAACAGCGCGATCGGGTACTGCAGGATGTTCGGCATCATGAGCGCGATGCGATCGCCGCGCTTCAGCCGCGCCTCCTTCTGCAGCCACGCGCCGAACGCGCGGCTCATGGCGTTCAGCTGCGCGAAGGTAATCGTGCGGTCGAAGTTCGTGTACGCGGGGCGGTCGGCGAAGCGCGCGGACGACTCGTCAAAGAGGTGCGCGAGCGAACGGAACTGCTCGGGGTTGATCTCGGCGGGCACGCCCGGCGGATAGGATTTCAGCCAGAGCTTTTCCACGCGCACCCCGTCGTTGTTGCGGCGCAATAGAGGAGCCGCCGCTGTCTGTCCCTAACGCTATCGACCGCTCCCGCGCCGCGCAAGGGAGCAATGCGCGCGGGGGATCCGTAGCGTCCGAAGCGCTCTGCCTCAGGCGCGCGCGCCGCGCAGCACCGCGACGGCATCGTGCAGCGCTTCGGGCGTGACGGCCGAGGGCTGAACGGGCGCGCCGATCGCGACGCCGATCCGCGCCCACAGCCGTCGCGGCACGAGCCGCGCGAGCCCGCGGTAGCGGCGCGAGAACGCCGAGCCCCAGAGCCCCGAGAGCGCGACCGGAACGACCGGTACCGGGTGCTCCTGCATGATGCGCATCAGGCCCGGGCGGAACGCCCCGATCGTCCCGTCCGCGGTCAGGCGCCCTTCCGGGAAGATGCACACGAGCGCCCCCCCGCGAAGCTCGGCGAGCACCTGCGCGAAAGCCGCCTCGCGGACCGTGCGATCCTCGCTCGCCGGCGCGATCGGGATCGCCTTCATGCCCCGGAACACGAGGTTGACGAGCGGGATCTTGAAGATCGACGCCTCCATGACGAAGCGCATCGGCCGGTGGACCGCGGCCGAGAGCACGAGGGCGTCGGCGAAGCTCACGTGGTTGCAGACGACGAGCGCCGGGCCCGTGGCGGGCACGTTCTCGAGCCCGGTCACCGTCAGCCGGTAGAGCACCCGCGTCACGAGCCACGCGAGGAAGCGCAGCAGGAACTCGGGCACGCGCGCGTAGATGAACGCGGTCACGGCGAAGTTCAGGATCGCCCCGACCAGCAGCACCTCGCGGATCGTCGCGCCGCGCTTGAGCAGCAGCGCCCCGAACAGCGCCGCGACCACCATGAAGATCGCGTTCCAGATGCTGTTGGCGCTGACCACCCGCGAGACGAAGTCGCTGCGGGTCCGGTGCTGCATCAGCGCATAGAGCGGCACGATGTAGAGGCCCCCGAAGAGCCCGATCAGCGTGAAGTCGACGAGGATGTGCCGCCCGAAGCCGGTCGCGAGGATGTCCCAGGGATCCATCAGCGCCGTCGGTGCCGCGGTCGGGGAGGCGAAGAAGACGTCGATGCCGAACACCGTGAGCCCGAGCGACCCGAGCGGCACGAGGCCGATCTCGAGCCGCCGCCCCGAGAGTCGCTCGCAGAGCATCGAGCCGACGCCGACGCCCACCGAGAACGCGAGCAGGAGCTCGGTGAAGACCTCCTCGGTGCCGTGCAGCGCGACCTTGGCGAACAGCGGCAGCTGCGCGACGACGAGCGCGCCGTAGAACCAGAACCACGAGACGCCGAGGATCGCGAGGAACACCGTGCGATCGGCCGCGGCGGCCTTCAGGTTGTCGAGGGAGGAGCGCGCGATGTTGGCGTCGATCCTGAGCCCGCGCGCCGCGCGCGGCATCGACGGGATCAAGAGGCTCACGAGCAGCCCCGCGAGCGCGATCGAGAACAGGCCGCCGACCAGCACCGAGAGGCGGTGCGCCGCCGCGAACACGCCGGCGAGCACCTGGCCGAGCAGGATCGCGACGAAAGTCCCCATCTCGAGCAGCGCGTTGCCGCCGACGAGCTCGTCCGCGACCAGCACCTGCGGCAGGCAGCCGTACTTCGCCGGTGCGAAGAACGTCGAGTGCGAGCCCATCAGGAAGAGCGCGAGCAGCAGCAGCCAGATGTTGTGGATCGCAAAGCCGACGCCCGCGAGCGCCATGATGCCGACTTCGCAGGCCTTGACGATGCGCATCACGACCGCCTTGTCGAAGCGGTCGGCGAGCTGGCCGGCGAGCCCGGAAAACAGCACGAACGGCAGGATGAAGACGCCGTTGCCGAGCTGCGTCAGCAGCACCGGGTCGATCGCGGTGTAGGCCGCGGTGTCGAAGGTCGCGACCAGCAGCAGCGCGTTCTTGTAGACGTTGTCGTTGAACGCCCCGAGCGCCTGCGTCACGAAGAACGGCAGGAAGCGCCGTTCGCTCAGCAGCCGGAACTGGCTGTCGGCCATCAGCGGCCCCGCACCGGCGCGCCGAGCAGCGGCTTGAGGCCCTTCCAGACGTTGTCCAGCAGCTGCCCCTGCACGCGCGCGGCGGGGTGCAGGTGGTCGGCCTGGAAGTTCTGCTCCTCGGGCGCGATCCCGGCGAACAGCGAGGGCACGAGCGCGACGCGCCGCTCCTTCGCGACCGCGGCGAAGCTCGCGCGGTAGCGCTCGGTGTACTCGGGACCGTAGTTGTTCGGCATCACGGTCCCGACGATCAGCACGCGCGCGCCGGCGGCGCGCGCCTCATCGACGATCGCGGCCAGGTTCCGCTTGAGCTCGGTGATCGGCAGTCCGCGCAGCCCGTCGTTGCCGCCGAGCTCGACGACGACGAGCGCCGGGCGCTGGCGCTCGAGGACCCGCGGCAGGCGCGCGAGGCCGCCCGCGGAGGTCTCGCCGCTGACGCTGGCGTTGACCACGCGGTACCCGTAACCTTGCTCGGCGAGCCGCCGCTCGAGCAGCGCCACCCAGCCCTCCTCGACGCGGATCCCGTACGCGGCACTCAACGAATCGCCGAGCACCACGAGCGCCGGCGGCGCGGCAGGTGGCGCATCGGCCGCGAGTGCGCGCGCCCCGACGAGCGCGATCAGGATCACGAGGCGCGCCAGGCGCCGGCGAGCGAGGTTCAAGTTGCAGGTACTCGAGTCACGCCACGTCAGCAAGGAGGTTAGCAGCCCCGACGGAACGCTGACCATCGTCGACGACGTGAGTTTCGGCGTCGAGCGCGGCCAGTCGCTCGCGATCGTCGGGCCGTCGGGCTCGGGGAAGTCGACGCTGCTCGCGATCCTCGCCGGCCTTGACACGCCGACGCGCGGCAGCGTGTTCCTGAACGGCACCGAGCTCAACACGCTCGACGAGGACGGGCGCGCCGCGGCCCGCGCGCGCCACGTCGGCTTCGTGTTCCAGGCCTTCCACCTCATCGCCTCGCTGACCGCGCTCGAGAACGTGATGCTGCCGCTCGAGCTCGCCGGCGAGCGCGACGCCGCGGCGAGCGCGCGGGCGGCGCTCGAGGCCGTCGGGCTCGCGGCGCGCATCGCCCATTATCCGCGCCAGCTGTCGGGCGGCGAGCAGCAGCGCGTCGCGCTCGCGCGCGCCTTCGTCGGCCGGCCCGACATCCTGTTCGCCGACGAGCCGACCGGCAACCTCGACAGCGCGACCGGGGCGCGGGTCGCGGAGCTGCTCTTTGGCCTCAACCGCGCGGCGCACACGACGCTCGTGCTCGTGACCCACGAGCGCGACCTCGCACGCCGCTGCGACCGGGTGCTCGAGCTCGACGCCGGCCGCCTGGTCGGGTCCTGAGATGCAGGCGCTCAGCTTCGCGCGGGCGGCACTCGTGCGCGACGCGAAGGGCGGGGAGCTCGGCGTGCTCTTCGCCGCGCTCGTCGTCGCGGTCACGGCGCTGACCGCGGTCGGCTTCTTCACCAGCCGCGTCGCGCAGGGCATCCGCGAGCAGGCGGGGGCGGTGCTGGCGGCCGACCTCAAGCTCGAGTCCGGCCGCCCGCCGCCCGCGGACGACCGCTATGCGCGCGAGGCTAAGGCGCAGGGCCTCGCGAGCACGCGGCTCGTCAGCTTCGCGAGCGTCGTGTTCTCCGGGGAGCTCAGCCAGCTCGCCTCGGTCGTCGGCGCGACCGACGGCTACCCGCTGCGCGGCCACCTCAGGATCGCCGCGGCGCCGTTCGCGCCCGGGGCGGAGACGCATGCCCTTCCCGGCCGCGGCGAGGCGTGGGCGGACTCGCGCCTGCTGACCCGGCTCGGCGTCCCGGTCGGCGGGACGCTGAAGCTCGGCGCCCTGCCGCTCAGGGTCGCCGCGGTGCTCGACTACCGGCCGGACCAGGGCTCGGGGTTCCAGGACCTCGCGCCGACGCTCTTGATCAACGCCGCGGACGTCGCCGCGACGCGCCTGCTGCAGCAGGGGAGCCGCGCGAGCTGGAGCCTGCTGGTCGCGGGCCCGAAGGGCGCGGTCGACGCCTACGAGGCGTGGCTGCGCGGGGTCAAGAGCGACGCCGAGCGGCTGGTCGACGTCGGCGAGTCGAGCGAGCAGATGAAGTCGGCGATGGAGCGCTCGGCGCGCTTCCTGAACCTCGCGGCGCTCGTGACGGTGCTGCTCGCGGCGGTCGCGGTCGCGATGGGCGCGCGGCGCTTCGCGACGCGCCACCTCGACGTCGTGGCGCTCCTGAAGTGCATGGGCGCGAGCCAGCGCTTCGTGCTGACCGTGACCTTCGTCGAGCTCGCCTTGGTCGCGCTCCTCGGCGCGCTCGCCGGGACGCTGCTCGGCTTCATCGCCCAGCAGGGCCTGACGTTCCTGGTGCGCGGGCTGGTGCGCGGCGTGCTGCCGCCGCCGACGCTCGCGCCGGCCCTGGTCGGCATCGGGACCGCGCTGACGATGCTGCTCGGGTTCGCGCTCGCGCCGCTCCTCGAGCTCAAGCAGGTGCCGCCGGCGCGGGTGCTGCGCCGGAACCTCGAGCCCCCGAGGCTGCGCTTCGGCTTCGGCTACCTCGCGGCGGCGGCGGCGCTGGCGCTGCTGCTGTTCGTGCTGGTGCGCGATCCGCGCCTGATCGGCTACGCGGTGGGCGGGATCGCGGCGACGGGCGTGATCCTCTTCGGCGCGGGCCTCCTGCTCGTGCGCGCGACGAAGCGCGTGCGCGGCGGCGCCGGCATCGCCTGGCGCTACGGGCTCGCGAGCGTCGCGCGCCGCGGGCGCGAAAGCGCCGTGCAGATCGTCGCGTTCGGGCTCGGGCTCACGGTGCTGCTGCAGCTCGCGCTCGTGCGCGACGACCTCCTCAGGGAGTGGCGCGCCTCGCTCCCGGCCGATGCGCCGAACCACTTCCTGATCAACATCGCGCCCGGGGATGCCGAGGCGCTGGCCGGGTTCTTCGTCGCCCACGGCGTCGCGCGCCCGACGCTCGCGCCGTGGGTGCGCGCGCGCCTGACCGCCGTCAACGGCGCGCCGCTCAAGACCCGGATGCCGAAGACCGACCGCGGCAGGGCCTTCGCCGAGCGCGAGCAGAACTTGAGCTGGTCGGCGACGCTGCCGCCCGACAACCGCGTCGTCGAGGGCCGCTGGTGGGAGCACCCGGACCCGGCCAGGCCCGAGGTCTCGATCGCGAGCGAGTTCCAGGAGGAGCTCGGGCTCAAGCTCGGGGACCAGCTCAGCTTCGACGTCGCCGGCGAGGCGATCGTCGCGAGGGTCACGAGCGTGCGCAAGGTGCGCTGGGACGGCTTTCGGCCGAACTTCTTCCTGGTGTTCGCGCCGGGGGTGCTCGACACCGCGACCGGGACGCTGATGACTTCGCTGCACCTCGACGCCGCGCAGCGGCCGATGCTCGCGCAGCTGATCCAGCGCTTCCCGAGCGTCACGGTGTTCGACATCGACACGCTGATCGGCCAGGTGCGCGACATCATGGACCGCGCGGCGCTCGCGGTCGAATACGTCGCGGCGTTCACGCTGCTCGCCGGCGTCGTCGTGCTGCTCGCGGCGATCGAGGCGACGCGCGACGAGCGGCGCTACGAAAGCGCCGTGCTGCGCACGCTCGGCGCCAGCCGCCTGACGGTGCTGAAGGGGGTCGCGGCCGAGTTCCTCGCGCTCGGGCTGCTCGCCGGGGTGCTCGCGGCGAGCGCGGCGTCGATCGCGAGCTGGGTGCTCGCGACGCAGCTCTTTGCGCTGCACTACGCGTTCAACCCGCTCCTGTGGCTCGCGGGCCCGGCGGGCGGGGCGCTGATCGTCGGGCTCGCGGGGACGTTCGCGACGCGGCGCGTCGTCACCGAGCCGCCGGCGACGACGATCAAGGAAACCTAAGGCTCAGCCCGGGTCGATGCGCAGGCGCAGCCGGCCGGCGAGCTCGCCCTCGCCGCGCAGGTTCACGGACTCGAGGTCGACCTCGTAGATGCCGGCCGCGAACGCGGCGCTGTTGAAGGCGACGCGCAGGTCGTCGTTCGAGTCCTTCAGCTGGTTGTCGAGGCGCGCGAAGTACGTGCCGTCGTCGCGCTTGATCGTGACCTTGAAGAGCGTCGCGCGCGTGAAGGCGAGGTTGATGCGCAGCTCCGCGAGCGTCGGGGTCGTGCGGTTGCCGATCGGGTAGGTCGGCATCGCCTCGTTCGGCCTCGCGGCCTTGAGGCGCATCACCTGGGTCGCCATCGGCGCGTTCAGGAGCCCTGCGGCGGCCTGCGACCTCAGGTGCTCGTATTCCGCGGCGAGCGAGCGCTTGCCGGCGAAGGAGACGAGCGCGACGAGGAGCGCGAGGACGAGCGCCCCGGCGAGCGTCGCCGGCACCCACGGCGCGTGCCAGAACTTCGGCGGCTGCTCGCGCCACTCGGTGCCGGTGTCGTCGAGGAGCCGCATCATGCGCTTCAGCGTGTCGGGGAGGCCGATGCGTTCGGCGATCTCCGGCGACTGGCGCACGACCTGCTCAAAGAACCGGGCCTCCGGCGGAGTCAGCCGGCCTCGCAGGTAGCGCTCGACCACCTGGCGTTCTTCGATGAGTTTCAGGTCCATAGGGGATACGGTTTGCCCGGCGCCCTCCCGTGCGACATATTGCGCCAACGGCCCAAACGGCGGCGCGAGCCCCGTCACAGCGCGGCCGCCGCCCCGGCCGTCCCCGTGAGACCCTTGTCGCAGAAACCGAGCCCGCCGGACCCATGCCGGACCCCGATCACGACTTCCTGGCCCGCCTCGAGGCGGGGACCCTGCCGCCCGCCGAATTCAACCACCGCGGGCACCTCAAGGCCGGCTTCCTGTACCTGCGAAGGCACGACTTCCCCGGGGCGTGCGTCGCGATGAAGCGCTCGATCCGGGCGTTCGCGGCGGCGCTCGGCAAGGGCACGCTTTACCACGAGACCGTCACGATCGCCTACCTCGCACTGATCGCCGAGCGGCTCGCCGAGGAGCCGGCGGAGCTCGGGTTTGAGGCGTTCATCGCGCGCTACCCCGAGCTCGAGAGCCACGAATACCTGCGCCGCTACTACCCGGCGGGCGAGCTCGAGACCCCCGAATCCCGCGCGACCTTCGTGCTGCCGCGGCCGCGCGCCCCGTAGCGCGCCGTCGCTCCGGGGCAGGCGAGGGTCGCTTCGCGTCCCGATCGCCGGATCCGGGGCGGTTAGACTCGCACGAGGAGCTTTCCGATGGCCCTGCCGACCGAGATCGCCGTACGCCGCAAGGCCGACCGCGCGGCGCTGATCGCGCGCCGCCTCGCGGCGTCGTCGGCCGACCACGCGGCCTGGAGTGCGCGGATCGAGGCCAATCTCAGGCGCGCGTTCAGGCCCCTCGAGGGGCTCGCGGTCGGCTTCTGCTGGCCGTACCAGGGCGAGTTCGACGCCCGCCCGTTCGTCCGCGACCTCAGGCGGCACGGCGCGCGGGCGGCGCTGCCGGTCGTGCTCGGCAAGGGGCTGCCGCTCGAGTTCCGGGAGTGGTGGCCGGGGGTCGCGATGCTGAACGGCGTCTACGACCTGCCGGTGCCGGACGGCACGCAGAGCGTGCGTCCGCAGGCCCTGCTGATCCCGGCCGTCGGCATCGGGCCGCAGGGCGATCGGCTCGGCTACGGCGGCGGCTACTTCGACCGCACGCTCGCGGCGCTGCACCCGAAGCCCATTGCGGTCGGGATCGCGTTCGAGCTCTCGAGGATGGCCGACAGTGAGCCGCACGACCACGACGTGCTGATGGACTTCGTGGTCACCGAGGATCGCATCGAGGTCGCGGTCGACGGCGGGCTCGAGGCGGTCGATGCGCAGGCGTGCGAGCGACGCCTCGCGGCCCTCATCGACACGCGCGCGCTCCGGCCGCGCGGCCTCGCCAGCCGGGCCTGATCGCCGGGCTGTGCCCGCCGCGACATATACAATATATTACCCGCCGAGCCGGGTTTACCGAGGGAGACATTCGTGCGTTCAGACATCGAGATTGCACAGGCGGCAACGCTGAAGCCCATCAAGGACATCGCGGCCAGGCTCGGTATTCCCGAGGACGCGCTCGACGCGTACGGGCGCCACAAGGCGAAGATCTCCCTCGACTACATCGAGAGCCTCAAGTCCCGGCCGAACGGCAAGCTGATCCTCGTCTCGGCGATCAGCCCGACGCCGGCGGGCGAAGGGAAGACGACGACGACGGTCGGCCTCGGCGATGCGCTCAATCGCATCGGCAAGAAGGCGGTCATCTGCCTGCGCGAGCCGAGCCTCGGCCCCGTGTTCGGCATGAAGGGCGGCGCCGCCGGCGGCGGCCTCGCGCAGGTGGTGCCGATGGAGGACATCAACCTCCACTTCACCGGCGACTTCAACGCGATCGGGCTCGCCAACAACCTGCTCGCGGCGCTCCTCGACAACCACATCCACCACGGCAACGAGCTTGGCATCGACGTCAGGCGCATCACCTGGAAGCGGGTGATGGACATGAACGACCGCGCGCTGCGCGACATCACCGCGGCGCTCGGCGGCCCGGGCAACGGCTACCCGCGCCAGGACGGCTTCGACATCGTCGTCGCCTCCGAGGTCATGGCGATCTTCTGCCTCGCGACCAGCCTCAAGGACCTCAAGGCGCGGCTCGGCAACATCGTCGTCGGCTACACCCGCGACCAGAAGCCGGTGCGCGCCAAGGATCTGAAGGCGCCGGGCGCGATGACGGTGCTGCTGCGCGAGGCGCTGAAGCCGAACCTCGTGCAGACGCTCGAGAACAACCCGGCCTTCATCCACGGCGGCCCGTTCGCCAACATCGCGCACGGCTGCAACTCGGTGCTCGCGACGCAGACCGCGCTCAAGCTCGCCGACTACGTCGTGACCGAGGCGGGCTTCGGCGCCGACCTCGGCGCCGAGAAGTTCATCGACATCAAGTGCCGCAAGGCCGGCCTCGAGCCGGCGGCGGCGGTGCTGGTCGCGACGATCCGCGCGCTCAAGTACCACGGCGGCTGCGACCTCAAGGAGCTCAACAAGGAGAACCTGCCGGCGCTCGAGAAGGGCATCGCGAACCTCGAGCGGCACGTCAACAACGTGCAGGGCCAGTACGGGCTGCCGTGCGTCGTCTCGGTCAACCACTTCACCTTCGACACCGAGGCCGAGTTCAAGCTGCTCGAGCACAAGCTCGCGCACCTGAAGGTCCCGGTGATCTCGGCGCGCCACTGGGCCGAGGGCGGCAAGGGCGCCGAGCCCGTCGCGCGCGCGGTCGTCGAGGCCGCCGAGAGGAAGTCGCAGAAGTTCACGTTCGTCTACGACGATGCGCTGCCGCTGTGGGACAAGATGAAGACGATCGCGACCAGGATCTACGGCGCGAGCGACATCAGCGCGGACACCAAGGTGCGCACGCAGATCAAGCAGCTGCAGGAGAGCGGCTACGGCCACTATCCGGTCTGCGTCGCCAAGACCCAGTACTCGTTCTCGACCGACGCCTCGCTCAGGGGCGCGCCCTCGGGGCACGTCGTCAACGTCCGCGAGGTGCGCCTCGCGGCCGGCGCCGAGTTCATCGTCATGGTGTGCGGCGACATCATGACGATGCCGGGCCTGCCGAAGGTGCCGTCGGCCGACCACATCGACATCGACGAGCAGGGTCGCGTCGTGGGCCTCTTCTAGGTTAAAAAGGGGGCGCGTGAGCGCAGCCACTGCCCCCCAGCTCGTCCGCGCCCTCGGCCTCTGGGGCGCGATCGCGATCAACGTCGCGAACATGATCGGCACCGGCGTCTTCCTAAAGACGCGCGTGATGACCTGCAACGTCGGCAGCCCGCTGCTGGTGCTCGGCGTCTGGGTCGCGGCGGGGCTCCTCGTGCTCGCCGGCACCTTCAGCTATGCGGAAGTCGCCGCGATGATCCCCGAGGCGGGCGGCGAGTACGCGTTCCTGCGCCGCGCCTACGGGCGGGTCACCGGATTCCTGTTCGGCTGGACGTCGTTCGCGATCTACAAGACGGGCTCGCAGGCCGCGCTTGCGGTGGGCTTCGCGATCTTCCTGAACGTCGCGCTCGGCGGCGGCCTCGACCGGGAGCTCGTCGGCCTCGACTTAGGCTCGGTGCACCTCGCGCTCAGCGGCATCGGCCTGGTCGCGCTCGCGGCGATCTGGTCGGTCGCCTACATCAACTGCCGCTCGGTCGTGACGGGCGGGCGCACCGCGATCGTGCTGACGGGCGCCAAGGTCGTGCTGCTCGCCGCGCTCGCGCTCGGCGCGTTCGCGTTCGCGAGGGGCCGCTTCGGCCACCTCGCGCTGTCGTCCTCCGGCGCCACCTGCGAGGGGGTCGCCGCCTCGGCCCGCGGCGGCGTCGCCGGCTTCGGCGCGGCGATGCTCGGGGCACTGTGGGCCTACGACGGCTGGGCCAACGTCGCGCCGCTCGCCGGCGAGATCAAGAACCCCGCGCGCGACCTGCCGCGCGCGTTCCTCGGCGGCATGCTGGTCGTCGGCGCCCTCTATCTCGCGGTCAACCTCGCCTACTTCTACGTGCTGACGCCGGCCGAGGTCGGCAGCGTCTCGACGACCTCCTCGGTCGCGAGCGAGGTGATGCGGCGCTTCGTCGGCCCCGCGGCGGTGACGGTCGCGGCGGTCGCGCTGATGCTGTCGGCCTTCGGCTCGCTGCAGGCCTCCTCGATCACCGGCGCGCGGATCCCGTTCGCGATGGCGCGCGAGGGGCTGTTCCCGCGCGCGCTCGGCGCCGTGTCGAAGGGCTCGCACGTGCCGGCGCGCGCGGTCATCGCGCAGGCGGCGTGGTCGAGCGTGCTCGCGCTCTCGGGCTCCTACGACACGCTGACCGACTCGGCGGTGTTCGCGGTGTGGCTCTTCTACGGGCTCACGGCCGGCACGGTGTTCGTGTTCCGCCGCACGCTTCCGGCCGCCGAGCGGCCGTACCACGCGCTCGGCTACCCGTGGCTGCCGGCGCTCTTTGTGATCGTCGCCTTCGCGCTGATCGCCAACACCTTCCAGGCGACGCCGCGCCTCGCGCTGACCGGGGTCGCGATCATGCTGGCGGGGCTGCCGCTCTACGTGTACTTCGCGCGGCCGCTGAAGCTCACACGTCCGTAGCGCTCGCGGGATCGGCGATGTGCGGCAGCGTGTTGAAGCTCACGAGGCTGCGGCGCGCGCCCGAGTAGCGCACCTCGGTGAGCGCCGTGTTCCTCAGCACCGCCGAGAGCTCGATGACCCGCTCGTCGTCGAGGCCGAGCAGCGCCCCGGCCGCCGACGACACGAGGCCGCCCGAGCTGAAGGCGAGCACGCGGCCGGGCGCGGCGCACAGCGCATCGAGCGCCCGCGTCGCGCGCGTGCGGAACTCCCCCCAGCTCTCGATGCCCGGCACCGCGTGCAGGCCGCGCGCCCACTCGCCCATCACGCGCCGGTAGGTGACGAAGAACTCGCGCAGGATGCGCGCCTTGAGCGCGGGATCGGCCGGCTCGACGGCCGTCTCGCCGAGGCCCTCCGCGCCGAGCGCGTGGCGCATGACCGCGGCGCCGTCGTGCTCGTCGAGGAGCTCGAGCTCCGTGGGCTCGGGCCAGGCGCCGCCGTGCAGCGCCGCCTCCTCGGCCGCGAGCATCAGCGTCTCGCGGTGGCGGCGCCGCGGGCCCACGAACACCGCGTCGAAGCGCTCGCCGCTGCGCGCCAGGTGGCGGCCGAGCGCGCGCGCCTGCTCGCGGCCGAGCGGCGAGAGCGTGTCGTAGTCGGTGCCGAAGAACGACGCCTGCGCGTGGCGCACGAGGACGAGCTCGCCCATCGTGCGCTCAGGCGACCTGCTGGCTCGGGACCGTGGCGTGCGCCTGCCGGCCTATGTCGTGCGGGTCGAAGTCGTCGACGTGCACGATCTCCATGACCTTGCGGTCGTAGTCCTTGAGCTGCGCGGCCTCGGTCTCGGTGATGATGCCGGCGGCGAGCGCCTGCTGGATCTGGCCCGGCAGGTCGAGCGCGCTGACCCTCCCGGTCTTGACGCCCTCGACGCGGATGCGCTTCTCGATCGGCTCGGCGGCGAGCGAGAGCACGAGCGCCTCCTGCAAGAGCCCGAGCGCGTTGCCGGGCTCGACGGCGCGGAACACCCCGTCCGTCAGCCGGTCGCGGGCCTCCGACGGCGTCATCACGATGTCGACGATCTGCCGGCCGAGCCGGTCGGAGGGCGCCGAGTAGGTGAGCCCGCGCGGGAAGACCATCAGCCGCATGAGGCCGGCGAGCCAGCGGATGGGGAAGTTGCGCAGGAACCCGTGCAGCTGCTCCTGGGCGCGGTACAGCAGGTGCCGGCACGCCCACTCGACGAGCGGCTGGTCGGCGTCCGGGCGATCCTGGTTGTCGTAGTGCTTGAGCACCATCGAGGCGAGGTACATCGAGGAGAGCACGTCGCCGAGCCGAGCCGACAGGCTCTCCTTCTTCTTGAGGTAGCCGCCGAGCGAGAGCATCGCGACGTCGGTCGCGAACGCGAAGCTCGCACTGAAGCGGTTGATGTGCTGGAAGTAGCGCGTCGCCGCGCCCGAGTCCGGCACCCGCGAGAAGCGCGCGAGGGTCATCGCCATCACGAGCGAGCGCGCGGCGTTGGAGATCGTGAAGCCGATGTGGCCGAAGAGCGCGCGGTCGAACTCGCCGAGGCCGCGCTCGCGGTTCGGGTCCTTCGCGGCGTTCATCTCCCGGAGCACGTACGGATGGCAGCGCACCGCGCCCTGCCCGAAGATGATGAGGTTGCGGGTCAGGATGTTCGCGCCCTCGACGGTGATCGCGATCGGCACCGCCTGGTAGCCGCCGCCGAGGTAGTTCCTGGGACCGAGGCACACGCCCTTGCCGCCGTGCACGTCCATCGCGTCGTTGGCGACGACGCGCCCGAACTCGGTGCAGTGGTACTTCAGCATCGCCGACGGCACCGAGGGCTTCTCGCCGCCGTCGATGGCGCCCGCGGTGACCGAGCGCGCCGCATCCATGATGTAGGTGAGGCCGGACATCCGCGCGAGCGCCTCCGAGACGCCCTCGAAGCGCCCGACCGACATGCCGAACTGGCGCCGGATGCGCGTGTAGGCGCCGCTCGCGAACACCCCGGCCTTCGCGGCGCCGGTGGTGTTCGAGGGCAGCGAGATGCAGCGGCCGACCGACAGCTGCTCGACGAGCATCCGCCAGCCCTGGCCCGCCATCTTCGCGCCGCCGATCAGCTGCTCGAGCGGCACGAACACGTCCTTGCCCTGCACCGGGCCGTTCTGGAACGGGACGTTGAGCGGCAGGTGGCGCCGGCCGATCGTGACGCCGGGCGTGCCGCGCGGGATCAGCGCGCAGGAGATGCCGATGTCGGCCTTGTCGCCGAGGAGCTTGTCCGGGTCGAACATCCGAAACGCGAGCCCGATGACGGTCGCGACCGGCGCGAGCGTGATGTAGCGCTTCTGGAAGTTGAGCCTGACGCCGAGCACCTCGCGGCCCTGCCAGGTGCCCTTGCAGACGATGCCGGTGTCGGGGATGGAGGCGGCGTCCGAGCCCGCGCGGGGGCCCGTGAGCGCGAAGCACGGCACGTCCTCGCCGCGCGCGAGCCTCGGCAGGTAGTGCGCCTTCTGCGCGTCGGTGCCGTAGTGGAGCAGGAGCTCCGCGGGCCCGAGCGAGTTCGGGACCGCGACCGTCGAGCACAGCGTCGCGCTCCTGCTCGCGACCTTCACGAGCACGCACGAGTGCGCGTAGGCCGAGAACTCGAGGCCGCCGTACTTCTTCGGGATGATCATCGCGAAGAAGCCCCGGCTCTTCATGAACTCCCAGGCCTCGGGCGGCAGGTCGCCGAGCTCGTGCGTGACCTGCCAGTCGTCGACCATCCGGCACAGCTCCTCGCAGGGCCCGTCGAGGAACGCGCGCTCCTCGCTCGTGAGCTCCGGGCGCTTGGCCGACATCAGCTTTTCCCAGTTGGGACCGCCCGTGAAGAGCTCGCCGTCCCACCACACGGTGCCCGCCTCGAGCGCCTCGCGCTCGGTCGAGGACATCGAGGGGAGCATGCGCCGGTAGATCCGCAGGAACGGCCGCGACACGAACGCGAGCCGAAGCGGGCCGACGTTGAGCAGCGCGAGCGGCGCGAACAGCACCCACACGAACGTCTTCCACGGCCAGCCCGCGGCGCCCCAGAACGTGTACGCGACGAGCAGCGCCCCGAGCACGAGCGTCGCGCGCGCGAGGCTCAGGCGGCGGTAGGCGACGTACAGAAGGGTTCCGGCGAAGACGATCAGCCAGGCGACGCTCAGCATGGGCGACTCCGTGCCGCAGAGGGTCTGCGGGTGATCATACCGAAAGAAATCGGCCGCAGAGTCGCGAACTTAAGGAACCGTACGACCGGTCGTTTTCATGGATCACGCCGGGGCCAGGCCTGCGGCGGATCCGCGGCCCCGATCCGCACCGCTGCCGGCGCTCGCGGGGACCCGCGGCGGCCCTCAGAGTGGCCCGGCGCGGCCGACCGATCGCCGGCTGTACCAAATTCGTTCAAAGCGCGGGTCCGAGCCCCCGCATCCACCCCCCGCGGTGCGATCGGCTGAGCGCTCAGCTCACGGGCGCGGGCGCGAAGCTTAAGGAACCGAGGAGCTCGGCGGCGCCCGACCACAGCACCTGGATGCCGATGCAGAACAGCAGGAACGCCGTCAGCCGCACGACGATGATCGTCCCGGTCGGGCCGATCGCCCGCGCGAGCCGCTCGGAGTAGCGGTAGAAGAAGTAGACGAGCAGCGCGAGCGCGAGCACCGCGAGCACGGTCTCGGCGAAGAACGCGAGCTCGGCGCCGAGGCGCGTCGGGCGGTTGGCGCCGACGCCGATCGCGACCGAGATCGTCCCCGGCCCGGTCGTCATCGGCATCGTCAGCGGGTAGAACGCCAGCCGGCTCGGCGTCACGCTGTCGGGGAGCGCGCTCGCGGTCTCGCTCCTGCGCTGCTCGGTCGTGTCCGGCCCGCTCAGCATCCGCCAGCCGCTGATCGCGATCACGATGCCGCCGGCGACTTTCAGCACCGGCAGCGAGACGCCGAAGAAGCTGAGCACGTAGGCGCCGACGTAGAGCGAAGTGGCGACGATCGCGAACGCGTAGATCGCGACCCAGCGTGACACCTGCGCGCGGACGCGCCCGGGCAGGTCCTGCGTCGCGCTGAAGAAGATGAACGCGCTCGACAGCGGGTTGACGATCGAGAAGAGCGCCGTGAACGCCAGCAGGAACGTCGTCAAATGAGTTCCTTGACCCCGTCGCGCTCCTCGCGCAGCTCCTTGTCGGTGGCATCGAGCCGCGCGCGGCTGAACTCGCTGATCGCGAGGCCCTGGACGATCGTGTAGCGGCCCTGCTCGGTCGTGACCGGGTAGGAGTAGACGACGCCTTCCTTGATGCCGTAGCTGCCGTCGGCCATCACGCCCATGCTGACGTAGTCGCCGGGCGCGGAGCCCAGCATCCAGGTGCGGATGTGGTCGATCGCCGCCGAGGCGGCCGAGGCGGCCGAGGAGGCGCCGCGCGCCTTGATGACCGCCGCGCCGCGCTGCTGCACGGTCGGGATGAAGGTCTCGGCGTACCAGGCCTGGTCGACGAGCGAGAGCGCGGGCTGGCCGCGCACCGTCGCGTGGTGCAGGTCCGGGTACTGCGTCGCCGAGTGGTTGCCCCAGATGATCATGCGCTTGACGTCGTTGACGTGCGTGCCGGTCTTCGCCGCGAGCTGCGCGAGCGCGCGGTTGTGATCGAGGCGCGTCATCGCCGTGAAGTTCTTCGGATCGATGTCCCGGGCGTTCCGGCTCGCGATCAGCGCGTTGGTGTTCGCGGGATTGCCGACGACGAGCACCTTGACGTCGCGGCGCGCGACCTCGTTGATGACCTTGCCCTGCGCCGAGAAGATCTGCGCGTTGGCGAGCAGCAGGTCCTTGCGCTCCATGCCGGGGCCGCGCGGGCGCGCGCCGACGAGCAGCGCCGCGCCGCAGTCGCGAAACGCCTGCTTTGCATCGTCGGTCGCGACGATGTGGTTGAGCGTCGGAAACGCGCAGTCGGAGAGCTCCATCACGACGCCCGCGAGCTGCGGCAGCGCCGGCGTGATCTCGAGCAGATGCAGATTCACCGGCTGATCGGCACCCAGCATCGCGCCCGAAGCCACGCGAAACGCGAGCGCGTAGCCGATCTGGCCCGCGGCGCCGGTGATCGTGACGTTGATTGGCTGCTTCATCGACGGCTCCCAGGTGGCGAACGCGCGGCATTCTAGCGAATGCGCGTCGCCGGCCTGCCCCGCAATGGCCGCAGCGCCTGTTTCGAGCCCGCATCCCCTCCAAGAGGTCCCTCGGGACCCCCGGGACCGCCGTCCGCGGCGTCCGAAGCGCACCCGGTAAATGGCTCGTGGAGCGCAACCGAGCGCCCGGAACGGCTGGGAACGCGGCTGCGAGCACGGGCGGGAGAATAACAACTCATTGAAAACACGAGAAATACTCTGGGGTCTAAAAATCTTTCAAAAAAGAGCTTGCGTCTGAGTAGGTGTTGTAGTTAACTACAACACCAGAAGGGCAAAGCACTTCCCGGGCGGGAGGTGGGCCCAGACGGAGGAAGGACCTCCGGGACCGACCAAAGGAGAGTGTCATGTTGTCGAACAAGATCCGCCACGTCGCAGTCGCCCTGGGCCTCGTCGCCGTTGCCGCAATGACTGCCGCGAGCGCGGCCGGGCATGCCCGCCACGCGAAGATGCAGAACGAGTCGCTGCCGGTTCCGAGCGGTGACCTCGGTGAAGTCGTCGTCCACGCGCCGCACGACCTCGGCGAAGTGATCGTCCATGCGCCGCACGACCTCGGCGAAGTGCTGGTGACGGTGCACCGCGTGCCGGTCGAAGGCGAGTACCTCGCGGAAGTCGTCGTGACCGTGCCGCGCGAGAAGGCCGAGATCTACACGGGCGCGACCGAGGCGGCGGCGACGCTTGCCGCGGTGCAGTAAGCGAACTGCTAGAGTAGTTCAGTAACAGGCTCGATCACTGACATGAGCGCCCCGTACACCGGCAGCGAGTCCCTCATGGACGCCAACTGGAACGACAGCCAACCGATCTACCGGCAACTCCGGGATCGCGTCGTGGCGATGATTCTGGAAGGCGTCCTGAAGGAAGGCGACCCGCTGCCGTCGGTGCGCAACGTCGCCGCGGAGTACCGGCTCAACCCGCTGACGGTGCTGAAGGGCTACCAGCAGCTCGTCGACGAGCAACTGGTCGAGAAACGCCGCGGCCGCGGCATGTACGTCGCCGAAGGCGCGACGCGCGCGCTGCTGAAGGACGAGCGCCAGCGCTTCCTCGAGGGCGAGTGGCCGCGCATCTACGCGACGATCCAGCGACTTGGATTCAACGCCGCCGAGCTCCTCGCGACGCCCCCGGCGCCGCCGGCGGAGCCGGGCCCGACGCTGCGGCCCGCGAGCGGCGCTGACGACGAAGAGCCGCACACTTAAGAATTCCGAAGGAGCGCTCGAGTGGCCACGCTGATTGAAGCCCAGGGACTCACCAAACGCTTCGGCGCGACGACCGCGCTCGACGGTGCGTCCTTCAAGGTCGAGTCCGGACGCATCGTCGGCCTCATCGGCCCGAACGGCGCCGGCAAGACGACGGCGCTCAAGGCCGTGCTCGGCCTCGCGCGCTGCGACGGCTCGCTGCGGGTCCTCGGCCTCGATCCCTTCCACGACCGCGACCGGCTGACCGAGCAGGTCTCCTTCATCGCCGACGTCGCGGTGCTGCCGCGCTGGCTGAAGGTGAGCCAGGCGGTCGCGTTCGTCGAAGGTGTCCACCCGCGCTTCCGGCCCGACCGCTGCCGCGCGTTCCTCGAGCGCACGACGATCAAGTCGACGAGCCGCGTCCGCGAGCTCTCGAAGGGCATGATCACGCAGCTGCACCTCGCGCTCGTGATGGCGATCGACGCCAAGCTCCTCGTGCTCGACGAGCCGACGCTCGGCCTCGACATCCTGTCGCGCAAGCGCTTCTACGACAGCCTGCTGTCCGACTACATGGACGAGGAGCGGACGATCCTCGTGACCACGCACCAGGTCGAGGAGATCGAGCACATCCTGACCGACCTCATCTTCATCGACCGCGGACGCATCGTGCTGGACCTGCCGATGGACGCGATCCCGGAGCGCTTCGCGCAGCTCTACGCGACCCCGGACCGCGCCGAGGCGGCGCGTGCGCTGAAGCCGCTGTCCGAGCGTCAGCTGCTCGGCCGCCACGTGTTCCTGTACGAGAACGCCGATCAGAAGGCGCTCGCCGCGCTCGGCGAGGTGCGCCAGCCCTCGATCGCCGACCTGTTCGTCGCCAAGGTCCAGGGAGGTGACGCATGAACCGCTACCTGTGGGCCGTGCGCCGCGAGCTGTGGGAGGCGCGCATGACGTGGATCGCGCCGGTGGCGCTCGGCGGGATCATCGTGCTCGCCGTGCTGTTCGCGGCCCTCGTGACGCGGTCGATCTCCATCCAGGGGCTCGACGCCGACAAGCTCGCCGAGATTCACGAGAAGATGACGCCGGAGAACATCGCGGCGATCGTCAGCGTCGTGCTCGGCGTGATCACCGTGCCGTTCTTCGGTCTGCTCACGCTGGTGCAGCTGTTCTACGGCGTCGACGCGCTCTACGGCGAGCGCCGCGACCGCTCCGTGCTGTTCTGGAAGTCGCTGCCGGTCAGCGACGCGACGACGGTGCTGTCGAAGCTGACCGTCGTCGGGCTGATCATGCCGGCGGCTGCGGCCGCGGCGGCGCTCGTCACGCAGTTCCTGCTGATCGCGATCGTCAGCGCCAAGGCCGCGCCGCTCGGATTCCTCCACAGCCAGCAATGGATGCCCGCGATCTGGGGCGGCAACGTCGTGGTGCTCCTGTACGCCGTGCTGACTTCGGCGATCTGGTCGCTGCCGGTGCTCGGCTGGTACCTGCTGGTGTCGGCGCGGGTGCCGCGCTCGCCGCTGCTGTATGCGACGGTGCTGCCGCTGCTGGCCGCGCTCGCCGAGTACATCGCGCTGCACAGCAACGTCGTCTGGCGGCAGATCATCGTTCGCCCGGTGGGATTCGTCGCCCACGCGTTCGGCCCGTCGAGCTTCAACATCGTCATCGAGAAGGGTCACCTCGAGATCCCGCGCTCGCTCTTTGACACGATGCGTCCGCTCGAATTCCTGTCATCCCCGCAGGTGTGGATCGGCGTAGCGGTCGGCGCGGTCTTCGTGTGGGGCGCGATCTGGGTCAGGAGAACCCGCGACGAGGCCGCCTGAGCGGGCTGCTATCCTGCGGCCCCGTGCCCGAGACGAGGCCGCCGATGCGCCGCCTGCTGCTGCCGATCCTGATCCTGTGCGCGCTGCCGGCCGAGGCGCAGATGCTGCCGGTCCGCGACCAGAACCCGCTGACGCGTGCGGCCTACCTGCCGCTCCCGGCCGCGCTCGGCGCCGTCGCCGACGGCGAGACCGCGTTCGCGGCCGGCGTCCAGTGGAGCAACACCGTCAACCTCGGGCAGACGCCGGGCGAGCGGATGATCGTCGATGAGGAGACCGTCGAGACCGACCTCACGCTCACCCGCGGCGTCGGCGACTGGCAGCTGCGCGCGACGCTGCCGGTGATCCACCGCGGCGCCGGGATCCTCGACGGCTTCATCGACGGCTGGCACCGCTTCTTCGGGCTGCCGCAGGGCGACAGGCCGAGCGTGCCGAAGCACGCCTACCAGGTCCTCTACCAGCGAAGCGGCTACGCCGACATCGACGCGCCCTCGGGCACCGCGCTCGGCGACCTCGCGCTCGAGGGCGGGCGCACGCTCGCATCGAGCACGGGCGGCCGGCTCGAGGGCTGGTTCGGGCTCGAGGCGCCGACCGGGAGCCGCTCGCACCTGACGGGCAACGGCGCGCTCGACGGCGCCGCGTGGCTCGCCGGCGAGACGCGCCTCGGGGACTCCTTCTCGCTCGCCGGGCGCGTGGGCGGCGCGTGGATCGGCGGCGATCCCGGGATCCCGTATGCGCGCACGCTCGGCTTCGCGACGATCGCCCTCGGCTGGGACGCGACCGCGCGGCTCGCCGCGGTGCTGCAGGTCGATGCGCACACCGCGATCGCGCGCTCGTCCGACATCAACTTCCTGCGGGACGCCGTCGCGCTCACGATCGGCGGGCGCTACCGGCTCGCCTCGGGCGCGGTGTTCGAGGCCGGCGTCGTCGAGGACATCGAGGTCGACCACTCGCCGGACGTCACGTTCCATTTCGGCCTGCGCTGGCCGGGCGGCCGCGCGACGCACTGAGTTGGCAGGACGCCCGCGACGCGGGCAGACTAGCGGACCCGGCGTCGACGGAGATCTCCGAGGGATGCGTTCACTCCCCGCCACGCTCGCGCTCGTCGTCGCGCTCGGCGCGCACGCGCAGGAGGCTGCGGACCTTCCGGAGCCCTTCGCGACGACGCCGGCCGCGAAGCTCGCGCTGATCGCCGGCTGGCCGCAGGACGTGATCCCGCGCGCGCCGCAGAACTTCAAGGTCACGGCCTTCGCGCGCGGCCTCGACCACCCGCGCTCCCTGCTCGTGCTGCCGAACGGCGACGTGCTCGTGTCGGAAGCGCGCGGCGCGTTCCCGCCGGCGCCCGGGCGGCCGAGCGCGAACCGCGTGACGCTGTTGCGCGACACGACGGGGAGCGGCGTCGCCGACCAGCAGTTCGCGCTGATCAGCGGAATCGCGCGCCCCTACGGGCTCGCGCTGCGCCGCGACCGGCTCTACGTCGGCGCGAGCGATGCGGTCTACGCCTGTCCGTTCCTCGTCGGCCAGACGCGCCTGCACGGCGAGTGCCGGCCGCTGGTGGCGCTGCCGGACGACGCTGGCCGCGGCCACTGGACGCGCAACGTCGCCTTCAGCCCCGACGAGACGCAGCTCTTCGTCGCGGTCGGCTCGCACACCAACGTCGACGAGGAGCACCTCGACGAGAAGACGCCGGAGCGCGCCGCGATCCTGGTCACGGCGCCGACCGGCCGCGGCCTGCGGATCTACGCGAGCGGCCTGCGCAACCCCGTCGGGCTCGCCTTCGAGCCCGCGACCGGGCGGCTGTGGACGACCGTGAACGAGCGCGATTTCCTGGGCGATGACCTCGTGCCCGATTACCTGACGAGCGTGCGCGACGGGGCGTTCTACGGCTGGCCGTACGCGTACTTCGGCGCGCACGAGGACCCGCGCCGGCGCGGCGAGCGCCCGGACCTCGTCGCGCGCGCGGTGGTCCCGGACTTCGCGATCGCCGCGCACTCGGCGCCGCTCGGCCTCGTCTTCTACGGGCGGGCGCAGTTCCCGAAGGCCTACCGCGGCGGCGCCTTCGTCGCGCTGCACGGCTCGTGGAACCGCTCGAGCTTCGCGGGCTACAAGGTGATCTACGTGCCGTTCGCCGACGGCAAGCCCTCGGGCCCCGCCGAGGACTTCCTGACCGGCTTCGTCAAGGACGAGGGCGCGGGCGAGGTCTACGGCCGCCCGGCCGGCCTCGCGGTGGCCGCGGACGGGTCGCTGCTGGTCGCCGACGACGCCGGCGGCGCGCTGTGGCGGGTGACGTTCAAGTGCGGCGCCTGCACGCCGGACCCGGTGCCGCCGAAGGGCGCGCCGCGGCGCTGATCAGCCCGCGAGCAGCACCGCCTCGGCGTGCTCGAGCGCCTCGGGGAGCCCGAAGATCACGACGACATCGCCCTCGCGCAGCACCGTCGCGGGCGCGGGATCGCGTCCGACGATGCCCTCGCGGCGCACCGCCGAGAACTGCACCTCGGCGCCGCGGCCGCGGACCTCGCCGAGCGTGTGGCCGACCGCCCAGGCGCCCGGCGGGAGCACGACGGTCCGCAGCTCCTCGCGCGCGGTCTCGGCGGCGTCCGGCAGCTCCGCGTCCGGCATCCGAAAGACGCTCCTGAGCGCCCCGTAACGCTCGCCGCGGATCTCCCCGACCATGCGCACGATCTGCGACACGGGCGTGTCGAGGAAGAGCAGCACGTGCGAGACCAGCATCAGCGAGGCCTCGAAGGTCTCGGGGACGACCTCGGTCGCGCCCGCGCGCTGCAGCTCCTCGAGCGAGGAGTCGTCCGCCGTCCTGACGAGGAGCGGCACGGCGGCCCGGAGCCTGCGCACCATGCGCACGATGCCGAGCGCGATCGGGGGATCGGCGAAGGTGACGACGACGACGCTCGCGGCCGCGAGGCCCACCGACTTCAGCACCTGCTCGTCGGCCGAGTCGCCGAACACGACCGCGTCCCCGGCCTGGCGCGCGGCGCGCACGCGCTTGGGGTCGAGGTCGATCGCGATGTACTCGTGGCCGTTGCGCTCGAGGAGCCGCCCGATGTTCTGGCCGACGCGGCCGTAGCCGCACAGGATCACGTGCTCGCGGCGCGCGAGCGCCGTCGTCCCCGGTCCCTGCTCGCGCAGCATCAGCCGCGCGATCCGCTTGTTGTGCCGGATCACGAGCGGGGAGGCGACCATGCTGACGGTGACCGCCGCGAGCAGCGGCTGGCTGAGCGCCGACTCGGTGCCGCTCTTGACGAGCAGCGCCAGCAGCGCGAAGCCGAACTCCCCTCCCGCGCCGACCACGAGCCCGGCGCGCAGCGACTTGAACCAGCTGTCGGTGTAGCGGCGTGCGACCAGCGTCACGACCAGCGCCTTCAGGACGAAGAGCCCCACGACGAGGCTCGAGACGACCAGGAAGTCCCGGCCGAGGAGCCTGAGGTCGAGCAGCATCCCCATCGTGATGAAGAACAGCCCGAGCAGCACGTCGCGAAACGGCCGGATCACGGCCTCGACCTGGTGCCGGTACTCGGTCTCGGCGAGCAGCATGCCGGCGAGGAACGCGCCGAGCTCGAGCGAGAGCCCGACCGCGTGCGTGATCCACGCCGCGGAGAGCGCGACCAGCAGCACCGCGAGCGTGAACAGCTCCTGGCCGCGGTGGCGCGCGATCTCGAAGAACAGCGGCCGCGCGAGCCAGCGCCCCGCGCCGAGCACGATCAGCAGCGCGAGCGCCGCCTTGCCGAGCGCAGCCAGCGCCGTCGCCGGCGTGAACGCGCCCTCGCCGCCGACGGTCGCGGTCGCGAGCGCCAGGAACAGCACGAACACGAGGTCCTGGAACAGCAGGATGCTGAACGCGAGGCGCCCGTGCGTGCGGTTGATCTCGGCCTGCTCGGTCAGCTGCTGCACGACGATCGCGGTCGAGGACATCGCGATCGCGCCGCCGATCACGACCGCGATCGGCAGCGGCGCGCCGGCGGCGCTCGCGAGCGCCGCCGCGGTCAGCGTCGTGAGCCCGACCTGCAGCGCGCCGAGCCCGAGCACCTCGCCGCGCATCGCGATCATCCGCGGCAGCGAGAACTCGAGCCCGAGCGTGAACAGCAGGAACACGACGCCGAGCTCGGCGAGGAAGCTCGTCGTCACCGAGTCCCGGACGACCCCCAAGGCGTGCGGGCCGAGCAGCATCCCGACCGCGAGGTAGCCGAGCAGCGGCGGCAGCTTCAGGCGCCGCATCGCGGCCACGACGGCGACCACCGCGGCCAGCAGCACCAGGATGGTCCCTAGGCCCTCCTGTCCCATCGCACCTCCCTGGGGCACGGTAGGGGTTTGGCGCGGCGCTGGCAACGGCGCGCCTTGGGTCCATCGGCCGGCGCCTGCTAGCATCGGAGCCGCCGACGCGGGAGGACAACGATGAGCGACCCGGTCATTGCGAGCAGGACGCCGTTCGGCGTCGACGTCGAGGCCGGCCGGACCTACTGGTGGTGCGCCTGCGGCCGCTCGCAGAAGCAGCCGTTCTGCGACGGCTCGCACAAGGTCACGGCGTTCACGCCGGTCGAGTACCAGGCGACCGCGACCGGCAAGGTCTGGTTCTGCGGCTGCAAGAGGAGCGGTCACCCGCCGCTCTGCGACGGCACCCACAAGACGCTGTGAGCGCGCGGCGCTCGCCGTGTTCCTCGAGTCCCGGACCGACGCTGGCGGCGCGCTCCTGATCGCGCGCGGCGCGTGGTGCGCGAGCGCGGCCCCGGAGCTCGCGCGCGCAATCGCCGCCGCGCCGCTCGCGGGCCCGAGGGTCACGCTCGATGCGCAGTCGCTCGCGGCGCTCGACCTCACGGGCGCCTACTTCCTCGGCGAGCTCGAGCGGCGCGTGCGCGCCGCGGGCACCGGGCTCGAGTGGCGCGGCGCCCGCCCGGAGCTGCTCGAGTTCACGACGACGCTCGCGGCGCCGCCGGCCGAGGCGCGGCGCGCGCACTCGCCGGTCGAGCCGCTCGGCCAGCTCGGCCGCTGGACGGTGGAGCGTGGCAGCGCCGTCCACGACGTGCTCGAGTTCCTCGGCCGGATCCAGTTCGTGCTCGGCAGCGCCCTGCTGCGCCCGCAGCGCCTCAGGATCCAGTCGATCGTGCGCCACGTCTACGAGACCGGCATCCAGGCGATCCCGATCGTCGCGCTGATCGCGTTCCTGATCAGCGTCATCGTCGCCTACATCGGCGCCGAGGAGCTCCGGCAGTTCGGTGGCGAGGTCTACGTCGTCGACCTCGTGACGATCTCGGTGCTCCGGGAGCTCGGCGTGCTGCTGACGGCGATCATCGTGGCCGGCCGCTCGGGCAGTGCGTTCACGGCCGAGATCGGCGTGATGCGCCTCAACGAGGAGATCGACGCGCTGCGCGCGATCGGGATCAACGTCGTCGAGGTGCTGGTGCTGCCGCGCCTGCTCGGGCTCATCATCGCGCTGCCGCTGCTGACCGTGATCGCCGATGCGATGGGCCTCGCGGGCGGGGCGGTGCTGTCCTGGCTGGCGCTCGGCATCCCGTTCACGCAATTCCTCGCGCGGATGCAGGAGGCGATCGCGACCACCACGTTCTGGGCGGGGCTCCTGAAGGCGCCGGTGTTCGCGTTCGTGATCGCGATGATCGGCACGCTGCGCGGCCTGCAGGTGCGGGAGTCCTCGCGCGAGCTCGGGCGGCTGACGACGACCGCGGTCGTCCAGTCGATCTTCATGGTGCTGTTCGTCGACGCGGTGTTCGCGGTGGTCTACTGGGAGGCCGACTTCTGATGGCCGCCGGGACGCCGATCGTGCGCGTGCGCGGCGTCGCGAACCGCTTCGGCGCGCAGCAGGTGCACGAGGACCTCGACATGGAGGTCCGGCGCGGCGAGATCTTCGGCATCGTCGGCGGCTCCGGCAGCGGCAAGTCGGTGCTGCTCAGGACGATCCTCGGGCTGCAGCGGCCGACGGCCGGCACGGTCGAGATCGAGGGGCGCGACCTGACGCGTCTGTGGGGCGCGGAGCTGCGCGCGGTCAAGCGCAGCTACGGCGTGACGTTCCAGAGCGGCGCGCTGTTCAGCGCGCTGACCGTGGCCGAGAACGTCGAGCTGCCGATCCGCGAGGCCCATGCGCTGCCGGCCGCGATGCTCGCCGGCCTCGCGGCGCTCAAGATCGGGCTCGTGGGCCTGCCGGCGGACGCCGGCGGGAAGTACCCGGCGCAGCTCTCGGGCGGCATGGTCAAGCGCGCCGCGCTCGCCCGCGCGCTCGCGCTCGATCCCGCGCTGCTGTTTCTCGACGAGCCGACCTCGGGCCTCGATCCGATCGCCGCTTCGGCGTTCGACGAGCTGTTGCTGTACCTTCAGCGGACGCTGAAGCTGACGGTCATCATGGTGACCCACGACCTCGACTCGATCTACCGGACCTGCAACCGCGTCGGCGTCATCGTCGACCGGCACATGGTCAGCGACACGCTGGAGGGGATCGTCGCGAACCCGCATCCCTGGATCCAGGAGTATTTCCACGGCGCGCGCGGGCGCGCCGCACGGAGGGCGTGATGGACCGCGACGCAAACTACGTGGCCGTCGGGGCGTTCGTCGTCGTGGTGCTCGCGATGGCGACGGTGTTCGTGCTGTGGTACACGAACGCGCGCGAGACCCGCGAGTACCAGCGCTACGAGGTGTACTTCTCGGGCAGCGTCAGCGGCCTCAACGAGGGGAGCACCGTGCGCTACCTGGGCGTCAACGTCGGCAAGGTCGCGCGCATCCGGCTCGACCCGCGCGCCGCGGACCGCGTGGTCGCGCTCATCGACGTCGACAAGGCGACGCCGGTCGGGGCGAAGACGCTCGCGCGCCTGACGATGCAGGGCGTGACGGGGCTCCTGTTCATCGACCTCTCGCAGGCCTCGGACGCGACGATCGCGACGGCGCCGGCGGTGCCGAGCCAGGGCTTCCCGGTGATCCGCGCCATGCCCTCCGACTTCGACATCTTCGTCAGCAGCCTGCCCGAGCTGGTCGCCGACGCGACGCGCGTGACGCGGCGCCTCAACACGCTGCTGGGCGACGAGAACCTCGCCGCGGCCCGCGGCGCGATCGCGAACCTGCGCGCCGCGACCGAGCCGCTGCCGGCCGCGACGCGCGACGCGGCGAAGCTCGTCGCGGAGCTGCGAAGCGCGGTCGCCGCGGCGCACGGCGTCGCCGACGACGCGCACCGGCTGGTCAGCGGCGCGAGCCCCGAGGTCCGGGGCGCGCTCGCGCGCCTCGACGAGGCCGCCAACAACCTCGCCGGCATCAGCAAGCGCCTCGACGCGCTGCTCGCCCGCCACGAGGCCGACGTCGACCGCTTCGCCGGGCGCGGCCTCGACGACTTCGGTGCGCTGGTCCGCGAGGGGCGCGACGCCGCGACCGAGCTTCGCGAGCTCGCGCACGCGCTGCACGAGAAGCCCTCGCAACTCCTCTACGAGCCGCCGCGCTCCGGCGTCGAGATCCCCCGATGAAACGCCTCCTCCTCCTCGCGACGCTCGCGCAGGGCGCCTGCAGCGGGCTCTTCCAGACCCACGACGTCGCGCCGGCCGTCTACACGCTGAACGGCGCATCGCTGCCGCCGGCGCCGGGCGCGATCCAGGCGACGCTCAGCGTCGCGCGCCCCAGCGCGCGGCCCGGCCTCGACGACGAGCGGATCGCGGTGCGGCTCCCGGACCACCGGCTCGACGCCTACGCCGGCGCCCGCTGGAGCGGGCCGCTGCCGCGGCTCGTCGAGGCGCTGATCGTCGACGGCTTCCGCGCCAGCAACGGCTGGCGCGCCGTCGTCAGCGAGTCGAGCGCGTTCCCGGGCCGCTACCTGCTGCAGACCGAGATCGTCGACTTCGCCGCCGACTACGGCGGCGGGGCGCCCCTGGTGCACGTGGTGCTGCGCGCCGAGCTCGGCAGGAGCGCCGGGCGCGAGCTCGTCGCGAGCCTCGAGGCGAAGGGCGAGGCGCGCGCCGCTGCCGACCGCCAGCGCGACGTGGCGGCGGCGTTCGAGGCGGCGGCCGACCAGGCGGTCGCGGCGCTCGTCGCCGCCGCGAACGCGGCCGCGCTCGCCGCCGAGGCCCGCTGACTAGGGGATCAGCACCGCGGCGCCCGCGACCTCGCCGCGGCGCAGCCGCGCGAGCGCCTCGTTGGCCGATGCGAGCGGGTGCGTCTCGATCTCGACGCGGAGCCCGACGCGCGGGGCGAGCGCGAGGAACTCGAGCGCATCGCGCCGCGTCAGGTTCGCGACCGAGCGGACGACCCGCTCGCCCCACAGCAGCGCATACGGGAACGCCGGGATCTCGCTCATGTGGATCCCGGCGCAGACGACCGTGCCGCCTCGCTTGACCGCCCTCAGCGCCGCCGGGACGAGCGCGCCGACCGGCGCGAACAAGATCGCGGCGTCGAGCGGGGCGGGGCCCGGCTCGTCGCTGCCGCCCGCCCAGGCGACGCCGAGCGTGCGCGCGAAGCGCTGCGCCGCCTCGTCGCCCGGCCGCGTGAACGCGTGCACGCGCCGTCCCTGCCAGCGCGCGACCTGTGCGATCAGGTGCGCGGCGGCGCCGAAGCCGTAGAGCCCGAGCATCGCGCCGTTGCCGGCGGCCTTGAGCGCGCGCCAGCCGATGAGCCCGGCGCACAAGTGCGGCGCATCGAGCGCATCGGGGAGCCTGAACGCGTAGCGCGCGTCCGCGACCGCGTGCTCGGCGAAGCCGCCGTCGATCTGCCAGCCGGTGAAGCGTGCCGCGGGGCACAGGTTCTCGCGGCCGCTCGTGCACCACTCGCAGCGGCCGCAGGTGCAGCCGAGCCACGGCACGCCGAGCCGCGTGCCGAGCGCGACGTCGGTGCCGGGGCCTGCCGCGATCACCGTGCCGACGATCTCGTGCCCGGGCACGAACGCGCGGCCCGGGTGCGCGAGGTCGCCGTCGACGACGTGCAGGTCGGTGCGGCAGACCGCGCAGGCCGCGACCTTGAGCAGCACCTGGCCCGGACCCGGCTCCGGCACCGGGCGATCGACGAGCCTGAGCGGCTCGCCGCTGCGTTCGCAGAGCTGCGCGCGGCTCATGGGGTGAGCATAGGGAAGGGCGCGCGCCGCGCCATCGGGATTTTCAGCGGCCCGCGGCCACCAGCTGGTCGAGCTCGCGCTCGAGCGCGCGGTAGTCGGCGAGCACGACGACGCGCTCGGCGGTGCCGCCGACCGCGAGCGCGGCCGAGCCCTGGCCGCCGATCCACACGGCGATCGTGCGCGGCAGGCGCTTCAGGAACTCGGCGAGGTGCGCCTCGGACGAGGCCACCGACTCGCGGCGCACGAACGACAGCACCACCGCCGACGCGCCGACCCGGTCGGCGAACACCGCCGCGTCGTCGGGCGGCATGTCGGGCCCGAGGTACTGGCAGCGCAAGCCGCGCGCCGCGGCGAGCAGCGCGCACATCAGGATCCCGAGCTCGTGCCGCTCCTCGGTCAGCGTCGCGAACACGATCGTGGGACCGGTCGCGATGCGGTTGTAGGTGTCGAGCACGAGCCCGACCTGGCGCTTGACGGCGTTGGAGACGATGCGCTCCTGCGCGATCGTGAACTCGCCGGCGTGCCAGCGCTCGCCGACCGCGAGCAGCGCCGGGACCATCACCTCGTCGACGACTTGCGGCAGCGGCAGCAGCGCGAGCGCCATCGAGAGCGCCTGGTCGCAGTCGTCGGGACGGTAGTTCGCGGCGGCGGCGAGCATCTGCGTCGCCACGCCGCGCGCCGCGCCGCCTTCCGGCGCCTCGCGCGCGCCGTCCGCCAGCAGCCCGGAGAGCTCCTCGTCGCTGACGCGCGCGAGCTTCGAGATCGGGTGGCCGCGCTCGGTCGCCTCGCGCAGCTTCCGGAGGCGGATCACGTCGCCCGGGTCGTACGAGCGGCGCCCGTTCGGATCGCGCTTGGGCTCGACGACCCGGTAGCGGCGCTCCCACGCGCGCAGCGTCTCGATGCTGACGCCGGTCGCCTGCGAGACGGCCTTGATGGTGAACATCGTCGCCCCCTGTACATGGCTTGCACAGGCCTGCCGCGCGGGCTTCCTGCGCCACGATGTACAGATACTATACGCGATTCGAAAGTTCCCCGGCCGGCTTCAGGCCGGTCGCCGGGCGACCTCGAGCGCCTCGGCGGCGCTCAGCCAGGCGGCTTCGGTGTCGGCGAGCGTGCGCTTGAGCGCCCGGTCGCGCTCGAGGAGCGCGCCGAGCCTGGCGCGCGCCGCGGGCAGGTGGGTCTCGGGAGCGCCGAGCTCGGCCTCGACGGCCGCCGCCTCGGCGCTCAGGCGCTCGAGCGTCGCCTCGAGCCGCTCGACCTCGGCCTTGAGCGGCGCGAGCCGCTGGCGGTGCTCGGCCTCGCGGCGCTTGCGGTCGCGTTCGCTCGCCGCGCCGCGCGGCGCCGGCTCGCTGCGGATCTCGGGCGCGGCGCGCAGCCACGCGGCGTAGTCGTCGAGGTCCCCGTCGAAGCGCCGCACGCGACCGTCGGCGACCAGCCACAGCTCGTCGGCCACGAGCTTGAGGAGGTGGCGGTCGTGCGAGACGAGCACGAGCGCGCCCTCGTAGTCCTGCAGCGCCATGCCGAGCGCGTGGCGCATCTCGAGGTCGAGGTGGTTGGTCGGCTCGTCGAGCAGCAGCAGGTTCGGGCGCTGCGAGACGATCAGCGCGAGCACGAGCCGCGCCTTCTCGCCGCCCGAGAACGGCGCGACCTTCTCGAACACGCGCTCGCCGCTGAAACCCAAGCCGCCGAGGAACGTGCGCTGCTCGAGCTCCGTGCCGCGCGCGAGCAGCGCGCCGCCGTGGCGCCTCAGGTGCTCGAGCGGCGTCGCCGCGTGGTCGAGCTGCTCGAGCTGGTGCTGCGCGAAGTAGCCGACGACGAGGTCCTGCGCGGCGCGGAAGGTGCCGGAAATGAGCGGTTGGGCGCCGGCGAGCGTGCGCGTCAGCGTCGACTTGCCGGCGCCGTTGCGCCCAAGGAGGCCAATCCGGTCCCCCGGCGCGAGGCCGAGCTCGAGCTCCTCGAGCACGATCCGTCCCGGGTAGCCCGCGCGCCCGTGCTCGAGCGTCAGCAGCGGGCGCGGCAGCCGCGCCGGGGTCGCGAACGCGAACTCGAACGGCGAGTCGACGTGGGCCGGCGCGATCCGCTCGAGGCGCGCGAGCTGCTTCAGGCGGCTCTGCGCCTGGCGCGCCTTGGTCGCCTTCGCCTTGAAGCGCTCGACGAACGACATCACGTGGCGGATCTCGCGCTGCTGGCGGTCGTAGGCGGACTGCTGCTGCGCGAGGCGCTCGGCGCGCGTCTGCTCGAAGTCCGAGTAGCCGCCCGCGTAGCTGACGAGCCGCCCGCCCTCGATGCTGACGATGCGCGTCACGACGCGGTCGAGGAACTCGCGGTCGTGGGCGATCACGAGCAGCGTGCCGGGGTAGGCGCGCAGCCACTCCTCGAGCCACAGCACCGCGTCGAGGTCGAGGTGGTTGGTCGGCTCGTCGAGGAGCAGCAGGTCCGAGCGCGCCATCAGCGCCTGCGCGAGCGCGAGCCGGCGGCGCCAGCCGCCCGAGAACTCGGTGACCGGCCGCTCGATCGCGGCGGCGTCGAAGCCGAGCCCGGCGAGCAGGCGCGCGGCGCGGCTGCGCGCCGCGTAGCCGTCGAGCGCCTCGAGGCGGGCATGGAGGAGCCCGACGCGCGCCCCGTCGTGCGCGGCCTCGGCCGCGGCGAGCTCGGCCTCGACCGCCCGGAGCTCGCGGTCGCCGTCGAGCACGAACTCGACCGCGGCGCGGGGGTCCGGCGCCTCGTCCTGGGCGACGCTCGCGAGCACGTAGCCCGACTGCACCGCGACGTCCCCGGCGTCGGTGCCGAGCTCGCCGCGCAGCAGCTCGAAGAGGCTGGATTTTCCGGCGCCATTCGGCCCGACGACGCCGACCTTCTCGCCGGCGACGAGCGTCAGCGTCGCGTGCTCGAAGAGCACGCGCGGACCACGGCGCAGCGTGACGTCGTTGAGGCTCAGCATCGGACCTGCCCGGCGGGACGGCCGCGCAGTCTAAAGGGTTCCGCGGTGCCGGGTCAGCCGACGGCGCGCGGCCCGCGGCGCGCCGACGCGGCCACCGGGAACGGCACCTGGCCGCGCTGCTGCGCGGCGAGCAGCGCGAGCAGCGCCTCGGCCGAGAGCGGCTCGCCGAACAGCCG